>Ga0100390_10000235_pt1 | contig 52583 bp, 50 predicted proteins | sample CryGeymeta201514_FD_81540 | JGI IMG/M metagenome (GOLD analysis project Ga0100390, IMG submission 81540) | Groundwater microbial communities from Crystal Geyser aquifers in Utah, USA - Crystal Geyser metaG 2015-14 | ecosystem: Environmental > Aquatic > Deep subsurface > Groundwater | place... | reverse complement strand
CGGCGTCCGCGCCAGCTCGGCGAGCGGTTGCGCAGCGCGCTCGCAATCTTCGCCAGGTCACGCGATTTCGACGGCATGGTCGGCCTGTTTCTCGACCACTGGGCGCTCGGCGAGGACCCGATTGCGGTCGACTATGACCGCGCGGCGATCGCGCCGCTCGCGATCGATCCCGCGATCCGCCACCTGCCGCTCGAGACCGGGATGATGCAGCTCGATGCGGTCAGCTATTTGCCCGGAGACATCCTCTGCAAAGTCGATCGGGCGGCGATGGCCGTCAGCCTCGAAACGCGCGTGCCGTTCCTCGATCCGCACGTCGCGGCGGCGGCCGCGCGATTGCCCGCGGCGATGCATTTCGACCGCCAAGGCGGCAAGCGCGTCCTGCGCGGCCTGCTCGCGGAGCATCTCCCGCGCGAACTGTTCGAACGACCGAAGGCGGGTTTTGCCATCCCGGTCGGCGAATGGCTGCGCGGGCCCTTGCGCGCCTGGGCGGAGGATCTGCTGTCGCCGACGGCGCTGGGCGAAAGCGGCCTCCTCAATGCGACCCCGGTCCGCCATCGGTGGCGGCGGCATTTGGCTGGCGACAGCGACGCGACCGAGGCGTTATGGCCGGTATTGATGTTCCAGGCATGGAACCGCGCGCGCTGACTCGCGGTCCAGCCTGATGCAGCCACTCCAAGTGTTTCCGTACGTGGGGCCACGGCGGCTGTCGACCGATGCGGCGGGCCGAATCCGGGCAAACAACCACTTGGATTGTTCCTGGCATCCGGCTAGCCTGAGCCGAGCTGCATGGATGGCGAACGCTGAGCCGTCTGCGGGTCGCGAGCCGAGGACAGGACAGCGATTTCAACTGGGGCGCTTATGTATTTCGATGAACTTAGCGTCGGTCAGTATGGTAGTTTTTCCAAAACCGTCACCGAAAGCGATGTCGCCTTTTTCGCAGCGATTACAGGGGACTTCAATCCGCTCCACGTCGATGCCGTCAAGGCTGCGCAATCGCAGTTTGAGTCGCGGATCGTCCACGGAATGCTCAACGCCTCGCTCTTGTGCTCGGTGTACGGCATGCAGATTCCCGGCGGCGGTGCAGTCCATCTTGAACAATCGCTGTCCTTCGTCGCGCCGGTCAGGATCGGCGACACCATTACCGCCCATGTCGAAATTACCCGTCTCGCACCACGAAACCGCGTCCATGTGCGGTCGTGGTGCAGCAATCAGGACGATGTCGTGGTGATCGAGGGAACTGCGATTCTACGCGCGGCGGCTCGGCAGGGTTCCTCGGTCGAACCAACGCGCGATACCGAACAGAAGAAGGAACAAGCATGACGACCGCTGTCGCATACTGGAAGCAAGATGAGCTGGCCGGATTGGGTTTCGCCTCGGTTGGAAAGCACGTTTTCCTCAGCAAGTCGGCGACGTTCGACCACCCTGAGCGCATTCACCTGGGTAACCAAGTGCGCATCGACGCCTACGGCTGCCTGATCGCGTCGCAAACGATCCGGATCGGCAACAATGTGCATCTCGGCACCTCGGTGACGGTCAACGCAGCTGCTCCGGTGACAATCGGAAATTACTCGGGAATTTCGGCGGGAACGAAGATTTTCACGTCCGATGACGATTACGGCGGCGATTATCTGACGGGACCGACCGTTTCGCCGGAACTGACGCGCATCACCTTCGCTCCGGTCGCAATCGGGGACCACTGCATAGTCGGAGCGAATTCGGTTATCCTGCCGGGGGCCGTCCTCAACGACGGCGTTGCCGTCGGTGCGCTTTCGCTGGTGAAAGGCGAACTCGAGGAATGGACGGTTTATGGCGGCGTCCCCGCGCGGCCGCTGAAAAATCGTTCAATGGGTTTGCTCGACCGACTCGCGAAACAGCAGCGGCGCGATTAGTACGCTCGCGTGGCGGCTCATTCGCCACGTCGTGCGCCCGTAGCCGGCAGCGAATATAGCAGCCGTTCCCACTCGGCCACGACGCGCTCTATTCCATAATCGGCAACCGTATCCGGAGCGGCCCGCCCCAGATCGGCGCGCAAGTTAGCATCGCGCATCAGCCGACGAAGCCCATCGGCGAACGCCGATATCCGGTCCGGTCCACCAACCAGGATGCCGTTGACGCCATCGACGATGAGGGCGTTGGTTCCTGGGCAATCGGCAAATCCGACAACCGGCAGGCCGTGTCCGAACGCCTCGGCGGTAACAAGGCCGAAACTCTCGTAGGACGATGGCAAGGCGAACATTTGCGCGGCGGCATATTCGCTTGCGACATCCGCCACCGCGCCGGCCAAATCAATTCGTTGCGTCATGCCGAGATCGGCGATCTGTCGTTCGAGCGCGGGCCGTAAATCGCCTTCACCGACGATGCGCAAGTCCCAGTCGCGAAATTCGTCCGCCAATCGGGCGAATGCGGCAATCAGCGTGCGCTGGTCTTTCTGTTCGGCGAGCCGGCCGACGGTCAGAACCCGCTTGCGCGCACCGCCGCCCGTATCGGCCCGCGCGGCGGGCGACGCGCTGACCGGGTTGGGAATCACGTGCATTCGCCGTGCCACGGCGGGAGGATATGTGTCGCGCGCGGTCGGAGAGACGGCCGTCATCGCCGCGAACCAGGGAGCCGCGACCCGCAATAGTGCACCCTCCAACGGGCGCGTCCGAAAATGATCGTAGACGATATGATCGCTGGCGATCAGCGGGATCTTCGTCCCCGCCAACGCTGCGGCCATGGGGATATAGATCGAGTGCATGAAGCCGACAGCCACGTCGGGTGCAAGGTTTTTGATCGCGCCGCGCAGGCGCGGCAATCGGGTCAGCGTTTCACGCAGCCCCGTGGGCTTTTGGGTGCTGCCGACCCCCAGCCGAACGCGTTCGATAGCGGGATCGATGGCATAGAAGTCAGGTGTTTCTGCCCGGTCATAGCTGACGATGGCGACGCTGTGACCGCGCGCGGCCAGCGCGTTGGCGACATCGGCCAGGACGCGCTCGGCGCCGCCGCCCTGGGTGCCCATGGCCTTGATCGCAAAGGCGATGCGCAGGCGCTCGCGAGCAGTCGTCATCGAACTGCCCCCCGCCGATCGGCACGCGCAATCGGCACGCCGCGCCTACCCTCGCTTGCGAAAGGCCATGCAGCGCATGTCCGACGTTCGCGCGCGATAGGCAGCATAGGCCTTTTCGTCATAGCCGCCGCGGAACAACAGATAATCGTGGCTCATGACGGGCTCGAGGCCTGACTGGGCAAGAACTGCGGCGATCTTGTCCCATTCGATATGGTCATCCGGCCAGACGTGGATATCGCCTTCGTTGGCGTGGCGAGGATCGAACAGCCGCCAGATCTTGTGGACGTAATTCGACGGCACGAACCATTTCTTCCAGTCATATGGCTTCGCGCGTGCATAAAACTCGTCGAGTATCGGATCGCCCTGCCAGTACCGCTCATGCTGCTCGTGATCGAGATAGACCACTCCTCCGGGCGCGACGACGCGACCGAATTCGGCAATTGCGCCAAGATAGTCGGGAACGTGGTGGAGGACGGAATAGGTCGCGATGAAATCGATGCTGCCATCGTCCAGCCCGGCAAGATCCTCGCCGTTGAGCTGCATGACCGACAGCTTTTCGGAGGCAAAGCGCTTCTGCACCAGTTCGAGAAACTTGGGCGAGACGTCGGCGGCAGTGACGGCGAAACCCAAGGATAAAAGGTGACGCGTCAAATTGCCGGAACCGCAACCTAAATCAAGAGCGGTCGGCGGAGCGGACTCGCTCGTCACGAAATCCTTTGCTTCGCGGAGCGCCGCGGCCAGCCGCGCCTGCTCGATCGGATTGAAAATTTCGCCATGGCGCGCGTCGTATTGCTCGGCAATGCGGTCGTGCACCGCGATGTTGCCTTCGATATGCTGGCGCTGCTTGTCCATAGTCGTGCCGATGTCCCTGTTGATAGTCCTGGTAGCCGCAGCAGCCCTAACGCGATGGCCGCTCCGTGCCCAGAGGCTTGCGCCCGAGCAGCCGGTCGTAGAGTGCGGCTTGGTCGTGATCGGCTATTTTTGGATCGAGCATCGCCATCGCGCGGTCGCGCGCTGCGCTACCGTAACGTCGCGCGATTTCGGGGTCATCGAGCAGACGTTCGATCGCATCGGCGAGTTTTTCGATGTTGAGATATTCAACCAGTTCGCCGGTCCTGCCAGTCTCGACAATCTCGCCGTGCCAGTCGATATCGTAGGCGACGAGCGGGGCCCCTCCTAGCGCGGCTTCTCCGAGCGCTCGACCCGTCAAAGGCGAAACCACCATCGCTACTTCAGTCACGACGCGAGCGATCCATTGCTGGTCGCGATTGCCTGCGAACACGATCCGATCGGCAATGCCCAATCGGTTGGCAAGCTCTTCGAGATCCGCGCGTCCGACCCCGTCACCGACCAGAATCGCAGTCACCGAACGGCCGCGCTGATCCAACAGGGACACCGCCGAAACGACATGGTCGACCAGCTTGAGCGGTTCGAGGCGCGAAAGCACGGCCAATGTATCATGTCCCGTGACGCCAAGTTCGGCCAAGGCCTCGGATCCTCCCACGCGGCTTTCGGGAGCGCTGAAATGATCTTGATGGAGCAGATTGCCCAGCCGGAATATCGCGATACGGTCGTCGCTTACGCCATAGTCTCTGACGAACTCGCCGTTATTGGCGTTCTGAACCATGACGTGGTCGGCGCGACGCAGAACGAAACGCTCGACCGCCTCCTCGACAGCAACTCTGCGAAATATTCGCGGCATCAAAGGACGACCGGTCACCTTTCGCACCGCGCCGGGATTGCCCCAGACGCCGACCAGCAGTGGCAGCCGCCTTAGGCGAGACACGAGCCAGGCGCACAAGCCGTTATAATGCGGATCCTCGGACCGAACGATATCGATCCGTTCGCGGCCGATTAACCGCCACAGGACCACTAGCAGGTCTATCTGGGCGAGAAGAAAATTGAGGTTCTGAAAGCGCCGAAGCGCAGCGAACCGGCCCACTCGCCCTTCAATCATCGTATGACCGGGGGCCAGCTCATGGAATTGGGGCCGGCCGAACCGCTCGGGCGACGTTTCATCCCTCAGCAGCGACGCGACCGGATGACAGGTCCAGATATGGTCGAAATATCCGCCGAGGTCGCGCCCAGTCACGATCACCTCGATCTTCCGGCCAGTCAGGATATCGTACGTATAGGCCGAATCGAATACGAGCATCCGGGGACCGGGCACTGCGGTGCCGGGGTGATGATCAGTCGAGAAATTGGCCATGTCTGATGAACAACCTGGTTGTCGAAATGGGTCCGATGGATCGCAGCCACCGTCAGGAGGAAGAGAGGCCGTTAAAGCATTTCATTGAGATGATCAGCCAATTTCCGGGTCGGCTCCAGCAATTCTCGCTTCATCCGCGCGATATCGCCGACCACGCTGGCCGGCGGTTTGCTCGGATCGCCTTCGAAGACCGGCTTGCGACCCACCGCCTCGCCGATCACTTCGGCAATCTGGCGGAGCGACAAGACATCGGGTCCGCCGACGTTGAATGTGGCGCAGCCGTCGATTGCGAGCGCCGCGATCACCGCTTTCGCAGCATCGGTCGCATGGACCGGATTGATCCTCAGTCCGTCCTCGCCATCGATCGTGATAGGCCGACCCTCGCGGACATTATCGATCAGCCGCGGGATCAGCATCGACCGCTTCTGGCCGGACCCGTAAGCGAAAAATATGCGGAGGATCACGACGTTCATATAAGCAGCGTAATTTCGCGTCAGGATCTCGCCGATCAGCTTGGTGGCGGGGTAAAAGCCTGTCGAACCGTCGACCGGTATTGCCGCATCCTCCTGCATGGCGTCATGAGACTTCGCGTAAACGCCGCCGCTCGATGCCGAGACGAAATGAGTCGCACCGGCGCGCCGGGCATAATCGAGCAGGATCAGCAACGCGCGGACGTTGACATCGAAGATCGTCAACGCCTTTTCGGGGAAATCGCGAAAGTCGGGTGACTGAGACAGGACGATGACACCGTCGATGTGCACGGGAAGGCCGGAAGTATCGAAATCGGTCGCCAAGTCGATATGGTGCAAGACCGCGTTGGCAGGCAGGTCGCGAACGCGGCCGCGTGCCAGGACATGCACCTCGTCATAGTCGCTCGATAGCCCGAGCAGGTGACTCCCCACCAAACCGGTCGCCCCGGCTACGACAATCCGCTTCACACCAAGCTCCTCAAACGAATGGGGTCAAACATCGCACGATTCAAAATTCCGATTGCGAACGCGCCGAACAGGATCAGCGCCGCGATGCCGACCTTGATCAGGTACGCCATACCGGTCAACGCGCCCAAGTCGACAAGAGGGAGGCCAGCCGTCAGGCAAACGACCATCAGACAATAGGCCAACTTTGCCCGTTCAAGAGCGATCGGGTGAAGCCGCTGGCTCCAGAACAGATAATATACTGTGAGCATGCCATAGGTGCACAACGTCGCGATCGCGGCACCCATCGCACCCATCCGCGGGATCAGCCACAAGTTGAGCGCAAAGTTGAGCCCGGCGGCAAGCCACGTTCCTACCGTCACCCACACCGTCCGCTTCTTGAGGGTCATGCCCAATCCCGACACCTGCGTCGTGCCGAACAGCACGATTCCGGCCACCAATACGGGCAGCATCGCCGCGGCCGGCCAGAACGAGGCCGGGGTGAACAGCATAAGGGCCTCACGCGAAAACAGACCCAGGCCGAGTCCGATGAACGCCAGCGCAAAAAACCAGACGGAAAAGACGGATGCATAGACGCTGCGGTGGTCGGGGTCGTCGCGGTGCAAGCGGATCGCGAACGGCATCCAAGCCTGCCCGAACGCCGCGACGACGAAGGTCAGGACGGTCGCGTATTTCGCCGCCGCGCTGAACAGCCCGAGTTCGAGCGGGCTACTCAGGTCCACCAGCATCCAGCGATCGATCGAGGAGTAGATCCAATGCGCGACGCTGGCGAATGTCAGCGGAAAGCCGAACGCGAACAGGCTCCGTGTCGTTGCTAGCTCGATAGTCCAGCCGAGATCCTTGCGGATCATCCACAGGCCGAGAGGGACAGCCATGGCAGTGCCGATCAGCGTCCCCAGGAACAGGCCGGTCAGACCCGCCTCGAAGTGCAGCACAAGCAAAAGCGCGAGCGCGGTACCGAGCAGGTTCTTGAAAAGTGCGAGCACGGCAAAGCGCAGCGGGGTGAAATGAAGACGCAGAACATCAAGGCAATATTGCAACAGCTGATCGGGAACGACGTTGACCAGGGCGAGCACCAGCAACGGGCGCGTCACGCCATAGCCCGCTAGCGTCTGCTGACCGAACACCAACAATGCGCCGATCGTCAGCGCAACGATCACGATGCTAGAAACGATGACCTGGGCTAGCCCGCTTGAGACGATGACTCCGGCACCCCGATGCGTTGCCGGATCGTCGAAATAGTGCCGTTGGACCGCCTGATTCACGCCAAGATTGGCGAAATAGCCCAACAGGGTCGCCGAAACGCTCAGCAGCGCCCAGAGGCCGAATTCGGCGACCGAGAAATGGTGCGCATAGATCGGGAATGCCGCGAACGCGATGAATTTAAAGACGAATTCGCTCGATCCGTAGATCGCGATGTCCTTGCTCAGTCGCTGCGCCTGCGCCATTACTGCTCCCCGCTCAGGCGTGCCCGCCCCATTCGGGCGGCAACCGGTTTTCGACGAGCGGATGATCGATCAGCGGCGTCGCGCGATTATACGCCGATTTGAGCGGATGGAAGAGGTTGATGAGATCGACTTCCTTGCCATCGAGGATGCGGTCGTAGATCGCGCCGAACAAATATTGGGCGAGCGGGTAGGAATGGTATTTTTCGGCATAGGCGCGGCCTGCGCGGCCAAGCTTGCGGCGCAATTCAGGGTGCTTCGCTAGAACGCGCAGGTTTTCGGCGATGCGCTCGGGCGGCGTGGACAGGATCGGGCATTCGTCGAGAAAGGCGTAGCGCCGGTAGACCCGGGTGCTCGCTTCGCCGTCGAGATTCGCCAGAACGGGCAGCCCGCACGCCATGCCCTCGATACCGCTGAGGGCATAGCCGATACCGATGAACTGTTCGGCGAGGATATCCGCCTGCGCGAAATGCTCGCGCACCTGATCGTTGGGTACGCCTTCGAGCAGGATCAGCTCGATTTTGAGACCTTCCTCCTGCAGCTGTTCGACCGCCTCGATCAGGAATTCCGTTCCCTTGAAACCGCGATGATTGGGGGTATGAATGACGCGCACGGGCGCATCGATCGCGTCGGCCTCGCTGTAGATTTCCTTGGGACGCCAGGCGTCGGTGTCGATCGAGAAAAACTGGTTCATCGTGACGTCCCACCGCCCCATTCCGTCGATCATAAAGCCGGCCATGACGCAATCGGCCCGCGCCGACCAGAACGCGACCTGAGCCGCGATCAGCTTTTCTTGCCGGGCGAGCTGGGGATATGAGGCAAGCAATCCATACCGCATCGAAATATCGATCACGCGCGAATAAACGTAAACATCGGCACCGTAGGGCAGAACGATCGTGCGAATACCCGCCCATTTGCACAGGTAATAATCCATCCGCCACCAGATCGTCCCGCGCAGGGCGAAACCATCGAACGCGGTATGGAGGACGCGTCCGCGACGCAGCAGGAACAAGAGCGCAAACATCGATCCCAGGCCGATACGCATGACATGCGGCAACCATGCCGGCGCGAAATCCTCGAAATAGCGATCGAAGTCCGAGCGCTTGGAGATGTGGTAATGGCCCTCCATGATCGTCATGCTCGGCCGGCCGGCCTGCACCATGGCCTGCGACCAATATTTGAAACTGAGCAGGGGACGGCTGCCCCAGATCAGCACGGTGCGTCGCGACGAGGGCAACACGGCTGCGAGGATCAGGAAAGGCATGAATGCCGTAACCAGACAATTCCAGATAAATCTCTTCAACAATCTGACCCTTGCTGACGCGCGAATGACGATCGCGTTGCTATACGCACAATTCGGCGGCGAAACGACCGTTCAACGGATCGATTTCATATGACCCAGAAATGTCTCGTGCGGGAGCGCGAAATTGCCGGTCACTGTCGCGTCGTCCGGAACGTCGCGGGTCACAACCGATCCCATCGATATCCGCGAGCGGGCACCGACGAAGATGGAATTGCGGACGGTGGAATTGGGCCCGACCCACGCCTCGTCGCCATAACGCGAACTGCCGCCGAGCAACGCATGGGCGGCGATCCGGGCGCTCTTGCCGATCTGCACATTGTGTCCGACCTGGACCATGTTGTCGATCGCGGTGCGGTCGCCGATCGTCGTGTTGCCGCCGAGCAGCGCGCGCACGACGCACGTGTTGGCCATGATTTCGACGTCGTTGCCGATCAGCACGCCGCCGGTATGGCGCAGCACCGTCGAAACCCCGTCGATCTTGCGCACTTCGAAGCCCATCGCACCAACGACGGTGCCCGGGCCGATCGTGCAGCGGTCGCCGATCACGACATGCTCGAGGATCGTGGCGTTCGGCCCGATCACGCTTCCGGCGCCGATTTTCACACTATGTTCGGCGATGAAGGCGTGCGGAGAAACGACCGCGTCGGGGTGAATGGCGTTCGCGAAGTCGGGCTTGTAAAACCCGTCATCGGCGAGCTGATAGTGGCTCTTGAACAACGCGGCGATCGGGTCGGCAGCCACCGCCAGGCCGAAATTCGGCGGAATCTTCTCCGCAAGATCAGGCGTGGCGATGACCGCCGCGACGCTGGCATCGAGCCCATCGATGAAGCGCTCCTCATAGATCGGCACGACCGACCCTGCAGGATGCATCGGCAGGAAGCTCAATCCCGACACTTCGACGTCGCGCCGGGTGTCCGCGAATTCGCCGACCATTGCGCTGAGCATCATAGATGAAATCCCTTCCAATGAGCGATACGTGCAGCGGATGCGGCGAAAGACATTGCGAGCACGCGTCTCACGTCACGCTTTCCAGGACCATCGTCAGACAATCGGCGACGCCCCGCCCGGCAGTATTGCGCAAATGCAATAACGCATCGGGCGTCTGGAAACAGGGTCGCGCATTTTCATACGTGGCGGGCACATCGGTATTGAGAAACGCGTGGATCGGATGGAAATCATACCCGGTCAGCGCATCGGTCGGTACCGGCCTAGGGTGGTCGTCGCTGGCATGGGTGAACCAGAAATCGTCTTCCCAGCCATAAGGCACCCGGACGATATCGAACCAGTCGCGCCACGGTTTCAAAGGCATCGCGCTGTTGCCCGGAATGAATGCCGAACATTCGTGCGTCAGACCGCGATCCCGATAGAGTTCGAGAAGCCGGCCGCTCTGGACGAGCGAATGCGCCCGCACCGACTTCGCATCGGGAACCACGTCGAGCAGGCGATCGAGCACCTCCTCGGCCGACGCTCCCTTGCTGGTGTCGCCATGGAACAGCAGGGGAAGGAAGTTCGGGTGGATGCCCAGTTCGAACTGGGGGTTGCTACGCAGTCGGTCGACCACTGGCGACGCGTGCGTGACGAACCATGTCGCGGCGATATCCGCACTTTCGACCCGGTCGGCAATCGCGCACACCACATCGTCGTGCGCCCAATCGATGTCGAACGTCAGGTTGATCTTGCCTTGCCAGCTTTCGGGCGCGGAAGGATCGACGGAAGAGACTTTGACGAATGTCGGGCGGGCCGCCATGGCATCACTTCTCTGGTTTGGTGAAGACGAGGAACACCTGGTTTCTATGGGTATAGTCCAGGTCGTCGTGTCGCAGTCCGGCGGACTGCATGAGCTTTATGACATAGCGGGGCGTTTCGCGGAACGAGTGAAATGCGTCGACGGCCCCCGGAGGGGAATAGAACACCTCCAGATTGTCATAAACGATATAGCGATCGGTCCGGTATCCACGCAGCGCGTTGCGCGCCACCGTCTTGAGACGGGAGATCGCTTTTGCAATCAGTGTTTCGCTGCGATCGCTCATGAACATCACGACCCTGCCCCCGGGTCTCAGCACGCGCAGGACTTCGGTCGCGGTCTTTTCGGGCGAACAGACATGGTCGAAGCTGCCGCCGAACACGATGGCATCGAAGCTGTCGTCGGCGAATGGCAGATATTCGGCGCAACCGATGATCCGGACCCCCTGGAACCTGGTTTCCTCGATCGGATCGAGTCCGTACAGTTCGTAAGGCGACATGTCGTCGAACGCCAGATAGCCGGGAAGCGGCAGAATGCCGCAGCCGATATCCAGAAGCCGCCCCTGGGGCACCGCCTTTTGGATGTAGCTGCGAAACTGGCGCACATCGTCGCGATCCTCGAACGCGAGCGAGCTTTCGGCGAGGCTGTGATAGGCGACGTATCCGTTGTTCGAGAGCACCTTGTAGAGCAGGAACTTGTTCCTGTAGTTTTCGAACAGGAGCGGATCGGCATCGTATTTGATGAAGCCGGGACCCACGCGGTATGCAAAACCGCATTCGGGACAATCCGTGCCGGTGACCGCGTCGCCCTGTGGCAGCACATGCGCGCACCGGATACAGCGAAACCCCGGACTGGATAGCGCCGCGCCCGCCCCTCGCAAATCGTCGTCGGATGGCAAAACGCTGTCGTCGGTGGATATACCGGTCATGGATCGACAACATCTCCCTGCAGCCACTGTTCCACGTTCAGCAGCGACCAGATCAGCAATCGGCGGTTCTGCTCTCCGCTGAGATGCTCGTTGACCAAGGCGTGGACCGCATCGGGATCGAGCATCTGGTATATCCGCGCGTTCTTGTTGAGCAGGGCGCGACGGACGAAATCGATGCTTTCGCCCTTGAACCAGCTCGCATCGGGCGCGGAGAATCCCTGCTTCGTCGCGTCGGTGACATCGTCGGGGATGAAATTCTTCATCGTGTCGCGCAGGATCTGCTTGCCGTCCTTGGTCTTCTGGAAGAATTTGCCGGGCTTGTTGCCGGGTTCGTTCTCGTTGATCCGGACGACCTCCTTGAGGTTGTTGAGCTTGAGGTGGACCGGACAGCGCATCGCGAAATCGACGAGGTCGTTGTCAAGGAACGGCACGCGCGTTTCGAGGCTGTGCGCCATGCTGAGCTTGTCCTCGACCACGAGCAGCCCGTGCAGGAAGGTCTTGCATTCGAAATAGAGCGAATGATTTATGTACCGTTCGGGTGTCGCGAGCCGGTCGTCATGATGTTGGAAGACGTTGCGAAAGATGTCGCGCGTCGAAACGTCCTTCACGTCGTCCCACACCGGCGCAAAGATCTGCTTGATGTCCTTGTTGGGAATCAGGCGCTGCCAGAACAGATAATATTTATCGATATAGTCTTCGAAATCGTCGTTCACGACGGCACGATAATAGCGCCATGGATAGCCGCCGAACAATTCGTCGCCGCCCGCCCCGCTCAGCACCACCTTGACGAACTTGCTCGCCAGTTGCGCAGCGTAATAATTGGGATAGCTCTGTCCGACGCGCGGTTCTTCGAGATGGCGGGCGAGCCGCGGCATCGCGCGTTCCATGTCGCCCGCCTTCAGGACCATTTCATAATGTTCGGTCTTGAAGTGATAGCTCATCGCCTCGGCCTTGGTCCGCTCGTCGAAGCCGAGCTCGATGCCCGATGCCGAACTGAGGTCGAAACCGCAGGTGAAGGTCTTGAGATAGGGGAATGACTGCGCGGCGACCGCGGTGATCGATCCTGAATCCATGCCGCCGCTCAGGAAGCTGCCGAGTTCGACATCGGATACCAGCTGGCGGTTGACCGCCTGGCGGAACAGGCGGTCGAGTTCCTCGCGATACTCTTCGTCCGAAGCCGGAGTCTCCGGCTCGGCGAAGTCGAAATCCCAATATTGGGTGGTTTCGAGTTCGGCATCGCGCCGCGTGCAATCGAGCGTCGCGTAATGACCCGGCGGCAGCAGATGGATCCCGTCGACCAGCGTGCGGTCGGTAAAGATGTTCTGGAAGGTGAAATATTCGAGCAGCGCCTTGTTGTCGATCCGCCGCTCGACCCTGGGGTCGGTCAGGATCGCCTTCTGCTCAGAACCGAATGCGAACAGCCCGCCGCGATTGTAGTAATAGAGCGGCTTGATCCCGTAGCGGTCGCGCGCCAGCGTCAGGCGCTTCTCGCGCCGGTCATAGATGGCGAAGGCGAACATGCCGTTGAACCGGTCGAGCGCCCTGATCCCCCATTCGGCAAAGGCGTTGAGCAGGACTTCGCTGTCGGTTTGCGAACGGAACCAATAGCCCTTGGCTTCGAGTTCGGCACGTAGCTCGCGAAAATTGTATATTTCGCCGTTATATGTGAGGACAAACCGATGATCGGCGCCGACCATCGGCTGATGGCCTGCCGGCGACAGGTCGATAATCGCCAGACGACGATGACCTACGCCAACCCCGCCTTCGATCCACTGGCCCTCCCCGTCGGGTCCGCGATGGGCAATGGCGTTGGTCATGCGCCGAAGCGTTTCTGGCGAAACCGCCTGGCCATCGAGATTCACAATCCCCGCGATACCGCACATCGAATTATACCTTCACCTCGCGCGATATTGCCGAACCGACCGCAAACCGCTGATTATGAAAAACCGTCGCCAGCAGAGCCATCGAAAGGCGACCAACTACATTTGCCTCGGTCAGCGGAACCGCCCCGAATGGCAGGCTTCTTCACTGTGCAAGAACAAATCGTTGAAGCCAGCTCCTTCGATCATCGCAAGAAACTCTTCTCGGGTATAGCGGAACGCCGTGCTCGGCGCATACCAGTCGTAATTGATCATCTTCGATGCTTCGAAACCATGTTGCGGGTTCCAGAAGCATTTCAGGAAATTCCAGTAAAAGAATCGCTGGATATCCTGGCGCCCCCCCTTAATTCCCAAGGCGGGCATCGCCGGAACGTCGATCTCTATTTCAAGCTCGGACAGCGTCTTGCCGAGCTGCGTCAGCTGGTCACTCAATTCCCAGACCTGCTTGGCACTCAATTGCTTGGTATACTCGCGAAGGTGCTCGTCGAGCAACTCGCGAGGCAGGGCCTTGGTCGCATAAACATAGGTGTTCAACTGCCCGCCAGGAGCGATGATACGACGGAACTCGCGCGCCGTGGCCGGCGGATCGATCGTATGATGGAGAACCTGATCGCAGCTGACCAGACTGACTGCGTCTTCCTTGAACGGCGTGTTGGCGATGTCACCGCGCACGAAGATCATATTGGCCCGATCGCCATAGCGATCGGCCGCACGGAAAATCGATTCCGACAGATCCATCGCGATCACGGTTGAGTCGGGTGCGAGGCGCGCAAACCACGCCGCCTTGTACCCGGGACCGCAACCGGCATCGACGATCACGGGGTGTTTGGCCAGATCGGCAGCCAGCTCCGCTTCGTCCGCATAGCCGTAACACCGCAAATACCAGTCGAACTGGAACTGCTTCCAGCCTTCGGAATCGACATCCTCCTGAGTCAGGCTGGTCCATTTGTCGGAAAAAGCCGCGCTGGTCTGTCGATCGTTCTCGGACGAGCCGAATTCGTGCGCAATATAAACGCCGTTCGAAAGCTCGGGGACATCGCGGAAGATCGAATGCACGATTTCAGAGGTCGTCATCGCATCAGCCTTTCGCCAGGATCAAATCTCGACACCCGACTTGGCCCGTCGATCCTCGACCTCGGCCTTGTGCGAAGCGCGCCAGTCGATCAGGCGCTTGAGGCCTTCGCGCAGGTCGACCTCGGCGGTGAAGCCGATCTGCTCGCTCGCCTTGGCGGGATCGCCGATCCTGTTGCGGACCAAGGTCGCGGTGCTGCGCGGCGCGTAATTGATTTCGCCATCTGTGCCGGTCAATTCGATGAGCATTTCGGCCAGCTCCTTCAGGCTCGTACGCTTGCCCGTGCCGACGTTGTAGAACTCGTCGGTCGCATCGGCCTGCATCGCGCGAACGTTGGCGAGCGCGCAATCCTCGACCGCGACGAAGTCGAAGGCTTCCGAACCGTCGCCGAGGATCGTCGGATTGTCGCCGCGATCGATCGCATCGAGCATCTTCATGATCACCGCGATATAGGCGCCCTTGTAATCCTGACGCGGGCCATAGACGTTCATGTAGCGCAGGCCGACGAAGTCCAGATCATAGCGATGATGGAAGGCGCGCAGCATGGCCTCGCCGGCAATCTTGGTCGCACCGTAGAAGTTCTGGTTGTTGAACGGATGGTCTTCACCCATCGGTTCGGTCACCGCGTCGCCATAGACCGACGCCGACGACGAATAGACGAGCCGCTTGACGTTCTTTTTGACGCACGCTTCCATGACGTTGAACGTTCCGCGGACGTTGACGTCGAACGCCGAGCGCGGATAATCGTGACATTGCAGCAGCCACAAAGCGGCGAAATGGAAGACGCCGTCGGCCCCATCGAAAGCGCTTTCGAGGATATCGGTGTGCATGATGTCGCCGCCGACATCGTAAACGCGCAAACGCTTGTCGGCGATTGAATCGCTTAGATTTTCCATCCGGCCACGGACGAAGTTGTCATAGACGACCACTTCGCCGACGTCTTCGCGCAGCAAACGATCGACCGTGTGCGACCCGATCAACCCGCCGCCGCCAACCAGGACGAGTTTCTTGTCTTTGAGATTCATGGGGTTCCTCACGTGATATCGGCAAAGTCCGCTAGTCGGCGGGCAAGTGGAAAGGCGCTCGTAAAGGCCGGAGAAATGGCGTTAAGCACATGCGTCGAATGAGGTCCAGCCTCGACGAGAAAGTCGGTTACGAGTTCACCATTGCGCTTGTCGAGCATTTGCGCGCGGATCCCGACCTTGTCGCATGGCAACAAATGCTCGGGGCGCAGGCGCGGCAAGATCTTGCGCGCCGCGTCGGCAAACCAGGGTTTGAAATAGCGGCGCCCTTCCTGCCAGGCTAGGCGACGAAAGCCGTTGCGGCCTGCCAGGTACTGGTTGGCGAGATGGCCCAAGATGCGGACAAGCTCGCGAGGTCGGACATCATCGAGCCCATGATAGTTTTCACGACCGAACCCTGGCACCGAGGTCGGCCCGATATAGACTGTTCCGTCGATCGCGGTGGTCGTGTGCACGCCGAGAAAGGGCACGCGCAAATCGGGTACGGGGTAGATCAGGTGATTGATCGCGATCCCCGCCGCCGGGTCGAGCTTCCAGTAGAGCCCCTTGAACGGCAGCAGCGTATAGTCGCGGCCGACTCCGAACCGATGGGCAACGGTGTCGGCGTGGAGGCCCGCCGTGTTGAAGACGTGCCCAAAGGCGATTGCGGTGCTGCCCCAGACCACCGTCCGCGCCGACGCATCGACGCTCTTGACCGCCGCATCGCAGCGAATTTCGATCCCGGCCCTTCGGACATCCTCGACGATGCTCGCGAGCACGGCTTGAGAACTGACCACCGAGGTCTGCGCGACGAGCAGCGCCTCGCCCGTGGCCGAACCGGCTTCGGGTTCGAGCCGCGACAGTTCGGCCCGGTCCAACCGCCGCACAGCGACGCCGTTGAGGGGACCACGCTCCTCAAGCATATCGAGCTGAGCCGCGTCGCCATCATTGACCGGCACCAGGATCTTGCCGATCGGATTGAGCGGAAGTCCTCGCTCCTTGCAATAGGCCGCCATTTCGCGTGCGCCCTGGCCGCAGACCTGCGCCTTGATCGAGGCGGGAGGATAATAGATGCCGCTGTGCAGGACGCCGCTGTTGCGTCCGCTCGAATGGCGGCCCGGCTCACGTTCCTTTTCGAGCACTACGACGCGAGCGGCAGGCTGGCGACGCTTGATCTCGAGTGCCAGCGTGAGGCCGACGACGCCCGCGCCGATCACCAGATAATCGCATCTATCGGCCATCAGCTTGGGGCGCGCAGCACCTCGGCCAAGGCGTCGACCACACGGTCTTGATCGTCGCTGGCAAGATAGGGGTGCATCGGCAGGCTCATCACGGTCGCCGCGGCTGCTTCGGATCGCGGCGTGGCGCCGCCGCCCGAGATGTTGCTGTAGGCTGGCTGACGGTTGAGCGGCAAAGGATAATGGACCGCGGTCGGGATGCCCGCAGCCTGGAGCGCGGCCTGCACCGCTGCGCGATTGTCGACGAAAACGGTATATTGCGCGTAGACGCTTTCGCGATCATCGCGCTGCACGACCCGCCTGATTCCCGCCGCGTCGAGCAGGGCGTTGTAGCGCGCCCCGATCGCGATGCGCTGTTCGACTTCCCAATCGAAACGGTGGAGCTTGCCGAGGATCACCGCGCATTGCAGCGTATCCATCCGCCCGCCCACGCCGATGCGAGTGTGCACATACCGTTCGGACTGGCCATGGACGCGGATTTCACGACATGCTTGAGCGAGGGCATCATCCTCGGTGAAGATCGCGCCGCCGTCGCCATAGCAACCAAGCGGCTTCGACGGGAAGAAACTGGTGCAGCTGATTGTCGCCAGGCTGCAGCTTTTTCGCCCCTTGTAATCGGCGCCGAAGCTTTGCGCGGCGTCGTCGATCACTGCCAGACGGTGCTTCTTGGCGAGCGCCGCGATCTCGTCCATATCGGCCGGCTGGCCGTAGAGAGAAACGGGAATGATCGCGCGCGTTCTGGGCGTGATCTTGCCTGCGATCAGGCGCACATCGATGTTGCAAGTGTCGCTTTCGATATCGACGAAGACGGGCGTCGCACCTACGAGGGCGATCATTTCGGCGGTCGCGGCAAAGGTGAACGGGGTGGTGATCACCTCGTCTCCGCGCCCGATGCCGAGCGCCATCAGCGCAATGAGCAGCGCCTCGGTTCCGCTCGACACCGATATGCAGTGCCCCCCGGCGGTATAATCGGCGAGCGCGGCCTCCATTTCGGCGACCTCGGGGCCCATGATATATTTTCCGTGGTCGAGCACGCGCTGGATGCCTGCATCGATATGGCTCCGCGTGTCGCGATATTGCGCGGCAAGATCGATGAACGGCATCATTTCGGATGACATGTCAGCCGTCCTTCGGTGAGAATATAGCGATCGCCGGTATGCGGACAGCGCGCTTCGCCTTCGCCTTCAAGCGGGAGTGCGATCCGCTCGCCATATCGGCTCATCCAGCCGATATGGCGAGCGGGCACCCCTGCGACGAGCGCATAATCGAGCACATCGCGATTGACCACCGCGCCGGCTGCAACAAACGCGTAAGCGCCCACGGTAATGCCACAGACGAGCGTGCAATTTGCGCCCAGGCTGGCGCCTCGCCGGACCAGCGTGTCGCGATATTCGTCCTTGCGCTCGACCAGCGAACGCGGATTGACGACATTGGTGAACACCATGCTCGGCCCGCAAAAGACGCCGTCTTCGATCGTCACGTTGTCGTAGACCGAGACGTTGTTTTGGATTTTGCAATCGTCGCCGATCTTCACCCGATTTCCGACGAAGACATTCTGCCCCAACGAGACCCGCTTTCCGATCCGTGCGCCGCCGCAGACATGGACAAAATGCCAAATCCGCGACTCTTCGCCGATCGTGGCACCGGGATCGATGATTGCACTCTCATGACAGCTATAGGTCATGGTGCGCGGCCCGCCGAACCGGCTGCGAATGGATGGACCTCGCCGAGTGAACGGTCGGGGGTTGCGCCGCGAATATGGGCCACGGTCTCGATTGCGCAGCGGCTGGCCGATGCGCCGAAGCCCTTGCCTTCGAGGATGAGTTCGTAGCTGCGCGTATGAAGGTCCGTAAAGCCGCCCGAAAACTCGATCTCATCGCCGTCGATGGTGATCGAACGGTAGGTGCGCTGACCCTCGCGCAGGCAATGTTCGGGCAACGAGCGGGCATCAATCGACAGATACCAGCGCACGCGCGCCTTTTCATATTCGAGATACCCGGCCGCGGCCGTGTCGGTGGCGAGATGGACCCGATTGTCCTGCAAATCGCCAAATATGAAGTGCAGCATGTCAAAGAAATGCACCCCGATATTGGTCGCGATGCCGCCCGATTTGTCGACATTGCCCTTCCATGAGTGGAGGTACCACTGACCGCGCGAGGTTATGTAGGTAAGATCGACGTCGTATTTTCCGTCTCTCGCCTCTGCGACGACGCGATCGCGCAGAGCCACAATGGCCGGATGGACGCGCAGCTGCAAAATCGTGTTTACCTTGCGTCCGGACGATCGCTCGAGTTCGGTCAGTGCGTCGACATTCCAGGGATTGAGCACCAGCGGCTTTTCGCAAATGGCGTCGGCGTTGTTGCGCAACGCGAAACGAATATGCGAATCGTGAAGGTAATTTGGGGAACAGATCGAGACGAAGTCGATCTTCTCGCCGGCGTCGGCGCGTCTGAGCTTGTCGATATGGCGATCGAAACGCTCGAACTCGGTGAAGAAGCTCGCGTCGGGAAAATAGCTGTCAATGATACCGACGGAATCGCTCGGGTCGAAGGCAGCGAGCAATGCGTTGCCCGTGCTGTCGATCGCCTTCATATGGCGGGGGGCGATGTAGCCGGCCGCACCGATCATGGCAAAATTAAACGTCATCGATTCAGCGTCTCCGCAGTGGCTTAGATCTCAATCGAGCGCTCTATTGTCGCAGATACGCATGACTGGCTGCTCGTTTTCCTGATCGGGGCGAAGCCTGGCGGCCTTTAGGAAATAGGCCATACACCCGCAACGGAAAACTTGAAACGCGTTGCGATGCACGGGCAGGTAACTGCTTGCTACAATAAGCTTTGTCCAGTAGACGGCGCGATGCCTCGAGGGCATCCCGCAAGCTCTCAATAGCGAGTTTGATTGCTTTGAACGCTTACGATCACATGCGCGCGCAGGAAGGTCTGTCGCGATCCCCCAAGCGCGGTCTTCAGCTGGTTATTGGGCTGATCATGTGCGCCCTTGTCCCTTATGTCATTCAGATTTTTGTGCGCGACATTCCCTATGATCGCGATCCGCCGAGCCTCAATACGCTGATCAGCGCGTCGCTCGCCATCATTCTCGGTTTGTATTTCTCGCGCCGATTGACCTATTTCCCTGGAACGCGACAACGCGAAAGCGTCATCCCCGCATTCTTGTTGTCGTTCGGCACCGTCGCGATCATCCTGCTTCTGTTTCGGTTCGAATACGGCCGCTTCCAGCTTGCTGCCAGCGCCGCCATGTCGATCCTGTTTTTCAGCCTGCCGACCCTGTTCGGACGGCAATGGGAACAAACGGTCTTCCATGTCGTGCCGGTCGGCTCGGTCGGGCGTTTGAAACAGATGCAGGGAGTGATGTTTGTCACGATGGACCAGCCCGTCCTGCCCGAGCGCGCGCATACCGCGATCGTCGCCGATTTTCGCGCCAATATCCCCCCCGAATGGGAGCGCGCGCTGGCCCAGGCCGCGCTGAAGGGGTATCCGGTCTATCACGTCAAGCAGCTGGTTGAGTCGCTCAGTGGCCAGGTGAAGATCGAGCATCTGTCCGAAAACAGCCTCGGCTCGCTGATCCCCAATATCGGCTATAGTCAGATCAAGTCGCTGATCGACATTGGTGTCGCCGCAATTATCCTTCCGGTGCTGCTACCGATATTCGCCCTTTGCGCAATCGCCATCAAGCTCGATAGTCGCGGCCCCATTCTCTTTCGTCAGGAACGCACCGGTTTTCGTGGTAAAACCTTCACGGTCTACAAATTTCGAACGATGGAATGGCGACCGACCGATGCGATCGTCAATGCACGCGACGCCGCCATGACGCGGGATGGCGATCACCGCATCACGAAAGTGGGCTCGTTCCTGCGACGGTATCGAATAGACGAATTGCCCCAGGCCCTGAACATCCTGCGCGGCGAAATGAGCTGGATCGGTCCGCGACCAGAGGCGGTGCACCTGTCGCAATGGTACGAAGAGGAATTGCCGTTCTATTCCTATCGCCATATTGTGCTGCCCGGAATTACAGGCTGGGCCCAAGTCAATCAGGGCCATGTCGCTGATCTCACGGCGGTCGGTACCAAACTGCAGTTCGATTTCTACTACATCAAGTATTTTTCGGCCTGGCTCGACATCTTGATCACGCTCAAGACGGTGCGCACCATGTTGACCGGCTTCGGTTCGAAATAGCGCGCGACGCCCGTCGAAAAGCGGAAGATAACGAACCTTCGTATCTTTCCGCGCTTTACCCTATGGAATGGCGATGACCGCTTCGATCGAAACCGAACTCAGCCAGTTGCTCGGGTCCAGAGGCTTCACCGCCGATCAGACGACGATGGCGCCCTGGCTCAGCGATTGGCGCGGTCGCTATCATGGACTTGCACGAGCGATGCTCAGTCCGGCGGACAGTGCGCAGCTTGCCGAAACCGTTCGCATCTGCGCTCGTCACCGCGTGCCGCTGATTCCGCAAGGTGGCAATACCGGCATGGCGGCCGGGGCAACCCCGGGCGCCGACGGATCGGCGATGCTGCTTTCGACACGCCGTCTCGACACGATCGACGACAGTCGCGCAGCCGACGGCTTTGTCGAGTGCGGTGCAGGCGTCGTCCTTGAACGCTTGCACGATCACCTGGCCGCGATCGGCTATCGCTTTCCGCTTTCGCTCGGGGCCAAGGGCTCGGCCACGATCGGCGGGCTGATCTCTACCAACGCGGGCGGCACGCAGGTCCTGAAGCACGGGAATATGCGCGCGCTGGTCGCCGGATTGGAGGCGGTCCTGCCTGACGGATCGATTTTCGATGAGCGGGCGCCTCTCAAAAAGGACAACCGTGGCTATGCCCTGCGCGACCTGCTGGTCGGATCAGAGGGTACGCTCGGCATCGTGACCCGCGCGGTGCTGGCGATTTCGCCGGCGATCATCGATAGCGCAACGGCGTGGGTCGGACTCGCCGGCCCCGACGACGCATATCGCTTGTTGCGCTCGTTCCAATTGCGCGGCGACCAACTCGAGCAGTTCGAAATCCTTCCCGACCTCGCCCTCGACAGCGTCCTCGCCCATGTCCCCGAGACCCGAGCCCCCTTGGCCGAGCGCCATGCGTGGTACATCGTCGCTGAAGTTGTTCGCGAAAGTCCTGCCGGGCCCGATCCGCGCGAGCTGATCGAGGCTGTGCTTGCCCAAGCTCTCGACGAGGGGGTCGTCGAAGATGCGACGATCGCGTCGAGCAAGCGCGAGGAAGCGGAGCTCTGGCGACTACGTGAATCGATCTCCGAATCCGAACGCGCGCATGGACCGGCCTTGCAACACGACATCAGCGTTCCCGTGGCCGAAATGGCGCGGTTCATTGCCGAGACGTCCACCTTGGTTGAAAACAGCTTTGCCGGAACTCGGGCGTTGGCATTCGGTCATCTCGGCGACGGCAACGTCCATTTTCACGTCCGGGCGCCAAAGGGTGTAAATTCCGAGCGATGGTATGCCGAGTTCGGCGAACGGATCAGCGATCTCGTTTATGACACCGTCGATCGGTTTAGCGGCTCGATTTCCGCAGAACACGGTATCGGCAGGGCCAAGCTGCGCGATCTGTCGCGCCACGCCTCGCCTGTGCGACTGGCAACGATGGCGGCCATCAAGCGAGCGCTGGATCCCGACAATATCCTTAATCCAGGTGCGCTGATCCCGGCTGGCGGCTGGACTGTCGCCCGATGAGGGATATTTTCAACCACCTCGAATCATTCGGTATTAGCATCATTGGCAGCAAGGACGCGCTGGAACTGCTCGTCAACGTGTCGCCTGACGCCTTGCACATCCACGTGTCGCTCCTGATCCTGTTCGCGGTCGCCTTGCTATTGCGTCGGCGGCCGGACAACTGGCTGCCTTGGCTGGTCCTATTGCTGCTCGACCTCGTCAATGAGGCGAACGACATTCTGCATCATTCGATGCGAGTCCCGCTCGATGACCGTGCGGCGGCACTCCACGATCTATTGAACACGATGTTCTGGCCGACGATAATCCTGCTCTTCGGCCGTGTCCTGTTCCCTCCCGCCCGAACGCCCGTGCTGCAGCCGCCCAGTGCAGACCAGGAAGCGACTGAAAATCAACTCTCGTCCAGATCGCGCCAATGAGTTGGAGTGGCCACCACGGGCTAGCGACTTGCATTGAATCTTGCCGCCACCTACCAATCCGCAACATGCCAATTGACGGGCCAAAGATATGAAAATCACCATGATAGGCGCGGGCTATGTCGGCCTGGTATCGGGCGCATGCTTCGCCGATTTCGGGCACGAAGTCGTCTGCGTCGACAAGGACCCCAACAAGATCGAGGCGCTGCTCAAGGGCGTTATGCCGATTTACGAGCCGGGCCTCGAAGCGCTTGTCGCGGGCAACGTCAAGGCAGGGCGGCTGTCGTTCTCGACCGACGTGACCAAAGGCGTCGCCGGCGCCGACGCGGTCTTCATCGCGGTCGGCACGCCGTCGCGACGCGGCGACGGTCATGCCGATCTCAGCTATGTCCATGCCGCCGCCGAGGAAGTCGGCGCCGCGCTGTCGGGCGATTGCGTCATCATCAACAAGTCGACGGTCCCCGTCGGCACCGGCGACGAGGTCGAGCGGATCGTCGGCGCGGCGGCGAAGGACGGCATCAGGTTCGCCGTCGTCTCCAATCCCGAATTCCTGCGCGAGGGCGCGGCGATCGGCGATTTCAAGCGGCCCGACCGCATCGTCATCGGTTCCGAGGACGATTGGGCGAGCGATGTCATGCGCCAGGTCTATCGTCCGCTGTTCCTCAACGAAGCGCCGATGCTGTTCACCGGGCGGCGCACCGCCGAGCTGATCAAATACGCCGCCAACGCGTTCCTTGCGACCAAGATCACCTTCATCAACGAAATCGCCGATCTGTGCGAAGTGGTCGGCGCCGATGTGCAGGAGGTGTCGCGCGGCATCGGCCTCGACAATCGCATCGGGTCCAAGTTCCTCCATGCCGGACCGGGCTATGGCGGGTCTTGTTTTCCCAAGGATACGCTGGCGCTGCTCAAGACCGCGCAGGACAACGACGTGCCGATGCGGATCGTCGAATCGGTGGTGCAGGTGAACGACAATCGCAAGCGTGCGATGGGGCGCAAGATCGTCCAGGCGCTGGGCGGCGATGCGCGTGGCAAGAAGATCGCCGTGCTCGGCCTGACGTTCAAGCCCAATACCGACGACATGCGCGATGCGCCGAGCCTCGCCATCGTTCAGTCGTTGATCGACGCCGGCGCCGAGGTGACCGCTTATGATCCCGAAGGCATGGCGATCGCCGCCCCGTTGATGCCCGAGGTGACGATGGCCGACAACGCCTATGAGGCGGTGAAGGACAGCGACGCCGTCGCCATCGTCACCGAATGGGACGCGTTTCGCGCGCTCGACCTCGCCGAAATCGCGCGACTGGCGCGCGGCAAGGTGCTCGTCGACCTGCGCAATATCTATCGGCGGGCCGATGTCGAACGGCACGGCTTCGTCTATCACGGGATCGGCATGCCCGATAATCCGGCGCGGTGAGCGCAGACGCAACCATCGTCCCCGTCATCCTTTCGGGCGGTTCGGGCACGCGACTGTGGCCGTTGTCCACGCCAGACCGGCCCAAGCAGTTCCTCCGGCTGACCGATCCCGACGAAAGCCTGTTTCAGCGGACGATCGCGCGCTGCATCGGGCCGGCGTTCGCGGCGCCGATCGTCGTGGCGAGCGGACGGCATCGCGACCTGCTTGCGGACCAGCTTGAAGCGAGCGGTGTCACGTCGGCTACGATCGTGCTCGAACCGGTGGCGCGCAACACCGCGGCGGCGATCGCATTGGCGGCGCTGACGGTTCCGACCGATGCGCTGTTGCTGGTCATGCCGAGCGATCACCGCATCGGCGATGTGGCAGCCTTCCTTCAGGCGGTCGAAACGGCGCACGACGCGGCGCTTGGCGGCGCGCTGGTCACCTTCGGCGTCACCCCCGACCGGCCGGAAACCGGCTTCGGCTATATCGCGATGGGACAGCCTGTCGCGAGCGGGTCTGGCGCTTATCGCGTCGACCGCTTTGTCGAAAAGCCCGACCGCGCCCGCGCCGAAACGATGGTGGCGGACGGAGGCTATTTGTGGAACGCGGGGATTTTTCTTTTCACTGCAAAAGCATATCTGGATGAATTGGAAAAGTTCGAGCCTGAGGTGGCGCATTGTGCCGCGCAGGCCATGGCCACCGCGACGCGCAATGGAGCGATCGTGGCGCCTGGCTCAGAGGCGTTCGGCGTCTGTCCTTCGCAATCGATCGATGTCGCTGTGATGGAACGCTCGGACAAGGTCGTCACCGTCCCGCTGGCGTGCGACTGGTCCGATATCGGCAGCTGGGATGCGCTCGCCGACCTTTCCGAGAGCGCAGCGGGCGAAGCGACGCTGATCGACAGCGCCGGCAGCTTCGTCCACGCCGAGGGAGTGCATGTCACGCTGTGCGGCGCGCCCGACCTGATCGTCGTCGCCAGCGCGGGCGAGATGCTGATCGTGCCCCGCGGCGAAAGCCAGCGAGTCCGCGATGCGGTGGCGGCGCGCACCAAGCCGTCGCGATAGCATTTCGCTTGCCCGCCCTTGCGCGCGATTGCGGGCATCGCCAGAAGATGCGGCGATGAGCACGCCCGATCCTCTCGACACGCTCGAAGCCGAAGCGATCCACATTATCCGCGAGGCGCTGTCGACCGCGCGCGCGCCGCTGCTGATGTTTTCGGCCGGCAAGGATTCGGCGGTGCTGCTCCACCTCGCGCTCAGGGCTTTTGCCCCCGCCTTGCCGCCGGTACGCTTGCTGCACGTCGATACCGGCTGGAAATTTCGCGAAATGTATCGCTTTCGCGATCGGGCGGTCGCGGCAAGCGGGCTCGATCTGGTCGTCCACCGCAATCCCGATGCGGTCGCGGCGGGTATCAATCCGTTCGACCACGGCCCGCTGCACACGAACCTCTGGAAGACCGAGGGGCTGAAACAGGCGCTCGCGGCGCTCGATTGCGACATGGCGCTGGGCGGCGCGCGCCGCGACGAGGAGCGGACGCGCGCCAAGGAGCGGATCTTCTCGCTGCGATCGGCGCAGCAAGGCTGGGACCCGCGCCGCCAGCGCCCCGAATTGTGGCATGTGTTCAACACGCGCCTCGCCGCCGGCGAGAGCCTGCGCGTGTTTCCGCTGTCCGATTGGACCGAGCGCGACGTCTGGCGCTACATCGCGCGCGAAGCGATTCCCTTGCCCGACCTCTATTTCGCCGCGCCGCGGCCGACGGTGATTCGCGACGACATGATCGTGATGGTCGACGACGACCGCTTCCCGCTCGCCGGCGAACAGCCCGTCGAACGCATGATACGCTTCCGCTCGCTCGGCTGCTATCCCTTGAGCGCCGCGGTCGAGAGCGAGGCGCGCGACGTCGCGGCGATCATCGCCGAACTCGCGACCAGCCGCAGCGGTGAGCGCGCCGGGCGCCGCATCGACCGCGAGGACGGCACGCTCGAGGCCAAGAAGGCGGAGGGCTATTTCTGATGAGCGATCATCCTTCCGCGCGCGTCAAGGTCGTGATCTGCGGCAGCGTCGACGACGGCAAGTCGACGCTGGTTGCGCGGCTGTTGCTCGACACCGGCAACCTGACCGACGACGATGCTGCCCGGGCGACGAGCGAGGCCGACGGCAGCGCGCTGGCGGGACTGCTCGACGGGCTTGCCGCCGAGCGCGAACAGGCGATCACGATCGACGTCGCCTATCGCTATTTCGCGACGCCGCGGCGATCGGTCGTGCTGATCGATTGCCCGGGTCATGAACATTACACGCGCAACATGGTGACCGGCGCCTCGAATGCCGAGCTGGCGATCGTGCTGGTCGACGCGACGAGGGGCGTCAGCGCGCAGACGCGGCGCCACTGCCGCATCGCCCATCTGCTCGGCATCGGCGATTTCGTCTTCGCGGTGAACAAGATGGATCGCGTCGAGAACCCGATGGCGACGTTGGCCGCAATAGCGCGCGCACTAACGCAGCTTGCCGACGAGATCGGGCTGGCGCGCCGCTCGATTATCCCGACGATCGCGACGACCGGCGCCAATATCGCCCGCCGCGCCGCCGACCTGGCGGGATATGACGGACCCTGCCTGATCGAGGCGATCGAGGCGTTCGAACCAACCGACCGCGGCGACGTCTCCTTACGCCTGCCGGTGCAGACGGTGATCCGGTCGGGCGACGGCGAACGACGGCTGGCAGGCACCGTCGCGTCGGGGCGCATCGGTGCCGGGAGCCGCGTCCGCATCATGCCCGGCGCGCAGGAGGCCGAGGTCGTCGCCGTCCATGTCGGCGTGCAGGCGGTTCCCGATGCGGGCCAAGGCCGCGCGGTCGCGATCACGCTCGACCGGCCGGTCGACTGCACGCGCGGCGACATGATCTGCGCCGCCGACGACCCACCGCTCGACGCCGACCAGTTCGAGGCCGACATCGCCTGGCTCGGCGACAAGCCGATGCTGGCCGGGCGCGCCTATCTGTTCAAGCTGGCGACGGGCGAGCTGTCGGCGACCTTGCAGCAGCCCAAGCACCGGCTCGACGTCGAAACCGGCCAGGAACTGGCGGCGCGGACACTGCGCAAGAACGACATCGGCGTCGCTGTCGTCACCACCGCGCGGCCGATCCCCGCCGATCCCTATGCGGTGAATCGCACCACCGGCGGCTTCATCCTGATTGACCGCGAAAGCGGCGACACCGTCGCGGCGGGCATGATCCGCCACGCGCTGCGTCGGTCGCAGAACATCGCCTGGCAGGAGCTGACGATCGATCGCTCGGCGCGCGCGCTGCAAAAGGGCCACGCCCCGCGCATTCTGTGGTTCACCGGCCTGTCGGGCGCGGGCAAGACGACGATCGCCAATCTGGTCGAACAGCGGCTCTACGAGGCCGGATTGCACAGCTACATGCTCGACGGCGACAATGTCCGCACCGGGCTCAACAAGGATCTCGGCTTCACCGACGCCGACCGCGTCGAGAATGTCCGCCGCGTCGGCGAGGTCGCGACGCTGATGGCGGATGCCGGCCTGATCGTCCTTGCGACCTTCATCAGCCCGTTCCGCGCCGAGCGCGACATGGTGCGGCAGATGGCGCAGCCGGGCGAGTTCATCGAGGTGCATGTCGACGTGCCGCTGGCGGTCGCCGAGGATCGCGATCCCAAGGGGCTCTATGCCAAGGCGCGGCGCGGCGAGATCGCCAATTTCACCGGGCTCGACAGTCCCTATGAGGCGCCCGAGAATCCCGATCTGACGATCGATACGACCATGATGAGCGCGGCCGAGGCCGCCGATCGCATCGCCCGGCACCTGATCGCGTCGCTCGCCTCCGACGATGATTGAGGAAACCCGCTTTGCCCGCGAGGCGGCGCGGATGGCGGGCGACTACCTGCTCGCGCTGCAACGGCGCGGCGACCTTGGCGGTCGCGCGCTGGGCGCGCGCGGCGATCGCGAAGCGAACGCGCTGATCCTGCGCATGCTGCGAGACCGCTTTCCCGACGATGCCGTGCTGTCGGAGGAATCGGCCGACGATTCCTCGCGCCTGACGCAGTCGCGGCTGTGGATCATCGATCCGCTCGACGGCACGCGCGAATATTCCGAAGGACGCGACGACTGGGCGGTTCATGTCGGGCTGGCGATCGACGGCGCCGCAGCCGCCGGCGCGGTGGCGCTGCCGGCACTCGGACTGGTGCTGGCATCGGACGAGATTCAGCGCCCGCCGGCGGCGCGCGCGCGGCCGCGCATCGTCGTCAGTCGGACGCGCCCACCCGCCTTGGGCGACGCCGTCGCCGCCGCGCTCGATGGCGACATCGTCGCCATGGGATCGGCCGGCGCCAAGGCGATGGCGGTGGTGCGCGGCGAAGCCGAGATATACCTGCACGAAGGCGGCCAGCGCGAATGGGACAATTGCGCGCCGATCGCGGTCGCGCAGGCGGCGGGCCTGCATTGTTCGAGCCTCGGCGGGGCGCCGTTCACCTACAACAATCGCGACCCGCTGTGCGGATCGCTGCTGATCTGCCGCGCGCAATATGCCGACCGGATCATCGACCTGGCGGCGGCGCTGCCGGGTTGAGGCTGCAAGCGAGCGATGCTGTCGCTGCGCGATCCTTAATGTCCCGGAAACCGCTTTGCGCTAAGGCTCTGCTCCACACGCGCCGAACGGGGAACGGAATTTCGTGAGCAAGACCAGAATCATGACGGTTTTCGGCACCCGGCCCGAAGCGATCAAGATGATTCCGGTCGTTCACGCGCTGCGCGCGCAGCCGAGCCTCGACGTGCGCGTGTGCGTTACCGCGCAGCATCGCCACATGCTCGACCAGGTGCTCGAAATCGGCGGCGTCACGCCCGATATCGACCTCGACCTGATGCGCGATGCGCAAAGCCTCGACGAACTCGGTGCGCGGCTGCTGGCCGGTCTCGGCCCGGTGTTCGACGCCGAACGGCCCGACCGCATCCTCGTCCACGGCGATACGCTGACGACGATGATGGCGAGCATGGCCGCCTATTTCCGCCAGATCCCCGTCGGCCATGTCGAGGCCGGGCTGCGCAGCGGCGATATCTATCACCCCTGGCCCGAGGAAATTAACCGCCGCGTGACGGCGACGATCGCCGATCTCAATTTCGCGCCGACGCAGCGCGCGGCGCAAGCGCTGCGCGCCGAAAACGTCGCGCCGGCAAGCATCCATGTCACCGGCAACACCGTCATCGACGCGCTTTTGACGACCCGCGACCAGATTGCCGCGGAGCCCGCGCTGGCGGCGGCGCTCATGCCCGTGCTCGCCCGGTTCGCCGGCAAGCGCATCGTCGCCGTCACCTCGCACCGGCGCGAAAATTTCGGCGACGGCATGGCGGCGATCGCCGATGCCATAGTCCGCATCGCCGTGCGCGAGGACGTCGCGGTCGTGTTTCCGGTCCACCCCAACCCGCAGGTTCGCGGTCCGATGCAGCACGCGCTCGGCGACCACCCACGCATCGCGCTGATCGACCCGCTCGATTACCCGTGCTTCGTCGCGTTGCTCGACGCGGCGACGCTGGTGCTGACCGATTCGGGCGGCGTCCAGGAAGAGGCGCCGAGCTTCGGCAAGCCGGTCCTCGTCATGCGCACGACGACCGAGCGGCCCGAGGGGATCGCGGCGGGCACCGCGCTGCTCGTCGGCACCGATGCCGACCGCATGGTTGCCGAAACGATTAAATTGCTCGACGATGCGGACGCCTATGCGGCGATGGCCCGCGCCCACAACCCGTTCGGGGACGGCCACGCCGCCCGACGCATATCGGAGATTACCGCCAATGCCCATCGCTGAGGGCCACAAGACCGTCGTCATGGGGCTTGGCTATATCGGCCTGCCCACCGCCGCGCTGATCGCGCGTTCGGGGATCGAGACGGTCGGCGTCGACGTCAATCCCGATGTCGTCGAAACGGTCAACCAGGGCCGCGTCCATCTGGAGGAAGTCGATCTCGACGGGCTGGTGCGCGGCGTCGTCGAGCGTGGTCATCTCCGCGCGTCGCTGACGCCCGAGCCCGCCGATGCCTTCATCATCGCGGTGCCGACCCCGCTCGGCGAAGGACAGGCGCCCGATATCGGCTATGTCCTCGACGCCGCGCGCACGATCGCGCCGGTGCTCGCGCCCGGCAATCTCGTCATCCTCGAATCGACCTCGCCCGTCGGCACCACCGAACAGGTCTGCGCCGCGATCGCGAAGGCGCGCCCCGATCTGGCGGTGCCCGGCCATTGCGATGGCAATGCCGACATCTTCGTCGCCTATTGCCCCGAACGCGTCCTGCCGGGACGCATCCTCGTCGAGCTGGTCGACAACGATCGCTGCATCGGCGGCATCACGCCGCGCTGCGCGCGACGGGCGATGACTTTCTATCGCGGCTTCGTGCGCGGCGCCTGCGTGACGACGACGGCGCGCAACGCGGAACTCGTCAAGCTCGTCGAAAACAGCTTTCGCGACGTCAACATCGCCTTCGCCAACGAGCTGTCGATCATCGCCGACGGCATGGACATCGACGTATGGGACGTCATCGCGCTCGCCAACCGCCACCCGCGCGTCAACATCCTCCAGCCCGGCCCCGGCGTCGGCGGCCATTGCATCGCGGTCGATCCGTGGTTCATCGTTCATGGCGACCCCGACAACAGCCGCATCATCCGCACCGCGCGCGAGGTCAATCTGGCCAAGACCGAGCATGTCGTCGCGCGCGCCCGGGCGTTGATCGCGCAGCTGCCCGACGACAGCGAGATCGCGCTGTTCGGCCTCGCCTTCAAGGCCAATATCGACGACTTCCGCGAAAGCCCGGCGGTGGAAATCGCCGCCGCGCTGGCCCGCGAATATGGCGCGCGGATCGCGATCGTCGAACCGTTCGCGCGCGAACTGCCCGCCGTGCTTGCCGCTGCCGGCGCGCGGCTCGTCGCGCTCGACGACGCGCTCGACACTGCGCAAGCGATCGTGCTGCTCGTCGATCACGAGGTCTTCCGCTCGGTCCCGCTCGATGAACGCCGCGACAAGATGGTCTACGACACGCGCGGCCTGTGGCCCGACCAGCCGCTGCGCAGCGACTGGACCGAACGGCGCCAGGGCGGCGCGCGGTGAAACTGGAGCCGCGCTTCGTCGCCAAGCCATGGGGGCGCGACGATCTGCCCCCCGCATTCGGCGGGCCGCGCGGCGAACGCATCGGCGAACTGTGGTATGAAGGCGCACCCGACGGATTTCCGCTGCTCGCCAAATATCTCTTCACCAGCGCCAAGCTCTCGGTTCAGGTTCATCCCGATGACGATGCCGCGCGCGCGCGCGGGCTGGCGTCGGGCAAGGAGGAATGCTGGTACGTCACCGCCGCCGAAGCCGGCGCGACGATCGGCATCGGCACGACCCGCCCGGTCGCGGGCGACGAGCTGCGCGCCGCGGCGCTTGCCGGAACGATCGAACAACTCATCGACTGGCGCCCCGTCCGCGCGGGCGACCATTATTACGTTCCCGCGAGCACCGTCCACGCGATCGGCCCCGGCGTGACGCTGGTCGAGATCCAGCAGGCGAGCGACATCACCTATCGCCTGTACGACTATGGCCGCGACCGCGCGCTCCATCTCGACGAAGCGGTCGATGTCGCCGATGCGCGCCCCCATCCGCCCGCTCTGTCGGGGCATCACGGCATCGGTGGGGACTGCGCCATAGCCGACGGCGTGCATTTCGCCGTCCGCCTGTGCGGGCGCGATCTTGCCGCAGTGCCCGACGACGCACCGCTGCTGCTGCTGCCGTTGCGCGGCTCGGCAGAGAGCGACGAGGCGCTGGCGCGACCTGGCGATTGCCTCTATGCCGCAGCGCGAGCGCGGGTGACCGCCTCCGCCGAAGCCCATATGCTGGTGGCCTGGGCCAAGCGCTGACGGCGCGATGGCGGGCCACGAAATATGAGGCGGGACGTGTCGGCTAGACGAAGCGAAACTGGATCGCACGATGACGGCGCGAGAGGCTGGCTGGCATCGTACCGTGTCGCGCTGGTCGGCGGGCTAATCGCCTTGCTGGCCGCCGCGACGCTCGCCAGCGACTTTTTCGGCACCGCCATCATCCGCCTGTTTTTCATCGAGCAGGATCGCTGGTTCCTGCCGCTGCTGGCGCTCGTCGCAATGGCCCTGCGCCGCGCGATGCTGCCACAGTCCGGCGTACCGGCGATCTGGAACAGGGCGATGGCGCCGACGGGGATCGCGCTCATCGCCGTGGCGCTGCTGCTTGCCGCCTATCTTGGCCACGATCTCGCAATGGCGGGTTATGATCTCAGCCGCGACGAGCAGATGGCGCGTTTCGATGCGTGGATATTCGCGCATGGAAGCCTCGCCTGGCCCGTGCCGCCATCGTGGCGGGGCGACATTGCGGCACTCAATGGGACCTTCCTGCTCGTGGCGAACCAGCCGACCGGCTGGGTCTCGGCCTATCTCCCGGTCAACGCGGCGTTCCACGCGACGGTCGGCCTGGTCGCCGATCCGGCGCTGACCAATCCCGTCTTGCTCGCGGTCGGCTTCGTCGCGCTGTGGCGTATCGCGCTGCGGCTGTGGCCCGACGACCGCATTGCGCAGGCGACGGCGTTGGCGCTCTATCTGGGTTCGTCGCAGATCGTCGTCGCGAGCATGACGGCATATGCCATGACCGGCCATCTGGCGCTCAACCTGCTGTGGCTCCTGTTCTTCCTCAGGGGCCGGCTGCGCGACGATATCGTCGCCGTCGTCATCGGCTGCGCCGCGTCGGGGCTGCACCAGTTGCTGTTCCACCCGCTGTTCGTCGCGCCGTTCGTGCTGATGCTTGCAATGCGGCGCGAATGGCGGCGGTGCGCATTCTATTGCCTCGCCTATCTGGTCATCGGCGCGATCTGGTTTGCCTGGCCGATCTGGATGAGCGCATCGATTTCGGGGGCAGGGGCCGCCGCGGGCGGCGGCGTCAGTTTCGCCGACCGGCTGGTCGCGATGCTCGGCGCGGTCGGGATCGCCAACGGACCGGTGATGGTGCTCAACATCGCGCGCTTCGTCGCCTGGCAGCATCTCGCCTTCTTGCCCTTCGTCGCCGCCGGGCTGGTCGTCGCCTGGCGTAGGGGGTCGATGGCGCGCGCGCTGGCGGCGGCGACGCTGCTGCCGTTTATCGTGATGGCGGTGCTGCTCGCCTATCAGGGCCATGGCTGGGGCTATCGCTATGCGCATGGCGTGATCGGGGCGGCGTGCCTGATCGGCGGATTTGGCGCGCAGGAGCTGCGGCGGCGGGGGGTGGAGATCGTCGCCTTCCTCGGTTGGACGACGGCGGCATCGATCGCGGTCTCGCTGCCGGTCCATGCCTGGATGGCGCATCGACTCGTCGCGCCTTATGCCGCGGTCGATGCGGCGATCCGCGACAGCGACGCCGAGGTTGCGTTGATCGACACGCGCGCGGCGCCGTTCGCGAACGACCTCGTCCTCAATGCCCCCGATCTCGGCAACCGGCCGTTGCGTTTGCGTGCCGCGTCATTGTCGAACGCGCAAATCGCCCAACTGTGCGTGAGACGGCGGGCAATGGTCGTCGATGGCGCGGCGCTGGCATCGATCGTCGAGCTGTTCGACGCAAAAACCGGAAGCGATGCCAGATTGTCGCAGTGCGATCCTAAGAACGGCGATCAAGGAGCGAAGTGACCAGGTCGGCATAGCGATCGGCCATCGCATCGATTCCGCGTAGCGCGACGACATCGGCGCGCATCGCCGCGGCATCGCCGCTTGCGGCGAGCGCCGCGCGGATGGGTCCGATCCAGGCGCGCGCGGTCCCCTCGGGATCAGCCAGATCGACGTCGACGAAGCGCAGCCAGCGGTCGAGCGCGGGCACCCCGGTACGCGCCGACGCGCCGGCGATGGCGGGCGTGCCGCAGGCGAGCGCCTCGTAAAGGACAAGCGGCGTGCCCTCGGTCACGCCCGGCAGTACCAGGAGTCGCGCGCGCGCATAGGCCCGTGCCAGCGCTTCGGGCGACGGCCGGACGAGCGTCGTGACGTTGGGCAGCCGCCATCCGACGGGCGATTCGGGGCCGAAACCGGCGCATATGAAGCGCAAGTCGGGCGCGGCGCGCGCGAGCGCGCGGACCACGGCTATGCCCTTCTTGGCGACGAAGCGGCTGACGAACAGGACGTCGCAGTCGCTGTCTGCGTCCGCCCCGCCCGCCGCATCCGGGCTGAAAATGTCGGTATCGATCCCGTTGACGATCGTCTCGACGCGCGCTGGCAGGTCGCGCTCGGTGAAACAGGCGCGTTTCGCGTCGGTGACGAAGACCGCCGCATCGGCGCGGCGCAACGAGGGCAGCACCAGAGCGCGCCGCATGCCGGCCTGGAGCAGATTGGCCGCGCGCGAGCGCAGCCTCGTAACGCCGGTGTGCTTGACGATGATCACCGGCTTGCCGAGCCGCCGTGCGATCGCCTGGGCCGCGAAATTGGTCAGATAGACGTTGTCGTGAAGCAGCAACAGGTCGCAGTGCGCGACCGCGGCCCGGAGCTGCGGCAACCGGCGCGGATCGGGCAGCATCAGCGGCAGGCCGGTCAGGCGTTCGAGCGCGTTCGAAGCGGCCAGCGGCAGGCAGGCATAGCCGGCGTCGGTCGGCGGATCGCCATGCGCCGCGAGCGTGACCTGCCAGTCCGGGCGGCGCGCCAGCGCCCGCGCCAGGCCATGCGCGACCTGCTCGACGCCGCCGCCATGGCCGACGAAATAATTGGCGAGACAGAGGAGTTTTGGCATAGCCCCTAGTAACGACCCGCACTCATATGCGCAGCAGCAAACCGACGCGGGTCGGCGGAACAGGGAACGAGCGACGAGATGGCCGAGCCGACCCAGACGCGCGCGCGTCCGCGCCACCTGCTGCTCGCGGCGCCTGGATTTGCGCTGGCGGCGACGCTGATCGCCGGCATCGTGCGCTCGTTCGGCATCGACCTGGCGAAGGTCGGCGCCGAGCTGTCCGATCGCGCGCTGCCGGTGATCGCGATCGTCGCCGCGTGCCTGACGATCCAGTTCGGGCTGAGCGCGGTCAAATGGATGCAGGTCTATCGCCGCGTTGCGGGCGATGCCGTGCCGGCGTCGGGCAATCTTGCCGTGCAGTTTTTCTACGTCGCGTTGAGCGGTTTGTTCGCGCAGCTGCTAACCGCCTATCTCGCCTCGATCCTGGTGCGCGGCTTTGCCGAACGCCTGCATTTCCGACGTCGCTTCGCACTCGGCGCATCGGTGTCGATGTACGAACAATTGTTCGATGCCGTCGCCCTCGGCATCGTCGGCGCGCCGGTGGTCGCGTTGCTGGCCTTGGGCGCGTCGCCGCTCGCCGCGCTTGGCGCCGGCCTCGCCGGGGCGTTGCTGGTGATCCCGATCGTTCGCCTCGCGCTGCGCGCCGGCCATCCGCTGCAATTCGCGGCCCGCCTATTGCCCCGCTGGCTGCCGTTCGCGGGAGCGATCAAGGCGAGCAGCGAAGTGGCGCGCGAAATGGAGCTCGACGCGCCGCCGCTGGTGACGCGGCTGCTGGCGCTGTCGCTGCTGCGCTATGGCGCGATCGCGGCGCGCACCGCGCTGGTTGCGGTGCTGCTGATTCCAGGCCTGGGCCTGGTCAGCGCGACGACCGGCTTTGCCGCGATCCAGCTGTCGGCGCTGCTCGCGCTGACTCCCGGCAATATCGGCATCACCGAATGGGGCTGGGCTGGCTTTGGCCTGTATCTCGGCCGCGATGCCGCGATCTTCGCCGCTTTCGCGCTGACGCTGCGCGCGGTCACGATCGTCGTGACCGCCGCGATCGTCGCCATCGCGGGGGCGCTGGCCTGGGGTTCGCTGCGCGCGACGCGCTAGGCGGACCTAGTCCGTGCGACCGAGGAAATCCGCGTCGTGACCGCCGACGACGGCAAGCAGGAACCCGCCGAAGATCGTCTGCCAGCCAAGCACGCCCGCCATGCACGACAGCACCAGCGGCAGCGTGTCGGCAAGTGCGATATAGCCGCGCGCCGACCAGTTCGAGGCGACGATCGCGAATCCGACGATCGCCAGCGCGATCAGCGCCATCCCTGCGACGAGCATGGTTTCGAGCCGCAGCACCGGACGCAACCGCCGCACGCCCGGCTTCATCACCAGATAGCCGCTGCGCACGCCATAGATATGGCTGGCGATCGCCATGATCGCCGCCAGGTGCCCGATCGTGACGAGCGCGCTCGCCACCATCGTCCAGCTCGTGCCGAAATATTCGGGCCCGCCATGCACGCCGAGCTTGCCGAGGATCGCATAGCCCAGGATCGCCACGCCGAGCGCGAGCGCGATCGCGGCAGGCACGCCGAACACCCAGGTCGGGCTGAGCATGAACAGGTAGCGCAGATGGCGCCAGCCGTCGCGCCAGGGCCGCAGATGCGGCGCCTTGTCGCGCAGGTCGACCGACAGCGTCGCCGGCACTTCGTCGATGCGCTTGTGCTTGAGGCTCGCCTTGATCACCATCTCGCTGGCGAACTCCATGCCGGTACCCGACAGCCGGAGGTCGGCGAAGCAGGCGCTGGTCAGCGCGCGCAGGCCGCAATGCGCGTCGCCGATGCCCGAGCGGAAGAACAGGTTGAGGATGCCGGTCAGCACGGGATTGCCGATATACCGGTTTTTCCACGGCATCGCGCCCTTGGCGATGCCGCCGCGAAAACGCGATCCCATGCACAGGTCGGCGCCGTCGATCAGCCTTCCGATCATCGCCACGCCCTCGGTGAAATCGTAACTTCCGTCGGCGTCGCCCATCAGGATATAGCGGCCGTGCGCCGCTTCGCAGCCGCCGATCAGCGCCGCGCCATAGCCGCGCCGCGCGACCGGGACGACGCGCGCGCCGAGCTGCATCGCGAGCTGCTGGCTACCGTCGGTCGAACCGTTGTCGGCGATGACGATTTCCCCTGACAGGCCGTATTGCGCGGCGATGCCCGCCAGCGCGTCGTGCGCGTTGGCGATGCAGTGCGGCAGGCTGTCGAACTCGTTGAGGCACGGCATGACGATCGTGACGTCGGGCGCTCCGGTCTGGCCTGTCTTGGGCGCTGCAGTTGGCGATGGCGCGCTGGACGGGGGGGGCGGCTGCATTCGAGGGCTCCTGCGATGGGAAAGGGTCGCGATAGCGCGATATGGCGACGGGGGCGCGAAGGCAATCCACCCATTCAGCGTTTTGCAAAGCCCGGCGGCGCGATTATGGCAAGGCCAACCGACCCCGTCGTCGTCAAGCGCCACCAGGAGTTCTCATGTCGCACCTACCCGTTTTGGTCACCGGCGGCGCCGGCTATATCGGCAGCCACGCGGTACTCGCTTTGCGCGATGCCGGCTGGCCGGTCGTCGTGATCGACAATCTTTCGACCGGGTTCCGCTGGGCGCTGCCCGACGACGTCGCGCTTATCGAGGGTGATGTCGGCGACGGCGCGCTCGTCGGCGAGGTGCTGCGCGCGCATGAAATCGGCGCGATCATGCATTTTGCGGGATCGATCGTCGTGCCCGAATCGGTCGCCGACCCGCTCAAATATTACCACAACAACACCGCCAACAGTCGCAGCCTGATCGCTGCGGCAGTCGCCGCCGGGGTGCCGCATTTCATCTTTTCCTCGACCGCCGCGACCTATGGCGTTCCCGATCGCATCCCGGCGCGCGAGGACGATCCGACGGTGCCGATCAACCCCTATGGCTGGTCGAAGCTGATGACCGAGCAGATGCTGGCCGATACCGCGGCGGCCCATGCGGTGAATTATTGCGCGCTGCGCTATTTCAATGTCGCCGGCGCCGATCCGCAGCGGCGCACGGGGCAATCGACCGCCGGCGCCACGCATCTGATCAAGGTCGCGGCCGAGGCGGTGCTCGGCAAGCGCGCCGACGTCGCGGTGTTCGGCAGCGATTTCGACACGCCCGACGGCACCGGCGTGCGCGATTACATCCACGTCAGCGACCTTGCCGCCGCGCACGTCGCCGCGCTCGACGCGCTGATCGAGGCGCCGACGCGCAGCCTGACGATGAATTGCGGCTATGGTCACGGTTTTTCGGTGCTCGAGGTACTCGACGCGGTCGAGCGCGTCAGCGGCAAGACGCTCGAGCGTAGGATCGAAGGGCGCCGCGCGGGCGATCCGGCGGCGCTGGTCGCCGACAACGCCCGCATTCTCGCGACGATCGACTGGAGCCCGCGCTACGACGATCTCGACGCGATCGTGCGCGATGCGCTCGGCTGGGAGGAAGAGTTGGCGCGGCGGGGCGTGAATTGACCGGCGCGGCGCCGACCGCACCGGGGCCGATTATCGTCCACGGCGCGGGATCGATCGGCGCCTATGTCGGGCTCGCCTGGCAGCTCGCCGGCGGCGACGTGCGCCTGCTCGGCCGGCCCTGGCTCGCCGAGGCGGCGCGCGAGGCGGGCCATCTCGCCCTTTCCGATTATGCCGGGCATAATGACCAGATCGCCGCAGGCGAGTTGCAGGTGACAAGCGATCCCTCGGTGCTCGCGCAAGCGGCGCTTGTCGTTCTCGCGATCAAGGCGACCGCGCTCGAGCGCGCGATCGCCGAGCTCAAGACGCATTGTCCGAAATCTACGCCGATCGTCGCGTTGCAGAACGGCATCGGCCCGCTCGAGGCGCTGCGCGCAGCCCTGCCCGATCACACCATTCTAGGCGGCGTCGTCACGCACAACGTCGTCGTCATCGGTCGCTCTCGCTTTCACAAGGCGACAGCGGGCAATATCGTCGGCGAAGCATCGCCCGCGCTCGCCTTGCTCGAAAGCGTCGCGCACAGCCGCTTCGCGCCGGTCGCGTTCGCCGACGATTTCGCGCCGGTGCGCTGGGGCAAGCTGCTGATCAACCTCAACAACGCGGTCAATGCCGCGTCGGGTCTGGGACTGCACGCACAGTTCCTCGACCGGAAATGGCGCGCGATGACCGTCGGCGCGATCCGCGAGGGGATGAAGGTCGCGCGCGCCGAGGGCATCCGCCCTGCGCGAACCGGCGCGATTTCGCCGCAGCGGCTCGCGCTGCTGCTGTCGCTGCCGCAATGGCTGCTCGAACGCCTGCCGATCCTGGCCAAGATCGATGCCACGGCGCGCTCGTCGATGGCCGACGACGTCGCCGCGGGAAAGCCGACCGAAATCGCCTATCTCAACGGCGCGATCGCCGATCTCGGCCGCAAGCACGGCATCGCGACGCCGGTCAACGACGACCTCGTCGCGCGGATCGGTGCGATGGGCAAACATCGGCACGGGCTTGCATCGCCGGGGGCCTGACCCATATTCGCTGCCATGAGCAACGAACGACACGGCCTTGTCCAATGGCACGGCACCACCATCCTTTCGGTCCGCAAGAACGGCAAGGTCGTCGTCATCGGCGACGGCCAGGTCTCGATGGGCCAGACGATCATGAAACCCAATGCGAAGAAGGTCCGCCGCCTGCATGACGGCAGCGTCATCGGCGGATTTGCCGGCGCGACCGCCGATGCCTTCACGCTGTTCGAACGGCTCGAGCGCAAGCTCGAACAGCATCACGGCCAGCTGATGCGCGCCGCGGTCGAGCTCGCCAAGGACTGGCGGACCGACAAATATCTGCGCAACCTCGAAGCGTTGATGATCGTCGCCGACAAGGACATTACCTTGGTCCTGACCGGCAACGGCGACGTGCTCGAACCGTTCGAGGGGGTCACCGCGATCGGGTCGGGCGGCAATTACGCGCTGTCGGCGGCGCGCGCGCTGATGGAGTATGAGGAGGATGCCGAGGTGCTCGCCAACAAGGCGATGAAGATCGCCGCCGACATCTGCGTCTACACCAACGGCAACACGACGATCGAAACGATGGAGAGCGCGACGTGAGCGCCGAACCGGCGATCCGCGCCGGCCTCACCCCCAAGGCGATCGTCGCCGCGCTCGACCAGCATATCATCGGCCAGAAGGACGCCAAGCGCGCCGTTGCCGTCGCCCTGCGCAACCGCTGGCGGCGCCAGCGCGTCGATGCCGAATTGCGCAACGAGGTGACGCCCAAGAACATTCTGATGATCGGCCCGACCGGCTGCGGCAAGACCGAGATTTCGCGCCGCCTCGCCAAGCTTGCCGATGCGCCCTTCGTCAAGGTCGAGGCGACCAAGTTCACCGAGGTCGGCTATGTCGGGCGCGACGTCGAACAGATCGCGCGCGACCTGGTCGAGGACGCGATCCGGCTCGAACGCGACCGCCGCCGCGAGGCGGTACGCGAAGCCGCGTCGAAAGCGGCGATGGAGCGCCTGCTCGACGCGCTGACCGGCAAGGGATCGAGCGAGGCGACGCGATTGAGCTTCCGCCAGCGGATCGAGGCCGACCAGATGAACGATGCCGAGGTCGAGATCGAGATCGCCGAGGCGCCCAATTTGCAGATGGATCTGGGCGGCATGGGCGGCAATGTCGGCATGATCAATTTGAGCGAGATGATGGGCAAGGCGATGGGCCAGAAGCCCAAGAAGCGGCGCAAGCTCAAGGTACCCGAAGCATGGGACCGGCTCGTCGAGGAAGAGCAGGATGCCCGGCTCGACCAGGACGACGTCGCGCGCGTCGCGCTGTCCGACGCCGAGGAGAACGGAATCGTCTTTCTCGACGAGATCGACAAGATCGCGGTTTCCGACGTGCGCGGCGGATCGGTCAGCCGCGAGGGCGTCCAGCGCGACCTGCTGCCGCTGATCGAAGGCACCACCGTCGCGACCAAATACGGGCCGATCAAGACCGACCATATCCTGTTCATCGCCTCGGGCGCGTTCCACGTCGCCAAGCCGAGCGACCTGCTGCCCGAGCTGCAGGGGCGCCTGCCGATCCGGGTCGAATTGCGCGCGCTGACCGAAGCGGATTTCGTGCGCATATTGAGCGAGACGCGCGCGTCGCTGCCGCAGCAATATCTCGCGCTGCTCGGCACCGAGGACGTCACCGTGACGATGACCGACGACGCCATCGCCGCGGTCGCCAAGATCGCCGCCGAAGTGAACGAAAGCGTCGAGAATATCGGCGCGCGGCGGCTGCAGACGATCATGGAGAAGCTGTTCGAGGAGCTGAGTTTCGAGGCCGAGGATCGCGGCGGCGAGCACGTCGTCGTCGATGCCGCCTATGTCGATTCCCAGCTCGCCGAAATCGCGCGCGACACCGATCTCAGCAAGTATATCCTCTAGCCGGCGTGTCGGCGCGCGCGATCACGATCGTCCCCTATGCCGGCTATCGCAGCGAGACGCGGCTGTTCCTGCGCGCCCGCATCCTGCTTCATGCGCGCCCGCGCGCGGTCCCGCGAACGAGCTGGCAAAAGTTCCGCGCCATGGCGCGGCTCTATGCCTCGCGCGAAGTCGCCGGCTGCACGATCGCGCTCGACCATGAGGGACTTCGCGCGACCGCGACGAGCGATGCCGAGGGATATGTCGTCTTCGACCTCGCCTTCGCGCGCAACGTCGCGCTGCCGCGCCACAGCCACTGGGAAAGCGCGACGCTCAGCGCGCTCGACTGCCCCTGCCCCGACGGACCGGCCGCGGCGCCGATCCTCGCCCCGGGAACCGACATCCATCACGGAGTCATCTCCGATCTCGACGATACCGTGCTCGAAACCGGCGTCTGGAACCTTGCGCGCAACTGGCGCCGCGTCCTCGCCTCGAACCCCGCCGATCGTATCGCGGTGCCGGGCGTCGAAGACCTGTTCGCGCATATCGGCGGCGGCGCGGGCGGCAAGCCGCCGGCGGGCGCGAACGTGCCAAGCCCCTCGCGACCGTTTTTCTATATCTCGTCGAGCCCGTGGAATCTCTATGGTTTTCTCACCGAATTCCTGACGCTCAACAATCTGCCGCTGGGTCCGATGACGCTCAAGGACTGGGGTTTCAACCGCAAGACGCTCGGCAGCAAGAGCCACGGCGCGCACAAGGCAAATGCCATCGCGGCGCTGCTCGAATTCTACCCGCGCCTCAAATTCATTCTGATCGGCGACGATAGCCAGGGCGATGTCGCCGCATATGCCGACGCGGTCGTTAGCCATCCCGGTCGTGTGGCGGGTGTGCTGATCCGTCACGTCGACGATGCGTCGCTCTCGGCCGCAGAAGACGCCGCCATCGCCGCGATCCGCGAAGCGGGCGTTCCCGTCTGGACCGGATCGGCCTTCGACGCGGGCTCCGACATGCTCGCCGCGCTCGATCTGTCGAGCAGCCGAGAGGTCGAACAGGTGGCGCGCAAACTCGACAAGGCCGAGATCGAGCACGCCGCGCCGGTCGACTGAGTGTCGGCATCCGCGAAGAGACCGAAATGCTACTCATTCCCGCCTCGCCGGAAAGAACGGTCTAGCTAGCCTGGCTTCCGCCGTTCGGCCCACCACGCCATGCGTTCGGCGATGCGCTTTTCGAAACCCTGGTCCTTGGGCGCGTAATATTCGGCCGGCCGCATCTCGTCGGGCCAGTAATTGGCTCCGGAAAAGCCGCCGTCCTCATTATGGTCGTAGCGATAGCCCTCGCCATAGCCGAGCTCCTTCATCAGCTTGGTCGGCGCATTGACGATGTTCATCGGCGGCATCAGCGAGCCCGTCGACTTGGCATCCTTCCACGCCGCCTTTTGCGCGGTATAGGCGGCGTTCGACTTGGGCGCGGTCGCGCAATAGAGGCACGCCTGGACGATCGCCAGCTCGCCCTCGGGTGACCCCAGAAACTCGTACGCGTCCTTGGCCGCGAGGCATTGCACCAGGGCCTGCGGGTCGGCGAGGCCGATATCCTCGGATGCGAAACGAACGATGCGGCGCAGCACGTAGAGCGGCTCCTCGCCCGCGGTCAGCATCCGCGCCAGCCAGTAGAGCGAGGCCTGCGGATCGGAGCCGCGCATCGATTTGTGCAGCGCCGAGATGAGGTTGTAATGACCCTCGCGATCCTTGTCGTAGACCGCCATGCGGCGCTGCAGGAACTGGGCGAGGCCGGCGGGATCGAGCGGCTCGGCAAGCGCCACCGAAAACAGCGTCTCGGCCTGGTTGAGCAGGAAGCGCCCGTCGCCGTCGGCCGAGGCGACGAGGGCCTCGCGCGCATCGCGCGTCAGCGGCAGCGCCCTGCCCTGAAGCGCTTCGGCGCGCGCAAGCAGCTTTTCGAGCGCGGCGGCATCGAGCCGGTGAAGGACGAGCACCTGCGCGCGGCTGAGCAATGCGGCGTTGAGTTCGAAGCTGGGGTTTTCGGTCGTCGCGCCGACCAGCACGACGGTCCCGTCCTCGACATAGGGCAGGAATCCGTCCTGCTGCGAGCGATTGAAGCGGTGGATCTCGTCGACGAAAAGCAGCGTCTGCTGGCCGGCGCGCTTCGCCTGTTTGGCTTCGGCGAAGATCTTGCGCAAGTCGGCGACGCCCGAAAACACTGCCGACAGCGCGACGAAGCGCAGTCCGACGGCATCGGCGAGCAGCCGCGCGATGCTCGTCTTGCCGGTGCCCGGCGGTCCCCAGAAGACGATCGACGACAGCTTGCCGGCATCCACCATGCGCGAAATCGTGCCGCCCTCGCCGACGAGATGATCCTGGCCGACGACATCGCCGAGCACCGCCGGACGCAGCTGGTCGGCGAGCGGCTTGTCGGCGGCGGTGTCGCCATCGGCGTCCGCGGCGTGATCGTCAGAGACAAATAAATCGGCCATCGATCAACAGATAGGCACGAATTCGCCCGACTTCCAGCTTGCGACGGCTGTGGCGGCGATCAAGCGCCGGGCGCGGGCTGGTCGGCCAGTTCGAGATAGAGATCGACGATCTTCTGGTTGATCGCGTCCCAGCTGTACGCGGCGCTGCGCTCCTCGCCGGCGCGGCCGGCGGCGCGGCGGGCGCTATCGTCACGGCAAAAGTGTTCGAGCGCGTCGGCATAGGCATCGAACGCGCGCGGTTCGACGAGGCGGCCGGTGACCCCGTCGACGACCAGGCTGGCGCTGCCGGTCGCGCGCGCGGCGACGACGGCGACGCGGCACGACATCGCCTCGAGCGTCACGTTGCCGAAGGTCTCGGTGACCGAGGGGTTGAGGAAGATGTCGAGCGAGGCGACCGCGCGGCCGAGATCGTCGCCCTTCTGAAAGCCGACGAAATGTGCCTTGGGCAGCAGTTCCTCGAACTTCTCGCGCGCCGGACCGTCGCCGACGACGACGACGGCGTGACGTACGCCGCGTGCCTCGAGCCGGGCGATCGCCTCGGCGAAGACGTCGACGCCCTTTTCCATCACCAGCCGGCCGACGAAGCCGATGACGGGGACGTCGTCGGCGATGCCGAGATCGCGGCGCCACGCCATGTCGCGCCGGGCGGGGTCGAACATCTGTTGATCGACGCCGCGCGACCAGATGCCGATACGGTCGTTCATCCGCTCGGCTCGCAGCACGTCGGCCATCGATTCGGACGGCGCGACGATCGCATCGCAGCGGCGATAGAGATTGCGCTGATAGACGTTGAGCAGCGGGGCGAGCGCGCCGAGATGATAATAACGCAGATACGTCTCGAACCGCGTATGGATCGACGCGAGCGTCGCGATGTCGTGGCGGCGGGCGAGCGCGACGGCTTGTTGGCCGAGGAAATCGGGGCTCGAAATCTGCACGATATTGGGTTTGAAACCCAGAATATCGGCGCGCACGTCGCCCGGAATACGATAGGGAAAGCGATATTCGGGACGGCCGGGGATCGCGAACGAGGGTACGCTGACGAGATCGCCGGTGGCCGCGAATGCGGGATTGTCCACGGTCGGCGAATAGACGCGGACCGCCGCACCCTGGCCGAGCAGATAGCCGACGAGGCGATTGAGCGCCTGATTGGCGCCATCGCGTACATAGTTATAGTTGCCGCTGAACAGGGCAATCCGCAAATCCGTCACTCGCATCGCGCTGCGTTAAGGCCAAGCGACCGGATTTGCTACCGGTTTAGTCGACGATCGCGGCTTTGGCCGGGGCGTGGAGTCGAACGCGCGAGATCCGGCGATTGTCGCTCGCCATGATCTCGATCCGCCAGCCGCTGGGGTGCGTCAGCATCTCGCCCGCCTTGGGGACGTGGCCGGCGAGCATGAAGGCAAGCCCGCCGAGCGTGTCGATATCGCCCTCGACATCCGCCAGCTCGGCCGAGACGTGATGCGCCAGTTCGTCGAGTTCGAGCCGGGCATCGGCATCCCAGACGCCGTCATCGAGCGCGACAAGCGCCGACACCGGTTCGTCGTCATGCTCGTCCTCGATCTCGCCGACGATCTCCTCGACCAGATCCTCGATCGTGACGAGACCCTCGGTCCCTGAATATTCGTCGACGACGATGGCGAGATGCGTACGCTTCGACCGCATTTCGGCGAGCAGGTCGAGCACGCCCATCGAGACCGGGACATAGAGCGGCTGGCGCAGCAGCGGCGACCAGTCGTCGCTGCCGCTGCCATCGGCGAGCGCGACGAACACGTCCTTGATATGGAGCATCCCGACGATGGTATCGAGATCGCCGCGATAGACCGGAAGGCGGCTGTGCCCCGCCTCGGCGAACTGCGTGACGACATCGGCGAAGGCGGTATCGAGCGACAGCGCGACGATGTCGGCGCGCGGTACCGCGACGTCGTCGGCGGTCTCCTCGCCGAAATGCAACATGTTGCGCAGCATCTGCCGCTCGAGCGGGGACAGGTCGGCGGCAGCACCGCGCGGCAGACCGCGCGTTTCGCCGTCATGCTCGTGATCGTCGATCGCGTCTTCGAGCTGTTCGCGCAGCGACGGCTCGTCAGAATCGCCGAATAGCAGGGCCTTCAGGCCCCGCCATATTCGTCCCGGCTCGTCGCCTTCGTCGCCGGCGATGGCGGCTTCGTTACGGTCTTCGGCCATCGGCCCTAGTCGTCCTTCGCATAGGGATCGTGCAGCCCGAGACGGCGCATGATCCGGATTTCGAGCGCTTCCATCGTCTCGGCATCGGTCGAATCGACATGGTCGTAACCGATCAGATGCAGCGTGCCGTGAATGCACAAATGGGTCACATGGGCCGACAATGCAACATCGCGCATCGCCGCCTCGGTTTCGCAGACCCCGCGTGCAAGGACGATATCGCCCAGCAATACCGGCGGACCGTGGGTTTCGGGATGCGCCGGCAACGGATCGAGCGGAAACGACAGGACGTTGGTCGGCCGGTCCTTGCCGCGATGATCGCGGTTGAGCGTTCGCACTTCGTCGTCATCGGTCAGGCGGAGCGATATTTCGATCGCGCGCGGCGCAGCGGCCCAGTCGCCCTCGCCGCCCTCGGCCAGAGCGAGCGTGACCGCGTCGCTCGCCAGCCGGTCCCAGTCGGTGCCGTCGTCCCACGCCGCCGTCGCCGACAGCGCGACGTCAAGCATCCGGCCCCTCATACGCCTGGACGATGCGCCCGACGATCGGATGGCGGACGACGTCGGCGGCATTGAAGCGCTGGATATGGATGTTTTCGATCCCTTCGAGCTTCTCGACCGCATCGGCGAGGCCCGAGGCGCCCGGCCCGGGCAGGTCGACCTGCTTGGGATCGCCGCACAGCACCATGCGGCTGTTCATGCCGAAGCGCGTCAGGAACATCTTCATTTGCGCCGGCGTCGTGTTCTGCGCCTCGTCGAGGATGACGAACGCATCGGCGAGCGTGCGGCCGCGCATGAACGCGAGCGGGGCGATCTCGATCTCTCCCGAGGCGATCCGCCGTTCGACCTGTTCGGCCGGCAACGTGTCGTAGAGCGCGTCGTAGAGCGGGCGCAGATAGGGATCGACCTTTTCCTTCATGTCGCCGGGCAGGAAGCCGAGATGTTCGCCCGCCTCGACCGCGGGGCGCGACAGGATCAGGCGATCGACGGTGCCGGTGATCAGCTGGCTGACCGCCTGCGCCACCGCGAGATAGGTCTTGCCGGTGCCCGCCGGGCCGAGCGCGAAGATGATGTCGTCGCGCGCCAGCGCCTGCATATAGGGAACCTGATTGGCCGATCGCGGCACGATCGTCTTCTTGCGCGTGCGGATCATGACCTGCGGCGGTTCGGCGGCGTCGCTGCGCGCGATGCCCGCCAGCGGGGCGGCGCCCGACATCGCGATCACCGCCTCGACCATGCCGGTATCGATATCCTCGCCACGCTGGAGACGGCTGTAGAGCCCCTCGATCACCTCGCGCGCGCGCGCGCAGGCCGACGCCTCGCCCTCGATCGTCAGCCGGTTGCCGCGCGCGGCGATATAGACGCCGAGACGGTTCTCGATGGCGACCAGGTTCTTGTCGAATTCGCCGAAGACGCGTCCGAGCAGTTGCGGTTTTTCGAACTCGATCTCGATCCGGCCGCGATCGCCGGCCACCGCCTGCACGGATTTCTTCGCCATTATGCAGCCACCTTTCGTGTTTTCACCCCGGCCAGGCTGTTGGGCCCCGCCGACACCAATTCGACCTCGACGAGATCGCCGATCGCATGGCCGGCGCCGTCGATATGGACCGACTGCAGCCAGGGCGACTTGCCGATCAGCTGGCCCGGCTTGCGCCCCGTGCGTTCGAGCATGATCGCGCAGGTCTTGCCGACCGAGGCGGCGTTGAACGCCTGCGACTGCTCGGCGAGCAGCGCCTGCAGCCGCTGCAACCGTTCGTTCATCACCTCGGCCGGGATCTGGTCGTCCATCTCGGCGGCGGGGGTGCCGGGGCGCGGCGAATATTTGAAGCTGAACGCGGCGGCGTAGCCGGTCTCGCGCACGATGCTCAGCGTATCCTCGAAATCGGCGTCGCTCTCGCCGGGAAAACCGACGATGAAGTCGCCCGAAATCGCGATGTCGGGCCGCGCCTGGCGGACGCGCGCGATGATTTCGAGATAGCTTTCGCGGCTGTGGCTGCGGTTCATCGCCTTGAGCATGCGGCTGCTGCCCGATTGGACCGGCAAATGCAGATAGGGCATCAGCGCGGCGACGTCGGCATGCGCATCGATCAGCCCCTGCGTCATGTCGTTGGGATGGCTGGTGGTATAGCGGATGCGTTCGAGGCCGGTCAGTGCATCGAGCGCGCGGATAAGCCCGTCGAGTCCCTGCTTGCGGCCGCTATCGTCCACGCTCGTCCAGGCGTTGACGTTCTGCCCGAGCAGCGTGATTTCGCGCGCGCCGCCGTCGACCAGCGCCTTGGCCTCGTCGATGATATCGCCCCAGGGCCGAGAGATTTCGGCGCCGCGCGTATAGGGCACGACGCAATAGGTGCAGAATTTGTCGCAGCCTTCCTGCACCGACAGGAAAGCGGTCGGGCGCGGCTGCGTCGGACGGCGCGGGAGATGGTCGAATTTCGATATCGCCGGCATGTCGGTATCGACCGCCGCCTCGCCGCGTGCGGCGCGTGCGATGAGGTCGGGCAAGCGATGATAGGCCTGCGGGCCGACGACGATATCGACGCTGGGTGCGCGGCGCGATATTTCCTCGCCTTCGGCCTGGGCGACGCAGCCGGCGACCGCGATCATCGGGCTGCTGCCGTCCTTGCGATTGAGCCGGCCGATATCCGAATAGACTTTTTCCGCCGCCTTTTCGCGAATGTGGCAGGTATTGAGGACGACAAGATCGGCGTCCTCGCCCTCGCCCGCCGCGGTCAATCCGCGCGCGCCGAGGAGCTCGCCGATGCGCTCTCCGTCATAGACGTTCATCTGGCAACCGAAGGATTTTACGCGAAATGTCTTGGGATCTGGCACGGGGCTTTGAGTCATCCAGCGGCTATAGGCGCTTGGCCGACGCGGGAAAAGCGCTGTCGTGGCGCGAAGGCCATTACCCGAACAGCGCGCGATCGATCGCGGCCTGCGCCGCCGCCGCCGCGCGCTTGCGGTCGGCGCACGCCGCGCGATCGAGCGGATCGAGGAAACGGATGACGAGCCGCGCCCGTCCGCGCCGGGAAAGCAGGCGCTTGGCGTTGTCGCCCGCGGTTTCGGGGTCGACCCAGGCGAATTCTTCGGCGAGATCGCCATAATCGAGCGCGACCGGCTGGATGCGCAGCGCGTCGGGACCGGGCGCCGCGGCGGCCAGCAGCGAGGCGCGAAACGGCAGCAGCGCATCGCCCGGCCCGGTCGTGCCTTCGGGAAACAGCGCCACCGCATCGCCGCGCGCGAGCGCATCGCCGAGCGCGCCCGCCTGTTGCGTGACTTCGTGCCGGTTCTGCCGCGCGACATAGACCGTGCGGTTCTGGTCGGCGAGCCAGCCGATCAGCGGCCAGTCGGCAACCTCCGCCTTTGACACGAACGCCGTGCGCCCTGCCCCGCCCAGCGCCAATATGTCGAGCCAGCTGAGATGATTGGCGACGAACAGCACGTTGCGCCGCAGCGGCCGGCCGACGACGCTGACGTCGATCCCCGCCGCGCGCGCGGTCCAGCGAAGAAACAGGCTGGGGATGGTGGTGCGCACACCCGCCCAGCGGGTCAGCAGATGCGGGACGATGAGGATCAGCAGCACCGCTGCCATCAGCGCGACGCGCGCATAGCCTTGCAGATTGAGCCGGACGTCAGTCCTTGCGATCGATGGCGACGCCATAGAGCTCCATGCGGTGATCGACGAGGCGATAGCCGAGCCGTTCGGCGATCTGCTTCTGCAGCGCTTCGAGCTCGGGATCGACGAATTCGACGACCTTGCCGGTTTCGACGTCGATCAGATGGTCGTGGTGCGATTCGGGGGCGGCTTCGTAGCGCGCGCGGCCGTCGCCGAAATCATGACGATCGAGGATGCCCGCTTCCTCGAACAGCCGCACGGTACGATAGACCGTGGCGATCGAGATCCCCTTGTCGATCGCCGACGCGCGCTCGTAAAGCTTTTCGACATCGGGATGATCTTCGGCCTCCGACAGGACGCGCGCGATGACGCGCCGCTGCTCGGTAATCCTGAGGCCTTTTTCGGCACATAAAGCTTCGAGGTCGATCCGTCCGGTCATGGCGGTCGATATAGGCACGCCGCGCCCAGCGGGCAAGCTGGACACGGCGTGCGGTCTTTGCGGGCGGCTGCGCGGGTGACGCGCATCCATCCCGGTCAGCGAAGCTGGCGCTTATTTGGCAGGCTTGCGACCGCCCTTGCGCGCGGTCTTGGTGCCGAGGCCGATCTTCTTCGCCAGCGTGCGACGCTGTTCGGCGTAATTGGGGGCGACCATCGGGTAATCGGCGGGAAGATTCCATTTCTGGCGATATTCTTCGGGCGTCATGTCGAAATTGGTGCGCAGGTAGCGCTTGAGCATCTTGAGCTTCTTACCGTCCTCGAGACAGACGATATAGTCGGGCTTGATCGAGGCACGGACCGAAACGGCCGGCTTCTGCTCTTCCACCGGCGCCGATTCGCCGACCGAAACGCCTGCCAGCGCGCCATGGACGCTGCTGATCAACAGCGGCAGATCGGACACCGCCACGCTGTTGTTGCTGACATGGGCCGCAACAACGTCGGCGGTCAGCGTCACAAGCATTTCATTATATTCGCTTTGTTCAGTCACTATTTGTTCCTTGATATAAATTCATAGGGGTCGTGGTAAATATCGTTAAAGTCGAAGACGGTTTTAGCTACCATATCGGTGATATTTCTTCAACAGCTAAACTTTGACTTGCAAGTCGAAGGCCATGGAAATCGCGTCGAGCCGTGCACCGTCTGTGCCGAGATAATAATCGGGCCGACGTCCCGTTTCGATAAATCCGAAATCGCGATAAAGGCCGATCGCGCGATTGTCGGCGCGGACCTCGAGAAAGACGCGCTCCACGCCGTCGTCGCGCGCATCGTCGAGCCAGCGGCGCACCAGGGCGCGGCCTATTCCCTGGCAGCGAGACCGGGGCAGCACGGCGAGCAGCATCATCTCGCTTTCGCTCATCACGGTGCGCGCCAGCAGGAAACCGGCAATCGCGCCGCCCGGGCCTTGCGAGACCAGCCAGCGATAGCCGGGCAGCGCCAGCGTCGCCAGGCACTGTGCGAGCGTCCATGCCTCGCCATGCCGCGGATCGAAAGCGCGCTCCATGACGCTCATGATCGCGGGCATGTCGGCGTCGTAGCCGCGGCGAACCGTCGATGACGTGTCGGGACCCGCCATGTAATCAGCCGGGCAGCGGCAGCATCGGCGTCGCATCGGGCGCGCGGGCATAGATCGGGGCGACGCCGTCGCCGATGAAGCCATCGGCGATCAGATGGGCATGGCGCGCCGATGGGAACAGCGCACGGGCGCTGCCCTCGCCGCGCAGCGCGACGAGATCTGCGGCGCGCGATCCGATGACGATGTGCTGGCCGAACGCGATCGCGTCATCGGGCGACAGCGCGCGCATCGCCGCAACGGGGACGCCTCTGGAAACCGGCGCGATCAGCCATTCGCCATGGCCACCATCCATCGCGATCAGCGCGTCGCCGCCCGCGTCCTCATGGTCGCCGACGAAGCTGGCGGCGACGAGCGCATGGCAGGGAAAGGCCCGCAATGTGGCGGACCAGGCGATGGCGAGGCCCTTGGCGGCGGCGATGCCGATGCGCACGCCGGTAAAGCTGCCGGGTCCGGCATCGACCCAGATTTCGTCGGCCCTGCCGCCATCGGGCAGACGGGCAATTTCGGGGATCAGCCGCTCGGCATGGCCACGCCCGATCTCTTCGTCGAACGCGGCGATCAGCGCGCCGTCCTCGTAAAGGGCGAGCGACAGGGCGGCGGTGGCGGTTTCGATGACGAGGCGGCGCATGCCCTGTCCTAGCGGTTTAGCGGACGGAATTGAACTCGGCGAAGTCGGGGCGCGGGCTGCGGTCGAAAATCGTCGCCGGATCGCCATAGCCCAGCGTCGAGATGAAATTCGACTTGATCGTCGTGCCGGCAAAGAATGCCGCGTCGACCTTGGCGTTGTCGAACCCCGACATCGGCCCGGTATCAAGACCGAGCGCGCGCGCCGCGATGATGAAATAGGCGCCCTGGAGCGAACTGTTGCGAAACGCGGTCTTTTCGATCAGCGCGGCGTTGCCGACGAACCAGCTCCTGGCGTCGGCATGCGGGAAGAGGCGGGGGAGTTCCTCGTAGAATTCCATGTCCATGCCGATGATGACGCTGACCGGCGCCGCCCGGATCTTGGCGGCGTTGGCTTCCGACGCGCAATCGGCGAGGTCGTCCTTGGCCTGCTGGCTGGTGCACCAGGTCAGGCGCGCGGGCAGCGAATTGGCAGAGGTCGGGCCCATCTTCATGAGGTCCCAGATCGCGGTCAGCTGATCGTGCGAGACGGCATCGTCGCGATAGCCGTTATAGGTGCGCGCGGCGCGAAAAATCTGGTCGAGCGCGGCGGCGCCGAGCGGCTGGTTCATGACGATGCTCTTTTGAAAAATGCGAGGGGGGGGGGGGACGGGGGGGGGCCGACACGACCGGGGGCCCCCCGGGCACTACGCG
>Ga0100390_10000220_pt1 | contig 54260 bp, 51 predicted proteins | sample CryGeymeta201514_FD_81540 | JGI IMG/M metagenome (GOLD analysis project Ga0100390, IMG submission 81540) | Groundwater microbial communities from Crystal Geyser aquifers in Utah, USA - Crystal Geyser metaG 2015-14 | ecosystem: Environmental > Aquatic > Deep subsurface > Groundwater | place... | reverse complement strand
TGGCCCGGTGAACTCGCCCGCGCCCTGCTTGCCGCGGCACGGCAACGCCAGCACAGCATCGGCGCGCATTATCGTGCGGATGCTGCTGAGGGCCTCGCTAAGCGGGTTTGAACACTGCCGGCCCGGATACGCCGGAAACCGAAACAGGGCTGCAACGCCAAGCCACATGAGGGCCATGCGGCCCACCTGCCCGAGGCGCGCCCCTGCTCGTGCGCATCGCGAAAGCAACAATCGCGCTTGCAGGCCGGCCATTGCCATGCCGTGAGGGTTACCGCGTAACCCAAGCCACAGCACGGCCCCGGGTTTCGGCCGGCGGCCTCAACCCGGGCTACCACTCAGGCCTTGTCGAACCTTGCGGCCGCCGCGCGCCGTTGATAGTTCGCGGCACCACGACCGTTGCTGTTTGCCACAGCGCGATAGAGCACGTACGACGGTTTGCCCGATAGTCGATCACGGTAAACGCGCACAAACGCGCGTTGATCGCGATAGTCCGCAACACCGCGCTGCACGCGCGCCTGTATCCGCGAGCCATCGCCGAGGCGAGCCGTGGCGATGATGGTCGTCGTACCGAAAGCACCGGCAAGCCCACCCGACGACTCGATGACACCGGCGATTTCGCCCATTGGCCCAACCGGCAGATCGAGCTGCCAATAGAGGCAGAAGCTGCTGAACAGCAACATCGCGACAGCGGGCAATGCGCGGTTACGCAATGCCATCACGCTGACCGCACGTATCCATGCGCGACGAAACCCGTCACGTTCCATTCGCTTGATCATTCGTCGGTCAGTGTGCCGTGAGTTCGCATCGCAAAGGCCTGTCGTCTCGCGTTAAAAAACTCTGGCTGTACTGAATGTGCACGCAAGGTTGCAACGCGGCTGCCCAGATTCGTCATTCTACGCCGCCTTCGCCTATGTCTATTTCCTGCGCCCACGCCTGCGCTGCCGGCGTCCGCTATCGGGCAGCGCAGCGCACGCACGATCTATGCGTGAAGGCGCCGCAAACCAAAGGCCAGCAACCAGAACAGCGGCAGGACCAGCAATTGCAGTACCCACAGAATTACGAGTGCAATCCCGGATTGTGCATCGCGAGCAGTCGCCTGAAACACGAACAGGCCAATGGCGAAGAATGACGGGATCGACGCGGGGACGAAAAACACCGCCGGCTGCGCCTGCGGCCGCATGATCAATCCCAGCGCAAGATTCGCCAGCGCCGGAATCGAGACCAAAACGATTGCCAGTAGCCGCGCCCGAACCGGCGCTCCTTCGGCTTCGACCACAAACGCCCAAAGCACGGCATTGAGTGCGATAGCCAGTAGCGCGATGAACGCAAGCGGCCGAGCGAGAATGTCGTGTATCGACTTCATGGCTTACCTTGGCTCGCTGGTGACGGCGCGCTGAGGCCGAGCTTGCCGCGCCGCGGCTCGGCAACGTGCGCATAGCATCGGCGAGCGATAAACGGGCCTGAACGCTACCGACCCAGATAGGCCAGAAACAGGGCTGCAACGCCAACCCACATGAGGACCATACCGCCAACCCAGAGTGCGACGCCGACCGGGCTGAGGAATTCGCTGGCGCGCCAGATCGGCGCCACGACCCAAAATTTCTGACCCGGGTGACGAAAGAACAGCCATGCCGAGATCGCTTGAGCCACACCAGCAAGAAAAAGCGCGACGCCTGTGGTCATGCGTGGAACCTCCTGCGCGAGTGGGCTCGCTGAAGTATATCGCCACTTCGGCGCTCGCCACGCCCTTTGCTGGAGAACCAAGACAACCTGTTGCACTGCAGCACTGCCAGCCTGTGGGAGATTGCCATCAAGAGCGGATTGCGTCGCGCGGATTTTGCGGTTTCGCTGCCCGCCTTGCGCGCAGCGCTTGCGCAAATGGACATCGAGGAATTGCCTGTTCTGGGCAAACACACGGAACAATTGCTCACGCTGCCGCCGTTGCACAAAGACCCGTTCGACCGCATGCTGGTTGCGCAAAGCATGGCCGAGCCACTGGTGTTGCTGACCAATGACAGCGCACTTGCGCGGTATTGGGATGGGGTGCGGCTGGTTTGATCGTGCCTTACAGCGCCGCTTTGATCGCCTCCGCCACCCGAAACGCGTTGGCGTAAATGGTCCAGGTGTAGGGCACGCTGCCGCCGGTGGGCATGAAGCTGCCGTCGCTGACGTACAGGTTGTCGACGCCGTGTACGCGGCAGTCGCGGTCGAGTACCGCGGTGCGCGGGTCGTCGCCGAAGCGGCAGCCGCCGGCCACCAGATTTGGCGGTGGGCTGCCGCTGATGTCGGAGCTGATGTCGGTGGCGCCCATGCGTTCGAGCACCTTGAGTGCATGCGTATTGATGTAGTTGCCTACCTTCAGATCGTGCGGGTGATAGCCGATCCGCACCTTGGCCACCGCCGAGCCCCAGCGGTCGGTCACCTCTGAATCCAGCGCCACGAAACAGTCGTCAGTGGGCAGCCAGTCGCAGAATATCTCGTAGCGCAGCGCCTGGCTGCCGGTGAATGCCGAGAGCAGACGCTTTTGCAGACGTGTGCCCCAGACCAGTGCGTCGCCATCCCAGCGGTTGCGGCTGGCGCGGCTGATCGGGTTGGGATGGCTGAGCAGGAAATCGATGGTGCCACCCTTGGTGGCGCCGCCGAATGCCGGGTCGGAGAAGGTGTACCACTCCTGCAGGCCGCGATTGACAAACGGGCCGCGCTGCTTGAGCCTGGCCGCGTCGGCGGCGCTCATGGCGTCGTACTCGAAATAACCGGTGCCCGAACCGCCTGCCGAAAACAGCAGGTTGCGGCCGAGCTGAGCAAAACGATTGCCGATGCCATTGGGGTGCTTCGGGCCAAGCGATGCCAGCAGCAGGCGGCTGGTTTCGATCGCTTGGCACGCCACCACATAGGTCTTGGCGGTGACTTGGTGGGTGGCGCCATCGCCATCGATGTATTGCACCGCACTGACCTTGCCCTTGGCATCGCTGTGCAGGCGGGTGACCTTGGCATTGGCGCGGATCTGGCACTTGCCGGTGGCCACCGCGCGGTTAAGCAGGGCGGCGCGGGCACTGCCCTTGGCGCCGGACGAACAACCGTAACTGCCGCAGTAGCCGGAGTATTCGCAACTGCGGCGTTGGCCCACGGGCTGCGACAGGATCGCGCGCGGCGTCGGCAACGCATGCAGGCCGAGCGCGGCACAGGCGGCATCGATGCGTTCGACCACCGGATGCTCCAGCGTCGGCGGCTGCGGAAAATCGGCGGTGGAACGCGGTTCGGCCTGCGGATGCGCTACCACCCGCCCGGAAATGCCAACCTCGGTTTCTACCATCGCATAGTACGGCTCCAACTCGTCGTAACTGATCGGCCAGTCGACCACGTTGGCGCCCTTGATTGGCCCGAATTGCGAACGCAGGCGGAAATCCACCGGCTTGAGCCGGTAGAAAAATCCGCTCATGAAGTTCGACGAACCGCCGACCACATTGCCATTCCAGAAATCGAAACCCGAGCGTGAGGTCGGCACCCCGCGCCACTGATCGTCGCTGTCGCGATCCTCGATCACGTGCTGCTCGTCGCTCAGCCTGGGCGTGTACACGCTGCGCCGGCAGCAGGCCAACTCGTCCTTGAAGAAATCTTTCTCGCTCAGCCACGGGCCTTTTTCCAGCACCAGCACCGAGCGGCCGGCCTGCGCCAGGCGCAGCGCCACCGGGCCGCCACCGGCACCGCTGCCGATCACGCAGACATCGAAGTCGTGGCTCATGTCGCTTTGCTCCGGCGCCGGATGGGTGGGGTCAGCCGATACCAGCGCTTGGCGGCGGGTGGCCGCGGGTAACCGGGCTGGTGTTGCAACCAAGCCCAGCCGATGCCATCGGGATTGCCGCCGTAAACCGGGTCGGCAAGCAACGCCTCCAACAGATAATTCAACAGGGCGGATAGCCAACTTTGTCCGCCACGCTGGCCTTCGAGCGTGCGCAGCACGGTTTCGCGCTGCTCGGCACCGAGCACGTTAAAGGGCTTGCCGAAGCCGGTCTGCGCCAGCGCGCTGACCCGTTCGGCACCTGCCAGCATGCGCGCGCGCTGGCCGTCATCGGCACCCGGCGTGGTCAGCGTGGTGTGCAAATAGCCGATGGCGTTGATCTGCTCGGCACCCAGCACACCCTCGCCAGCCGGCAGCAGATGCGCCAGCACCGCGTTCACGGTTGGCCATGGCTCTTGTGCCAGCCACGGCGGCTCAGGTATTGCGGCATCCGCGGCGGGCAACGCCCAACCCGCACCGCTGCGCGAGAGCAGGCCAAGTGCGGCGACGGTGGCAATGAATTCGCGGCGATCAAACAGATACGGCGGTGAGTTCATGATTGACTCCGGTCGGGCAACCTCAGCGCGCACCGGCGCGCTCGGGCTAGATCGATGGCAGCATCATGGAACGCGCAGCGGTGGCGGCGGTTGATCCGGGTCAAACGCGAGCCGATTAACGCGTCATACGCCGTAGTGCGAACCTCACGATGCACTGCACCATGGCGTGCTATAACAGCGCGCCATGAATCCCGCCGCCACCATCGATCGCAAAGGCCTGCTCGCCGCTGGCGCCGCATTTTTTGTCTGGGGCCTGTTTCCGCTGTTCTGGATTCTGCTCAAGGCGGTGCCGGCGCTGGAAATCATCGCCCATCGGGTGGTCTGGTGCGCGCTGTTCGTGGTTACCTACCTGCTCTGGCGCGATGGCAGCGGCTGGCTGCGCACGGCCCTGGCCGGGCCGAAGGTGCTGCTCACCCTGATCGCCAGCAGCATCCTGATCAGCATCAACTGGGGCCTCTACATCTGGGCGGTCACCCACGGCCATGTGGTGGAAGCGAGCCTGGGCTATTTCATCAATCCACTGGTGAATGTGCTGATCGGTGTGTTGTTGCTGCACGAACGCCTGAACCGGGTGCAGTGGGCAGCGGTAGCGCTCGCGGGCGTCGGCGTGGCGTGGCTGACGGTGCAGCATGGCGGCCTGCCGTGGATCGCGCTGACGCTGGCGTTCAGCTTTGCCTTCTACGGCTTGCTGCGCAAGCAGGTGGCGGTGGAATCGGTGCCTGGCCTTGGCATCGAAAGCCTGCTGCTGACTGTGCCGGCATTGCTGTTTCTGGGATGGCGCGAGATGCAGGGTGTGGGCCAGTTCGGCCACGCGCCGCTGGCCACTGAGATGCTGCTGATCGTCGGCGGCGCGCTCACCGCCCTGCCGTTGATCGGCTTTGCCTACGGTGCGCGGCGCATTCCGTACTCGCTGGTCGGCATCTTGCAGTACCTCGCACCGACCTTGCAGCTGCTGGTCGGCGTGCTGGTGTTGGGCGAACCATTCACGGCAACGCAGGCCATCGGCTTCGCCTTCATCTGGCTGGCGCTGGTGCTGTACGCCGGCAACGGCCTGCATGTGCTGCGTCGTTACCGCCACAGCGAGCGCGCTGCACTCGCCGCTGCGACCGCTGGGGTCAAATCGCCTTCGCGCGCGCCAGAGTGATGATGACCACACCGAGCCCAATCACCACCATCGCCCCCAGGGTGTGCGGGTCCAGCGGCTCGCCAAGAAACACCACCCCCAGCAACACCGCAACCGGTGGATTGATGTAGGCGTAACTGGTCGCCAGCGCCGGACGCACATGCCGCAGCAGCCACAGATACGCGCTGAACGCGACGATGGAGCCGAACACAATCAGATAAGCCACCGCCAGTGTCGGGCGCCAAGCCGGCCACGCTGCCATGCGTTCACCGAGCAATGCCGCCAGCAGCAGCATCAGCACCCCGCCACACAGCATCTGCGCGCCAGCATTGATGAACGGTGCCGGCAAATCGCGGCCACGGCCCCACACCGAACCAAACGCCCACGCGATCGGCGCGGCAATCAGCGCCAGCATGCCCTGGCTGCTGGCACGCAACTCGCTGCCGGCATTGAGCCAGAGCACACCGACGAAGCCCACGCACAGACCCAACCATTCGCCACGGCTGGGATGATGACCGCGCAACCAGCCAAACACACCGGCCCACAGCGGCATCGAGGCGACCGCGATCGCCGCCACCCCAGACGACACCTGTTGTTCGGCGACATTCACCAGCCCGTTGCCGAGCACCAGCAACAGGCCGCCCATCACCAGCGCATTGCGCCACTGCATCGGTGTCGGCCACGCCTGTGCGCTGGCGCGGCCCAGCGCAAACATCAGCGACGCCGCCAGCACGAACCGCAACCCACCCATCAGAAACGGCGGAAAGTCGGTCAAGCCAACGGCGATGGCGAAATAGGTGGAGCCCCAGATCAGATAAACCGCCGCCAGCGCGAGAGCCAACGGGACAAACGGCGGGGTCGCCGCCGGCGAGGTAATGCGCATGCGCGAGTCCGCGAGTTTCAGGTGCGCCAGTTTACGGCGTCGTGCGCCGCGATAACGGGCAGATTGACGAACAACAGTGGCAGTGTGCAGGCACCAAGTGCATGTGAAAACCGCGCTCAGCGCTCCGCGCCGACATCGACCAAGCGCAGAAACTCGGCCCGGGTCCGGGCATCGTCACGGAAGCTGCCGAGCATTTGTGAGGTCACCATGCTGACCCCGCGCTTGTGCACGCCACGCGTGGTCATGCATTGATGCTGTGCCACCACCACCACACCCACACCATGCGGTTTGAGCACGGTCTGAATGCAGCCGGCAATCTGCGCGGTCATTTTTTCCTGCACCTGCAAGCGTCGGGCGAACACATCCACCACCCGCGCCAGCTTGCTGATGCCCACCACCTTGCCATCGGGCACGTAGCCAACATGCGCCTTGCCGATGATCGGCGCCATGTGGTGCTCGCAGTGGCTCTCGAACTCGATGTCGCGCAGCACGATCATCTCGTCGTAGCCGGCGACTTCCTCGAAGGTGCGCGCCAGATAGGCGTCGGGATCGAGCGCGTAGCCGGAAAACCAGTCGCTGTAGGCTTTGGCCACGCGTCGCGGGGTATCGAGCAACCCTTCGCGATCGGGGTCGTCACCGGCCCAGCGCAACAGGGTGCGAATGGCATCCTCCGCCTGAATCTGTGACACGGCTAACATTTTTGCAGGCGGTTTGGGCATGGCGATCACTCCCTGCTTTGTGCCACAGTAACGGGCTGGCACAACAGGGTAACACCACGATGAAAGCGGTCTGGAAAGAAACGGTATTGGCCGAGAGCGCGGACACGGTGCTGGTCGAGGGGAATCATTACTTTCCGGCCGACTCGCTCAACCCCAGCTACTTTCGCCCATCGATGACCCGCTCGGTTTGTGCCTGGAAGGGCCAGGCCTGCTATTACGATGTGGTGGTCGGTGACGCCATCAACCCGGATGCGGCGTGGTACTACCCGTCCGCCACCTCTGAAGCCAAGCACATCGAGGGCCGGGTGGCGTTCTGGCACGGAGTGGTGATCAAGCCCTGACCGGCTGCAGCAACACGATCGCGAAGCTGCGCGCAGCGTCGGCCCAGTGGCGGCTGACCACCAGCCCGGCGCGCGCCGCCAGCCGCTCGAAACCATCCAGCCGGTATTTGCTGCTGATTTCCACCGCCATCGCTTCGCCGGCGGCAAAGTGATAGCGCCGCCCGGCCACGCAAACCGCCTGATCCCGCCGGCTGACGATTGCAGTTTCGATGCGCGCCGCGATCGCGTTGTAGTGCGCGCGATGGGCAAACCCGGCACAGTCGAAATTGCCATCCAGCTCGCGGTTGATGCGCGTGAGCAGGTTCAGGGTGAACGCGGCGGTAACGCCGGCAGCGTCGTTATAAGCCGCCTCCAGGGTGGCGCGATCTTTCTCCAAATCGATGCCGATCACGGCGGCGCCGGCGGCGCCCATTTCGGCGCGCATCTGCCGCAACAGGCGCAGCGCCGCATCGGAATCGAAATTGCCCAAGGTCGAACCCGGGAAATAGATCACCGTGCGGGCGGATATCACCGGCAAATCCGGCAACACATGCGCGCGTGTGAAATCGGCGCACACCGGGCGCACCGGCAACTGCGGCAGTTCGGCTGCAATCGCCGCCACACTGGCCTGCAGCGCCAGCGCGGAAATCTCCACCGGCACATAGCCGGCCGGCGCCTTGAGCTGGCCGAGCAGCAACCGGGTCTTGATGCCGGCGCCGCTGCCATATTCGACCAAGCGCACGCCGGGGCCAAGCTGCGCCGCAATATCGGCAACATGGGTTTGCATCAATGCCAGCTCGACCCGGGTCAGGTAGTACTCAGGTTGCTCGCAGATGCGCTCGAACAAGCGCGAGCCTTCGGCGTCGTAAAAATATTTGGACGGCAGCCGCTTGGGCGCGCGCGCAAGGCCCGAGGCCACATCGCGTGCAAACTCGTCATCGGGTACGGCCGCGTTGCACACACACCGGTTCGGCATCAGTGATCCTTCGCCAGACGCAGACCGCTGAACTGCCAGCGGTCGGCGGGATAGAAAAAATTGCGATAGCTCGCGCGCACATGGTCACTTGGGGTCACGCACGAACCGCCGCGCAACACCCATTGCCCGCTCATGAACTTGCCGTTGTATTCGCCCAGCGCACCCGGCAGCGTGCGAAACCCGGGATAGCTCACGTACGGGCTGGCGGTCCATTCCCAGACATCACCAAACAGTTGCTGCACGCCCTCGGCATTGCCCGAGGCAATCGGCTGCAGGTAGCCCGATTCGACAAAATTGCCACGTACCGGTTGCGCCCGAGCCGCGCTCTCCCACTCTGCCTCGCGCGGCAGACGGGCGCCAGCCCAGCGTGCGAACGCATCGGCCTCGTAAAAACTGACATGCACCACCGGCGCCAGCGGATCAAGCGGCAAGCAGCCACCAAGCGTGAACGCACTGACCAAATCCTCGGCCCAGTACAGCGGCCGCTGCCAACCTTCGACCTGTAAGGTTTTCCAGCCATCGGACAACCACAGCAGCGCATTGCGATAGCCACCATCGTCGATGAAGGCGCGATATTCGCCGTTGCTCACCAGCCGATTGGCCAGCGCATGCGGTGCCAGAAACAACGAATGGCGCGGCGTTTCGCAATCGAACGCGAAGCCCTCGCCGGCGTGGCCGATCTGGCACAGCCCGTCAGCGCCGGCCACAAACGCCAACGGCAGCAATTCGGCCACCGGCGGCAGCGGCAAATCCCGCAACGCTGGTTGCAACGGGTTGTGAGCGAGCGCGTGCAGAATGTCGGTGAGGATCAGTTCCTGATGCTGCTGCTCGTGCTGGATGCCCAATTCAAGGGCGGCGAGCAGGTCTTCGGGCAACGGTGCTTGCAGCCGCTCCAGCACCGCCGCATTCACCCGTTCGCGGTAGTCGAGAACCTGCGCATAGCTCGGGCGCGACAACAGCCCGCGCTGATGCCGCGCGGGCAACGGCCCGAGCGCTTGGTAGTAGGAATTGAACAGCGCCAGCCATGCGCGCTGCACCGGCTGGTAGTCGGGCAGTGCCAGCAACACGAAGCGCTCGAAAAACCAGGTGGTATGCGCCAGATGCCATTTGCTCGGGCTGGCATCGGGCATCGACTGCAACTGCGCGTCTTCCGCCGACAGGCCCGCCAGCAGCGCGCCAGTCGCGGCGCGCACCCGGCAAAACCGCGCTGCGAGTGCGGCGCGCGCGATGCGATCGGCAATCGGAGGCTTTGCTGCAGCAGTCATGCCGGCAGTTTAACGCAGCCGTGTCAGCGCGATTTTCACGGCGCCGCACCGGCAAATGCGTGTTGCCGCCACGCTTCGTAAACCACCACCGCCACCGCGTTGGACAGGTTCAGGCTGCGATTGTGCGGCTGCATCGGCAACCGCAGGTGCTGGCCAACCGGCCAGCGTGCCAGCACCGCGTCCGGCAGGCCGCTGGTCTCGGAACCGAACAACAGGCTGTCGCCGGGCGCATAACGGGCCTGATGGTAAAGGCCATTGGCACGCGTGGTGAAGGCAAATACGCGTGCCGGCGCGCAGGCATCGAGCCAGTGCTCGACACTGGCATGCACCCGCACCTTTGCAAACTCGTGGTAATCCAGGCCGGCACGGCGCAGGCGGGCATGATCGAGCGTAAAACCAAGTGGTTCGATCAGGTGCAACGCGCAGCCGGCATTGGCGCACAGACGGATGATGTTGCCGGTGTTGGGCGGTATTTGCGGTTGATGCAACACGACATTGAACATGCTGCATTATCGCCCAAGCGGCAGGCGTGGCATCCAAGGCAACCCTGAACGAGCCCTCCCCATGGTCATTGCAAGCGCAGCGCAGCAATCCCGTGCCTTGATACCCATGCAACCCCCGGATCGCCGCGTCGCTTCGCTCCTCGGCATAAAACCGCCGCTGGTTGTCGCCGCACCGCAACAGGCGGCGCGCAATGCGAGCTCGCTCCCGTTCGCTGCGGGCGAAGAGGGTGTCGTGGTGACTCGCTCGGAGTGTCCCTACGAACCGGTTGAACACGCCATCCGCAGGCGCAGATGCCGTGGCAGATCGCCCGGCAATTGCAGGCTGCGGGCGTGGTTGCCGGCAAGCGCCAGTTCACACGGCAGCACGGCGACCGCCGGCAGCAATGCTGCCGGCACGCTATCGGCACGCCGCAGCAGCCATGGTGCCGCGCTGAGGGCGACGATCAATGACAGTGCCAGGCAAGCCCGGTGGCGTCGCGCAGGGTGAGACATCCGCATTCCAGTCGATGGGGTCAACCGATTTCATTCAGCACGGAACGTGCCACCGGCACATCGTTGTTTTTATTGCACCTGTGCCGCTGATGGGGTGTCCGCACGCGGACGCTGTCCGGCACTGGACACGGCGACCGCGCGATTGCAGGCCAGCAAGGGTGAGGCGCTGGCCATTGCCGCCGCCCGTGGGCTGCTGCGGCGTGCCGGCTCGGGAAAATCGATCCACGCCTGCACCTGCTCGCCGCGTTCGTCACGCAGGTTGGCCAGTCCGCGAAAGCGAACCAGCTGCCGGCTGTCGCGGCGATAACTGACCTCGATTGCTGGTGCGAGCCACTTCAGCGGCCCATAAAGACGCAATCGAAATGTCGCCAGCCCGGCATCATCCGCGCTGTCAGCCACGTACCGGGTCGTGAAGCGATAGCTGGTGCGGCGCGCGGGCACGGCAAAAGCCAGGGTCAACGGCTCGCCGGCCAGCAGCCGATCCCAATGCAGACGAATGAACTCATCGAAGCCGGCATCGGCCACCAGCGCTTCGGCACTGAGCGCTGCACTTTTCGCGGCGGTGTTTGCCGAAGCGCGAAAAAACACGCGCGCGGTACCGTCCGCGTCATAGGACAAACCCTCGCGGTAACCACTGCGCGCATCTTCCAGCGCGAACGCAGGCGCAATGCGCGATGGCCGATAGTCAACATGCTTGCGTGCGAAAGCGCCGCCCTCGGGGCAGCGATACAGTACCAGGCGTTCGATCGGCATTCCGTCGCGCACACGCAGCCAATGCTGTTCAGCGTACAGAACCTCCTGCGATTGCGGTTCGCGCGCCGTGCCCTCCCACGCCAGCCACTGGCCGTCAGCCGCCACTGCCGGCAGCAGCGCACCCAGCAGCCATGCACTCACCATGGCACCGGCTCGCCGCGATAATCGAGAAACTGGCCGCTGTGCCGGGCATCCAGCGAGGCGATAACGCCGAGCAGGCCGCGCACGGCTTCGTCTACTTCGATCTGCGCATCCTTGCCGCCCATCTCGGTACGCACCCAGCCCGGGTGCAGCGCCACCACCAGGATGTCGTGCGCGGCCAGCGCCCGCGCCAACAACACGCTCGCCATGTTCAGGGCCGACTTGGAGATCGCGTAGCTGGGCGTGCGAAAGGCGTCGCTGCGAGTGATCGAACCCAACACCGAGGACAGGTTGGCGATGCGCGGCGCATGGCCTTTGGCCAGCAACGGTGCCAACGCCTGCGCCAGCAGGAACGGGCCGATGGTGTTGGTGGCGAGCGTGTCGGCAAGAGTATCGGCAGCAACAAAGCCGAAGTGTTCGCCGCTCGGCAGCACCCCGGCATTGTTGATCAGCACGTCAAGGCCATCACTGACCAGCTCCAGTTCGCTGACCAGGCCGGCGCGTGAACGCGCCGAGGCCACATCCAGCGGCAACACGTGCAGGCGGTTGGGGTGTGCCGCCGCCAGCGCGGTCAGATCGGCCGCCTGCGCCGGATGGCGGCAAGTGGCGATAACACGATCGCCCGCTGCCAGCAGTTGCCGGGTGAACTCCAGTCCGATCCCGCGATTGGCACCGGTCAGCAAGACGCGACGCATGGCGCTCTCCCTGTTGCAAGGCTCACTATGCCCTTTGGCCTAGTGTAGAAACCGTCAAGGCTACGTTACCATCGCTGATCGACCGCATGTGACCCCATCGAGGAATCCTGATGAACACCACCGCCAAGCGCCGTCGCGCGCTACCCCTGGTATTGCTGGCCGTGCTGGCACCACTGCCCGTTGTTGCCCAGGAAGTTGCCATCGACTACCAAAGTTTCACCCTCGACAATGGTCTGCGGGTGATCGTGCACGAAGACCACAAGGCACCGGTGGTGGCGGTCAACGTGTGGTATCACGTCGGCTCCAAGAACGAGCAACCGGGCAAGACCGGTTTCGCGCACTTGTTCGAGCACCTGATGTTTCAGGGCAGCGAGAACCACAAGGGCGAGTTTTTCGAGCCCTTCGAAAAGGTCGGCGCCACCGACCAGAACGGCACCACCAACGCCGATCGCACCAATTACTTCCAGAACGTGCCGACCACCGCGCTCGATACCGCGCTGTGGATGGAATCCGACCGCATGGGCCATTTGCTCGGCGCGATCGATCAGCCACAGCTCGATGAGCAGCGCGGCGTGGTGCAAAACGAAAAGCGCCAAGGCGAAAACCAGCCCTACGGCCGACGTGTGTTCACCGAACTGTTCCGCACGATGTATCCGGAGGGCCATCCATATAGCTGGCCGACCATCGGCTCGATGGCAGACCTCGACGCCGCCAGCCTCGATGACGTGAAGACCTGGTTCCGCACTTGGTACGGCCCGAACAACGCGGTGCTGGTATTGGCCGGCGATATCGATCTGGCCACCGCAAAGGCCAAAGTCACCCGCTATTTCGGCGACATCCCGGCCAGCGCCAGCATTGCCAAAATGGCGGCGCAGATTCCGGTACGCACCGCGCGCTCGCGTGCCACCCTGCCCGATCGCGTGCCGCAACCGCGCATCTACCGCGCCTGGAATGTCGCGCAGACCGGCAGCGACGATGCCACCGCGCTGGAGTTGGTCGCCAACATTCTTGGCGGCGGCAAAAGCTCGCGCCTGTCGCGGCGTCTGGTACACGACGAAAAACTGGCGGACAACGTGTCGGCCTTTGCCTACATCCAGGAAATCGCCGGCAACTTCATCCTGATCGCCGACATCAAACCCGATGCCGACCTTGCCCGTGTGGAAACGATTCTGGACGAAGAGGTGGCGCGCCTGATTGCCGAAGGCCCGAGCGCCGACGAGGTGGAAACCGCACGCACCGTGATCAAGGCCGGCTTCCTGCGCGGCATCGAGCGGGTTGGTGGTTTTGGCGGCAAATCCGATGTGCTGGCCTCGTGCGCGGTGTTCACCGCCGACCCGGGCTGCTACCGCAAGGAGCTGGCGCTGATCGACAGCGCCACCCCCGCCACCTTGCAAAAAACCGCCGCGCGCTGGCTCAGTGGCGGCGATCACACGCTGCTGATTGAGCCGTCGGAAAAGGCTCTATCCAGCCTGCCGGAAACGCCCTTCGCCGGCCGCGAGAGCGCGGCCGCCAGCAACGCCGTGCCAACCATCGACCCACGCTTCAAGGTGGTGGCTTCCGATGTCGATCGCAGCACCGGCGTGCCGGAAACCAACAGCTACCCCGATTTGCAATTCCCGGCATTGCGGCGCGCTACCTTGTCCAACGGCATCAAGGTGGTGCTGGCCGAACGCCACGCCACACCGGTGGTGCAGTTGAGCATGGAGTTCAACGGCGGTTTTGCCGCCGATCAGGGCCGCACACTCGGCACGTCGAGCTTCACCATGGCGATGCTCGATGAGGGCGCGGGCGATCTCGACGCACTGGCGTTCGCCGACCGCGCCGATCAACTCGGCGCGCAGATTTCGGCCGGAGCTTCGCTCGATGGCTCCAGCGTGAGCCTGTCGGCACTGAAGGGAAAATTGTCGCCGTCACTGGCCTTGTTCGCCGACGTGATCCGTCGGCCGCGCTTTGACGACAAGGAAATCGAACGCGTACGGCAAACCTGGCTGGCTGGCATCAAGCAGGAAAAGAGCCGGCCCAACGGCGTTGCCCTGCGCTTGCTGCCACCGCTGATTTACGGTGCCGGCCATCCGTACGCGATCCCGTTCAGCGGTAGCGGCAGCGAGGCCTCGATTGCCGCCCTGACCCGCGCCGATCTGCTCGCTTTCCACCGCGATTTCGTGCGCCCAGACAACGCCACCCTGATTGTGGTCGGCGATAGCACGCTGGCTGAGATCATGCCGCTGCTGGAACAGCAATTCGCCGACTGGAAGGCCCCGGCCTCGCCGTTGCATGCGGTCGCTGTGGCGCCGGTGGCGTTGCCCGCACAGCCGCGCGTGTTTCTGGTCGATCAGCCCGGCGCGATCCAGGCCAACATCTTTATCGGCCAAGCGGTGCCTTCGGCGCACGATCCCAACAGCCTGCAGCTGGAAGTGGCGAACGGCGTGCTCGGTGGCGAGTTCAGCTCACGGCTCAACATGAAACTGCGCGAGGAAAAGCACTGGGCCTACGGTGCCTACAGTTTCATTCCCGCGGCGGTCGGCCAGCAGCCGTGGATTGCCTTCGCACCGGTGCAGATCGACAAGACCATCGAATCGCTGCGTGAACTGCAAGCCGACATCACGGCCTTTGCCACGGGCAGCACCCCGATCAGCAGCGCCGAAGCTGACAAGATCCGCTTCAACAACGTGCGCTCGCTGCCCGGCGCGTTTGAAACCTCGGCGGCGGTGCTGGCGCAGATCAGCGGCATCCTGCGCTACCAGCGCCCCGATGACTGGGTGCAGATCAAGAAGCGGCAGTTCGAGCATATGCCGTTGCCGGCGGTGCGCGATGCCGCCGCGACGCTCAAGCCCGAAGCACTGACCTGGGTGGTGGTCGGCGATCTGAGCAAAATCGAGCAACCCATCCGCGACCTGAAGCTCGGCGCGGTGCAAGTGCTCGATGCCGATGGCAAGCCGGTGCAGTGAAAGCGTCCGCGGCCCGGGTTCGCCCGGGCCGCGCCTCAGTGGCTGTTCATCGCAATGATTCACACTATGCGGCTGATACCTTGCCCGGGCCGACTGCGATGCGCAACAAAACCCTCATTGCTGCACTGATCAGCATCCTGCCGCTGGCTGCCTGCACCTGGGTCACGATGACCCCTGCGGGTGAAGCGGTGCGGGTTGCGCGCGCCGACGAAGACCTTGCCGCCTGCACCCGCCGTGGCGAGATCGGGGTTTCGGTGAAAGACCGGTTGGGCCCGATCGAGCGCAATCGCATCAAGGTGATCGACGAACTGGAAATGCTGGCGCGCAACGAGGCGGTCGGCCTGAATGCCAACGTCATCCAACCCAAGGCGCCGCCGGACGATGGCGAGCAGCGCTTTCTGGCCTACGTCTGCGGCGCAACCGCCAGCCCCGCCGCGGCAGCAACACCGGCACCAACCGCCGACGACGGTGCGCAGACCTACCCGGTGCAGGAACGCTGACGGGCGGCGGTCGTGTCGCTCACAGGGTGGACTCCCACGAACCCCATCGCCACCGTCACCTGCACACGACTATGGCTTGCGGACTCGGCGCCAAACGCGTAGCGTTCGCAGCCTTACACCGCAGGCATAGCCCATGCTCTTCAAGCACGTCTCGATCGCCAGCGTCGCCCACGTCGACGCCCCTATCCGGCTCAGTTCGGCCGACATCATGCTGCGCCTGCAACCCACGCTGGAGCGCTTCGGCATCCGTGACAACCTGCTCGAAGATGTGGCCGGCATCCGTGAACGGCGCATCTGGGAGGACAGCATGATGCCCTCCGACGCCGCCACCCTGGCCGCGCAGAAAGCGTTGGCCGCCTCCGGCGTGGCGCACGAACACATCGGCATCCTGATCAACACCTCGGTATGCCGCGATTATCTGGAGCCTTCTACCGCCAGCATCATTCATGGCAACCTCGGTCTTGCCGACACCTGCCAGAACTTCGATGTCGGCAATGCCTGCCTGGCGTTCCTCAACGGCATGGATATCGCGGCGCGCATGATCGAACACGGCGCCATCGAATATGCCTTGGTCGTGGATGGCGAGGTGTCCAACACCATCACCGAGCGCACCATCGAGCGCATGCTCTCGCCGGATGTCACCCCGGAACAGTTCCGCAACGAGTTCGCTTCACTCACCCTCGGTTCGGGCGCGGCGGCGATGGTGCTGGGGCGCAGCGAACTGCTGCCCGACGGCCATCCATACAAGGGCAGCGTTACCCGCGCCGCCACCGAGTTTTCGCACCTGTGCCGCGGCAACATGGATCGCATGGTCACCGACACCCGCACCCTGCTGGTCGAGGGCCTCAAGCTGGCGGCAAAGACCTTCCAGGCGGCGCGTGCCGCGCTGGGCTGGGTCAGCGGCGAAATGGACGAGTTCGTGGTGCACCAGATTTCCAAGGTGCACACCGCCGCGTTCGTCGAACTCCTTGGCATCGACCCGAAGAAGGTGCTCACGGTGTTCCCGGAGCTGGGCAACATCGGCCCGGCCTCGGTGCCGATCGCGCTGAGCAAACTGGCCGAAATGGGTCGCCTCAAGAAGGGCAGCCGCATCGCCCTGATGGGCATCGGCTCGGGCCTCAATTGCTCGATGGCCGAGGTGGAATGGTAACGGTCGCGGCTGTTTTCCCAGCACGCGCGCGCCGTTGGGCAGTGCGTGCGGTCGCGTTACCATAGGCCACTCCAATACCCGAGCTGCCCCCATGCCCTGGATCGACCTGCGCAGCGATACCGTCACCCAGCCCACCGCCGCGATGCGCGCGGCGATGCTGGCGGCCGAAGTGGGCGACGACGTCTACGGCGAAGACCCCACCGTCAATGCGCTACAAGCGCGGCTGGCAGCGGAGCTGGGTTTCGCCGAGGGGCTGTTTCTGCCCAGCGGCACGCAATCCAACCTGACCGCGCTGATGAGCCACTGCGAGCGTGGCGACGAATACCTGGTCGGCATGCAGGCGCACACCTACAAATACGAAGGCGGCGGCGCGGCGGTACTCGGCTCGATCCAGCCGCAACCGATCATGCACGCCGACGACGGCACGCTGCCGCTGGACGCCGTCGCACACGCGATCAAACCGATCGACCCGCACTTTGCCCGCACCCGCCTGTTGGCGCTGGAAAACACCTGGCATGGCCGCGCCCTGCCGCTGGATTACCTCGCCGCCGCGCGCGCCTTGTGCGACGAGCACCGGCTGGCGCTGCATCTGGATGGCGCGCGCCTGTTCAATGCCGCGATTGCCTGTGCGCTACCGGCGCGCGAAATCACCCGCCATTTCGATAGCGTGTCGGTGTGTTTTTCCAAGGGCCTTGGTGCGCCGGTCGGCTCGGTACTGGTCGGCTCGCACGCGTTGATCGACAAGGCGCGGCGCTGGCGCAAGGTGACCGGTGGCGGCTGGCGGCAAGCCGGCATCCTCGCCGCCGGCTGCCTGTACGCGCTCGACCACCACGTCGAACGGCTGGCCGACGATCACGCCCGTGCCGCCCGCCTCGCCGACGGCCTGCGTGGCCTGCCCGGGCTGGTAGTCAGCGCACAACACAGCAACATGGTGTTCATCGATCTGCCCGCCGACCAACTCACGGCATTCAAGGCGCATCTGGAAAGCGAACGCATCCGGCTGTCGATCGGCTACCTGCCGCAGATTCGCATGGTCACCCATCTCGATATCGACGATGCAGCGATCACCCGCACCCTCGACGCGTTCAGCCGCTTTTTTCGCTGAGCGCGTCGAAGATTGCCAAATCGCCGCCCGCTGGCTACATTGCGCGGCAACGGTCATCGCCAAGGGATTGCACCATGCGCATGCGTCATGTTCTGTGGGTTGGCTTGCTGCTCGTCGTTGGCAACGCATTTGCTGCCGCGCCAGCCAGCGACATCGACGCACTGGCCGATGCTATCGGCTTGCCCGCACCCGGGCCGGTGTTCATCGGCGACGACGAACAGATCGACGGATCCAGCCGCACGCGTAAAGACGTGAAAAAGGCCGCGCGCCTGGCCGACTTGCCACGCCGTGCCGGCTGGGCGGCCGGTTGGCTGTGCGCCGAACGCAGCGATTTCGCTTGCGCACTCACACAGTGGCACGCGCTTGCGCAGTCGGCAGCGAGCCCACCGCGCTGGTTACCCGAGGCGTACGCGCTGGCACTCTGGGGCCTGGGCCGACACGAGCAGGCGGTTGCCTGGTACGACACGGCGGTTCTGGCAGCCCCCCATCTTGGCAACGCCCGCTTGCTGCCTGGTCGTTTTTTCGGCGCGTCGCTCTACAGCACTGCACAAGAGCTTTTTGTGCAGTGGAGCGAACGGCTTGCGCCGTTGCGCAAGAGCGTGATCACCGCAGTGGACATCGCCGCCGATGGCCAGGTGGAACGCGTGCAGGTGCTCGATGAGCAACTCGACCCGGCATTGGCTCGTCGCATCCAGCAAGTCGTCGCCGAATGGCGGTTTCCGCGCAACGAAGACCAGGCATCACCGGCGCAGCGATCCACCCACGTCTACACCGAAGTACGTGGCCGCCCCGACGGTGAGCAACGCATGGTGTTCGATATTCAGTTCACGGGAATGGGGGTTCGTGCCGTGCATCGCGCCGGCCCGATCTATCCCAAGGCGGCGCTGGCACTTCGCCAGGAGGGCGTTAGCGTGGTGAGAGTTGATCTCGATAGCAGCGGCAAGGTGTTGCGTGCACGCATCGACGAATCCAGCGGTACGCCCTCGCTCGATCAAGCAGCGGTGACCGCAGCCAGACGCTGGCGCTTCGCCATGGATCGCATCGATGGCAAACCCGTCGCGTCCTACGCCAAGCTACCGTTCGCGTTCGTGATCGGCACCGATGCGAGTATGCCGCCACTCGGCCACGGCCGCCGCTCGAACGCGAATGACCGGGCTGGCATTGTGTTTTAGTTTGCGGCAATCAACGCAGATGACCTACACCGCCAACCCGTAACTGCGCAGCAACGCCGCCGGTTCCGGTTCGCGGCCGCGAAACGCGATAAATCGCTCCAGCGCCGGGCACGAGCCGCCAACCGCGAGAATCTCGCGGCGGTAACGGGCGCCGGTTTCGCGGCCACGCTTCGCCCTGAAAGGGCGCCGTTTTCGCCTTTGCGATACGGCACCTTGGCCCGCCGGCTGCTTCGGTATCAGCATGCTCATGAGCATGCTATGAAGGCACTGCCCCATGAAGGCCGAACGGCTACAACTTCTCACAACGCCAGCGTTCAAAGCGTTCCTCGGCAAAGAAGCCAAACGCGAGGGCGTCAATGTTGCCGAACTGGTGCGTTCGCGTTGCGAGCGCCGCCCCAGCGATGACGAAGCACGATTGGCCAAACTGACCGTTGAACTGCGCAAGAAGATAAGCGATGCGCGCAGCTCGTTGCGCGGCGGCTTGAAGGAAGCCCATGACGTACTGGCTGCGTTTGCGAGCCAAGCGTGCCAACCGCGAAACGACTGCGGGGGAACAGGCATGAGTGTTCTCAACGATGCATTCGATGCGGTGAGAGACGCGCTTGAATTGACCGATGATGTGAAGCGTGCAGGTGAAACGTTAAAAGGATTGTCTGTCGAGCTGCGTGCGCACGACCGCCGGATCACGCGGTTGGAAGCCAAGTGGGAGACGGCATTGGAACTTGCCAATGTGAATCGCAAGCGAATTGAATGAAGCGATTTTTGCCGTGGCCAGGCAGTTCGGACACCGCGACAGGGAAACGGTGAACAAGCACCATCCGGCGTCATTGCGCGCGTAGCGAAGCAATCCATGGGCGAATCGGCTCACGGCGGCACTACGGGTGGCTTTCGCGAGTGTATGGCATGGATCGCCACGCGCCTTCGGCGCTCGCGATGACGTTCCGAATAGCGGGTCGGCTCACGTTCGGAGCATCGGCGCAAGGGTCGCGTTAAGTTGAGAACATTGCGCCCCTGCCGCGCTATGCGCCGGTCTTTCGTTTGCGAACTTCGCGTCCATTGCGGACCAATGCTTTTACCGAGCCGCCTGCACCGCCAACCCGTAACTGCGCAGCAATGCCGCTGGTTCCGGTTCGCGGCCGCGAAACGCGATAAAACTCTCCAGTGCCGGGCGCGAGCCGCCAACCGCGAGAATCTCGCGGCGGTAACGCGCACCGGTGTCGCGATCAAAAATGCCAGCCTCCTCGAATGCCGCAAACGCGTCGGCGCTGAGCACTTCCGCCCACAGGTAGCTGTAATAACCGGCGGCGTAGCCGCCGGAAAATACATGCGTGAACGCATGCGGAAAACGATGCCACGACGGCGGTTGCAACACCGCCACTTCGCGCCGCACCGAATCGAGCACCGCCAGCACCTGTGCGCCAGCAGTTGGGTCGAACGCCAGGTGCAGGCGGAAATCGAACAGCGCGTATTCCAGTTGCCGCACCAGAAACAGGCCAGCATGGTAGTGCCTGGCGGCGGTCATCTTGGCGAACAATTCCGCCGGCAGCGGCGCGCCGGTTTGGTAGTGGCGGGCGAAGCGATCCAGTGCGGCGCGTTGCCAGCCGAAGTTTTCCATGAACTGGCTGGGCAATTCCACCGCATCCCATTCCACACCGGAAATGCCGCCGACGCCCGGCCAGTCCACTTCGGTGAGCATGTGGTGCAGGCCGTGGCCAAACTCATGGAACAAGGTCAGCACATCGTCGTGGGTCAGCAGCGCTGGCCGCTCGCCATGCGGCGGCGCAAAGTTGCAGGTGAGAAAGGCCACCGGATGCTGCAACGTGCCCTCATGCCGCAGGCGGGCACGGCAAACATCCATCCACGCGCCGCCGCGCTTGCTGGCGCGCGCGTAAAGATCCAGGTAGAACCCGGCCAGCAGGTTGCCATCGGCATCAAGCACGTCGTAATAGCGCACGTCCGGGTGCCAGCTCGGTACCCCGTCGCGCAGCCGAAAACGCAGGTTGAACAGCTCGCTGGCGATGCCAAGCAAGCCGTCGAGCACGGCGGGCAGCGGAAAATAGGGTTTGATTTCCTCCTCGGAAAACGCGAAGCGCTGCTCGCGCAATTTTTCCGCGGCATACGCCACGTCCCACGGTGCCAGTGTGACGATGCCCAACGCGCTGGCCGCATAGGCCGCCAGCTCGGCCAGTTCGCGCTCGGCGACGGGCTTGGCGCGCACCGCCAGATCACGCAGGAATTGCAATACACGGGCGGGCGTACTGGCCATTTTGTCGGATACCGACAGGTGCGCGGCGCTGGCGAAATCCAGCAACTGTGCCGCTTCATGGCGCAGCGCCATGATCTGCTCGATGTTTTCCGAATTATCGTGTTGCCCGGCGCTCGGGCCTTGATCGGAGGCGCGGGTGTTGTAGGCGCGGTAGACCTCGGCGCGCAGTGCACGATCATCGGCGTACATCAGGATCGCCTGCACCACCGGCCCCTTGAGCGTGGCGGCATGGCCCGGCAGATCGTGCTCGGCAGCCGCCTGCGCCAGCATGGCCAGCGCCGATTCGGGCAAGCCCGACAATTCGCTCGCCGCCAGCGGCTTGTGCCAACGGTCGGTGGCATCGAGCACGGCTTCCTCGAACGCGGTTTCCAACCGCGACAGGGTATTTTGAATCTGCGCAAAGCGCGACCGTGCCGGCTCTTCCAGCGCCACGCCGGACCGACGAAAATCACGCAGAGCATCCTGCACCAGGGTGTGCTGCGGCCGATCCAGACGCGCAAACGACGGTGCGTCGTGCACCGCCTGCACCGCCTCGTACAGCGCGCGGTTCTGGCCCAGATCGGTGTGGAACTGGGTGATCTTTGCCAGCGCCTGTGCGTAGGCTTCGCGCAGTTCGGGGCTATCCTTGACCCCATGCAAATGCGAAACCGGCGCGAAGGCTCGACCCAACTGCTCTTCGAGCCGCTCCAGCGGTGCCAGCAGACGCTCGAAATCGCGCGCCTGTGGGTCGGCGCACAGCTGCGCAACCGCGGTTCGGTATCGATCGAGAATCGCGTCGATGGCGGGTTTGATGTGTTCGGCGCTAATCTGGCCGAAGGCGGGGAGTTCGCTCGCTGCGAGCAAGGGGTTGGCGGTGGTGTTCATCCTCACAAGGTGGCGGCCATTGACAGGGATTGCAAGCACCGGGACACGCCATGACTGAACCGACCGCCGGGCCATTGCAGGCACTGTGGCACGATATCGGTGCCGACCAGCGCACGATACTGATTGCGCTGCTGGAGCGACTGGCCAAACTGCCGCTGTTCGCCAGTCTCGGCTATGCCCTGCGCAGCGCGCTGATCGAACAGATGCAATGGCTGTCGATGGCGGCCGGCTCGGTGCTGTTCGTGCAGGGCGGCCCACCCGATGCACTTTACGTGTTGCTGCACGGCCGGCTGACGGTGAGCCGTGTCGATGGCGACGGCAACGCACACTCACTGGGCTGCATCGAACCCGGCGGTACCGTCGGCGAGTACGCCTTGATGGCCGATGAGCCACGCACGACCACGGTTCGGGTGATGCGCGACAGCGAATTGCTGTGCCTGCCGCGCGCCGGTTATGAGCAGCTGCTCAGCGCGCACCCGCTGGCCATGCATGAGATGGCCAAGCTCGCCTTGCGCGGCTCTTCGAGCAGCCGCGAGCGGCCGGTCTTGCCGCGCTGCTTTGCCCTGCTGCCGGCGCATCGCGGGGTCGATGTGATCGCCCTGGCGCGGCGCATGGCGCGGGCCATGGGGCTTGATCCGGATCTGCTGCTGGTGACTCAGGATCAGGCCAGTCGGCAGGGCGCCGGCTGGTTTTCCGAGCGCGAATCGCGTGCCCCCAACCTGCTCTACGTTGGCAACGACGACGCGCAGTGGCGCGAACGCTGTCAGCGTCAGAGCGACTGGGTGCTGATCGTCGCCGACGCCGAACGCACCCCCGAAACGCGGCACGAATTGTGGCCAACCTGCGCCACCGGTCAGCACCTGCCGCAACACCTGGTGTTGCTGCATCGCGGCCAACCACCCGCCGGTGTCACCCGGCCGTGGCGAAACGCTTTTCCGCATGCCCGCGATCAGCATCACATCCGCAACGATGCTGATATCGCGCGCATGGTGCGGCGCTTGCAGGGGCGCGCGCTGGGTTTGGTGCTGTCGGGGGGTGGCGCGCGCGGCTTTGCCCACATCGGCGTGGTGCGGGCACTGCGCGAGGCCGGGCTGGAAATCGATTACGTCGGAGGTGCCAGCATCGGCGCGATCATGGCCGCCGGAATCGCGGCCGACTGGTCACCGGCACGAGCGTTGCTGATCTACCGGCGTGGTTTTGTGCGCTCCAACCCACTGTCCGACTGGACCGTGCCACTGGTGGCGCTGCGGCGCGGCTTCAAGGTGGCCAGCCTGCTGCGTGGCGCACATGGCGACAGCGAGATCGAAGACCTGCCGATTCCGTTTTTCTGCGTGTCATCCGACCTCACCGAGGGTCGCTTGTGCGTGCACGGCTCCGGCCCGCTGTGGCGGGCGCTGCGCGCCAGTTGCGCCATTCCCGGCCTGTTGCCGCCGGTATTTCATGACGGCCATGTGCTGGTCGACGGCGGTGTAATCGACAATCTGCCGGTCGCTGAAATGCGGCGGCGCATGGTTGGCCCAATCGTGGCGGTCGATGTCGGTGGCAATTTCCGCATGGTCAGCGATTTGCAGGAAGCCTGGACGCCACCGTGGTGGCAGGTGTTGCCCGAACTGTGGGGCCGGCACCGCCGCCCCGGCCTCGGCGCATTGCTGTTGCGCGCCGGCATGGTCAGTTCCGACGCCGCCGTGCGGCAGCAGCGACGGCTCAGCAACGTGGTGTTGCAACCGCCGCTGGCGAGCATCGACCTGCTCGCCTGGAAGCGCTTCGACCACGCCGTGGAACTGGGCTATCGCTACACGCTGGAACACTTGCACAACGAGCCCGAGCTGATCGAACGCCTGCGCGCAGCACAGCACGCATCGGTCAGCGGGTAAGGAACTTTACCAAGCGATCGGCGAAACCGCGATACGGCGGTTTGAACCAATCCATGCCGGTGATGCGCGACTGGTAGAACACCGGTTTTTGCTTGCTGAACGCCATGAACCCGTCACGGCCGTGGTAGTGGCCCATGCCGCTGGGGCCGATGCCGCCAAAGGGCAGGCTGGCCTGGGCGATGTGCATCACCGTGTCGTTGACGGTGACGCCGCCGGCGATGGTGCGTTCGAGCACTTGTTCGACGCGCGCGCGATCATTGTCGAACACGTACAACGCCAGCGGTCGGTCGTGGCCGTTGACGCAGGCGATCGCTTCGTCGAAATGGCCATAGCCGATCACCGGCAAGATCGGGCCAAAGATTTCGTCGCGCAGCAACGCGCTGTCGTTGCCCGGGTCGAGCACCACGGTTGGCGGAACGATGCGCTCGGCTTCGGCGCGTGCCGGATCGACCGGTGCCAGCGCGATGACCTGGTGGCCGCGTGCGCGCGCTTCATCGAGATAGCCGCGCAGGCGCCGAAACTGGCCTTCGTTGACGATGCGGGTGTAATCGGGGTTGTCGTCCAGCGTCGGGTAGCGCGCCGCCACTTCGCGGCGCAGCGCAGCGACGAACCCATCACGCTCGGCCTTGGCCACCAGCACGTAATCGGGCGCGATGCAGGTCTGCCCGGCGTTGAGAAACTTGCCGGCGGCGATGCGCGCTGCCGCTTTCGCCAACGGGTAGCCGGGGCCGATGATGGCCGGTGACTTGCCGCCCAGTTCCAGGGTGACCGGGGTCAGATTGGCGGCCGCTGCCGCCATCACCTTGCGGCCAACCGGGGTTGAACCGGTGAACAGCAGATGATCGAACGCAAGCCCGGCAAACGCTGCGGCGACCTCGCTACCCCCCAAGGCCACAGCAACGCGATCTTCGGGGAATACCTCGCGCAGCAGATCGCGCAGAAATGCGCTGCTGCGCGGGGTGTGTTCGGACGGCTTGAGATAAACGTGATTGCCGGCGGCGATCGCGGTAACCAGCGGCATCAACGCCAGATTGACCGGGTAATTCCATGGCGAAATGATGCCGACCACGCCCAAGGGCTGGATCCGCACCTCGGCGCGCGCCGGCAGGAACATGGCATCAACCGGGCGCCGCTGTGCACGCATCCATTCGCGCAGATGGCGGCGCATCACGTCGATTTCGGCAAGCACGGTCATGCCATCGGAAACCAGAGTCTCGTGACGCGAGCGATGACCGAAGTCGTCGGCGATAGCGCGCGCCATGTCTTCCAGCCGAGCCTTGAACACGCGGCGCAATCGCGCCAGATCGTCCATGCGCTGGGCATGGTCGGGAACCTTGTCACGCTGGGCGGCACGCAACCGCGCCAAGGTAGGCTGCAACTCGCTGATCGGGGTTTGGGCAGGGGTATTCATGGCGCCAGTGTAGCGCCAGCGGCAGACAATCGCTTGCGTTGTTGCGCACAACGGCTAGGCTGGACACAACCCGAGCCAAAGGAATCATCACGTGAAACCCAATTACCAATTCGAGAAACGCCGGCGCGAGCTGGAAAAGCAGAAGAAAAAAGCGCTCAAGGCCCAGAAAAAGACCGGCGCTGTGGAGCCTGCGTCGTCCGATGTCCCGAGCGCCGCTGCGCCGGTAAAGTGAGCTGACCTGTTGCGTCGGTCGCTGCGTGGCAGCACGTAGCGTCAGTCCCGGGTTACACCAACATCATCGCACCACCATGTAGCCTGGGTTATAGCGCGCAGCGCGAAACCCGGGGCACGCAGTGCCGGCGAAACCCGGGGCACGCAGTGCCGGCGAAACTCATCGCGCAAATCCGATAGCGTGTTGCTTCGCCTGTGATGGGTTTCGCTGCGCTCTACCCATCCTACCTACGCTGGCTGAGCGGTACCGAGGCTACGCTGGCTGCACTCGGCCCATTTTGCTGACGCACAAAAGATAAAGCCCGTAACGGCCAGAGCCAGTTACGGGCTTTACTCCCTCCCCCCACGTCGGGAGGTCACAGGCTAACGGAAATTTTACCGTTGTCACGCTGCAACGCAAAACTGTACCGCACGGTGCAGCAGCCCGTAAACGACGAAGCCCCGCATCGCTGCGGGGCTTCGCTTGCAACTTTTGTGCGTGCGACGATGGCGGCCGTGATGACCGCCATCATGCAGCGGGCCTTGTTACAGGCGCGGATCGGTCGACGGTAAACTGCCGATCAGAAGCCCATATCGCCCATGCCGCCGCCCATGCCACCCATGCCGCCGTCATGGCCGCCGGCGCTGCCGCCCTTGTCCTTGTCCGGGGCATCGCCAATCATCGCCTCGGTGGTGATCATCAGGCCGGCAATCGAGGCCGCGTTCTGCAGCGCGGTGCGGGTGACCTTGGTCGGGTCGAGAATACCCATCGCCAGCATGTCGCCATACTCGCCGCTGGCCGCGTTGTAACCGTAACTACCCTTGCCATCGGCAATCTTGTTGAGCACCACCGACGGCTCGTCGCCGGAGTTGGTGGCGATCTCGCGCAGTGGCGCTTCCATCGCGCGCTTGGCAATCACGATGCCGTGGTTCTGGTCTTCGTTGTCGCCCTTGAGCGCACTCAGCGCCTGCAGGGCACGCACCAGCGCCACACCACCACCCGGAACCACGCCTTCTTCCACCGCCGCACGGGTCGCGTGCAGGGCGTCTTCGACGCGCGCCTTCTTCTCTTTCATCTCGATCTCGGTGGACGCACCCACCTTGATCACGGCCACGCCGCCGGCCAGCTTGGCCATGCGCTCTTGCAGCTTTTCGCGGTCGTAGTCGGAGCTGGTGTCGTCGAGCTGCGCCTTGATCTGCTTGATCCGGGCCTGAATCGCCTCGGCTTCACCGGCGCCATCGATGATGGTGGTGTTGTCCTTGCTGACCTGCACCTTCTTGGCGCGGCCCAGATCGCTGATCGTGGCTTTTTCGAGCTGCAGGCCGACTTCCTCGGAGATCACAGTGCCACCGGTGAGGATGGCCATGTCTTCGAGCATCGCCTTGCGACGATCGCCAAAGCCCGGCGCCTTGACCGCACACACCTTGACGATGCCGCGGATGGTGTTGACCACCAGCGTCGCCAGTGCCTCGCCTTCCACTTCTTCGGCGACGATCAGCAGCGGCTTGCCAGCCTTGGCCACGGCTTCCAGCACCGGGATCAGCTCGCGCACGTTGGCGATCTTCTTGTCGAACAGCAGGATGTATGGGTCTTCCAGCTCAGCCGACATCGACTGCTGGTTGTTGACGAAGTACGGGCTCAGGTAGCCGCGGTCGAACTGCATGCCCTCGACCACGTCCAGCTCGTTGTCGAGGCCAGAACCGTCTTCAACCGTGATCACGCCTTCCTTGCCGACCTTGTCCATGGCCTTGGCAATCAGCTCGCCGATGTTGAGGTCGGAGTTGGCGGAAATGGCGCCAACCTGGGCGATTTCCTTGCTGGTGGCACACGGCTTGGAGATTTTCTTGAGCTCGGCAACGGCGGCGGTGACGGTCTTGTCGATGCCGCGCTTGAGATCCATCGGGTTCATGCCGGCGGCGACCGCCTTCATGCCTTCGCGGATCATCGCCTGCGCCAGCACGGTGGCGGTGGTGGTGCCGTCGCCGGCGGTGTCGGAGGTCTTGGAAGCGACTTCCTTGACCATCTGCGCGCCCATGTTCTCGAACTTGTCGGCCAGCTCAACCTCACGCGCGACCGAGACGCCATCCTTGGTGATGGTCGGGGCGCCGAAACTCTTTTGCAGCACCACGTTGCGACCCTTGGGGCCGAGTGTCACCTTGACCGCATTGGCCAGGATATTCACGCCGCGCACCATGCGGGCGCGCGCGTCTTCACCGAAACGAACTTCTTTAGCTGCCATGATTGCGTTACCTCTGAGTTGCGATTGGGGTTGTACTCAACGGCGTGCAGTGGCGGCGGCGTTCACGGCCGCGCCGAAACTGCCACCTGCGAGATCAATTGAGAATGGCGAAAATGTCGTCTTCCTTGACCACCAGCAGATCAACGCCATCGAGCTTGACTTCGGTGCCGGCGTACTTGCCGAACAACACCTTGTCGCCCTTCTTGACCTTGGGTGCGCGCACGCTGCCGTTGTCCAGGGCCTTGCCTTCGCCAACGGCGATGACTTCACCCTTGAGCGGCTTCTCGGCAGCGGAATCGGGGATGACGATGCCGCCAGCAGACAGCTTTTCTTCTTCCATGCGCTTGATGACAACGCGATCGTACAGCGGTTGGATGCTCATGGTATTCCTCTTTAAGCGATTGATTTTGAATAACCTGCGGGAGTCTTGTTAGCACTCCCCCCGCGTGAGTGCCAATGATAGCGCGACACGCATCCCAGCGGGAAGCCTGTCTGGCTCACCCCAAGATGGGGCAGCGGCACGCGATTTCAAGGGTCGTGCGCGTTACAATCACCGGCCCGGTAGCCGCCAGAACCAGCACGCGGCACGGCTGGCGCTGGTATCTTGTTGAACTCTTTCATGTTTCGTTGGTCGAACCGGCTCCAGCCTTGGCCTGTGCGCTGTCGGCCATTCCACAACACCGCGTAAAGCGAAGGATTCTGCGTGATTGCTCGTCTGTTGCTGCTCGCCCTTGCCTTGACTGCATCGTTTCTGCCTCCGGCACGCGCCGCCATCGATGAATCGGACTTGCTGCCGGTCGAGCAAGCATTCGCGCTGAGCACCCGCGCGCTGGATAACGAGACGATCGAACTGCGCTGGCAGATCGCCGATGGCTACTATCTATATCGCCATCGCATCCATATCCTCAGCCCGGAAGGCTTCACCCCCGGCGAGTTGCAGCTGCCAGCGGGCAAGCGCAAGCACGACGAGTTTTTCGGTGATGTCGAAACCTATCGTCACGAGCTGGTGGTCCGTGTGCCGATCACGCCGGCTGCCGGCGCCGGTGACGCGGTGTTTGTGGTCACCTCGCAGGGCTGTGCCGATGTTGGTATCTGTTATCCGCCGCACAAGGTGGCGCAGCGCATCGCACTGCCGGCAGCCACATCCGTTGCCGCGCCCGCGCCCGCACGCGCGGTTGCCAACAACCCGCTTGCCGCGCTGTTGCAGCCAGGCAAGGCGATCAGCGGCAATGATGGCCTGCCGTTGCCGCCGGAGCAGGCCTTCGGCTTTGAGGCCATTGCCAGTGCCGGCGATGAATTGCTGCTGCGCTTGAGCCCGGCATCCGGGCACTACCTGTACCGCGACCGCACCCGGATGCGGATCGACGATGCCGGCGACATCACGCTCGGCGAACCGCGCTGGCCGGCTGGCGTCAGCCACGAGGACGAACACTTTGGCCAGCAGGTGGTGTATTTCGAACCCATCGACGTGGCGGTACCGTTGCAACGCACGGCTGGTGCAGCACGCGACATCACCTTCACGATCACGTTTCAGGGCTGCGAAACCGACGGCATCTGCTACCCGCCGATGACCCGTACGCTGGCGGTTTCGCTGCCCGCCAGCGATGGCGCGGTGACCGGCAGCGTCGCACCGCAAGCCGAGGACAGCCGCCTCGCCAGCGCGCTGTCCGGCCCGCATCGGTTGTGGACGCTGCTCACCTTCTTCGGTTTTGGCCTGCTGCTGGCGTTCACGCCCTGCGTGTTCCCGATGGTTCCGATCCTTTCGGGCATCATCGCCGGTGCCGGCCACATCACCACCCGCCGCGCGTTCGTGCTGTCGCTGGTTTACGTGCTGGCGACGGCGGTGGTGTTCACCATTGCCGGCGTGGTCGCCGGCCTGGCCGGCGCCAACCTGCAGATGGTGTTCCAGACGCCGTGGATCCTGGTCAGCTTTGCCTTGCTGTTCGTGGTGCTGAGCTTCTCGATGTTCGGATTCTACGAACTGCAACTGCCCAGCCGCATGCAAACCCGGCTGACCGAACTGAGCAACAAGCAGTCCGGCGGCTCACTGCTCGGTGTCGCGATCATGGGCGTGCTCTCGGCATTGATCGTCGGCCCCTGCGTGGCGCCGCCGCTGGCCGCAGCGGTGCTGTACATCAGCCAGACCCGCGACCCGCTGCTCGGTGGCCTGGCGCTGTTTGCGTTGGCGATGGGCATGGGTGCGCCGCTGCTCGCGTTCGGCACCGCTGCCGGGCGCATCCTGCCGCGCGCTGGCGCCTGGATGGACGCGGTCAAGGCGGTGTTCGGCGTGCTGTTCCTCGGCCTGGCGATCTGGATGCTGGATCGCATCGTCGATCCGGCCGTCACCCTCGCGCTGAGCGGCAGCCTGCTGATCGGCAGCGCGATCTACCTCGGCGCGCTGGAGCCGCTGGCCGCTGCGGCGTCGGGCTGGAAGCGGCTGTGGAAGGCGCTTGGTGTGCTGCTGCTGCTGATCGGCAGCGCGCAGATGCTCGGCGCGCTGGCCGGTGGCCGTGATCTGCTGCAACCGCTCAACGGCGTGTTCGGCGGCGGCGGCGCGGCTGCCGAGCTGCATTTCACCGCCATCAAGTCGTCCGCCGAGCTCGATCGTGCCATCGCCGCAGCCAACGCCGCGGGCCAGCCGGTCATGTTCGACTTCTACGCCGACTGGTGCGTGAGCTGCAAGGAAATGGAAAAGTACACCTTCACCGATCCGGCCGTGCATGCGGCACTGGCCGGGTTCGTGTTGCTCAAGGCCGATGTCACCGCCAACGATGCGGTGGATCAGGAACTGATGCAGCGATTCGCGATCATTGGCCCGCCGGGAACGCTGTTTTTCGGGCGTGACGGCAACGAGCAGCGTCACCTGCGGCTGATCGGTTTCGAACCAGCCGCGCCCTTTGTGGAACGCGTCGGCAAGGTCGCACGATAATGCGCAATACCCTGATCTTGCTGCTCATCGCGCTGTTCGGCGGCCTGTCCGGGCTATGGGTCGGCCGCCACTTCAGCGTTCCGACAGCGGCACCAGCGGCACCGCCTGGGCTGACCGTGGTCGGTGTCGGCGAGCGCCTACCAGCGCTGTCGTGGCCACAACTCGACGGTAACCGCGTCGAACTCGCGGCGCTGCGCGGGCGACCGCTGCTGATCAACTACTGGGCGTCGTGGTGCGGGCCCTGCATCCAGGAGATGCCGGTGCTCGACGCCTTTGCCACCAGTCAGGGCGAACAGGGCATCAGAGTGCTGGGGGTGGCGCTTGACAATGAAGCCGATGTCCGCGCATTCCTCGGCAAGCGGCCGGTGAACTATGCGATTGCGCTGGAGCCACCGTCGGGCGATGACAGCTCGGTGCGGCTGGGCAACCGGCACAGCGTGTTGCCGTTTTCCGTGCTGATCGACGCCGATGGCCAGGTGCTGGCGCACAAGGAGGGGAGTTTCAGCCACAAAGCCCTGGCACAATGGACCAGCCAGGCGGCTCGATAACCGCCGCAGCGGCCGCCGCAGACACGCCAGCCGGGTAACTTGTCGCGATCTTCGGCCAATCAGGCGCTAACGTCTGGACAAAGTGCCGAGTGTTCGCTCAAACTGTGCCCCCCGGAGGCTGACCGGCATGGTCAAGCCATTCCGCATCATGAAACGTTTTCGCGCCATGCCGTTTCCCGCACCGCTACCCGCTCCCGGGGGGAGAGGGGACAAGGAAACGCTTCGCGGAGTTTCACATCAAGGTGCCCATGGCGATGATTCTGGTTCTGCACGGCCCCAATCTGAACTTGCTCGGCAGCCGTGAACCGGCCGTCTACGGCCACACCACGCTCGCGCAAATCGATGCCGCGCTGGTCGCGCAGGCGCAGGCCGCAGGCCATCGGTTGCAGTGCCTGCAAGCCAATGCCGAGCACGTGTTGATCGAGCGGCTGCATGCCGCACGCAGTGACGGCACCGCCTTCATCGTGATCAATCCAGCCGCCTTCACCCACACCAGTGTGGCACTGCGCGATGCATTGGCGGCGGTGGCGATCGAGTTCATCGAGGTGCACTTGTCGAATGTGCATGCGCGCGAGCCGTTTCGCCGCCACTCCTACTTCAGCGACCTCGCGGTCGGGGTGATCGCCGGCTTTGGTGCCGACAGCTATCGCTACGCCGTACAGGCCGCAATCGCCCGGCTCGCCCGGAACCCCTGAACCTGCGCATCACGCTCGAGGCCGATACGACATGGATCTTCGCAAAATCAAAAAACTGATCGATCTGCTGGAAGAATCGCAGCTCACCGAAATCGAAATCAGGGAAGGCGAGGAATCGGTGCGCCTGGCACGGCAACCACGCACCGTCGCGGCGGCAGCAGTGGCCGCGCCGCTGATGCAGCATGGCGGCGAGCATTCGCGCCCGCCGTCGGTCGCAGACGACAATCCGAGCAAGCATGGCGGCAAGGCGATACCCGATGGCCACATGGTGCGCTCGCCGATGGTCGGCACCTATTACGCCTCGTCAAACCCGGAGGCGCCGCCGTTCGTCACGCTCGGGCAGAGCGTGAAAGCCGGCGACACGCTGGCGATCATCGAGGCGATGAAAATGTTCAACCCGATCGAAGCCGATGTCGCCGGCACCATCGTCGCCATTCTGGTGGAAAACGGCCAGCCGGTGGAGTTCGACGAACCCATGTTCGTGATCGGCTGAGCCGCCATGCTTGAGAAAGTCGTCATCGCCAACCGCGGCGAAATCGCCTTGCGCATCCTGCGTGCCTGCCATGCGCTGGGGATCAAGACGGTGGCGGTGCATTCCACCGTCGATCGCAACCTCAAACATGTGGCCATGGCCGACGAATCGGTGTGCATCGGGCCGCCGCCATCCGCGCAGAGCTATCTCGACATCCCGGCCATCATCGCCGCCGCCGAAGTGACCGACGCCCAGGCCATACACCCCGGTTACGGATTTCTCTCCGAAAATGCCGACTTTGCCGAGTGCGTGGAAAAATCCGGTTTCATTTTCATCGGGCCAACGCCGGAAGTGATCCGGATGATGGGCGACAAGGTCGAGGCGATTCGCGCCATGAAGGCCGCCGGCGTACCGTGCGTACCCGGCTCCGGCGGACCGTTGGGCGAGGATGGCGAGGAGAATCACCGTATCGCCCGCGACATCGGCTACCCGGTAATCATCAAGGCGGCCGGTGGTGGCGGTGGCCGCGGCATGCGCGTGGTGCACACCTATGCCGCCCTGCTCAACGCCATCGTCACCACCCAGAGCGAGGCCAAGGCGGCGTTCGGCAATGGCCAGGTCTACATGGAAAAGTTTCTGGAGAACCCGCGCCACATCGAAGTGCAGGTGCTCGCTGACGGTCAGGGCCAGGCAATCCACTTGGGCGAGCGCGATTGCTCGATGCAGCGCCGCCACCAAAAAGTCGTCGAAGAAGCGCCCGCCCCCGGGATCAGCGAAGCGCAGCGCGCGCAGATCGGCAAGGTCTGCGTCGACGCCTGCCTGCGCATCGGTTATCGCGGCGCCGGCACGTTCGAGTTTTTGTACGAAGATGGCGCGTTCTATTTCATCGAAATGAATACCCGCATCCAGGTCGAGCATCCGGTGACCGAGTGGGTGACCGGTATCGATCTGGTGCGCGAACAACTGCTGATTGCGGCCGGACACAAGCTGTCTGTCCAGCAAGGCGATGTCGTGATTCGCGGCCACGCCATCGAGTGCCGGGTCAATGCCGAAGACCCGGACACCTTCATGCCCTGTGCCGGCGTGATTCACCATTTCCACGCGCCCGGCGGCCCCGGTGTGCGTGTCGACAGCCACATCTATGAAGGCTATCGGGTACCGCCGAACTACGACTCGATGATCGGCAAGCTGATCGTGCATGGTGCCGACCGCAACCAGGCGATCGCGCGCATGCGGGTGGCACTGGGCGAGATGATCGTCGATGGCATCAAAACCAATGTGCCGCTGCAACAGCGGATCATGGCCGACCGCGGCTTCCAGCTCGGCGGCATGAACATCCACTATCTCGAAAAGCGCCTGCAAGATCACAAGTTGATCGGCCTGGGCTGAACGCGTGGCGTGCCCCGGCAGCGCGCCCGGCCTGGCTATGGGCTAACCGTTTGTAAACAGCGAAACACTACACTGGTGCTTTGCCAAAGCCCGTACATCATGAAAATCGCTTACGTGATCAACTCGTTGGAAGGCGGCGGGGCGGCGCTGCCGGTTCCTGCCGTGACCCGGGTCATGCGCAATGCCGGGGCACAGGTTAAAGTCTTTGCGCTGACCAGGCGCGATGGCCGCGCGTTGCCGGCAATGTTGGCCGATGGCTTGGATGTCGCCACCCGCGAGGGGGGCGAGAAAGACCACCTGGCAGCGGCGCGCTGGCTCGATCGGGAGCTGGCGCAGTACCAGCCCAGCCATGTCTGGACGTCGCTTTCGCGCGCCAGCGTGATCGGGCTGGTGCATGGCTGGCGTCACCATCTGCCGGTCGTGGTCTGGCAACACAATGCGTACCTCAATGCTACCGGCCGTCGCTTGCTTCATCTGTTGCGCAAGCGCCCGGCCTTGTGGGTCAGCGACTCCGAGCGTGTCGACAGGCTGACCGCGGAGCGCTTCCAGGTTCCGGCACAACAGCGTGTCATCTGGCCACTGTTTGCCGCGGATCCACACGCGCCGCAAGCGACGCCATGGCGGGAGGGCGAAACGCTGCGGCTGGGCAGTCTGGGCCGTTTGAACACGATCAAGGGTTACGACGTGCTGCTTGCCGCGCTGGCGCGATTGCAGGCAGGGGGTTTCGCCCCGCCGACGCCGTTTTCCATCACCATTGCCGGTGACGGCGAGGAGCATTCCGCGCTGGCCGCCGCTGCGCGCGCCATCGGATTCGACGCCCTGCATTTGCCCGGCTTTACCGAGCAACCGCGCGCGTTCCTTGCCGGTTTGCACCTTTACCTGCAACCCTCGCGCGCGGAAGGCTTGTGCATTGCCATGCACGAAGCGATGCAGGCGGGGCTGCCGGTGATTGCATCGGCAGTCGGGCAAATGGCCGACACGCTCGAACCGGGCCACAGCGGTTGGCTGGTGCCAGCCGGCGATGCCGATGCGCTGGCAGACGCGCTGCGCACGGCGCTGTCGCAGCCGCAGCAGCTGGCCGCCATCGGCGCAACGGCGCGTGCCCGGGTACTCGCTCGCTTCAGCGAAAGCGCCTTTCGCGAAGCCGGCGAGGCGGCGCTGGCGCGCTTGCGCGCACTGACCAGGCAATCGCCCCGATGACCATCGAATCGCCAGATGGCCCGCCACTGCCCGGCACCGGCGCTATTTCAAGCGCGCAATGCGACGCGCTGTTCGCTGCCGTGTTGCGGCATGACAGCATCGATCTCGACGCGCCGCCACCGCGGCAGATTGCGCTGGATTGCACGCAACAGCAACTGGCGCGCTGCTTCCAGCTCAGCATGCAGCTCTGGCGCGATGGCATCGATCAGCGCAGCTTTGCCAGCGTGCTCGCCAACGCCTACGCGACTGCGCGACTGAGCGAGTCCGAACAGGTCTTTTTCAAACACGTTCGCGCCAAGTTCAAGCATTTGCGGGCGACGTACGCGGTATGCGACCAGCGGCATCGTTATCCGCGGCCATTTCACTGGCTGATTTCACTCATGGGCTATCTGCAGGATGCGCTGAAGAACGGGCGCGATGCCCCAGCGCGCCGATTCGCGCTGCTGCTACGGTGCCTGTGGAGCGATATCCCGCTCCGCTTCGTCACCCGTACGGTGGCCGCCTTGCGTCCCAGCACGACGGCATCGTTTCGTGATTTCGCCATCCAGGAAATGCATTTCGTGCGTGATGTTCTGGCCAGACCTGGCGTCACCGGCAAGGAATTTCACGACGCGCGCAAGGTGATCAGCCGGCAGGTGGCGCACTACGACAATCTCACTATCCTCTACCCGTCCGCCGATCACCGCGAGGTCTCGCGTTATTGCAACACCCTCAATGGCTTGATGGGCAGCCTGCACGACGAACTGGTCGCCGGCACAGCCGCGGGCGTCACCAACTATAGTTCGGATCGATTCGCCATTCCCGAGCCTATCCGACAGCGTTTGACGGCGCTCGTCGCGTGCTACCCGCCGCCGGCCTGAGCAGGTACCGCTGCGGCGGTCACGATGCCAGCGGGTCGGGCTCGCGATAGCCCAGCGCAGCGAGCGCCGCCGCAGCGGCCGTTTGTGCCGCGGCCAACACGTCAGGCAACGGCTGGTTGGCATTGATATCGACGATCGGTGCGCCGTTGAATTTCAACTGTTGCGTGGCGGCAACCTTGGCCGCCAGCAATTCACGCCGGTGGTCGGGTTTGCGTGCGCATGCCACATCAAGATCAACGTTCAGGCGTATCACCAAGTCCGGGCGGTAATGGGTCATCCACTCAAACAGCGCGCGTTCGCGGCGCGCCATCCAGCGCACTACCACGTTGCCCGGCGCATCGACCGACAACCCGGGGCCATCGTAAGCGCCCGCCACATCCAGTTGCGGGTAACGATCCGACACCACGACGATGCCGCGCCGGCGCAGCGTCATCATGCATTTGTAGCGATACGCGCGGCGCAGCGAGAACAGGCAAATCACCAACGCGGTGAAAAATCCGGGCACCTTGATGTTGCGCTCGGCACGGGTCTTGTCGGTCTTGTGCGCGATACGGCGATCGATGAATGCACCGAGCCATGGCAGCCGCCCCAGCGCACGCGCCACATTGCCCGACTGCTTGCCCAAGTGCACCGCCTGGGTCGGCGCCAATCGGCTCGCCCACGCCACCACGGCCGCGATCACCGTGGACTTGCCGGAACCATCACAGCCGACGATGGCGATCAAGGGCGATAAACGGGTGGTGTCCATGGCAAACACTGTGCACCTTCGGTTCAATGGGTTTGGCGCGGCAATGCCGCGCGTGGACGCCTTCACTGCGGCGCCGACAGGTCGCCGGCGCCGCAGTGCAGCGGTTCATGATTGCAGCGCCGCGTGACTGTCGTGTTACCAGGTCATTGCCACGATAACGCCGCCGCCCTTGCTGTCGGCCCACGGCACCAAGCGCACCTTGTCGTTGAAGGCATCGGTAAACAGCCAGCCGCTGGCGGTGCCCAGCGCAGCGCCAGCCACCACGTCATACCAGTGGTGCTCGTTGGAACGCTCGCGGCCGATCCCGACTAGCGTCGCGACCGCATAGGCCGGCAACCCGGCCTGCCAGCCGTAGCGCCGATGCAGGGTGGTTGCCGAGGCGAACGACAGTGCACTGTGACCGGACGGAAAACTCTTGTTGTCGCTGTTGTCCGGGCGCCGCTCCGGGAAGGTCTGCTTGAGCACCTCGGCCAGCGCACCGGCACTGCCGACGCTGAGCGCCGCCTGGCCCAGCCCTTCCCAGTCGCCCTTGGCAGTGGGCACGACCAACGCCGTACCCATCAGGGTCAACGCACCGACATTGCTGATAGTGTCCCAGTCGTTGCGGTCAATGGCCTGCGCTGCCGGATTGACAGCAGCCACGGCGCCCACCAACAGCACCAGCGAAGCAGCGCGCGTTTTCATGGGTTTCCCTTTATAAACAACCGACTGGCGATGCGCGCCAGACGCGAGCTGCCGCATTGCTTGACCGCTACCGGTGCAGCACGGACACAATGTACACCGCAACGGCTTAAATCTGTCTTAAATCCGGTTCGCCGCAAACCACGCGCCTTCCGTCATCCACCAACCGCCACCCGCGCCTGCCTTGGGGAGTGTTTCATGGCAATCGTCCATCCGCGTGATGATCGTCGCCGCTGCTATGCGTTGCCGCTGCTGATTGTGCTGCTGACTGTCGCCTGCGGCGTCGCGCTGACCCACTATGGCGCGCCGCGCATGGATGAAGCACTGCTGCTGTGGTTCCGCGACCGCGAGCATGGCGCGCTGATTGCCGGCCCAGCCTGGGTCACCTCATGGTGGCTTGCGGCATCCGGGTTCGGCGATGTGCTGCCACGGGTCGGCATCGCCGTGCTGAGCGTGCTGGCACTGGTGTGGCTGCACCGCTGGCGCGCCGCCGTGTGGCTGGCCGGCGTGCTGCTCAGCGGCATGCTGCTGTCGTCGGCGATCAAACAGTGGGTGGCGCGGCCGCGGCCGCAACTGGTGGCGCACCTGGATCAGGTCAGTTCAGCCAGTTTCCCCAGTGGCCACGCGCTCAACAGCACCCTGTTCTATCTGGCCATCGCGTTGTTGCTGGCACCGTTGCTGCGCCAGCGTGGCGCCCGTTTCGCATTGTATGGCGCCGCCGCCGGTTTGTCCGTGCTGGTCGGTGTGGCACGCATCGCGCTGGGCGTGCATTACCCGAGTGATGTGATCGCCAGTTGGGCGATCAGCGGTGCCTGGCTATGGCTGTGGTTTGCGGCGGCGAAACACCACTGGCCGAACGCGCTGCGTTAACGCGCCGACGCGCTGAACCCGTGCGCGGTCAGGGTCTGACTTACTGCCACCCGGGCCGCCGCCAGCACGTCAGCGAGCGGCTGGGTGGCGTCGAGTTCGACGATCGGCGCGCCGTTGAACGTCAACAGCGGTGTCGCCGCAATTTTTTCGGCCAGCAACGCACGGCGGTGATCGGGCTTGCGCGCACACGCGGTGTCGAGATCGACGTTGAGGCGCAACACCAGATCCGGCACATGGCGGGTCATGCGTTCGTGGCGGATGCGCTCGCGCCGCGCCAGCCAGCGCACGATCGGGTTACCCGAGGCCGTTACCGACAGGCCGGTGCCATCGTAGGAACCGGGCACATCCAGTTGCGGATAGCGATCGGTGATGATGATCAAACCCTGTCGCCGCACCGCCAGCATCCGCCGAAAACGGCGCGCCGCACGCAACGAAAACACGGTGAGCACCAGCGCGGTAAGCAAGCCGGGGGATTTTTTGTCACGCTGCGCCCGGGCGCTGTCGGACTTGCGCTGGATCACCCGACCCAGCCATGCGCCAACCAGCGGCCAGCGTTCGAGCTTGCGGCCGACGGTACCCGCCTGCTTGCCCAGATGCACCGCCGTTGCCGGCCCGAAACGGCTGGCCCAGGCCAGCACCTCCGCGCTGACCGTGGACTTGCCCGAACCATCGCAACCGATGATGGCAATCAGCGGGCCTATGGCGGCGCGTTGCCCGGACATCAGGAAATATTGGCGAAGGTCTTGCCGAACCGACGCAGCAAATCGATCATCAACGAGACCAGCGCCAGCGCGACCCAAGCGTAGTACCACGCCGGATTTTCCGGCAATTGGCTGAAGTCGAAACCACGGCGGGCAAAGTCGTACACGAGCAACGCGGTCACCAGCAAAAACAGCTTCTTGTTTTCGCGGCGAATGCAACGGCGCACCCAGAACGGGTATTTCGGCTTCAGCCAGCCATGCCAGCGCGGCAGCAAAAACGGTACCTGTTTCGCCCAGGCGGCGTGCGCTTCGAGAAACTGGCTGCGCAGAAACTCTTCTTCAAACGTCGCCACCCGCTCGTAGACGATCACCGAAATCAAAAACACCAGCGCGCCATATACCCAACTGCCTGAGAGCATCGCGATGCCGGTGAAGTTGACGATGCGACCGACATAAAGCGGGTTGCGCACCAGCGAGTACGGGCCGGTGGTGTTCAATTCCGCCGCCACCGGCGCATCCTTGGAGTTGCCTGAGGTGCCCAGCGCGGCAAAACCGCTGGTGACGATGCGGATCAGCGCACCGGCCACTGCCACCGCCAGCGACAGCCAGAACCACGCCTGATTGGCGCCGTCACTGGCGAACGGGCCAAGCGTGCGCAAGTGATAGGCAATGAGCGCGCCACCGATGACCACGGCGGTCAAATAATGGCCGCGGATTTTGAACAATTTTTCGCCGCTGCGCGCGAGTTCGTACTGGTACATGGTGTGGAGTCCCGTGGCGATGGACGGTGGCGGCCAAGCGCCAGTGAATCGTCCGGAGGGTGAGCCTGTCGAGATGACCGAACAGGCGCGACACAAAATTGTAACCTGTTGTTAAACTATTGGTAAGACTGCCTGCCGGCGCGCATCAGCGGCCATTGTGCCGACTCGGCAAAACACCGTAGGCTGGGCCTTCAACATGCCACTTTGGATCGCTATCCGTGCACCGTTTACCTGCAATCCCGTCGCGCCACGCCGTCACCGGGGTGATCGCGGTGGTTGGCTGTGATGGCTCGGGCAAGTCGACCCTGACCGCCGACCTGTATGCGCACCTGCGTGATGCGCAGCCAACCGAACTGCTGTACCTCGGCCAGTCCTCGGGCAACATTGCGCAATGGATTCGCGGCGTGCCCGTGATTGGCCCGGCATTCGGGCGCTATCTGGTGCGCCGGGCCGAACGCGCGCACACCAAGGACGACAAGGCCGCCGCACCGGATCTCGCTACCGCGCTGGTGATTCATCTGCTTTCGCGCTGGCGCTATCACAAGTTCCGGCGGGTGCTGGTGCTGAGTCGTCGTGGCGTGAGGGTGATCACCGATCGTTATCCGCAAGCCGAGGTGCCGGGCTTTTACTTCGATGGCCCGGGGCTGGTTGCTGCCGGTTCCACCAGCCGGTGCGTGCGCTGGCTGGCGGCGCGCGAGCTGCGCCTGTACCAGCGCATGGCCAGCCATGTGCCGGCGTTGCTGATCCGGCTCAATATCGACGCCGAAACCGCCCATGCGCGCAAACCCGACCACAAACGCGCGATGTTGCACGACAAGGTGACGGTAATCCCGACCCTGCACTTCAACGGTGCGCGGATTCTCGACCTCGACGGTCGCGATCCGTATCCGCAGGTTTTGCAGGCGGCGCTGGATGCCGCTCTTGCCGCCGCATGACACCCGCGACGCGCACAGACGCCACATCCTGGCTTGAGGCGAACCATGGCCTGCAGAAACTCTGGATTGAGCAGAGTGTCCTTGACGGTATTGCTGTAATAATGTGACATGCGCATGACGCACGTATTAAACTGCGTCGTCGCTGCCCGTCCATTGCTTGCCGAGTGCCTGATGCCTGAAATCGCCGCCCCCGCCCGCGCACGCCACGCGCCACTTGCCGGCGTGGTTGCCGTGGTCGGATGCGATGGCACCGGCAAATCGACCTTGACCGCCGACCTGCTGGCCAACCTGCGCAGCAGGGGCCCGGCCGAACGCCGCTACATGGGCCTGGTGTCGGGTGAAATGGGCGACAAGATCAAGCACATGCCGATCGTCGGCGTGCGCCTGGAGCGTTACCTCGCCGCCAAGGCGCGGCGCGCACAGGATATGAAAAAGAAGTTGCCGGGCACCGTCACCGCGATCGTGATGTACCTGCTTTCGCTATGGCGCGTCGCGCAACTGCGGCGGGTGATGCGGCTATCGCAGAACGGCGTGCGGGTGATCGCCGATCGCTACCCGCAAGCGGAAATTCCGGGTTTCAATTATGACGGCCCCGGCCTCACCGCCGATCGCACCACCAACTGGTTGGTCCGCAAGCTCGCCGCACGCGAGCTCAGGCTGTACCAGTGGATGTCCGAACAAAAACCCGCCCTGATCATCCGCCTCAACATCGACGCTGATACCGCATTCGCGCGCAAGCCCGACCACCACCTGTCGGAATTGCGCGACAAGATCGAGGTGATGCCGCGCATTCGCTACAACGGCGCCAACGTGCGTGACATCGATGCCCGGCTACCGTATCCACAAGTGCTCGAAGCGGCATTGCAGGCGATCGACGCGGCCATTCTGGTGCCGCGCGCGAGCTGAGGTTTTGCGCACCGCCAGCGACCGCCGTGTTGCGGGTCGCCATCGGTGATGGCGATGGCGGGCAGACGTGGGTGTTGTGAACCGGGACGCGATAAAACCGGGACCCGGGACCCGGAAAAGCGAAAGTTCGCAAGCTTGTGGTCCCGAGGTCCCGAGGTCCCGGCTTTACCGCCGACGCTTGCGCACGATCAGCGCTGAGGTGTCCGCGTCGCCATGACCGGCTTCGGTGAGGGCGGTGTAGTCGGCCAGTGCCAGGTCGATCACCGCGCTACTGGTGCCGGCAGCGTGCGCCATGCCTTGCACGATGCGCAGGTCCTTGAGCAGGTGTGCGCACTTGAAGCCGGGCACGAACGCATCGCGCAGCATGCTGGCGCCGCGCTTGTCGAGAAACCAGTTGCCGGCGGCACCGGCGGCCAGCGTTGGCAGCAACCGCTCCGGATCGAGGCCAAGGCGTTCACCCAGCGCCAGGCCCTCGCACACCGCTTCGTTAATGCCGGCGACCAGCACCTGATTCACCGCCTTGCTCGCCTGGCCGGCGCCGCTATCACCCATCAGGGTGATGCGCGCGGCATAACAGTCCAGCGCCGCACGTACCGTATCGAGATCGGCTTGCGTACCGCCCACCATCACCGACAGCTTGCCGTTGCGCGCGCCTTCCACCCCGCCGGAAACCGGCGCATCGAGAAAGCCGATGCCGTGCGCGGCGAGTTGTTCGGCCGCAGCATGTGCGGTGTCTACCGATACGGTGGAATGATCGGCCACGATGGCACCCACGCGCAACACCGGCGCCAGCGCCGCCACGTTCTGCAACACGTCGGCATCGGCCGAAACACACAGCACCACCAGATCGCAATCGGCGAAGTCGGCGGCCTCGCTGGCAGCACGCACCCCCAGCGCAGCCGCCAACTGCTCGGCCTTGCCGTGGCTGCGGTTGCCGACCACGCGCAACAAACCGTGGCGATGCAGATGCCGCGCCATCGGCTCGCCCATTGCACCGAGTCCGATCAATCCGACGTTCATGTGGTACTCCTCTGGTTGGCGCAGCGATTGCGTTACAAACGATGACTGAGTAATGGTGGCGGGATTTTACAAGCTGCAACCATTGAAATTTCAGGGCAACGATTTCGAGCGCGCGGCCGGATAGCTTCTCGGCAACCGCAGGCCGGCGCCGAACTCGCACGGCCATGTACCTCAAACACCGGCGCCTTCCCGCTGCGATTGCCGGCGATGCTTGCCGTGCTTTCCGGCGCGTGGTTGCACCCGGCCCGCGCATCCGTGCGCTACAGAACGGCTATTCCGTTTCATCCCCGCGCATCATGGTGCGCGGTTCAAACGCCAAAGGCGTGGAACCGCCATCAAATCCGATAACTGCTTGCTGCTTCCTTTGCGCCTTTTGCGTCCTTTGCGGACAGAAAGCTTTTCCCGTGGTCCCGTGGTCCCGTGGTCTTACCCCTGCGCCTCATCGGCGAGATAGGTGTAGCCGGTCAATCCGGCTTCCAGCTGATCGCCGACGTTGGCAGCTTGCTCCGGCGTAAGTGGCGCGGCGACAATCAGCGCCTGATACCGTGCACGCAGCATGGCCAGGTCGTAACCCACGTAATCGAGCATCACATCCGAGGTGTCGCCCAAGCGTGAACGACTCAACGTGAAGCCTTCGCCGTGCAAGCGCACGTTCACCGCCGAGGTATCGCCAAACAGGTTGTGGATATCGCCCAAGGTGTCCTGATAGGCACCGACCATGAACACGCCGATGCGATAACTTTCGCCCGCCAGCGGCGTGTGCAAGGCCAGCGAGGTGTCGAGCGATTGCTCATCGACATAGGTATCGATGCGACCATCGGAGTCGCAGGTCAGGTCGGCAATCACGCCGCGCCGCTCGGGCTGTTGGTGCAGGCGCGCGATTGGCATGATCGGAAATACCTGGTCGATGGCCCAGACATCGGGCACCGATTCGAACACCGAAAAATTGACGAAGTATTTATCGACCAGCCGTTGGTTCAGCTCGTCGAGCACCACGCGGTGACTGCGTTCCTCGCCGGTGAGCCGAGCGCGTACAGCGTGGGCGATGGCGTAGAACAGATCGTCGATGCGTGCGCGCTGGGCGAGATCGATCTGGCCCAGTGCGTAAGACGCCTGGCCTTCGGCAAGGTGATGCTGCGCTTCGTGAAACAGCTCCAGCGGCGGGCGTTGGTCTAGCGCTTGATACAACTCGCGCAGGTGCCGGATCACCGCCGGCTCGCCCGGCTGCAACGCCGGCACGGCGCCTTCCGGCGCACGCTCCACTTCGCTGACATTGGCCACCAGCACTGCATGATGCGCGGTCAGTGCGCGTCCGGACTCGGTCAACACCATCGGCGGCGGCAGGCCGTGCTCGGCACAGGCATCGGCCAGCGGCTGCACGATGTTGGCAGCATACTGGTGCAGACCGTAGTTGATCGAACAATCGCTGCGCGAACGCGTGCCCTCGTAGTCAACACCCAGGCCGCCGCCGACATCCATGTAACGCACTTGACAACCAAGCTTGCTGACTTCCACCAGGTAGCGCGTCGCTTCGCGCATGCCGTTGGCGATATCGCGCACGTTGGATATCTGCGAGCCCATGTGAAAATGCAGCAACTCCAGACAATGCAGCAACCCGGCCGCCTTGAGTTGCTCGACCAGATCCAGCAACTGCCTTGGCGACAGCCCGAACTTGGCGTTGTCGCCGCCGGAGTTCTGCCATTTGCCGGCGCCCAACGATGCCAGCCGCATGCGCACACCGAGCCCGGGCGACACCCCGAGCTCGCGTGCCGCCGCGATCACATGCGCCAGTTCCGAGGGTTTTTCGATGACGATCCAGGTGCGCAGTCCGAGCAGACGGCCGATCAACGCCAGGCGGATGTATTCGCGGTCCTTGTAGCCATTGCAGATCACCAGCGCGCCCGGCCGCGACAGCGCCAACACCGCCATCAGCTCGGGCTTGGAGCCGGCTTCCAGCCCGAACCCGTCGCTGCCCTGCGCCGCCAACTCGCCGGCCACGCCGAAATGCTGATTCACCTTGATCGGGTAGATCGCGCTGTAGCCGCCGTGGTATTCGCGCTCGGCCATGGCCTGCGCAAAAGCGTGCTGCAAGGCACTCAGGCGATTGCCCAGAATGTCGGAAAAACGCAGCAGCAAGGGCAATTTGAGGCCATCATCCAAAGCGCGTGCAACGACCTCGGGCAGGGCGATGGCCGGGCCGCCTGCGCCGTGTGGCTGCACCGTCACTCGCCCCTTGGCATCGATGTCGAAATAACCCTCGCCCCAATGGGCGATGGCATAGGTGCGACGGGCGCGGTCGATGGACCAGGGCATTGCTGTCTCCGCTTGGACGTTGAACCGCAGGGAACGCACATTGTACCGTCGCGCTGGCCCCGTTCCGCTACAATCACCCGTTCACCCGTCGCCGAAGCCAACGCCCATGAACGCGCCCACCACTACCTGGTTCCATGAAGACTTCGCCACGACCGGTTCCTCGGTGGGCTTTCGCATCGTCGGCAAGCTCGACGAGGTGCAATCGCGATTCCAGAAGATCGAGATTTATCAGACCACCGATTGGGGCAACCTGATGCTGATCGATGGCGCGATCATGCTGACCAGCCGCGACAACTTCCTGTATCACGAGATGATGTCGCATCCGGCGCTGTTCACCCACTCCAACCCAAAGCGGGTGGTGATCATTGGCGGTGGCGACTGCGGCACCCTGCGCGAAGTACTCAAGCACAAGGAAGTGGAACACGTCACCCAGGTCGATATCGACGAACAGGTAACGCGCATGGCCGAGAAGTATTTTCCCGAGCTGTGCGATGGCAACGCCGACCCGCGCGCCGAGCTGCTGTTCGACGATGGCATCGCCTACATGCAAAACGCCGAGGCCGATAGTCTGGACGTGGTGATCGTCGATTCCACCGATCCGGTTGGACCGGCCGAAGGCCTGTTCAACCAGGCGTTCTACCATAGCTGCCTGAACGCGCTGCGCCCCGGCGGCCTGCTGGTGCAGCAAAGCGAATCACCGCTGGCGCAGATCGCGCTGATTCGCGCCATGCGCAGCGCAATGAAGGATGCCGGCTTCCAGTCGCTGCGCACCATCAGCTTTCCGCAACCGTGTTACCCAACCGGCTGGTGGAGCTGCACCATGGCGCGCAAACAGGGCGAATTGAATGTTTTCCGTGAACGCGGTGCCGCCAGCAAAACCTTCGCCACCCGCTATTACACGCTCGATACTCACCGCGCCGCGATCAGCCTGCCGCCGTTCGTGCTCGACGCGCTGGAGCAAAAGTAGCGCGGCAGCATCGCCGCCGCGCGCCGAGGCACCCGACTACAGCGCGTCGCCGTCCAGTTCACCGGTGCGGATGCGCACCACCCGTTCCAGCGCGTACACGAAAATCTTGCCGTCGCCGATCTTGCCGGTGTTGCCGGCCTGCATGATCGCCTCGACCACGCGCTCTACCTGATCGCTGGTAACCGCCACTTCCAGCTTGATCTTGGGTAGAAAATCGACCACGTATTCGGCCCCGCGATACAACTCGGTATGGCCCTTCTGACGACCGAAGCCCTTGACCTCGGTGACGGTGATGCCGGTAACACCCACTTCGGACAGTGCTTCGCGGACATCGTCCAGCTTGAACGGCTTGATGATCGCTGTGATCATTTTCATGCGTATTCTCCTAATGCCATGGCGCAAGCATAGCGCGGCCGCACCTGTCGGCCGCGCCCGTGCTCACAGGTTGTAACCGCGTTCGTCGTGCAGGCTCAGATCGAGGCCTTCGGTCTCGCTTTCGGCGTCCACCCGCAACGGGCTGAACCGCGCAATCGCGCGCAACGACAGCCACGCTACCAGTGCGCTCCAAACGATCGTCACGCTAATCGCGGCCGCCTGCGCCAGCACCTGCTGGCCCATGCTGACGCCCTCGGCCAGACCAACGCCACCCAGCGCAGCGTCGGCAAACACGCCGGTCAGCAGGGCGCCAACGATGCCGCCAACACCATGGACACCGAACACATCCAGTGAATCGTCGTAACCCAGACGCCGTTTGAGCCGGGCAGCGGCCAAGAAGCACAGCACGCCACTGAGTGCGCCGATGGCAATGGCAGCGAGCGGCCCAACACTGCCGGCGGCCGGTGTGATCGCCACCAGGCCGGCAACCGCGCCGGTGGCGATACCCAGCACCGAAGCCTTGCCGTGCAGCCGCCATTCGATCGTCATCCACGCCAACGCGGCGGCGGCGGTGGCAACTTGGGTAACCAGCAATGCCATCGCGGCACTGGCATTGGCAGCCAACGCCGAGCCGGCGTTGAAACCGAACCATCCGACCCACAGCAGGCTGGCACCGATCACGGTGTAGCCCAGGTTATGCGGCGGCATCGGTTGCTGCGGCCAGCCGCGGCGCGCACCCACCACCAGGCAGGCTACCAGCCCGGCAACACCGGCGTTGATATGCACCACCGTGCCACCGGCAAAATCCAGCACACCCCAGTCCCAGAACAGGCCGCCCGGCCCCGCCCAGGTCATGTGTGCCACCGGCAGATAGGCAAAGGTGAACCACAGCGCGACAAACGCAAGTAGCGGGCCAAAGCGCATGCGTTCGGCAAAGGCGCCGACGATCAGGGCCGGGGTAATGGCGGCAAAGGTGAGCTGAAAGGCAATGAACAACGATTCGGGGATGGTGCCGGTGAGGGCATCGCGGCTGACCCCGACCAGGCCGAGCTTGGCCAGACCGCCGATCACCGTGGCCAGACCAAACTCGTCTGCGACCATGCCGGTGGTGTCGAACGCCAGGCTGTAGCCATAACCCACCCAAAGCAGGCTGATGAGCGCGGTAATGGCGAAACACTGCATCAGAACCGAGAGGATATTTTTGCTACGCACCAATCCGCCATAGAACAGAGCGAGACCGGGAATGATCATCATCAGAACCAACGCAGTAGCCACCAAAAGCCAGGCGGTATCGCCCGAATCAGCTTGCTGCGCCTGCGCCTGCGCCATCGGCGAGACGAGCGCCAGCAGGCTGACAGCGGCCAGGGTGAATCGACGTAGTGCAGGTGAACATCGCATAGTGGCTTCCCCAGAAGGTATACGTGCTGCACTGCAACACGATCGCATCGGTTGCTTGCTCGACCTCTTCATGACTATATTGGGTGGCTACATCAGGCATCGTGTGCCGTTTCGGCATGCGGGGGGGGGTAAGCATTTTCTTACCGCACAATGCGCCGTTTTCTGACTGTGCGGATGTTGTGCGGCGGCGATAATGATTCCTCATCAGGGAGACCACGCCATGATTGACCTCAAATCCATCGACGACCTTGCGCGCAAACTCAGCGAAATGGTGCCGCCCGATCTCAAGAACGCGCGCAGCGATCTGCAGCAGCATTTCCGTGCCACCTTGCAATCGGGGCTGAGCAAGCTGGATCTGGTCACCCGCGAGGAGTTTGACGTGCAGCGGGCGGTGCTGCTGCGCACCCGCGAAAAACTCGACCTGCTCGAACGTGTGGTCGCCGTGCTCGAATCGCGGGTCGATGCGCTGACCGGCCGCAGCCACTAGGCTGTCACCATGAGCCTGGCGCTGGTGCATAGCCGCGCCCGCGTCGGCATCGACGCACCACCGGTGCGGGTGGAGGTGCACCTCGCTGGCGGCCTGCCCGGCATGTCGATCGTCGGCCTGCCTGAAGCGGCGGTGCGCGAAAGCAAGGATCGCGTGCGCGCCGCCATCCAATGCGCGCAGCTTGAGTTCCCCAATCGCCGCATCACCGTCAACCTGGCACCGGCCGATCTGCCCAAGGAGGGCGGTCGTTTCGATCTGCCAATCGCGCTGGGCATTCTTGCCGCCAGCGGGCAAATCCCGGGCGAGGCGCTGGCGCGCACCGAATGCCTCGGCGAATTGGCCCTGACCGGCGAATTGCGTGCGGTCGATGGCGCCGTGCCTGCCGCTTTGGCGGCGCGCGCAGCCGGCCACTCGCTGATCCTGCCGCCCACCAGTGCCGCCGAAGCGGCCCTGGTCGATGGCATTGAAGTGCGTGTTGCGCGTACCCTGCTGGAAGCCTGCGCGCACCTCAGCGGTGTCCGTGCGCTGCCGCTGGCGCGTGCCCCTGAAGCTGCGCCCGCTTCTTCCGGCAGCAATGACCTCGCCGACGTGCGCGGCCAGGCATTGGCTCGGCGCGCGCTGGAAATTGCCGCCGCCGGCAACCACCACCTGCTGCTGATCGGCCCACCCGGTTGCGGCAAGACCATGCTCGCCTCGCGCCTTGCCGGCGTGCTGCCGCCGGCCGAAGATGCCGAAGCATTGGAAGTGGCCGCCATCGCTTCGGTCAGTGGCCGCCCATTCGACCCCGCACGCTGGCGCGAGCGCCCGTTCCGCTCGCCGCATCACACCGCCAGTGCGGTGGCGTTGGTCGGCGGCGGTGCCGAACCGCGTCCCGGCGAAATCAGCCTGGCCCATCGCGGCGTACTGTTTCTCGATGAATTGCCCGAATGGGATCGGCGCGCGCTGGAGGTGCTGCGCGAACCGCTGGAATCGGGCACCGTCACCATTTCGCGCGCGGCGCGCCAGGCCGAGTTTCCAGCGCGGTTTTTGCTGGTCGCGGCAATGAACCCCTGCCCCTGCGGCTGGGCCGGCGATCCCTCGGGGCGCTGCCATTGCAGCAGCGAACACATTGCCCGTTACCGCGCCAAGCTGTCCGGCCCGTTGCTGGACCGCATCGATCTGCACGTTGAAGTGCCGCGCCCCGCGCACAGCGAACTGCGCCCGGATGCCGCGCGCGGCGAAACCACCGCGCAGGTGCGCGCGCGCGTCATCGCTGCACGCGCAATTCAGCTCAACCGCGCCGGCAAGCCCAATGCCGCGCTCAGCCAACGCGAAACCGAACGCCATTGCCGGCTCACGGACGCCGACCAACGCCTGCTCGAACGCGCGCTCGACGCCCTGCAACTGTCGGCCCGCGCCATGCAACGCATCCTGCGCATGGCGCGTACCATCGCCGACCTGGCCGGTAGCGTCGACATCGACACCAGCCATCTCAGCGAAGCGATCGGCTACCGCCGTCTGGATCGCGGCCACGCCGCCAGCCTGGGCAACGCCTGAATCGCAGTCATCGTGCGCAACGACGCCATCGCGTCGCGCCACCACCGCGTGTCACCCGCGCTCGCTATGATGGAGCGCATGGAGTACCTGCAAACCAGCAACCTCACTCTGCTCGCCGGCGCCGCGCTGGTGTTGATCGGTGTCGCGTCGAGCTTGCTGGCACGCCGCTTTGGTGCGCCGTTGCTGTTGATTTTTCTGATCCTTGGCATGCTGCTCGGGGTCGATGGCCCGGGCGGGATCCGCTTTCACGATTATCGCGCAACCTACCTGCTCGGTTCACTGGCGCTGGCGATCATCCTGTTCGATGGCGGCCTGCGTACGCGCATTGCAGAGACGCGCGGCGCGCTGCTGCCTGCGAGTTTGCTGGCCAGCATCGGGGTGTTGATCACCGCCGGTTTGACCGGGGTGGCAGCGATGGCGCTGTTCGACTTCAACACCAGCCAGGGCATGCTGCTCGGTGCGATCGTGGCGTCCACCGATGCGGCGGCGGTGTTCTTCCTGCTGCGCGCCGGTGGCTTGCATTTGAACCGTCGGGTCGGTGCCACGCTGGAGCTGGAATCCGGCGGCAACGATCCGGTGGCGGTGTTCTTGACCCTGTTGCTGACCAGTTGGCTGGCGCTGGATGGCGCCGACACCAGCACCTCGTTGCTGCGCGCCTTGCTGTTGCAGGTAGGGTTTGGCTTGGCAGTGGGCGCCGGTGGCGGCATGCTGATTGCGCTGGCGCTCAACCGCCTCACCCTGCCCTCGGGGCTGCACCCGCTGCTGGCGCTGGCTGGTGCCATCGCGGTGTTTGCATTGACCAACCTGCTTGGCGGCAGCGGCTTCCTCGCCGCCTATCTGGCCGGCCTGGTGGTAGGCAATCGGCCACTGCGCGCCTATGCCAACGTGCTGGCAGTGAACGATGCCGCAACCTGGCTCGGGCAGGGCGTTATGTTTTTGCTGCTGGGCGTGCTGGTTGGCCCGCGCAGCCTGCTCGCTGTGTTGTGGCCAGCGCTGGCGATTGCCGGCTTTTTGATGCTGGTGGCGCGCCCGGTTGCGGTGGCACTGTGCCTGGCGCCATTTCACTATCGCCTGCGCGAAATCGGATTCATCTCCTGGGTCGGTCTGCGTGGCGCGGTGGGCATCTTTCTGGCATCGATTCCGATGCTGGCGCAATTGCCCAACGCACTGGTGTACTTCAACGTCGCCTTCGTGGTGGTGTGCGCATCGCTGTTGATACAGGGCTGGACTCTGCGCCCGGCGGCGAAACTGTTTCGCGTCGCCCTGCCGCGCCACGACCCGCCACTGCTGCGCACCGAAATCGACCTGCCCGGACAGCTCGAGTACGAGATGGTTGGCTACCGGGTGGCCGAGGGCAGCGCCATTTTGCGCGGCGCGCGGCCGCCGGCCTGGGCGCGACCGGCCATGGTGGTGCGCGCTGCAAGCATCGAGCTGCCCGATCAGGCCGGTGCGCTGCAAGCTGGCGATTACGCTTACTATCTGGCGCCGCCGGGCCGGGTGTACCGGCTCGATTGGCTGTTTGCCGCCGGCCAGGATGCCGCCGAAGCCGAGCGCGAGATGTTCGGTGCCTTCGCGCTGGCCGGTGATGTGCCGCTGGGTGAACTCGCCGAGTTTTATGGCCTGCCGATTCCGACCCGCCATCATGGCAGCACCGCGGCGCAATTGTTCGACAAGCGCTTTGATGGCAATCCGCAGATCGGCGACCGCCTGACACTCGGCGAAGCGATGCTGATCGTCCGTCAATTGCATGAAGAGCGCGTCAGTCAGATCGGTCTGAAGTTTGTCGGGGTCGGCAGCCGCGTGTTCGGCGCCGATGCCGGTGCGCACTTCAAGCCCGGCCCCATGCAACGCTTGCGCACACGCTTGCGCCGACATTAGCCACGTGCGGCGGGCAGGCCGCCTATAATGCAGCCCCCGCCAACCGGTACCGCCGATGACCTTGGGACTGCTGTTAGCCGCGCTGTTGGCGCTTGGTCTGGCCTGCCAATGGCTGGCGTGGCGGCTGAAACTGCCGGCGATTCTGTTTTTGCTACTCGCCGGCCTGCTGCTCGGGCCGGCCAGCGGCCTGCTCGATCCCGACGCGCTTCTCGGCGAACTGCTGTTTCCATTGGTTTCGCTTGGCGTGGCGATCATCCTGTTCGAAGGCAGCCTGACCCTGCGACTGCACGAGATCCGCGGCCTCGGGCCATCGATCCTGCGGCTGGTCAGCATTGGCGTGCTGATCACCCTGCTCGGCCTGGCCTGGGTGGTGCATGCCGTCACCGATCTGTCTTGGCCGCTGTCGCTACTGTTTGGCGCGTTGTGCAGTGTCACCGGCCCCACCGTGATCGTGCCGATGCTGCGCTCGGTACGCCCGAACGAACGCATCGCCAACGTGCTGCGCTGGGAAAGCATCGTCATCGATCCGATCGGCGCACTGCTGGCAGTTCTGGTGTTTGAAGCGCTCGCGCTGGGCCATGGCCAACAGGGCGTGGCCCTGTTCGTGTGGACCGTGGCGCTTGGCAGTGGCATCGGCTTCGGCGCCGCCTTTGCCCTGGCCTACGTCCTGCGCCACCACCTGTTGCCCGAGTACCTGCACAACTACGCCACACTGGCGCTGGTGTTGTTGAGTTTCAGCCTGTCCAACGTGTTCGCGGAAGAATCCGGGCTGCTCGCCGTTACCGTGATGGGCATGACCCTGGCCAACCTGCGTGGCCTGCATATGGAAGACATCCTCGACTTCAAGGAAAATCTTTCCACACTGGTTATCTCGATGCTGTTCATCGTGCTGGCGGCGCGACTGCACTGGCCCAGCCCGCAAGTGTTCGGCGCTGGTCTGCTGGTGCTCACCGCCGCGATCGTGGTGATAAGGCCGCTGGCCGTGCTGGTATCGACACTGGGCAGCTCGCTGCAATGGCGCGAGCGTGCGCTGATTGCCTGGATCGCGCCGCGCGGCATCGTCGCTGCCTCGGTCTCGGCGCTGTTTGCGCTGAAACTCGAAGCGCGCGGAATCGCCGACGCGCACGTACTGGTCACCCTCACGTTTTTGATGATCATCGGTACCGTGGTGATCCAGAGCGCAACCGCCCGCCGGCTGGCGCTGCGTCTGGGTGTGGCCGACCCCGAGCCGCGTGGGGTACTGATCGTCGGCAGCTCGTTGGTGGCGCGCAGCCTCGCCGAAGCGCTGCACAAGCTCGGTTTTTCGCCTTTGCTCGCCGATGACTCCTGGCCCGACATCCGTGCCGCACGGATGGCCGGGCTACGCACCTTCTTCGGCAACCCGGTATCCGAGCACGCCGATCGCCGCCTGGATCTGATCGGCATGGGTTGGTTGCTGGCGCTTTCGACCCGCGTGGAAACCAACACCCTGGCCTGTGTCCGCTACCAACCCGAGTTTGGCCGCGATCACGTCTATCGCTTGCGTGTGTTTGCCCCCGGTGAAGCGCCAAAGCAGGCGCAATCCAACGTATTGCAGGCCCCGGCCCTGTTTGGCGATGCTGTCACCCATGCCGAAATGGAACGCCGGATGGGTGCTGGCTGGACCGTGAAAATCACCCGCCTCAGCAGCGCCTTCGGCTGGGTCGCTTTCACCGCGCGCTGCCCACGCACGCCACTGCTGCTGTTTGCCGTCAACGAACGCGGTCATCTGCGTTTTGAAACCGAGCACCTGGCATTGCAGCCCAGGGCCGGCTGGACTGCCTGTGTACTGGCGCCGCCGGACAGCAACGGCAAGGCACCCTGATCACTACAGTGCGCGTTGCATGCGCAACGCCGCCGCACCGTCATCGTAATAGCCTGGCCGCTCATCAACCACGCAATACCCGGCGCGCTGGTACAACGCAATCGCAGCATGGTTGTCGATGCGCACTTCCAGGCGCATCCACCGGCGGCCACGCACACGCGCGGCGTGCTCGGCATCGCTCAGCAAGCGAGCGCCGATACCCTGGCCGCGCGCGCTGGCTGCCACAATCAACGAATACAGCCGCGCGCAATCGCTGGCCGCACGAAAAAACAGCAGGCTGGCGCCGAGCACCAGTCCACCGCGCTGCGCAACCTGCACGCGCGCGCTGGCGCTGTGCAGGTGCCGGCGAAATTGCCGTTGCGACATCCGGTCGCCGGGAAACTGCGCCTCCAGCGCGAGCAATGCCGGCAGGTCGTCGCCGCGTGCGGGTCGCAACGTGATGTCGTTATGGGGCATCGTACGAAGTCGGGATGGGTTTCACATCGGCATCCTTGGGTCGGGACTCGGGACTTGGGACTTGCGAAGAGCGTAAAGCTGATGGTCCGCAAAGGACGCAAAAAACGCAAAAGTGAGTGCCAAGAACATTCAGGTGTGGATGGCGGTTCCACCGCTACGCGGTGCCCCGGGTTTCGACCCGTTGGGCTTCTACCCGGGCTACCACGGCACATTGCGACATGTCGGTGGGATGAAACAGAAAAGCGGAGCTATAGCGCAAGGATGCACGGGCCAAGTGCGACAACGCGCGGTAAAGCACGCCGAGCATCGCAGCCGAATGCGGGAGCAAGGCACCATTATTCGACCGA
>Ga0100390_10000218_pt1 | contig 54431 bp, 46 predicted proteins | sample CryGeymeta201514_FD_81540 | JGI IMG/M metagenome (GOLD analysis project Ga0100390, IMG submission 81540) | Groundwater microbial communities from Crystal Geyser aquifers in Utah, USA - Crystal Geyser metaG 2015-14 | ecosystem: Environmental > Aquatic > Deep subsurface > Groundwater | place... | reverse complement strand
TATCTTGTCTCTGATTTGAAGCAGCTTTGTGTGAATTTTTCCTTCTCGCTCCTCTAGGCTGCGGATCTGAGCACTGACCTCTTCCTGCTGGGTCTCCAGTCCATCCTTTTCCTGTGCTTGCTTGCTCAGAGACTTACCCAACTCCGACGAGCTTCTGGTAAAACGTTCCTTATCTTTTAAGGTATCGGACTCAATTTGAAGGAACTCGGACTCTGATTGACAGATGACACCCGAACGCCAGACGGATGCCTTTCCCATGAACCGCTCATGACGTTCCTGACGTTCTTTAATTTCTTTCGTCAAGGCTTCCAGTCTCGCATCAATGGAGCGCAGACGTCGCCCGGCATCACTGGATTCAATGTCACGTTTCAGTTGCCCGATCCGATCCTCTGCCTGTTCCGCCTTATGACTTTCACTAAGCTCCTCGGCCCTGGCCTTGGTCAACTCTAGCTCGATCTTCATTGCGCCCTCCTGGCGCAATTCAAGTTCCCTCTCGGCGAAGAACAACGGGGCCGCCTCCTTACACCCATTCCACCGATCCACCTGATCTTGTTGTATTAAGTAGGTACCATGAAGCGAATGAATCGCATTCAAGCGGTCGAGTCTTTGCTTTTCGCGCTGGATGCGATCATGCGTCCGGCGAAGTTCTTCAAAATTACTGCGCAGATCCTCCAGCTTCTTTGGAGCTCCCCCATCATCCAGCATGAACTCACGAATGAAATTGGTCAGATTGCTGATATCCTTAATGCAGACCGCCTGGTTGAAGATATCCATTGGATTTCGGTCCACGGAAAGATAAAGCGCTTCGTGGAAACGCTGGGAATAGGTCTTGAATGTGTCCAGCGGCTCCAGTCCACGGCTTTTCAGGTTTTGCACAACCTCAGCGGAGCTTCCTAAATCACTGAAATCGCCCTCAATCGTCAGTTTCTTTTTTGAGACAATGAAGGCTCGCTTCAGGCTCTTGGATGGCGTTAGCCAGAGCACCTGAGCAAGCGTGACATGCTGTTCGTAAGTCCCGTTGTAGAAGTAGCCCAGCAGCACGGTAACCGACTCACCAGCCCGGCGGAGTTGCTTGGGACGACCATAGCCAAGATCCTGATCGTGCTCCTCGGAATACGTCCCGAGAATGTAGTCCTTCTCGCTGCGTTCTTTACGCTGTTTACGCTCCCCTCCACCTGCGGAGGCCTGATTGTAGTTCCGCTTCCGACTATCAATCAGCAGAGTCAGAATCGCATCGGCCAGCGTGGACTTCCCTGCTCCATTGCTACCGCTCAGCAGACTCGTGCGTCCGTCCGGATGAAAACTGTGCACACGGCCATGAAAGGTGCCCCAGTTCAGCACCGAAAAATGGTGCAAGCGGAAGCCCGCCGTCGAACGGTCGGGCGCGAATTCGAGACTTACCTGTTCTTCTGCCTTCATTCTTCGTCCTGCCTTTCCTCATCTTCGTCATCCGTATTTTCCTCGCGTCCTAGCTGACCTTTCAATCGCTCCCGAATCGCTTCAATTTGATCCACCGGCAATTTCGCCCGCAGGATGGGTTCAACCCGGTAGATGACTTCACTACGATTCGGCACCTGGCGCAGCACAGAGAGGTCACTGAGCCGCTTCACTGCGGAGCTGATCTTGGTCTCCACCTTTTTCTCATTCCCGGTCTCACCGCAATAGATGCGCATGAATTCGACGATTTCCTTAAACTCCAGGTAGAGGTGGTCTGTGCCGTCGACCGACTGGTCGTGGCGGAGGAGCCGCTCACGCAGCTCCAGGAGCAGCACTGTAGGGAGAAATGACAAGGGGTTCCGCCGCATAAGACGGGGCAAGGGAGCCTCACCTTCGATGAAGGTCAAATCCGCGTCATCCTCTCCCTCCGCGCCGGATTCATTTCTCAAAAAGGCATAGCCCGATTCCTCTTCGAGCACCAGCTCAAGGCCCATGCGGTGGAAGTGCGCTTCGACCTCGCCCCGTTCCATGAGCAAACGCGCCCAAAGAGCGCTGTCATCCTGATAGATTGGACCACGCACGAGTTGCACGATCACGTGACGTATGGAATAGACTGGCTCGTTCATTTCACAAAAATAATTTTCTCAAGTTCGGCATAGCGCGGTTGCTGCGGGCGGTTCAGGTCGAGCTGAAAGGTTTCGGGCAAATAGACATTCTGTCCGCCCTCGCCAGCCACAGCAACATAAGCGACGACATCCACAATCCCCGACTCAATGGGAAAGCGTTCGACCAATTCACGCAGACTGACCTGCGGTTGCTTTTCCAGCACTTGAGTCACCCGTTCCCGGTATTTCGGAAGATCCAACGGCTTCCCGACTCGTCCCAGCGCTTCCTTGAGCGCCTCTGAATCTGGTTCTCCCTCATCTTGAATGGCATCGAAGCGTCCGGTTTGAGGAGCCTCCCAAAACCCGACTTCCATCAGATTATTCAACCTTGGCGGATCCTCCCAATCGTGCAGTTCAACCTCAGCGGGTAATTCCCCACAGGCTTTGGCTAGCGAACGCGTTTCACCAAGTAGCTCCATCAAATAGCGAGTCTGCTTTGAGCTTTGCTCCTCCACCACCCGTCGCAACTGACCGGTGATCCGCCGATAGATACTACCGACGTGGCCGACCTCGTTATGCAAGCGGCGGGGCAAGCGATCAAACGAGGCCATATCGAGACCATGCTCATCCGCGAGTGCCGCCGCCCGTTTTGCCAGCTCCCGAAGTTCCTCCCGATTCTGCAGCGAAGTCATCGCTTCCCGAAAACCAAAATAGCTTCGCCCCTGGTCGCGGTTCCTTAGCGCTTGGTCCGCATCCAGCACGTGCGCCACCATCGCCCCCTTTGATAATTGCTGCTCCAGATAGAGGTCTTGTATCTCCCGCGCCTGATCGCGAAAGGTCTCCTCGATCGCCCGAAAGTCACTTAGGAAGGCTTCCACATCGGCTTCCAAGTCATGGAGAGCGTCTTTCACTGCAGCGGGATCCATTGTATCCACCTTGCCGGTCTCGCGGATACGCTTCAGCTCGGCATCGATACTGTCACGTTGCTTCAGAAGCTCTTTACGGCGGGCCTCTGGGTCATCGTTGGTGTCGCGGTCAATCCGACGCAGCTCTGTCACAATTTTCCCAAAACGTGAATCCGAGGTGGTATAACCACGCTTTTCCCCACGTCGCAAATCCTCCAGCCAGGCCAGGGCTTTCTCGCTGTGTTGAGTCAACTGATAGACATAGCTGCTCTTCTCCTCGGAAAAGCGCTTTTGCAGGAGCCGGTAGCTATCCTCACACCATCGATTCAAATAAACCCGGGCATCGATGGTTGTCGTTGTTTCAGGATCCTGACGACGCATTTCCTGCAACTGCTGATCCAGCATCGCCTCCAGGTCCTCTTCCGGGATCTGGGTCTGCCCCGACTCCTTAAAACTGTCATGAAAAAAGCCAAGAATGAAGCCCGCATGGTTCCCACGCAGCAGCTTCAGCGTCGGGTTGTTTTCAAAGTAAGGCTCGAAGGTGGAGGGCATGGGGTTTGGTTCAACTACCCTGGATCAACTATTTTCCGGCAACCTGGTTAAGACGACACGTAGTTCATTCCGTGCGGAAGAGTTATCAATCTCGATGTGAGGGTAAAGACGAATTGCTCTCCGAATGCCCGTTCCTATGCCACGATATGGCATAATCCTGGAAGCTAACCCGTGTAGGATTGGATTTCTTGGAATCGAACTTCCAGATTTCACTTGCTCAACCGTCAACGAATTTGGGAGACATCCGGGCGAGACAATTTCAACACGATTGTCGAAAATGAAGAGCTTGTGTGGTGCCGAAATAAAGTAGTTGCGGTGCACAAGCATATTCACGAGCAATTCCTCCAACGCGGCGCTAGGGATTTCCAGTTCTCCCTCGCTATTAAAAGGCCGATTGCCTTGCGCATGATGCAAATTGCGACGTAAAAAGGCCATGCCTTTTGTCAACTGCTCCGGCAATGTGCCTCCGATATCCTCACTGTCTCTATAGTCCATACCCGTGGGATCATCGCCTAAGTAGGCAACTGCCTTAATTGCGAACTCAGGACGAAACCGGCTCGGGTCCTTTCCGAAAAATAAAAGTCCTGCAAGCGTAAGACGCCCGTCAATTGCGAGGTTCAGGTTCTCCAAAATTTGAGAGTTAATCGCCAAATCCATCTCAGCATTTTCATCATACTCCTTTCTGTAGAACTCCAGAAATGCGTCACGATCTAGATCAGCCGAAGAAGCACGTGAAATAGGCTGCTCATCAGCATAGAATACGTGCGTGTCTTGGAAAATCCGCCTCAGCTCTTCTCTAGACGTTACTCGGCGCTTGTCGCCCATGTTTTTTACCCAAATAGCACCGCTTTGATCAAAATGCGGCTTTGATTGGCTTTCGCTAATAGAAACAACCAAAACGGTTCGCTCATCAATCTTGACAACTTCAGCGGTAGGGAAAACCGGCTCCCGAACGTTGTTGGAGGATACATTGGCAATTCTTGAATTCAACGACCTCACCTCGGCCGCATCCAGCCCTGAAACGGTTCCATCATCCTCAACGCCAAAAAGGATCATTCCACCAGAACTATTCGCAAAAGCGCAAATCTCGGCGGCAAGCTTGTCATTATTCTCGATGGATCGCTTGAATTGAACCGTCGAGGTTTCACCCAGCGAAATGATATCCAAAAGTTCTAGTGGCTCCATGATTCGTAGATTTGTTTTCGTTTACGGAAAGCATGATCCCCACCTTCCATGACATCGATAATTTCGTCTTGCATCTCTGTCGAATCAATCGTCCCCGAAAGCACCTCTATTGCATCCGGCATATACCGGCAGCGAATAATTTGCTCGGCGTCTCCGAGCACGGGAATATTCGGGCTGTGGGTCGCGAAAATAAACTGTTTCTTTTCTTTGAGTTGGAGCAAACGTGTGATCACCTCTGAGTAAAGAGTCTGATTATCCAAGTCATCCTCAGGCTGATCAACAAGCAGTAAATCAACGTCCCCCTGACTCAGCAGAAACAACATCAAGGCAGTTGCCCGTTGGCCGAGGGAATGATCATAGAGGGGCTTATTCTTGTAGTTCAAATGCACAGAATCTGCCGGACGAAAGGTCAAAAAATCCAGTAGATTATCTTTGACTCCGTCCTTAAGTTTAGATACCTGATCCTCATTGAGTCCGAGTTCATTGAGAGCTTCACAGCCGCTTCGCATATCGAGGTAGAGTTCAACTCCGTCAGCAAAACATTCCGCAACTTTGCCTAAAGTCCGCTCCTGCAAGCCATTAGTGCAATGCTTAAGTCGTGCCAAGAAATCATTTTTGTTCCCCTTAAACTTAATGTCTATAGAGAGCGATGCTTCGCTGGCGTTCAGCTTCTCGACCTTTGCTTTCTTTGAAAGATAATCTTCATGCCAGAGTTCTTGAAGCTTACGAAGATCCTTAAGCATTAGATCGCGCAAGGTGTCCCGTTTACTGCTCAATTTTTCAAGTTCCTTGAGCTTGGCTTCCAGAATAGTTTTCTTCTTAGAAACTTCTATAAAACTGTCGGGCGTAAGAACCCCTTCCAAGGCGATGCCTCGCCGAATTTCGGCAAAGCTCTCCTTTTGGTTTTCGAAGTGCTCACTCAACGCATTAAGTCTCCGCTCCACTCTGGCATGGAGTTGCCGCATCTTTTCAAAAACGCCATTGGTCTCCTCGAATAAAGATTCCAGCCCAGAAGCCTCGCGCAGCAACTCATCAAAGGCCTCTTCGGATGAAGCCGACTTGTAGTCAATTTTACTCTGGAATACCTCCGATCTTTCTTCGTGCCAGTTCTTCAATGATTCTGAAGTGTCGCCAATAAAATCAAGCAGTTCGCGACCCGCGCGAAGATCCTTTTCGAGAGCAAGCTGACTTTTTAGTTTTTCATCCAGCTTTAAGTCTTTGAATTTTTTAAGCGTCTCTTGGGCTTCAGCTAACTGCGCCCGAATTTCGTCTTTGTTTGCCAGCTGTTTTTGCCCTTGCCTAAGCTGGATTAGCCTTTGTTCGATCTGGTGTTCGCAGTTTCGGATTTTTTCCAACTGATCATCATTCGTCTCGGTAAAACGCTCGATCAGCTCACTCGCAAACTGCTTTTCCCCAAACTGAACAAGGTCTTTTTGCCCGAAATAGCGTGCCGTAATCAAGGAGGATGGCTTCAGGTTCGGGATCAGTTCGCCACCTTTGATTACTTTAGGCGATTCTCGAAGAACACGCTCGATAGTGTATCGCTCGCCGTGGCGATCTATAAGCTCGACTACAACTTTGCCGCCGCTGCCGATTGTCCGCTCGACAAGTCCTTCCTTGTAGCCTACTTGATCCGTTACCGCCCCTAGCTTCAGGTCGAGTGCATAGCGCAAGCACTCAATGACCGAAGATTTTCCGCTTCCGCGGACACCGATCAAGTTAGACATATCCGGACTGAATTCTAACTTCTGACTCCTAAGCAGCTTGCCGTTCACAGTAATTGAATGAATGAAAGCAGCTTCGTGTTCTGGCCGAACGGAAGCCACTCTAGGCACTTCGTGCAAGCGCAGCGCAAGTTGTACCGCTTCGAAATTTAATGAGCCCAGTTTCAGCCAGCACTCTCGGGGCTCACCGTCAGTCCGATGCGCAACACCTACACCCGAAAGACTCTTACAGTCTGACCCCTCTACCTTCGCAGGTTTCCAGTCGCTTTCGACCCACTGTTTTAATTGCTTCCAATGGTCGCGACTCGTGGCTTTTTGAACTCCAAGAATAAAGTGGCGAAAGCTCTCATTGAAGAAGCCTCCAATACTGGAGCCCATTTCCTCGAACAATCCCTTAGATTGATCCACATGGGCGGGTATAACGAAGGTACGCCTGCCATTCGCTTCCGACTTCTTTAACTCTTCCAACAGTTGTCCTAGGGTCCAGTTGCAATTGGTATCCTCGCTCTCGCGGTTGGCGATTTGGTCAAAGGCTTTATCCAAAAACCGATTGATAAAATCCTCCTGTTCCTTGTTGTCGATCCAGCTGGATGGGTCAAAGCAGAGCAGCACATGAACTCCGCTTTTACCGCCTTGGATACTCAATTCGACCCCAGGTAACAACAAAATCTGCTGTCGCTTTGCCTGCTTCCGAAGTGCTTTGAACTCGGAAAGAATGAATTTGTTGTGATTCGTAACCAATCCGATGGAAATGCCTTCCTCCGATAAGCGCTCCACATATTTTTCATAATAAGGAAGCGACTCGTCGGGGTTTTCGAACTGTCGATCCTCTTTCGTGTGCAGGTGGAAATCGGCACGCAGCCATCTTGAGCCGGCACTGAAAAGCGAAGAAAAGGAATCGTTGTCTTTAGAAATCATTGTTTAATTCTCTCAGTTTGCATATATATGATTCAGGCTGCAATGCTCTTTGATAGGAAGATCGGCCTCTAATTGCTGCTTAGTTTCTTTTCGGGCGCTCTTTTCACAAAGGTGCCTCCTCTCGCGCAACCACGGTATCATAGAGACCATAGTGCCTCAGTCCTTCATGGCTTTCGATGCCGGTGTAGCGCAGCGAGGCATCTTCATAGCGGCGGAAGGCGAAGACGGCGGCGTTCATTTGCTCGGTGTTGAAAACCCTTAGGCGCACGAGTAGGTGGAAATCCTTCACGGTCAGTCCGGTGACGGTCTCGAACAGGTCTGGCTCGATCTTGGTAATGACATCCTGGAGCGTATTCTCACGGAAGTCGGTGAGATACATGAAGGCGGGAATGCGGGTCGCGAATTTGATTAGCTTCTCCTGGACGAGCTTCCGCTTCGATTTAAACTCCCGCTCTTCGTCGCTGAGCTCCTTCTTTTCCTTCTTGGACAGCTCGCCTTCTTTGGCCTTCCTCTTGAGGTCCTTGATCTTCTCGGCCTTGTTGATGATGGTCTCGATGACATTGTCCCCGAGGGCACGCCAGCCTTCGATGCGCCCAACTGCATCCATGGCCTCCTCATTGTTTAGAACACGGCGCAGGGTGTCGTTATCGACATTGACCAATAGTGCGCTTTCCCATTTGCGAGCCAACAGAGTTGCGGAGGTGCCAGCCATGGCGATATCGAGAATTCCTCCGGCATCGATCTGCGTCATGTTTGCGCCATCGTAGGCCAGCACAGGCAGAAACGACACCAAGTCCCGCACTGCGTTCTCTGGGTTGGGTTCGTTGGGGGACAGCCCGATCCCGTATTCGGAAATCTGCCGCAGCGCCCGCGTCGGCGCGAAGTCGAAAACAAAGCACGCCGGTTTCAGAATTTCCTCTTCGTTGGGGTCATCCCCATTCGGATTCTTAATCGACCAAGGTGACTGCACCCGAAATGCCGCCTGAAAATAGCTCTCTGGAGAGGTCAGGTTCCGGAGCATGAGGATGGATGACCACTGAGGCACGGTTACACCTGTGGTCAACTTACCACAAGAGAGAGTGATGGTCTGGGTATCGAAACCGCTCCCTACCGCATCACGCACAGGAGGCAGGGCTTGCAGGCCGATACCCGCCGAGGCACCAGCGGCCACCACTACATCATAAGCCTTCCAAAAGACGTTCTGCTTCTCGGCCAGTAAATTCGCCATGGCATGGCAAGCTGCCACATTAGGCAGAAACCAGAATGAGTGCTGGAGATAGGGCAAGAGTCGCACATCCGAATAAGGAAATGGCGGGCGCGTGCCCGTCTTGAGGTGCTCTGCCGCCTTCGCGGTGTAACCGCCCCGAATGATGTCCAGCCACTTCTGCACATCCTGCTTGTGCTTAAACTCGGCCTTTTCTCCACGACCTGAAGCTTCGAAGAAGGCATTTAAATCGAACTCATCAAACTCGCCGCCACTGGCTATCGAGACGAGTTCGTCAGGCATCTGGTAGGTCAGCAGGCGCATCTGCGGCAACGCGCCGTAAGGATTGCGCTTACCGGGATGTATCCGCTCGAAATCCTCTTTGGCCCGCTGCTCGTCGGTGTATGTCCAGTTGAAGATCGCTTCCTCGATGAACTCACCCGTAGCCAAGGCCTTGAACGGAGTTCCGGACAGATAGAGATAAGCCTTGGTGGTAATGGGAAGGAAGTCGGTTTCCTTCTCCGAAAGCTCGGTCAGGTCTTCGTTCACCCCTTCGAGGTCGGAGGCATACTCCAACTTCGCCTCCCTTTTTGCTGCGGCTTCATCTTCACCCTCGAACAGTTCCTTGGCCGTCTCGCGCCAGGCTCCGAAGTGGTATTCATCAAACACCACCAGATCCCAATTCAGGATGTGCAACCACTCATTCTTGGGTTTGATGTTTCCGGTCTTGTCGCGTCCGAGTAAATCCTGGAAGGAGCCGAAATAGACCAGCGGCTTGCGACTCGAAACCTGCGACGGGTCGGTATCGGAATTGCGTGACAGGTATTGCCAGCCGTCAAAATCGACATGCGATTCAAGATCCGTCTGCCAAGCATCCTCAACTGCTGGCTTGAAGGTGAGAACCAGCACACGCTGGGCTTCCAGCTTCTTGGCGAGTTGATAGGTGGTAAAGGTCTTGCCGAAGCGCATCTTCGCGTTCCAAAGAAAACGCGGCACAGCCTTCTTATCCTCGGCCCAAATGGACTGATAATATTCGTAGGTTTTCTCAACCGCTTCCTGCTGCTCCGCCCGCATCGGAAAGCTCTCGGCATGCTGACCTGTGAACCGTTGCCCGGTGCGCAGTTCCGCAATGACGGTCTTCACATCCTCGACCTTGCAACGCATCCATTCCAGCTCGACATTCTCAAAGCCTTTTTTGACCAAGGCGGCCCGAACTTCGTGGTCAGTAAACAGACCCCCACTCTCTCGCTCGGCGGACTCGTCGATCTCAATACGATAATTCTTGATCGCCGCCGTCTTCAGCTGCTCCGCGACACGCTGTTTTACATCGCGGATTGTCTGGCCGACCTTAAGCAAACCTCCATGAGCCGCGTCGTCGATCGCGTAGGCGTAGACACGCGGATGAGCTTCCGGCTTCGGCGTCAGGATTTGCTCAATGGTGGGTTTAGTCGTCATGGCGTTGATTCTTTTGTTCTTCAATCGCTTCCCGCTCCTTTTCGACTTCCAGGCGGAGCTGTTCTTCCGTTGGCAGGCAAAGCATGTATTTCGAGACAAATATCTGCTTTCGGTCATTGAGCACTGAGTAGCGAGCCACGGTCTCGTTCTTTTCCGTGCAGAGAATGAGACCAATGGTCGGATTGTCATCCGGCGCGACGAATAAGTCGTCAAACATCCGCACGTAGCCATCGACCTGTCCCACGTCTGCATGCGTCAACTCGCCTACTTTGAGATCGATGAGAAGGTAGAATTTAAGCCGACAGTGATAAAAGACGAGATCGATGTAACGATCTTGCTCCTCGATGCGGATGTGTTTCTGCCGGGCCACGAAGGCAAAGCCGTTGCCCAGCTCCAGAAGAAAACGCTGTAAATGCGTGATAATCGCGCGTTCCAAGTCCGATTCATGAAAGACCGCGACATCCGGCAGGCCGAGAAATTCGAGAACATAAGGGTTTTTGAGCGCATCGACGGCAGAGGCCTCAGAAATCGACAGATGGCGTCCTTCGCCGAGCATTTTCCCGGGTTTGGAGCTTTTGAGCATTCGTTCGTAGTAGAGCAATTGTATCTGCCGCTCCAAAGTGCGCTTGTCCCAGCCTCCTTCAATCGCCTCGCGCTCGTAAAAATCGCGCGCTTCGACCTTATTCACCCGCATCAGGGCACGGTAATGGGACCAAGTGAGCTGGGGCGAGAAACCTTGCGCTAATTCGTCACCTGATGGGGCGCTTTTCCCGGGCAAGGTCAACTCTGTGCCCGGCTTTTGGTCGGTTTCCAATTTCCTTCCCATGGGGGAGGCATTTCCCTTGCTGTCAGATTCCCTCCCCGTCGGGGAGGGAATCTCAATTCGCTCATAATAAGCGAGATAGAACCTTCTGAAGTTTTGCAAACTTTGTTCGGAAAACCCCTGACCATACCGCTCATTGAGTCGAACCGAGAGTTCTTCGAGCACCCTCTTGCCATATTCCGCACGCTCCTCGCCGCCCTGCAGTTCCATCACGATCTCACGCCCAATCAACCAGTAGGCGTGAACCATATTGGTATTCACCGCTCGGACGACGTTGCCCCGCGCCTCCTCTAAAATGATCGCGACCCGGTCGAAAAGCGCACTTGGCGATTCGGCTGAAACTGGCTGATTTTTCTTAGTCATTGCGGTTGTTTAAATCCATGGGCCGAACGATTTTCTCAATAAATGCGATCTCATCTGCTGAAAGATTGTATTTCTCATAGAGCGCTTCATCCGTCCATTTTTGCGACCAGTCTTGAGTCGGAACAAAAGTATACACTTTGCGCGTGGTATCCTGCGACGGCTTGTGAAGAAGAATGAGGAATCGAGTCAATCGACACGAGAGGTAGGACAAGGCATTCTCTGCCTCCTTTTTGCTATTAAGCGGACCAATACATAAATAAGTTTCTGAGCAAATACTGTTTGGTTCACCAATAAAGGGCGTACTGATGATCTTGTGAGGGTAAGTATCGCGGTTTCCAGTTCCAGGTGCTGCTCGTCCAACGTAGATTTTCCACTTCTTTACATATTGTCGTCCGGCAGAGAACTTTTCTTTGGCAATGTATCCAATTCCGCCATTCTGGTAAATCTTTACGTCATTGGAACCTTTTGTCTTCTTACCCTTGAAAGTAGTCTCAAGACCAAAAGGCTTTCTTGAGCTTACGAGTTGGGAGAATCGTTTTTCCTCAGGCAAGGCTACGGTAGAGGAGCTGCCATTCTCGATTTTTGCAATCTTCTTCAAGATCGAAAGTCCTTCATTGAACCTGATGAATACTTCTGACCCTTTTTCAAGGAGGGAACGATTTGATACAGAAACTGGCCAATCCTTAAAAGACGTCGACACCTCACAAGTTCCTGGGTGATCACGATCCCACAGAAAATAACAGATTCCCCCTTTAAGCCCAACACCAGGAAAGACATCAGCTGCTGACAAAAAGTCATTTATCGACCGAACCCGCTTATCGGAGAGCATCCCTTCTCGAAAGTCATCCAACCCCTTCCCTCCTGCGAACCATCGAGCCGGGATAACCATTGAAAGATAGCGAGGCTCCAGTTTTTTCGCCTGCTCAACAAATAGATGATAAATCGGTGCGGCGCTTTTTCCATGGCCTCCGTCGCTTAGCTGATATGGTGGATTTCCAATAATGACGTCAAATTGCATAGTATCTCCAAACAGCTCGGCGATCCGAGCTTTGATGTTTTCAGTGTGAATAAAAGCGTAAGCATGGGATTCAAGATCCTCGCCACGTTCAAAAGTCTCTTTACTGGCCCCGCAGAACTTGCACTTCTTTCCCTCCCATGTGTGCTCCATCCGCTCGAACCAGACATTGCCGGATTCATCGTCGAACGACTTCGCGATCGAGTGTGGGCCATTGCCGTGCCGGGAGCAATAGAGGCTGCGGCGCGCCAATAGGCTGGTTATGCGGGTGATGCCGATGCCGAAAACCTGCTTGGTCAGGATGTGATCGACGCGCTCCTGCAGGTCGGGAATCTCCTTTTCCAAACCCTTATTCAGACGATTGGTAATCTCCCGCAGGAAGACCCCTGACTTCGTGCAGGGGTCGAGGTAGGTCACGGTCTTGTCCGCCCAAATATCCGCACCCCCATTATCTGCCGTCCAGGCCTCGGCAAGGGTGTCCAGCATGCGATTGGCAAACTCAGGTGGCGTGAAGACCTCATCATTGGAGAGGTTGGCGATGCAGGTCAGCACATCCGGGTTGCGCCCCCGCAGGGAGAATTGCGCCTGTTCAATCATGCGTCACCTCCTTCGTAGACTAAAAGCATTTTGTTAGTCATCCGCAGTATTTCCAGCTTCAATTAATACTGCAGCAGCAATCTTCTCAGCAATAGTTTCGATACCATCACTCTCTGTCGAGAAACCTGCTAAATCAGGTAGTATTCCACTGTATTCCTTTACATCATCAAACGTAACTCCGTGCAAAACAGGGATTAGTGTTTGTTTTCCCAGAAGTGCACCGAGTTCGCGCTCGGTCCAAAATCGACCTGTTAGATAAGCGGGGGTCAGTAAAGCTATTCCGGATCGCGCTTTTCGTAATCCGGCATCCATCTGCAACGATTGACTCCGGCCAGGAACTATAGCGATCTCGTCAAACCACACAGCGACCCCTAGCTCCTCTAGAGCCTCTCTTAGTGCTCCTGCGACTTCTGAACCATCGATTCGAGCATAGCTAAGAAATGTGTCATACTCCCTTGGATCGAGAGTTCCAACGGCACGATTGACTCGATCCGCCAATTGGCGTTCTTGCTCTGAATACCTCACTGGGCTTGAAGCGCTTCGAAGCTTGCGATTAATATCCGACACTAACTTTCTGTTTTCGGCTTCCGTTCTTCGACTGTGGTCTCTTACACGAGCTTTATAGTCGGCAATGACTCTTTTGTTGTGCGCGTCCACTTGCCGATTGTAATTATCGATAACCCTCTTGTTGTGTGCTTTTGCCTTCCGGTTGTAGTTGTCGACGGCTCTCTTGTTCTCACGATTAATTCGGTCAACTTCTCGGTTAACCTGCTGCTGCACCTTGCGTTGTGCATCTCGCATCTTTCGATTGAAGTCACTCATGTTAAAACGTGCCATAGCCTGATCGGGTTTCTAATATAAATTATTCTTTTAGCGAACGAGACGCTTGAGGTTGCGGTCGCTGGTGAGGATCTCCATCTGCTCGATCGCGATGCGGTTGAGCTTTTTCAGGCGCTCCGGTTGATCCATGCCTTCGTTAATGAAGAGCGCATTGAGGTTTTCAAGGTTGGCCAGGCAGACCAGTTGCGAGGCGTTGGCCTGATCGCGAATGTTGCCCTTTTCGCCGGGATTGGCCTCGCGCCACTCCTTCGCAGTCTGCCCGAAGAGCGCCATGTTCAGGACATCGGCCTCGCTGGCGTAAATCAGGCTGACTTGCTTCCCCGTCAGCTCCGGGGGGATCAGATTCGCCTGAATGGCATCGGTGTGGATGCGGTAATTGATCTTGGTCAGGTTGCGCTTCACATCCCAGCCGAGCTGCTTCTGCTCCGCTTCCTGCAAACGTTGGAACTCCTTCACCAAGTAAATCTGGAATTCGGGGCTCAACCACATGGCAAAATGGAAGGCGATGTCTCGATGGGCGTAAGTTCCTCCATAGCGCCCAGCTTTCACCAGAATACCAACGGCTGCGGTCCGCTCGATCCATTGACCAGCGGACATGATGAAGCGGTTTACACCAGCGTCATTTTCAATTACCCCGAATTCAGGGTAATTGAAGGCGGCATTGCTGATCCGTTCCCAAGTGCCCAGATATTCGAGGGTGTTTTTGTTGGTGATCCACTTGCCAATCAATCCGCTGCCCTCATGGAAGCCTCTGGTCATGTCCGTGAGACTGATGTAGTCAGCCTCATTCTTCATGATCACGGAAATTTCGGTCTCATTAACGTGTATTTTTCGGGCTTTGCTCATTTGAGACTCCCTTCATCTACCGTCGCCTGTTCCGCGAGTTGTCGGACGTTCATAGGGGGATAGGTCTTGTCTGGGGTAAAAATATCCTGGACGCCGGGCTGGGCAAAGAGCGAGCCCTCTTCGCTGAAAGCCGAGGACTGCGTGAGCGCATCGAATCGAAAATCCCGTCGCTGGAACTTCCCCTTCCCCAGGTAGCCCCATTCGGCAAATGTGATTGCCTCACCGTCCTCCAAGCGCATCGAAAGCGCATCGCCATGGACGATGTTTTGTTCCAGAACGAAGAAGGCGGCTTTAACGAGATCGTCTGATGCAGGGACACCCAGAAAGTCGACCATGACTTCGAGGAGGTTGGCCCGGCACTTGGCAATATTGTCAGGAAGCAGCTCGATCCCGTAGATGCACATGAGCCCGAGAAGGGCATAATGCTTCTTGTCGAAGTCCGACCGGCCATACTTCAGCTGAACCGCAGCCAGCTTCCGCTGGAGAACTTTGATGAGGAAATTTCCGCTCCCGCAGGCAGGCTCCAGAAAACGGGAATCAATTCGCTCCGTCTCATCTTTGACCAGATCGAGCATCGCCTCCACCAACCAGGTGGGCGTGAACACCTCGCCGTGATCCGCGACACGCTTCCTGGAGAAAATAAGCTGCTCTGTGGTATCGTTCATAAAATGGTGAATGCCTTGGTGTTATACTACGCGGTCGGCCATGAGTCGAAGGCCTCCGCGAGGTCTTGCAGCGGAAGGATACGAATCTTTTCTTTCTTCTCCAATCCATCTCCGTCCGCTTCTTCATAAAAAGGCACGACGATGAGCACGTCCTCACAGCCGAACTGTTCACGAATCAGCCGGGCGGAAATGAGGGACTTTGCCATATCTCTGTGCAGGTTAAATTTGCATTCAAGCGCGACACGCTTATTGCCGACCTCCACCAAAAAATCGGTCACGACCAGGTTTTCAGTCACATCCTGCCGGTAGGGGATGCCCGCTTTGTCCAGTTCGCGGGCTACCGAACGCTTAAAGGCAATGGACTGCGCCTTGACCTCCATGAAACGACGGACCCGTTCCTCCTCCGCCTGCGCATTAGCCGCCTCCGAAACGAGTGGAGCGAGCGGGAGACCTTCCGCATCCTTCGACTCATAGGCAGCGATCAGCATCTGCTCCTCGTCCTTTGAGGTGCAGAGCCGCTTCATGAGGCGGGAAAGCGTGACCTGTCGAGGTCTCGACTGTCCAGTCACAATTCGACTGACAGAAGCCGCACTCAAACCGATATCCTCGGCCAATTGGCTCCCCGTAAGCTCGCGTCGCTCCATGAGCTCGCGAATCACTTCACATAAAATTTGCACGCAAACATTGCTGTTTGAGCGAACTCAAAACGTCAATAATTAAAGTTTTTAAAGTTTAAAGGGCTATAATTAAAAGTTCCGAAACACGTAAGTAGAATTGGAGCACTTAGCTAGAGCAGAGGAAATACCTCCCACGGAAATCGCTAACTCATTTCGAGCCGGAGGACGGCCAAAGCCACCTTTTCAAGCTGTGAATCAGGTAAAAGTCGAACCAAGGCCATCATTGAGTTAGCAGCACCAATATCGCTAAGTCATTGGTTTTTAATACAATAAGAGGCGAGCGCTAACACACTCGCCTCTTGGTTCGCTTTTTGCGGTAGAATGGCTGCTCAGGCTGGGATCGAACCAGCGACCAAGTGATTAACAGTCACCTGCTCTACCGCTGAGCTACTGAGCAATCGATAAAGAGGGCATAAAGAAAAAGTGGGGCAGGCCTGTCAATATCAAGTGTCGAAAATATACAATTTTCTGCTAAGCTACTTTTTCGGTGGCGGAGGTTGTTTGAGTTGTTGGGCTTCAAGTTGCCAGTTATATGACTGGGCGGGTTCGCTGGCAGCTGCTGCGACCGGGACACCGCCCTCCAGTAATGCGATCCGCAGCGCCTTGGGTTGTCCGCGTTCGGCCAGGAGTTTCTGGTAAATTTCGAAGGCCATGCTGGAGTCTCCCAATTCGTGCAGCAGATTGGCGATACGTTGCACCAGAGCGGTCTCGTCGCGGCTAAAGCTATGGATAAAACGAATCACTTTCAGCACCTCGAGGGCTTTATTATTTTGCTGACGCGCGGCATACATCCGGGCCAGCCGCAGGGCAACCGCCAGCGAGGGCTGTGACACAAAAAGTTTCCGCGCATAGGCCAGCGCTTCATCGGCGGAAGCCTCCGCCTCCAGGCGATTCAACTGGCGCAGCCCGAGATAGGCGGCATAGGGACCCTCCATTCCGCTGGCCAACTGTGCCTGCAGATTCTTTGCGAACGGACGGTAGAGCGGGTCTCCCACTGCGACGGTCTGCCAACTTAGGACCGGGTTGCTAAGCATAATGGCGTCGCCAAAGTTTTTTCCGGCGAGCAAATACTGCAGAAACAGGTGCGGGCGGATTGTAAATTCGAGATAAGGCTCATAGACATAGCCGAATGTGGCGCAGTAGCCCTGGGCGATAAGCGGCCCGACCCAGGCCTTGGATTTTGAGCGGACCGTGGTCGCCGAGAAGCTGTGGAGATGATAGCCGATGGCACCGGGTGGCACCGACCAGCGTGCTTCCTGCCAGGGGCCATAGGCATGCCGCTGATACCAGCCGAAATAAAGTGCCGGTGCGTCCAGTCGGTCTGGATAGCCCCGAGGCCGCTTACTGGTCTCAAACTCGGTATCAAAATAAGCCGCCCGGGCCAAATCACCCGTTTGATGGAGCCATTCATCGCCCTTGGCATGGGGGCCGCCGGTATCGATGTAGGCACGCCCGATCAGACCGGTCTTTTCGGCTGCAAGCGTTTGGTCAATCATACGGATGACATCAGCTTTGCCGGGGCCATCCAGGCGGGAAACCTTGATGATGCGACTGGCATCGCTGGTGGAAACCGGCTTGCCTTCAAAGTAGGGATTGGGAGTAAATGCGGTCATCGACAAACCGGCAGGTGCGGGCAACAGTGCCAGCTCAGAATCAACCGCAGCCTGATTGACTTGAAACTGCCGGGGGATTTGCGTGAGTTCGCTTTCCAGCAATGCAGGATCATGGGAGAAACGCAGCGGCACACCCCGCACCGTGACCAGGTAGCTCATGCGATGCACCGCCACGCTGAGGCGCTCGCGGCCGTAAGCATCTTTTGCCGCACTTTTCACGCCACTGATCCACTCGCGCTGGAGGAGTTGATTCAGCAGAGGGTTACTTATCGTCCCGACGTATTCACTCAGGGTGATGGTTTCTTCCGTGCTGGTTTCGAGCTGGATAATATTTTCACGGGGAATCCCGCGCTGCGCGGCATAATACTCCGCGATGGCCACCGAATCAGGATCCAGTGCATTGGCGACGATGATCACGGAGGCCGCAGCATCATTGGCCAGTGCCTGCCCCGTGGAAAGCAGCGAGACAAAAATGAGAAAGCAGCTGAGCTGCTGCATGCTGCGTTTTGCATTCATCGTTTTTTCATTCATGGCGGATAGCAGTCACATACCGGTTTTGCGGACATGTGCCCTACGCTGCCGCAGACGGAGCAGCGAGCGCAGGTCCGCCGAGACGGTAGGTCCCGACCGGATCAGCAGTCGTCTTCTTCCTCGTGATCCTCATCCTCGTCGATATCCTCAGTATCCTCAGGTTGATGGTCAGGGGCGTTGAATTTCAATTTACGTCGGCTGGCAGCCAGCGGCGAGAGAATCTGGGTGACCTGACGTCCGACCAGCTTGGGCTCGGAATCTGCCGTAGAAACACCGACCAACTCGTCGGCAGCCATCTGGATCCGCACGACGCCAAGTTCTTTGTGCTCGTTTTCCCGCCCGCGGAACTGGAGGGTCAACTTTACCTTGTTGCCGTGATCGAGGAAACTTTCCGCCCGCCGCAGCTTGGTAATGAAGTCGTGCTGATCAATCCGGACCCGGAATTTCACTTCCTTGAGCTTGGTCGTGTGGGTCTTGTTGTCCTTTTGCTTTTTACTCTCTTCGTATTTGAATTTGCCGTAATCGAGAATACGGCAAACCGGTGGCCGTGCAGTCGGCGATACCTCGATCAGTTCAAGCCCCACTTTTTTGGCCAGCTCCAGTGCTTTAGCCGGGGGCATCACACCCAGATTGGTCCCTTCCGGGCCAATAACGCGCACTTCCGGTGCGCGGATGCGATCATTACGTCTGGGGCCGCGAGGCCGTTGATTACGGTTATACTTACCGCGTGAGTTCGGATATTTAGGCATTAATGAATCAGGCTAACAGATCACCCGCAGACGGCTGAAGACGTGGCATCGACAACCATAACAATAGGCGGGACAGCAGCGTGCGGCCCTTTGGTAAAGACTTTTGTCGTCATGATAGAGGTTGAGTGACCATGCGGATAATGAACAGATGAAAGCATTCCACTCCCGCTTTCAACCCTAAATACTAAAGCTTTCACCGCAACTGCAACTGGATTTGGCGTTCGGGTTGCTGAACTTGAAACCGCCCCCGACCAGCTTATCCGAATAATCGAGTTGGGTGCCCCGCAAATAAAGCGCGCTTTTGGTATCGACCAGGACGGTGGCACCGGCGGACCGGACCAGGATATCGCCACGCTTGGGGGCATCGACAAATTTCATTTTGTAGCTAAGCCCGTTGCAACCGCCGCCGGTGATTTTAACCCGCAAAAAATCCCCCTCCTGCCCGCGATCCGCCAGAGCACGCAACTTGCTCCCCGCCGATGCCGTCACGAGAATCAGCTTCTCATTTCCTGTGCGCACCCCCTCGGGCAATTCAATCACATCTATCATAACCGTATCCACTACTCAAAAGTAAGCCCACTGCAAGTCTCAAGCGGTTAATTCACGCAGCACCCGCACAGCCGCCCGGAAACTCCCGGGCCGCGCCAGACCGCGCCCGGCCAGCTCAAATGCGGTGCCGTGGTCCGGACTGGTGCGGATGTAGGGCAAACCCAGTGTCACATTGACCGCAGCATCAAACTCCAGCGTCTTCAATGCGGCCAGCCCCTGGTCGTGGTAAGCCGCGATTACCACATCAAACTCACCTTTGAGCTGACGGTGAAAAACCGTGTCGCCGGGCAGGCAGCACGAGAGTCCCGGCAATTTGACGCGCAAGCGGTCCAGCACCGGATCGATGACTTCAATTTCCTCACGGCCCAGCAGCCCTGCCTCCCCGGCATGTGGATTCAGGCCGCACACACCGATACGGGGCTCTGCCGCGCCCAGCAGCCGCGCCAGCATTGCGGCACGCGCCACCGCCCGCTCGACGCAAGCGGCATCCAGGGCATCCGGCACCGCCCGCAGCGGAATGTGCCAGGTCGCGAGCACCACCCGCAGCCGCTCCCCGACAAAAGCCATGCTTGGCAAGCCACTCCATGCCTGCGCAAAGAACTCAGTCTGCCCGGGAAAGGGATACCCGGTCTGAGCCAGCCAGTATTTACTCACCGGCCCGGTCACCACGCCCCGAGCGCGTCCGCTGAGGCAAGCCTGGGCCGCCGCTGCCATCGCTGCCCACGCCAGGGCGGCAGCTGCGACTGTCGGACGTCCGGGTTCGATCCGGTAATCCGCCTCACCAACCGCCAGACTTTGCGAGACACCCAAGGCCGATAGCCGTTCCAGCCAGTCATGCGGGCCAATCACAAGCGCGTCCTGCGCCAGTTCCGGATTCCCGGTAAAAAGTGCCTCGATCAGCTCCGGCCCGATGCCTGCCGGATCGCCGCAGGTGATGGCGATGGGTAATTGTGTGGGTCGGCTCTGCATCAGCTGAAGAGATTCATTTGTGGCTCCGTAACCATATCGTAGATTTTCAGCACGCGCATCAGTTGCAGTAAGTCCGACTTTTGATAGCTGTGGTTGACCTCCACTCTACGCAGCAGATTTTCCAGTATTGTGCTGAAGGTAATTATCCCGTCCACACCCCCCGCTTGCAGCAACTCAATGGCCTCACTGCGCTGCGGGTCACTGGTCGGAACTGCCGGCAGCACCAGGATCTTTTTCAGCGGCTCCTGCGCCGCCGGAACATGGTCACCGGCGGGATCTGCCGCGAAAGAAAAATACGACTCCACCTTGGGCAGCACCTCTTTTTTGATAAACTCAAATATGCGTGGACTGCTCTTCAGCATGGCCGGGGTAAAGTGTGAGCTGTGCCAGGCCTTGACCACTACGACCGCCCGCCGGATCTTCAGGATGTCTGCCGAGAAGAGCTGAAAGCCGGTTTGCCCCGCGTCGCCCACTGCGGCGGGATGAAACACCAGTAACTCGACTTCCTCCCCGGTCTGCCTCCTGCGCGACTGCACCTGATACTTGCGCAGCTGGCTCACCAGGAAGCCATTGAGTTCGAAATACTCACGCACTATATTTTCATCAAAACCGGGCATTATTGAGAATACAAATAGATTTCCACGCAGAAGGTCAATGTCATCAGAGGTATTTCATCACGCATCCCCGGTGACCTGCCGGGGGCGCGTCTTTCCGGTCAAAATCCGCTGACAGAAGTGGCACTGATCCCGCTTCTTGTCGGCAAGAGATCAGCCAAGCCTTGACACGCGGATAAATTGCACACTATTATAGTGCGAATGAAGAATATTACACTGAGCGCCAGAGAGGAAGCCATTGAAAAAGGGCGCCAAGTGGCACGGAGCCGGAAGACGACATTGAACGGATTATTTCGGAATTGGCTGGAGCAACTCGATGAAGGGGAACTCCGGGAGCAAGCCTACCACCAGCAAATGAATCGGATGAAGGGACGAGTCTGTGTGGGCCACCGCAAATTCACGAGAGAGGAAATGAATGAGCGCTGATTACTTTCTCGATACCAATATATTGGTCTATTCTTTCGATGACAATGAGCCAACCAAGCGGGATGCTTCACGCAAGCTGATTGTCACCGCCCTACGGCAGGGCAGCGGCGTGGTCAGTTGGCAAGTCGTGCAGGAATTTTTGAACGTCGCACTACACAAGTGGGAAAAACCCATGGTCGCGGAAGACGCGAATGAATATCTGAACGGAACTCTGGTACCGCTCTGTGCGGTGTTTCCCTCGTCGACACTGTGGCGCAGCGCACTCTCGCTTCAAATCCAGAGCCAATACCGCTTCTACGACTGTTTAATTGTGGCTTCCGCTCTGCAGTGCGGTGCCAAAATCCTTTACAGTGAAGACCTGCAGGCAGGACGTCAGTTCGGGGATATGCAGATACACAATCCGTTCAGTTGACTCCGGATCGGCGGCATTACTGCAGCAAAGCTAGACCAGTAACTTGTTTACTGATTGGTTCAGGAGATGCCTGAGCTCGGTATTTTTGAGGCAAAAACCAAGCTGTCCGAGTAGTGCATGCAAGTCGAGGAGGTTGGCATGGAGTATGTTAAAAGGGCGCCCTAATTCTGATGGCCGTATCTCATGCGCGTATGGAACGGACGGGAACTGCACTTCGGCAAGTTCCGGCCAGGAGAGAAATGCGCTACGGAAAAATCTCCTCAACGATGGGTGTCCCTTAAGTTTCTGGTTGGGTGTGTTGGATGATGCGTGTTTCACCATTTGAGATAATGGTGATGACTGGCGGGCGGGGCTTGAGATGCGGGTAAACGACCACCGGATCACGGTAATAACGTAAACTGAAGTTCTGCGCCTGGCGGTTGCGTTCAGCTTCTGCTTGCAGGCGCCGGGTTTCCCGCAGCGCGTTGGCCGCCTCTTTTTCGGCTTGTGCGACGCGGGCTTGCAGCTGGGCGATTTCCTGCCTGGTGTTGAGCTCAGCCAGCTCGGTTTGGTAGCTTGCGAGCGCCCGCCCCAGCTCTTCGGAAACGTCCACTTCCGGGTAGCGGAGCTGAAAGCTGCGCCAGTAGTCCACCCGGTCTTTGGCCGGCAGTGCGGCAAAGGCCGTGCTGCCGCGCTTGGCCGCGCGGATGGATTGGCCTTCTGCGGTATGGGTGGCACGCCGCCGGGCATTTTCGAGCTGCCACTGCTCCCGCTCATTTTTCAGTCTGGCTTGTTCTGCGGCATATTCCGACTCGGACATCAGGTCGAATTCCGTCACTACATCATTGACCAGCACGACTTGACCGGACGGGTAGATGAGTCGTGTTTTGCCTCGCAAGTCGATCGAGCCGATCGGTTTCCCCAGCTTGTTCAACGCGGTTTCCCGGTCATCCCCCAATTGGAGTTCACCGGCTGTCGCCGCCAGGCACAGCAACAGGAGTGCGCAGAACAAGCTTACCTTCATGATTCTAACCCTGGCAATAATCTCAAAAAAGGCAAACCGCATAATAATGTTGAGAATAAATGCCTCCCTGGTTTGCTCAGGCTTTTCAACGACGACAAATATGGAAGATGTGATTATACTTGGCACTGGCTGCGCCGGACTCACCGCAGCAATTTACACTGGCCGCGCGCAGCTGAATCCGCTCGTGCTGGAAGGCAGTCAACCCGGCGGGCAGCTGACGACCACCTCGGAGGTGGAAAATTTTCCCGGATTTCCCGAGGGGATCGACGGGTTTATGATGATGGATAACCTGCGCAAACAAGCGGCCCGTTTTGGTGCCCGCTATGTGCATGCGAAGGTGGATAAGGTGGAGATCGAGGGCAAGGTGAAGCGGCTCTATGCCGGGGACAAGGTCTTCGAGGCCAGGTCGGTGATTGTCGCGACGGGTGCGCGTCCGCGTCTGCTGGGCATTCCCGGCGAGCAGGAAATGTATGGCGGGAAGGGCGTGACCACCTGTGCCACCTGCGACGGGGCCTTTTACCGCGACATGGAGGTGGTGGTGATCGGCGGCGGCGATTCGGCCTGTGAGGAGGCCCTTTTCCTGACCCGATTCTGCTCCAGGGTGACATTGATCCACCGCCGCGACACCTTGCGGGCCTCGCAGATCATGGCCGACCGCGCCACCTCGCATGAGAAGATTGAAATGGCCTGGAATACGGTGCCACTGGCCGTGCTGGCCGATGAAAAGGGTTTTGCCAAAGGCATCCGGGTGCAGGACAGCCAGTCTGGGGCAGAACGCGAGATCCCGTGCAAGGGGGTTTTTATCGCGATTGGCCACATCCCGAACACGGATTTTGTGGCAGGCGTGCTCGAGCGTGACAGCGACGGCTACATCCTCCCGGTGGCCGGCAGCCAGGTAAAAACCAAATACGAGGGCTTTTATGCGGCGGGCGACTGCGTGGACCATGTGTATCGTCAGGCCATCACTGCCGCCGGCATGGGCTGCCAGGCTGCGATCGAGGCCGAGCGCTGGCTGGCGGAGCAGGAGTAGAGAGGGGTAATGGAGGGATGAGGGACTGGAAATTTTAGGTGGAGGCTTGTGTCCTGAAGTAAAAAGGTTCAATTAAAAGTGCGGGGCAACTTGGCCTAAACAAGGTAGCGCAGGTGCGTCCCCGCACCGCAGGAGCGTCCGTAAAGCCAAGCCTCCAAGACCAGACCCCAACACTTCCAGAATACCACAGCCGCAAGGTGCGCCGCGGGACGCGGCCGCGCTACCCGAATAAAGCTTACCCCGCACTTTTAATTGCACCTGAAGTAAAAAGGTTCATGTGCTGTTACTCGCAATTCAGGTCTCACAATTCATAATTCAAGTCTCAGGTCTCAGGTCTCCTCCCTCATTCTTCATCCCTCCCACTATGGATCTCTCCGAACTCAGACAAAGTTACAGCAAGGGCAGTTTTGCCGAGGCGGACCTGCGGGCTTCGCCCTGTGAGCAATTTGAGGCGTGGTTCCAGCAGGCACTGGACGCGCAACTGGAGGAGCCGAACGCGATGTGTCTGGCCACGGCGGCAGCGGATGGCCAGCCCAGCACGCGGGTGGTGCTGCTGAAAGGCTTTTCGGAACAGGGCCTGGTTTTTTATACCAACTACGAGAGCCGCAAGGCGCAGGAGCTGGAAGTCAATGGCAAGGCCGCCGCCAACTTTCTCTGGTTGCCGTTACAGCGGCAGGTGAACGTGTGCGGCCGGGTGGAGCGGATCCCGAAGGCGGAATCGTTGAAGTATTTTCTCAGCCGTCCATTTGGCAGCCAGCTCGGGGCCTGGAGCTCGCCCCAGAGCAAGGTGATCACGTCACGCTCGGTGCTGGAGATGAAGCTGGACCAGATGAAGCGCAAGTTCGCCGAGGGCAAGGTGCCGCTGCCGGATCACTGGGGCGGCTACCGGATCGTGCCGGATACGTTTGAGTTCTGGCAGGGGCGTCCGAACCGGCTGCATGACCGTTTTATTTACCGCAGGTCGGCGGATGGGGCCTGGACTGCGGCCCGCCTGGCACCCTGAGTGCGGCTCAAGAATCAATGCCGGACCGCGTCTGCAGTGCCTGGCTTGACTTTCTGAATTCGCTGGGCGAGCGGCCCTCATCTTTGGCAAAATTCCGGTTGAACTGCGAGAGTGATTGGAAACCGCTGGCAAAGGCCACCTCCGTTATCGGTGCCGCACCTTCACTCAGCAGCTGGCGTGCAGTAGCCAGGCGCATCTGGATCAGGTATTCCGAAAAGGTGATGCCCAGCGTCTGGTGAAACAGGTGTGACGGCTGATCCGTGCATCCCCGCCCGTCCGGATCATTGGATTCAGCCGGCAGGGATTTTTTTTACAGGCTACTTTTTATACTTGAGGGCCGCCGCAATGAAGTTGGCAAAGAGCGGATGGGCCGCGCTGGGCTTGGATTGAAACTCCGGGTGGAACTGCACCGCGACAAACCAGGGGTGATCCGGGATTTCGACGATTTCAACCAGATCACGCTCGGGGTTGATGCCGACGATGCGCAGGCCGCTTTGCTGGAGTTGCTCCCGGTAGGCGTTGTTAAATTCGTAGCGGTGGCGGTGACGCTCCCGGATATCGGCTTTGCCGTAAGCGTGGATACTTAAGCTGTCGTCGGAGAGACGGCAGGGGCAGGCACCCAGCCGCATGTTGGCCCCCTTGGTGGTGAGTTCCTTCTGGTCATGCATGATATCAATGACCGGATGGGGGGTCCTGGCATCAAACTCCGTGCTGTTGGCCCCCTCCAGCAGGGCCACATTGCGGGCAAACTCGATCACGGCGATTTGCATGCCCAGACAGAGTCCGAAGAAGGGTGTGCCGCTTTCGCGCGCAAATTTCGCTGCGGTAATCTTACCTTCGGTCCCACGGTCGCCAAAGCCGCCGGGGATGAGTATGCCGTCGAGCGAAAGCAGGTGCTTGGCCGGGTTGCCTTCAATTTCCTCGGCGTCCAGACGAATGACGCGCACGGCGCAATCATTGGCAATGCCGGCGTGTGTGATGGATTCATAGACCGATTTGTAGGCGTCCTGCAGCTCAATGTATTTGCCGACCACGCCGATTTCGATCTTGTGGCCGGGGGCTTTCAAGCGGCGGACCACATCGTGCCAGATCTTGATTTCGGTATCAGGCGCATCGAGGCGCAGGTGCTCGACGATGAGGTCGTCCACGTTCTCGGCCTTGAGTGCCAGCGGCAATTCGTAGATGGAGGTTTCCACGTCCATTTCCTCGATCACCGCCTTGACCGGCACGTTGCAAAAAAGCGAAAGCTTTTGCCGCATCTCGTTCGTCATGGGTTCTTCCGTGCGGCAAACCAGGATATCCGGCTGGATGCCGATTTCACGCAACTTGGCCACCGATTGCTGGCTGGGCTTGGTCTTGAGTTCGCCGGCGGCTTTCAAGTAAGGCAGCAGGGTGCAGTGGAGGAAAAGCACGTGCTCCCGCCCGACTTCGAGCGCAAACTGGCGCATCGCTTCCAGGAACGGCAGCCCTTCAATGTCCCCGATCGTCCCGCCCAGTTCGGTAATGAGCACGTCAACTTCGTCGCCCCCCCCGCCCTGGTAAATTCTCTCTTTAATCACGTTGGTCACGTGCGGGATGACTTGCACGGTTGCTCCCAGGTAGTCGCCGCGCCGCTCTTTCATCAGGACGGTTTCGTAAACCTGCCCGGAGGTGAGGTTGTTCAAGCGGCTCAGCTCGCCGGAGGTGAACCGTTCGTAGTGCCCCAGATCCAGATCCGTTTCGGCACCATCGTTGAGCACATAGACTTCGCCGTGCTGGAAAGGACTCATGGTGCCGGGATCGACGTTTAGATAAGGGTCGAACTTCTGCAAACGCACCCGCAGGCCCCGCTGCTCCAGCAGCGCACCAATGGCTGCGGATGTGAGACCTTTGCCGAGCGAGGAAACCACGCCACCTGTTACGAAAATGTATTTCATGTTGTTTTTCTGCGCCATAGTGTATCATCAGGGCCTGAAGAGGAAGCGCCGCCTGATGGGCGCGCATTCAATTGCGCCGGTCGAGCCGATGGCAAACTTTTTCAGTGTGATTTGCTGTTTAGTCGCGCTAATAACAAATTTTTTTTATCTTATAGATCGCATTGTGGGCTCAAGTAGTTTGATAATCTTCGACTCTCACTTATTTTAAGTATTTTGTAACATTATGAGTTCACCACTTTGTATATTCCTTCACTCCACGATTGGGAGAAAAATCCTTATGGCGCTCAGCGGTCTGGTGCTGGTGCTTTTTGTAATGGGGCACATGTTGGGCAACCTGCAGATATTTCTGGGGGCTGAGGTCATCAACGCCTACGCCTACAAACTGCACCATCAACTGCCGACAATGGCTTTATGGGCGATCCGCCTTTTCCTGCTGGCCTGTGTGGCGGTGCACATCTGGGCTGCGGTTTCGCTTACGCTGGATAATAAAAAAGCCCGGCCGCAAAGCTACGCGGCGAACAAACCGGTGCAGGCGACCTATGCCTCCCGCACCATGCGGATCAGCGGGGTGATTTTGCTGGCATTTATTGTCTTTCATATCGCACATTACACCGCGCGGGTAATACCCGGCAAGGAATACAACTCGGAAATTATAGCGGTGAAGGACGGAGAAGTATTTAACGCTCCAACTATGGTTCCGCTCGTCAAACATGGCGAAAAAGTGAAGAAGGAGGGTGCTGTCGTGATGACTTTCAACGTCAACGACATGATAATCGCCGGGTTTCAGGTGTGGTGGGTTTCGGCCTTTTACATCATTGCCACGGGTCTGCTCTGCATGCATCTGGCCCACGGCTTCAGCAGCATGTTCCAAACGATCGGGCTGCGCAATAAGGCGTGGCGCCAGCGTCTCGACTGGTTGGCACTGGGCTATGGCTGGGTCGTTTTTATCGGATTTGCGGTCATCCCACTTGCAGCGCTGACAGGATTACTTAAGCTTGACCCGAGCGGTGGGATTGCCGAGCCAGTCGCCGCACTCACGGAAACCATTCAAAATTAACATTGAAACAAGACGATGAATCTGGACGCAAAAATACCTGAAGGCCTGATCGCAGAGAAATGGTCGAGTCATAAATTCAAGATGAAACTGGTCAACCCGGCCAATCGTCGCAAGTATCACGTCATCGTAGTGGGGTCCGGTTTGGCCGGGGGCGCAGCAGCGGCCAGTCTGGCGGAGCAGGGCTATAACGTTTCCTGTTTCTGCTACCAGGACAGTCCGCGCCGGGCCCACAGTATCGCTGCCCAGGGGGGCATCAATGCTGCCAAAAATTATCAGAATGACGGCGACAGCGTGCACCGGCTTTTTTACGATACTGTCAAGGGTGGCGACTACCGCGCCCGCGAAGCCAACGTCTATCGTCTGGCTGAAGTGAGCAGCAGCATCATCGATCAGTGTGTGGCTTCCGGTGTGCCCTTTGCCCGTGAATACGGCGGTCAACTGGCCAACCGCTCATTCGGTGGGGCGCAGGTATCGCGCACGTTTTATGCCCGCGGCCAAACCGGTCAGCAGCTCCTGCTCGGGGCCTATGCCTCCCTCAGCCGGCAAATCGGCCTGGGCAAGGTAAAGATGTATAACCGGCATGAAATGCTGGATGTGGTCAAGGTCGATGGGCACGCCAAAGGGATCATTGTCCGTAACATGGTCACGGGTAAAATCTCCCGCCACGCGGGCGACTGTGTGGTGCTGGCGACCGGCGGCTATGGAAATGTGTTTTTCCTCTCAACCAATGCGCAGGGCTGCAACGTCACGGCTGCCTACCGGGCCTACAAGCGCGGTGCCGGTTTTGCCAACCCCTGCTACACCCAGATCCATCCGACCTGCATCCCCGTGCACGGCGATCAGCAATCCAAGCTCACGCTGATGTCCGAGTCGCTGCGCAACGACGGGCGGGTCTGGGCTCCCAAGTCCGCTGAAACCGCCCGGCAAATCCGCGCCGGCAAGCTGCAGGCCAACGATGTGCCGGAGGACGGGCGTGACTACTACCTGGAGCGGAAGTATCCGAGCTTCGGTAATCTGGCACCGCGTGACATCTCCTCCCGCGCCGCCAAAGAGGCCTGCGACGAGGGGCGGGGCATCGCCGCCACCGGCCTGGGCGTCTATCTCGATTTCCGCGATGCCATCAAGCGCGACGGACGCAAAGCGATTGAAGAGCGTTATGGCAACCTGTTTGACATGTATCAATGCATCACCGGCGACAATCCCTACGAAGTGCCGATGATGATCTTCCCTGCGGTTCACTATGCCATGGGCGGCCTCTGGGTGGACTATAATCTGGAGAGCACCATCCCCGGCATGTTTGTGGGCGGTGAAGCCAACTTCTCTGACCACGGTGCGAATCGATTGGGTGCATCGGCACTGATGCAGGGGCTGGCGGACGGTTATTTTGTGCTCCCCTACACTGTGGGCAATTACCTGGGCGAGCAGGGCGTGGCAGCGGCCGGAAAAGTGACGACTGAGCATCCCGCTTTCGCTGAGGTTGAGGCCGAGGTACAAGCGCGCATGGACAAGCTGCTCTCGATCAACGGCACCGAATCGCCCCGCTCCTTCCACAAGCGTCTCGGTCAGATTGTCTGGGACAAGTGCGGCATGGCCCGCAGTAAAGAAGGCCTGGAGTCGGCGATCAAAGAGGTGCAGGCCCTGCGCAAAGAGTTCTGGGAGAATGTGCGCGTGGTGGGTGAGGCCGAAGGGATCAACCCTGAGCTGGAAAAAGCCGGACGCGTGGCTGACTTTATGGAGTTTGGCGAGCTGATGTGCCGCGATGCTCTGATGCGGGAGGAATCCTGCGGCGGCCACTTCCGGGTCGAGCACCAGACTGCTGACGGCGAAGCGATGCGTGACGACGAGAACTTCGCTTTCGTCGGGGTATGGGAGTATCTTGGCGACGATACCGAGCCTGCCCTGCATCGTGAGCCGCTCATCTACGAAAACGTCAAACTGGCTACCCGCAGTTACAAGTAACATCCAACACGATTTCAAAAATGGAAAAGACAATGAATCTTACACTCAAGGTCTGGCGTCAGAAAAACGCCGGGACTGCCGGACGTTTTGTCGAGTATCCACTCAAGGATGTTTCCGAGGACTCTTCCTTTCTGGAGATGCTGGACATCCTCAACGAGGAACTGGTGGAGCAGGGACAGGAACCTGTTGCGTTCGACCACGACTGCCGCGAGGGGATTTGTGGCATGTGTTCCATGACGATTAACGGCACGGCCCACGGGCCGCAGCGGGCCACCACGGCCTGCCAACTGCACATGCGCCACTTCCATGATGGCGAGACCATTACCATTGAACCCTGGCGCGCCAAGCCGTTTCCGGTGATGAAAGACCTCATCGTGGACCGTTCGCCTTTTGACCGGATCATCCAGTCGGGTGGCTTTATTACAGGCCGGGCGGGCAGTGCGGTGGACGCCAATGCGATGCCGATTCCCAAAAGCACGGCGGATTACGCGATGGATGCAGCTGCCTGTATCGGTTGCGGTGCCTGTGTGGCCGCATGCCCGAATGCATCAGCCATGCTGTTCACCGCAGCAAAAGTGGTGCACATGAACAGTTTGCCGCAGGGTAAAGCGGAAAAAGACCGGCGGACACTGGCTATGGTGACCACCATGGACGGTGAGGGCTTTGGGGGCTGCACCAATATCGGTGAGTGCGAAGCCGTTTGCCCGAAGCAAATCTCGCTCGATATGATTGCCCATCTGAACCGCGATTATGCGGCGGCTCAGGTCAAAGATTTTTTCAAGCAAGTCTAGTAGCCGGGTCAGGGCAGAAAAACCTATGTTTTTTGCTGGCTTATTTAAGCACTCTTATTATCTTCCACCGATCATCTTAATGTAAGATGTGCAGGCCAATTTCCCTGCTACTGCAAACCAACTAAACTACATAGAACGTATGAATATCATGAAGAAGCTCCTTGGAGCCTCCCTTATGGTTGCAATGTTTGCTCTCTCTGCCGCGCAGCTTACTGCGGCACCGGATGAGGGTAAAAATTTCACCGTATCGGATTCTCCGGAAACTACGGTCTTCAATCTGAAGATCCCCTCCAATAACCGTCATATCAATGACCTGCGCCGCCCCGCCGCTGCAGTGCCAGTCGCAGCACCTGCTGCCCGGATGGTTGACTGTGATTCGGGCCTGGCTACGGATTATGTCGATCAATATCTGGTGCGACTCGAAAAGTCGGCACCGGCCGTTGTTTCGCTCAACGAACCTTTTGATTACAACTACACCGTGACTGCCAAAGACAAGGTGAAGCGTGTTGTGGTTGAAGAACAAATTCCTGTCGGCGCGAAGTATGTTTCCAGTGATCCTGAAGCTGAGGTCAGCGGCAGCAACGTCACCTGGACTCTCTACAATCTGGAGAAAGGCGATCGTGTGCCGCTCAAACTTACCGTCAGCCCCAGCCAAGTGGCGGACCTGAGCAGCTGTGCCACAATTACTGCGTTCCCCGCTGCGTGCACTACCACTTCGGTAGGCGTGCCGGAACTGGCGATCGTAAAGACTACACCCAACCAGCAAGTGCTGTTGGGTGCCGGTGTGCCCTGGAATATCACGGTTACCAATACCGGTAATTTCTGCGCGTATGATGTTGTCGTAACAGACACGTTGCCTGCTGGTGTTGCGCATGCATCCGGACAAAAGACCCTCACGACCGAGTTGGGCACACTGGCTCCGGGTGAAAGCCGCGACATCACTGTCAACACCGAGACAACTGCAATCGGTGAGCATTGCAACGTCGCACAGGTTAGTTCGTCCAACGCCGGATCTGCCAAGGACGATGCTTGCATCGTGGTAGTGGAAGCGGGTCTCGAAGTGGTTAAGGAAGGTCCGCCCATGCAATTCGTGAACAAGGAAGCTTCCTACAAGATCACCGTGACCAATACTGGTGACGTGCCGCTCTCTGATGTGGTTGTGACCGACACCGTTCCTGCTCAAAACAGACTCTTGTCTGCTCCGGGCGCACAGATCAATGGCAACACCGCCATCTGGACAACCAGCCTGGGCGCAGGTGAATCCAAGAGCTTCGATCTCAATGTTCTCGGCCTGCAAGGTGGCACCTATTGCAACCAGGTCAGCGCCGCATCGGCAGCCTACGGTCTGAGTGGTTCCGACCAGGCCTGCACCGATTGGCGCGGCTATCCGGCTCTCCTGATCGAGGTCATCGATACAGAAGATCCCCTGCTGGTGGGCCAACAGACCACCTATGTGATCCAGATCACCAATCAGGGAACTGCTTCGGACACCAATGTTACGCTGGATGTTGTTCTCCCTGCAGAGCTCAAGGTGGTTTCCGCCTCGGGTGACACCCAAGGCACCATCTCCGGTAACAATGTGAAGTTTGCGCCGTATGCGACATTGCAGGCCAAGCAAATCATTGAGTTCCGCGTTGTCGCCGAAGCGGTAGCTGAAGGTGATGCTCGCTTCCGGGCTGAAATGAACTCGGATCTGCTCCGCACACCCGTGCCGGAAGTTGAATCCACTCAGGTTTACTAAGACGTTCACAGTCCAAGCCTTTCAGAGGCGTCCGCTTAGGCGGGCGCCTCTTTTTTTGGTGCGCCCGGCAGGCGTGAGGAAGACAACTTCAACCGGCACCCTGCAGGTATTGACGCCGCTCTTCGACTCCGGCTTCAGCGAGCACAGCTATGGGTTCCGGCCCGGAGGGCAGTGCGCACCAGGCCGTCGAACCGGCGCGGCAATACCAAACCGTAGGCAACGGCTTGGACTTCGCGAGCTTCTTTGGCGAGGTGAACCACGGCTTGCTGATGGCGCGTGTGAGCGGCAAAGTGACCGACATAAGGATGCGCAAGCTGATCCGGGCCTGCCTGAATTACGGCCTGATGACAGGTGGACTAATGGAGACGAAGGAGCAGGGAACGCCGCAGGACGGCCCGCTGTCGCCTTTGATGTAGAAGAAAAATGAAAAGGAATGGGGAACCGCAGATGCACGCGGATACACGCAGATTTTGAAGGAAAGAGTCGAAGCCTATCAGCGTCCACCCGTTTATCTGCGGTTTAAAAAGAACCCAGCACGACGTGAACAAAAGCACTCGACGAATCCACCTACATCGGCATTCTGGAAGCTACATCCAGTCGGCACAGGTCGACCCATTTATCGCGCCGGGAATCCCATGAATCACCGGAAAGACTAACCCCTCAGGCTGGGTGCCTGGCCTCACCGTTGTCCAATATCATGCTGGACGATCTGGATAAGGAACTGGGACAGCGGGGGCATGCGTTCTGCCGTTACGCCGACGATTGCATTATATACGTCAGCACGAAATGTAGCGGGGAAGCGGCCATTGGAGTCTGCCGTCAGCGTCCAATAAAAATCAATTTTACGTTGTTTGATACGATCCAGCAGTGGTAGCGCGAGTGCCTCCGGCATCGCTTTGAAGACTGGCTTCACTTTCCGAAGCTACTGAGGTCCGAGCACGGATTCTGGTGCTAATTCCAGTTTTCAGCCGAGCATACCCATGGTTTTAAGCATGGTGGAGATGTAGGGGATCAACTGTTTTTTGCGGCTCACGATGCTGGTCAAATCGTAAATATTGCTCTGGCTGCGGCGCGGGTAGCTGATGGCAGCTTTGACTTCATCATTGGCGGCTGCGACCAGCAGTGAGTTTTGAGAATTGATATCGGTGACCAGCAGGAAGCTGAAATAAAGTTCCTCTTCTTTGCGGTAAGCTTCCAGGGCCTTGCTCAGCGCAGCCTCGTGCTTCCAGAAATTATCGAAACCGAGTTCCTCGATTTGCGAAACGGAGTAGCGGAAATCACCCTCATCGTAGGTTTTACAGTCGGCATGGATGACTTGTTCGGCAGAGTTGCTGATTATCAGCGAGCCGGCAGAAAAGATGAGATCGGCTAATTCCTTGGGCGTTATCGCGGCGATTGGGTGCAGCCAGTCCAGCAGCTCGCCTTCCAGTGGCGTGGTGGTCGGGCTGTTGAGTAAGAGGGTGTCGGAGATAATGCCTGCCATCATAACTCCGGCGATTGCTGGCTCTGGTGTGAGATTGTGCGCGCGAAACAGATCCGCGATGATCGAGCAGGTCGAGCCAACCGGACGGTTGATAAATAAAATCGGTTGTTCGGTCGGGATGTTGCCCAGACGGTGGTGGTCAAGAATCTCAGTGATTTGCACATCACTGGCCCCTTTGACCGCCTGTCCGAGCTCATTATGATCCACCAGCGCAATGCGGGTAGTGCTGGGGCGGAGAATGTCGCTTTTGGAGAAGACCCCGATCAGCTGTTGCTCGTCGTTGGTGACCATATACAAAGGGTCTGCACTGTTGGCGATGCGGCGTTTGACCGAGGCAACGGTATCCTGCGGCGTGAAGCACTGCACTTCCGGCTCAATCACGCTGCCAATGTGCGTCGCGGTCTTGATGATCCAAGACGTGGTGGCCGAATCATAGGGGCTCACAATCAGGCAGACATTGTGCTCACGGGCCCGCTTGACGACGTCCTCATCGACTTCGAGCCCGCCGGTCACGACCAGCAGGCGAACGCCCAACTGGATCGAGCGCTCCTGGATGTCCCCGCGGTCGCCGACCACGATGATGCTCCTCTCCGAGGCCAGCCCCTGCTCCTTGTGGTGGCTGCCAAAGGAGCGAATGTCCATCGCGCCGATGCGCACATACAGCTCTTCTATGGCGTCGGTATTGTCGCAGTGCAGGACCTTGGCATCAAGCGAGCGGATGATGGAGCGGATATTCGTCTGCACCCGCCGCATGGACTTGGGTTCTTTGGGTTTGGGGATAAAAAACTCGCCCAACTGGAAAATGGAAACCAGACCCTCAACCTGTCCGCAAGCGTTGACGACCGGCAGGGCGCGCACATCATATTTGTCGATGATTTCCAGCGCCTCGGCACAGGTGTTCTCGCGTGTTACCGAGAGCACTTTCTGGTGCATGAGATTGTCGATACGTGGCGTGACGTCACCGATAAAAACCGGCAAGTCCAGATTGAAACGGTCGAGAATGGCATCAATGCGTGCATTGGAGTTGCCGCAGCGGGCGGCCACATATTCGCTTTGCCCGGTCGCATGCTTATACGCTTGGTAGGCCAGGGCGGAACAGACGGCATCGACGTCAGGATTCTTGTGGCCGAGGATGTAGATAGGGGTACTCATAGGTTGTAATAAAATGCTTCCGCTTCATTCAACAAGGCCGAATTATGTGGCCCAAAAGAAAACCCCAACCTCCGGGAGGTTGGGGTTCCTTTAAAAAACGGAGCTAGCCTAGGAAATTACGGATTGCTGGATTTTGCTTCCAGCAGATCCGCGTTGGTCGGAAGTGCATCTTCATAATTTTCAGTCAAATTACCATCGGTGCGACTCACGAAGCCGTTTTCGGTGCCGTCCAGGTCATTGTAAAAAGAGACGTGCCCATCGAGATAGGCGATATGACCGCCACGACCCCAAGGTGTTTCATTATCCCACTGGCCCGCGGTGGATAAACCGCGGGTCCAAAGCAGCGGCGTGGTGGTGGTGGGGTCACTGCCACCCACACCAAGAACAAAATCGTAGCTGACGGGTGAACTCGAAAAATCGTTGTTGGGTTGGTAGGTGCCGTCTGCCTGTCTAAAGCCTACTGTGGGCGGATTTGGTTCTGTTGCAATGACTTCGGGGTCCACTCCAATCCTCCAAATCGACGCATCCAGCAAGTCAACTTCATCGCCTAAAAATTGCGCGACACCTTGTACCGATGCAGACAATCCAGCATTGGTGAGGCGATTTTCATTGAGGACCTTTACACGGCCACCCGACTGGGAATAAGTGGCATACGATACCGCAATAGATCTCATGTTGCTGGAGGAGGTCGATTTATTCGCCACTTCGCGCACCTTGCCCACCGCAGGAATGAGGATCGCCGCAAGAATACCGATAATGGCAATAACGGTGAGCAGTTCGATCAGAGTAAAACCGGAACGGTGTGTTTTTGTATTTTTCATGATGAATGAGTAGGATAATGATAGATTGATATTTGAGGTCATTTTCCATTATGCAGCTTATATGCCCTGGTTGTCCAATTTTTTCTGTCGTGTCAGCGTAATTTCTCAGGTGCGCTTGATCCGGCCAAGCTTAGGAAACTTGCCCTCTATTCGTCAGGTTTTTGAACTGGATGGCCTCACTTAAGGAAATATGCCGGGTTTTCCGGCATTAGGGTAGGCAGTCTGCTTTAGCCGACTGCCCATAGGTGCAAATAATACCGCTTATCCGTGACTCTTGCCACCTACGAACTGGCTCGCTCTGGCTGCTAGCAAATGGAATGACTAATTTGGAGTTATTTCAGGCATCCAAGCTTCGAATGCAGGTTGAATTCTACGCTTCCAAAACGCTTCGGATCCATTACTTTATGCAGCACGATGAATGAATTTCTGGCTATTTTTGCAGGTGTCGGCCTGGCGGCGGCTTGTGGCTTCCGGGTCTTCGTGCCGCTTTTCATCGCCAGTCTGGTGGCCAATACCGGAATGGAGGTGGATTTCCTGGGAGGATTTAACGTGGAAGCTTTGCTGGGCGAGCATCATTGGCTGGGCAGCACCCCGGTCACGGTCATGCTGGGCGTGGCCACTGCAGTCGAAATCGGCGCCTATTATATCCCGTGGATCGATAATGCGCTGGATACAATCGCCACACCGCTGGCGGTCGCCGCAGGCACAGTGATCACCGGCACCATGCTGCCGGAATTTATGGGCGATGGCTCATTTAAATGGGCTGTTGCGATGCTGGCTGGCGGGGGAACCGCCGGGGTAGTGCAGGGCGCATCGGTGATTGCGCGCGGCACGTCCTCCGCCACCACCGGCGGCATTGGCAATCCGGCAATATCAACGGCGGAGTTGGGCGGCTCGGTGCTTACCGCTGCTTTGGCTGTCTTTGTCCCGATTCTGGCCGGGGTGTTGGTGCTCTTTTTACTCTATTTTGTGCTGCGGACGATTTTCCGCTACTTCAAGCGGCGGGCCGCAGCGAAACATGATGCCGGGCTTGAAGCCAAGTCGGCTGCCGAGCGCACGGCGGACTCGTCGAGCACTTAATCCGCTGCTTCCACTCGGTTGCGAATCGCGATGTTAGGGCAGATGGGGGCTTCATGCGGCCACTAAATTGAGTCAACAATTGCCGGGTCTTTTCTTAAGTGGCTTGCCATTCTTGAAATAAAAGATTCGCGCAGCAGCTATGAGTGAACAGGATTTGATGGCATTGATGCCGCGAAGCGGGGTAGCTGCCTGGCGTCTGAGGCTGGCGTAATGGGTGGAGTCTGCTCCGGTGCAGCAGGTCATCATTGCGGTGATTCTTCTGAACGGGCTTATTCTCGGCCTGGAAACCAGCACCGCAGCCATGGCCCGCTTGGCAGTGTTCTGGTGGTGTTAGATACACTGTGCCTGGCTGTCTTTCTGCTTGAGCTTGGGCTGAAAGTGGCGGCATATCGTTGGCACTTCTGGCGCAGCGGCTGGAACTGGTTCGACTTTTTGGTGGTGGCCGTGGCTTTGGTGCCGGGTGCGGGTCCATGGGCGGTTCTCCGCTCCCTGCGGATTCTGCGGGTGTTGCGTTTGTTGACGGTGTTGCCGCAGCTGAAAAAAGTGTTGGCAGCTTTTATGCACTCCATCCCCGGACTCTCCGGCGTGATTCTGGTGATGATGGTCTTTTTCTACACCATGGGTGTGCTGGCCACCAATCTTTTTGCCGCGTCTTTTCCGCAGTGGTTCGGCTCGCTGGGGGCCAGCCTCTTTTCACTTTTTCAGATCATGACATTGGAGAGTTGGTCGATGGGTATCGTGCGGCCGGTGATGGAACTCTACCCCTGGGCCTGGGCTTTTTTCGTGCCCTTTATCGTCATCGCAACATTTACGATCCTAAATCTTTTTATCGGGATCATCGTTTCGACCATGCAGGAACTGTCCACTTTGCCAGACCCGAAAGCCGGTCAGGCCAGTCAGGCCGAGCTCAAGGCGACGTTGCAGCGGATGGAAGCCGACCTGGCCAAATTGCGCAGCCACCTGCACCGCGATCAATAAATCCAGCCCGCCATGGCGTAATACAGCGGGATGCCGAACACGAGGTTGAAGGGGAAAGTCATGCCGAGCGAAGTAGTGACGTAGTAGCCCGGATTGGCCTCCGGCAGCGAGGCGCGCACTGCCGCAGGCGCGGCGATGTAGGAGGCACTGGAGCAAATGACGGCAAACACCGTGGCGCCGCCCGGGCTGAGTCCGATCGTCTTGGCCAGCAGGATACCAAAGGCCCCCTGCAGGATTGGCGCGATCAGGGCAAAGGCCACCAGCTTCCAGCCCGCCTGCCGGGCATCCCGCAGTTTCTCGCCGGCGATCAGGCCCATTTCCAGCAGGAAGAGCATGAGCACTCCGTAGAAGGGTGTAACTAGAAAGGGTTTGACCAGCTCACGGCTCTCCTCGCCGGCGACGGCCCCGGAAAAGAGGCCAGCTACCAGCAGGATAAAGCTCTTGCCGGAAAAGACCTCGTGAATTGAGGCGCCGAAGGACATCTTCGAGTCGCTTTTATATTTTTGGGCGATCAGCATCGCCACAAAAATCGCCGGTATCTCCATGGCAGCCATGATCGCGGGCATGAAGCCCTCATACGCGACGCCTTGCTTGTTGAGGAAGGCCAGCGAGGCCATAAAGGTGACCGCTGAAACCGAGCCGTAGTGCGCGGCCAGTGCCGCCGCGTTGGCGACACTCATTTTCAGGAAAATGCGGGTCGCGTAAAAAACGGCAACCGGGATGACACTGCCGGCGACCAGCGTGGCGAGCAGCGGCAGGGTGAGTTGTGCCATGCCATAGGCCGCCATCGCGGAGCCGCCCTTAAAGCCAATCGCCAGCAGCAGGTAAATCGTCAGTGCCTGATAGACCTGGGCGGGGAACTTCAGGTCACTGCGCAGCCAGACTGAAACCACACCCGCCCCGAAAGCGACAACGGGCGGAGAGAGCAAGTTTGAGGTAATCAGTGAAAGGGAGTCCATGTTTGGCAGCTTGGCGCGGCGTGGGCCGAAAATTCGCGTGATGGGATATTAACGAAAAAGATTGCGTGGATGGGATAGGCAAGGTTAATCGCACGCTTTATTCGCGAATTAGCTTTCGTGATTTACCGCGTTAATACATGCACTATACGTAAAATCATGTCTCAGACAGCCACCCCTCACTGGAATTTTTTCACCAATCATGCCCACGTTTTGATCTGCCTGGCGCGTAATGGGCAGCAGCCGCTGCGTGAAGTTGCCCTTGCAGTGGGCATCACTGAGCGCGCGGTGCAGCGCATCGTGGCCGAGCTGGAGGGGGCCGGATACCTCGAACGGGAGCGGATCGGGCGTCAAAATTCTTACGTGATTCACCCCGAGGGGCGACTCCGGCATCCGCTCGAGGCGCACCGGACAATCGGTAACCTGCTTGACCTGGTCGTGCCACGCACCAGTGGACGCAGCGATGTGGGTGGTCATGGTTCGGAAATTTAAATATCATTTTATCCTGATATCTTGATGTAAGGCTTGCCAACTGAGCTGCGATACTATTTATCCCGCAGTTCTTATGAGTAAACATTTCATCTTTTCGTCTGAGTCGGTTGGCGAAGGCCATCCGGATAAAGTGTCCGACTACATCTCGGACAGCATTCTGGATGCCTGCCTGGAGCAGGATCCGAATAGCCGTGTGGCCTGTGAGACGCTGGTTAAAAGCAACTGCGTCATTTTGGCGGGTGAGATCACCACCAACGCCAAGTTGAACTATGAGGCAATCGTCCGCCAGGCGATCCGCCAGATTGGTTATGTGCATGAGGACGATGTCTTTCATGCGGATAAGGTTTTTATCTCAAATATCCTGACGGCGCAGTCTTCCGACATTGCGCAGGGCGTTGACGCCGCTGCGGCCGAGGGTAAGGACACGGCCGAGCAAGGGGCGGGTGATCAGGGAATCATGTTTGGCTATGCCTGTCGGCAGACCGAGGAGCTGATGCCGGCACCGGTGATGTTTGCTCACCGGCTCCTGCGGGAGATGGCCCGCCAGCGCAAGGAGGTCAAGGTGCCCTGGCTGCGCCCGGATGTGAAGAGCCAGGTCGCACTGGAGTATGTGGCCGGGCAGCCGGTGGGAATCAAGAACATCGTTATTTCCACCCAGCACACGGAGAACGTCAAGCATGCTGAGATTCGCGAATTCTGCATTGAGCAAGTCATCCGCCAGGTGCTGCCGGCTGAGCTGCTCAAAGATGACACTGAATTTTTGATCAATCCGACGGGTAAGTTCGTGATCGGTGGCCCGCAGGGCGACGCCGGTCTGACCGGGCGGAAGATCATTGTCGATACCTACGGCGGCTGGGCCCGTCACGGGGGCGGAGCCTTTTCGGGCAAGGATCCCTCCAAAGTGGATCGTTCGGCGGCCTACTTTACGCGTTGGGTCGCGAAGAATATTGTTGCCGCCGGATTGGCGGATGTCTGCGAACTGGAGGTGGCCTATGCCATCGGCTACCCGTATCCGACCAGTATTCACGTCGATACCCAGGGCACCGGCATTGTCCCGGACAGCAGGATCGCTGAAGTGGCGCAAAAAGTCTTCAGCTTTAAACCGGCGGATATTGTCAGCCAGCTCGATCTGCTGCGCCCCATCTACCGCGGGTCCACCAACTACGGCCACTTTGCCAAAGACACGCTCCCCTGGGAGTCCACCGCCAAGGCCGGGGAACTCAAGGCGGCACTCTGATTTCCGCCCGCTAAGATACGCTAAGAGGGAGATGTTTTGAGCGATAACTCAGAATTAATTTTCAAAGAGGAGTGCTACCCGTTGGGCCTATTCGTCAACTTCGGCAGCTACGGGCGTCTCGAATGGGAGCGGATAGCCAATACGAACAATTCAACAGAAAAATCTTAGCGCATCTTAGCGTCCCTTTGCGGGCAAAAAATACACATCGTAACCTCTCGGGCAGAAACTAAACCACTTAAAAATATATGAGCACAGATACACTGACAAAAACCACGACTGATTACAAGGTGAAGGATATCAACCTTGCCGACTTCGGTCAGAAAGAAATCGAGATGGCCCAGCACGAGATGCCGGGTCTAATGGCAACCCGCGAGAAATATGCGGGCGAACAGCCGCTCAAAGGCGTGCGCATCATGGGCTCCCTGCACATGACGGTGCAGACTGCAGTGTTGATTGAGACGCTGCAGGCACTGGGTGCGGACGTGCGCTGGTGCTCCTGCAATATTTTCTCCACCCAGGATCATGCGGCTGCCTACGTGGCCAAAAACCTCGGGGTGCCGGTTTTCGCCTGGAAGGGTGAAACGCTGGAAGAATACTGGTGGTGCACCGAGCAGGCCCTGACCTGGCCGGACGGCTCCGGGCCGCAACTCATCGTCGATGACGGTGGTGATGCCACACTCCTGATCCACAAGGGCTACGAACTCGAAGACGGCAGCAATTGGGTCGAGAGCGAGTCCGGCAGTATGGAAGAGCAGGTCATTAAAAAACTGCTCAAAAATATCCACGCCGATAAGCCGGATCACTGGCATGACGTGGTCAAAGAGTGGAAGGGTGTCTCCGAGGAGACGACGACCGGGGTGCACCGTCTCTACGAGATGCACAATGCCGGCAAGTTGTTGGTGCCTGCCATCAACGTCAATGACTCTGTGACCAAGTCGAAGTTCGACAATCTTTACGGCTGCCGCGAATCGCTGCTTGATGGCATCAAGCGCGCCACCGATGTCATGATTGCCGGCAAGGTCGGCGTGGTCTGCGGCTACGGCGATGTCGGTAAGGGCTGCGCTGCCGCGCTCAAGGGGATGGGTGCTCAGGTCGTCGTTACCGAAGTGGACCCGATTTGCGCCCTGCAGGCCGCAATGGAAGGCCACCGCGTATTGACAGTTGAAGACACCCTCGGCTGGGGCGATATCTATGTGACCACCACCGGCAACTACGGCATCATCACCGCCGATCACATGTCGAAGATGAAGGATCAGGCCATCGTTTGTAATATCGGCCACTTCGACAACGAAATCGAGGTGGACAAGCTCAATGACATGCCGGGGGTCGATGTCGATTCGATCAAGCCCGACCATGAAGGCGCGGTGGACAAATACACCTTCCCCGACGGCCACAGCATTTATCTGCTGGCCAAGGGCCGCCTGGTGAACCTCGGTTGCGCCACCGGCCACCCGAGCTTTGTGATGTCCAACAGCTTCACCAATCAGGCACTGGCCCAGATCGAACTGTGGAGGCAGGTCGAGAAATACACTCCCGGCGTCTATATCCTGCCCAAGCACATCGACGAGGAAGTGGCCCGTCTCCACCTGGAAAAAATCGGCTGCAAGCTGACTCAGTTGAGCGAGAAGCAGGCCGCTTACATCGGGGTCAAGCCCGGTGGACCCTACAAGTCGGATCACTACCGCTATTAGGAATTCGCCGCTTTTGTTCCATTCAAACGCGCCCTCCGGGGCGCGTTTTTTATTGAGTTCCGAGGCTACTTGGAGTGGATAGATTGGAGCACCGTGACAAGACCGCGCTATGGCCATGCTCTGTTTTTGCGGGCAGACAACAGCGAAGCTTGCGCAAGCTAATGGGTGCATGTATTGTAAGGATATGAAAATTGCTGTTTTACCAACTATCGTGATTGCGTCCCTCTGTGCCCTTGGTCCCACCTGTGCCGGAGCGGGATCTGATGCGGACGCATGGCGCGTTATCGAGTCCGGTTCCCAATCCAACATTGAGCGAGCGACCCGCGAGGTCATTCGCACCGAACTTGCCTGGCGCGCGTGGTGGCAACACCACAATACGGTCACTCAAGTCATCGACGGGCAGGAGTCGCCACTCCCGCCGCCAGCGGTCGATTTTTCCAGGGAAACCGTTCTGGTGGCTACCATGGGCAGGCGCTCCAGCGGAGGGTACTCCATCAAATTCACCGATGTCCGGCATGCCGGCGATCAGGTAATTGCCACTTTGAAGACCACCGCACCCGGCCCCGCAGAGATGGTCACCATGGCGCTGTCCGCCCCTTATGCGATTATCGCGATCCCCCGGCACGAAGGCCCGGTGGAGTTCCGGGACTCATCGGGCTAATTCAATCCCTGGATCCGCAGCAGGCGCTGCACCATCCGGGTAGCCGGTGGCGCAGGCAGGCGGGCACTCTTCGTCTGTTAAATAAAACCACGTTTCGATTTGTCATTGATACGGAATTCCTAAAGGCTATCGCTATGAATGAAAACAGCTACCTCCCTTCCCGCCGCCGCATGATCCAAACCAGTCTGGCGACTGCCGGACTGGTCTTTAGTTCCGGAATCGCCCGGGCCATGCGCCCGGCTTCGACTCTGCCGCCCAAGCTCTCCGCCCTCCTGACAAGCGGCCTGGCGGGTCTGCGCTTCCCCTTTAGCCTGCCGGACTTGCCTTTCGCCCACGACGCCTTCGCGCCGGGTATCGATGCCAAAACCATGCAGATCCACCACGGCAAGCACCACGCCGGATATGTTAACAAGCTCAACGCCGCGCTGAAGGCGGAACCCGCGTGGCAGCCCAAAACACTGGGCGAACTGCTGGTCAATCTGGATGCCCTGCCCGAGTCGATCCGCACTGCGGTGCGCAATAATGGCGGCGGTCACGTCAACCACGCACTGTATTGGTCAACCATGCGCCCCGGCGGTGCGGCGCCCTCCGGTGCGCTGGCGCCGGCCATTCAACGCGATTTCGGCGATCTAGCTGCGCTGCGCCAACAACTCAAGGCCGCCGCTACCGGGCGCTTCGGCAGTGGTTGGGCCTGGTTGGTGACTGAGCCGGACGGCCAACTCGCCGTGCGCTCCACACCCAACCAGGACAGTCCGATCATGGACGGACAACTGCCGCTCTTCGGTATCGACGTCTGGGAACATGCCTATTACCTGAACTACCAGAACCGCCGTGGTGATTATGTCGATGCCTTTCTCGATCTGGCCGACTGGGCAGCGGTTTCGGCCAACTACGCGGCGATAATGGGCTAGTGGAGTATTCCCTGGTCCCCTGCACTGGCACCACTTGGCTACAACATATCGCCGAACTGTTGGGCCCACCAATCGTCCGGCTGCTCATGCACTTTATCCGCTGCAAATGAGATTTTGTAGCTGCGGCAGTAGTGCATCACCAGGGCATAGGCCTCGTTGATCTGAGCCATCTCCGGATTATCGCCGTCGCCTGTCCGGTCCGGGTGGTGCGTTTTCACCAGCTCCGGTAGCGTGTCTGCACCTGACGCATCGAGGCTTGGCGGGGCAGTCCCAGTAGCTTCACCGCCCGCAGGATTTTTTCTTCGTCTTTCATGCTCGGAGCAGTGCGTTTCCTTTTTACTGCTAGTGTCAACGCTCATTTCATGATTCCATCCACACCAAAACGAGCAGGCGTTCGGCTGCGGGGTGGAATCGCAAAGCGGTAGAACCTGTTTAACCGGAAGTTAGATCGCTTAAAATAGCATAAGTCGCTAAAAAAATAAAGACTTGCAGAAGATCGGAGGATGGGTCTGGCAGCTTAGAAATCCATGCCGACGATTTCAAAAACACCGAAAACAGAATAATCCCTCACATTTGCAGTGAGGAGACGAGTCACTTGGTGGGTGTATCTTCAGAGGTCGATCATCTCGCCGAGAATGTCGTCATCCGCTTCAAGTGGGAAATTCACTGCTCCGAGCGACACCGGCTCTAGCTCGCGGAGGCTCCGAGTGCTCGAATCGTGAATCTTAGTTTCGCGATAGAGTTCCATGGCCTCGCGGATGAGTTCGGCAGTCTTGCGATCCTGTTGCTTGGCATATTTCTGAAAATCAGAATAGGTGACTTCGGATACATTGACTGTGATGGGTTTCATACATTGAACTAACAATATATTTTCTCCCAGGTCAAGCGTTCCGCACCGGCTTGATTGCTGATTGAAAAAAATTAAAAAAATTAAGAAAAATTAAGGACACCCACATTGTTATTACTCTATGGGTGTCCTATAAACTCTCCGCATATCTTCCGCGGCAAAGCGACCGAGCTGAGCTATGACTAGCTTTGTGCGCTGGGCAGGTCGAGATCCACTTCGACATCTGCCTCGTAGTCCACTCCGGGCAGGTCGAAGCCGAAGAGGTTCAGGAAGTTTTCCTGATAGCCGCGATAGTCGGCCTGTTCGTTGAGTGTTGCAGTGGTAATCTCCGGCCAGATTCTTTCGACGGCAGTCTGCACATCAGGTGCCATTTCCCAGTCGTCCACGCGGATGCGGCCAGCATCGTCAAGTTGTAAATCGCCGCCATACAGGCGATCATTAAACAAGCGCACCATCTGCTCGATGCAATCTTCATGGGTGCCCTTTTCTTTCATCACCTTCATGAGAATCGAGATGTACAGCGGGACTACCGGAATCGCCGAACTGGCCTGGGTCACCACGGCCTTGTTGACCGCCACATAAGCCTCACAATCGTAAGTTTCACGGATCGCCCTGGCCGCGCGCTCGACGTCCTTTTTGGCGGCACCGATCGTGCCGTTGGTATAAACCGGCCAGGTGCATTCCGGGCCGATATAGGAGTAGGCCACGCTCTTGGCACCCGGTGCCAGCAGCCCGGCGGCGGCGAGTGCCTGCATCCACAGTTCCCAGTCTTCGCCACCCATCACTTTGATGGTGTGAGCCACATCATCCCCCACGGCCGGCTCGATGGTCACTTCAGCGACTTCACTCCTGTCGGTATCGAGGGTGCGGTTGGTAAAGGCTTCGCCAATCGGCTTGAGGCAGGATTTGTAGATTTCTCCCGTCTCCGGATCCGTGCGGCGGGGAGAGGCCAGACTATACACCACCAGGTCAACCTGCCCGAGGTCCGCCTGGATCCTCTCCATCGCCTGGGCTTTGACCTCTTTGGAAAAGGCGTCACCGTTGATGCTCCTGGCATAGAGGCCCGCTTGATGGGCGGCTTTTTCGAAGGCCACCGAATTATACCAGCCGGCGCTGGCCGGCTTTCCGTTGATGGATGGACGCTCATAAAAGATGCCTAGTGTGGCAGCATCGTGGCCAAAGGCGGCCGCAATCCGCGTAGAGAGTCCGTAGCCGGTGGAGGCCCCGATCACCAACACCTTTTTGGGTCCACCCTCTTTTTTGGCTGCCTGGGCGACTTTTATTTCCTGCCGCACCCGGGCCTCACAGCCTGCGGGATGAGCGGTCACACAAACGAATCCACGGATTTTGGGCTTAACTATCATATTTTCTTGGACCTGTGATGTAAAAAGGCCCAGCAAAAGGCTCAAAAGGCCCGCTGGCAACCGGGAAGTTTACGATGGCTGAGGCATGAAACCTGAGACCTGAGTGGTTCGAGGGAGGAGTGATGAGTCAGGAGGTGTTACCTCTCAACCCAGTTCTCCGCTCTCCGCCGCCTGCCATGGAGACCAACCGCTGATCAGCGACTGATGCGGATTCGGTAAAAGCGGGAAGGGTCTGCGGATAAATCTTCAACCGACTGCGCACTACCATCACCCTGCAGCAGCGGACCAAAGGGGAGCCACCCGCTCAAGCCGAGATTTTCGGAATATTCAACCTGGTAAAAATTTCCCGGCTCAGTTTGAAAACGAATCTCGAAGCCTGCCGTAGGGTCTGCCGGAGTGGGCACCCGGTTGGCAACAGAGGGCTGGAGCAGTGCATCATGGCGCGCCGGATTCGTCCCGGCGACGAGTTCATCCAAGAGCACTCGTCCATCCTGGTCGCTATCGGTGTTCCAGACATCCTCGATGCGGAAAAGTCCCGCAAAAGCAGGTGGCGTCACATTAGCCAGATCCAGCGCATCGGAACGTCCGTTGTCGTCCAGATCCATCGCACCATCATAGAGCAGAAAACGTCCCGCCGGATAATAACTTTGATTATAGCCCTCCAGAAAACGCCCCCGCAGTCCATCTTCAAAAATCAGCTTATATGACCTTTGCCCTCCGAACTCATCGACCGGCAGATATATCACACCCGCATCCGCATCCCAGGTATAAGCGGTATTGGAAGTGCTGCCCCACCAGATTTGCTGCATAATCTGTGGGTCGCTGAACCTGGCCCAATTGAAACTGCCCCAATTTTCAACCAGCATGACTTTCCCCGCCAGCGAAGCTGGTGGTGCCACAAAGAGTAAATCGTGATCCACCAGGAAATCGTCAATGTCCAGCACGCTGACACCCTGCATAAAACCAGAGTCGGCCAAGGCCTGCGAAGTGCGGCCCCGGAAGCCCCGTTCGTCAAACTGCGGCACGATCCCACGCAGACTGACCGGGGCAGCGGCCACCAGCGGTTGCAAACTGACGGACTGCGGCACGGATGCCTCCGGCGCATCGTCGGCAAGGGCAACGGAGCCATCCAGGCTATGTATAAAGTCAGCCAGCGCATCGCTGAACTCGGCCCGCTCCGTCTGGGTCGCGTTCTCTACTTCAAACAGGAAACTTTCGGTCGCTCCGCTGAGACGGGACCACAGCACACTTTCAACCGAGTTGTAATGATTCACCGCCTGCTGGAACAGTGCCTTGGCCTCTGTGCCCTGACTGCTGCGGCTTTGAATCAGGTCCAGAAACTCCGGATGGTCCTCCCAGATGGCAACGGGATCTTCCAGGTAATCCAGATAGTTCGCATAGGTCACATCGACTGTACCAGTGCTATACATATCGTGCAGCAACTGCATGCCTTGGGAGAACTTGAGGCAGGCGAGAATGACTTGCACGTCGGCGTATTCGACCCGTAGCCGCTCGGCAAACCCGGTTTCTTCCGGATCGAAGGTGACGCTGAACCCTTCACTCAGCGTTGAAAGACGCCGGACCAGGGTGCTTAGCAACTGCCCGGACGGTGCCGATGGGCTGAACAGAAATTGAGCCAGCTGGTCCGAATTCGTGCCGGACTTGAATTTCGGGTAAACATTCAAGAAGCCTGTGCCATTGTTGACGGCAACATCGCTGGCGTCATCCAGCGTGAAGCCAAACAGCGGGGCATCGGGATCTTCGGTGCCGTAGTAATAAGACCACCGAGGCTCGGCCTGCAGCGTCAGCTGATCGCCGGGCTCCAGCCATAGGCTGATCGTGTAGAGTGGCTGCGCTGGATCACGGCCAAAGATACCGTAGTCAACCCTCTCGTTGATTTCTGAGTTATCCAGCGAAAAGCCCGATTCGCGGAATTCTCCGATCTCGATGCCATTCAAATGGATTAGACCGAAAAAAACTGCTGATGAATAGTATATTCCTCCCGCATTTTGATAAAAGGTCAGATCCATCTGCCGCGCGGCCGCGCCCTGGTATGCCAGGGTCAACAAACGCCCATCCGGGTTCCAACTCTGGTGGAGATCGTTGTAGGAGAACCAATAATCCAACTCCTGTGTCTCATTAGAGAGATCGTCTAACACCATCACTCCGTCCGCTTGCCAACCCGCCCCGGTGGTCTCCAGCAGCTCAAAATCAAACAAGGTGTTCGCCGGATCACGCAGCCAATTATAACGCCAGTAATTTCCGTTTTGTTCTTCAATTGCAGCAGATTTTGCGAAACTGAGGGTCGTGAGATCAAATCCGTAGTTATAGTCTTCTTCCAATCGGATATAGTCACCCGGTTCCAGCAAGAGACCAAAGCTTCGCTGATTCGTGTCCGGATCATACCAATATTCATAATGAGTCCAAACGGAGAATGAATCAAGACTGGCCCGCCCCATATACTCATTGTTGGCAAAAAGCTTCAGCCCGCCGCTCATGTCGCCGAAGCTGACGTCAAAAACCACCCCTTGATCCTGTTCCGAAGTATTGTGCAGCACCAGCACACCTTTTTCATTAGCGGGAAACTGGTAGGTCCGGATACCTCCGCTTTCCGAAACTTCCAGCGGCGTACTGCTGCCGAAGATCGTCTGCGGCCCGCGCCCCACACCGTCGCGGTCAAAATAGGAGGAAAGATCCGCCAACTCACCTGCAGCAGATGCATCTGCACCGATTGAAGCCGCGAATGCGGGCAGGTCATTCTCAACCCAAAGCCCGATATCCACCATGGAACGAAGGATCTGCGCTTCTGCCGTAGGCGGTTGACTCGCCAGCATGCTTTGAGCCGACTCAAAATCGGATCCAAAGAGAGCCGACCTTACGTCAGAGATGGTCGATTGTGCCGGGAGCTGAGCACATAAAAGTGCTGAAATTCCGTAGAGGATGTGCTGCGTCATTTTTTTCATGTCAGGTAGTTAGGGTTTGAATTGCCAGTGAATTTGATTGTTGGCCACGTCGTGCGACAGCACACAGCGTGGGCTTGAAGTGCCAAGTAAGTTCAGGTGGATTTCTCCCCGATGGACCAGCGGCATGGTAGTTGACGACCACTCCGACGGTTCCTCGCGCTCCCCTCCGGGCAGCCTCAGGCGGATGGCCCCGATCAGCTCCATTTGCTGCAGGGGCTCCACCAAGGAAATGATTTTGGACCAGTCTTGGCCGGTGACCGCAGCTTGCCGGAAATCGAGACCCAGACTGCCGACGGCAAGCCCGTGCTTTGGAACTGAAAAGACCCCCATCTTTCGCTTGGCCGGGCGGATGACATCCGCGGTCAGGAAAAAACAGACATAGCCATCAACGGAAGAGAAAACCGGCACTTTGGATTTGCCCACCCGTGAGAATTCGAGCGAGGAAGCTGTTGGCAAAGACGTGCCGGAACGAGCTTGCTCCGTTGCAGCATTAAGCACTGCCGGGCCTCCCAGCAGCCAACCAGCCAAGCAGCAGACAGCCATCAGTTTTGCAATCTGAAATCGGCTCTGGCGAGCTCGCGCAGTTGTTGACATGACGGCAATTGGAATTACAGGAGTGAAAATAAATAACAGTTAAACATTCGCCAGTTGAGTTGAATCTTGCAAGAAAACAATGGGCTGGAAGCCAGTTATGGGTGCAATTTAAGTGCGGGGTAACATACGGAAACAGGGGAACAGGGTAGCGCAGGTGCGTCCCCGCACCGCAAGAAGGGTAGTGCAGGTGCGTCCCCGCACCGCAAGAACGTCCGCTGTGCCTAACACCCTGACAGACATGCCCGGGTGTCAACCAGGCCACAGCCGCAAGGTGCGCCGCGGGACGCGGTCGCGCTACCCGCATGAATTAGAGCTTACCCCGTAATTAAAATTGCCAGTTATCTCTGTAACTTTTGTGTATCGGCGTGAGGTCGGCTCAGGCGGGTGCTAATCAGCGCACGAGCGCAGCAACTCACGCGCGGGGATGCTCGGCAGCACACTGCCGCATGTGATCCGAAAACCGCGCAGGAATTCTTCTACCGGCAGCATGCGTCCGCCGGGGCGCTGCAATTCATGAATTTGCAGGACACCCCTTCCGGTTGCCACATCGAGTGTATCGCCCGCAGCGAGCACGGTGCCCTCCGACGCGCCGGCGGTCACCGGCAGCCAGGCTGCGCGGCCGACCTTGATCCGGGTGGATTCATAATCGAAATACGCGCCGGGCCAGGGCGTGAATGCCCGCAGGCGGCGCTCGATCTGTTGCGCCGTCAGCTGAAAATCCAGTGCGGCGTCCTCTTTTGTGATCTTCCGGCAGTAGCTGGCTGCGGCCCCGTGCTGCGCCTTAAACGGCAACTCGCCGACCACCGCCGAAGCCAGATTCCGGCGCAGCAGCGGCACGACGGCCTGCCCGATTTTGGCCCGCAGATCGGGCGCGGTATCCGTTTTATCAATACGCACCCGCTCGCAGTCGGCCACCGCTCCGGCATCCATCCCGCGCGCCACCTGCATCAGGCAAACCCCGGTTTCTGCCTCCCCCATGGCAATGGCGGTCTCGACCGGGGAGGCGCCCCGGTAAGCCGGCAGGATGGAACCATGAAAGTTCAGCATACCATGCGCCGGGGCCTCCCGCAGCGCCCGGGGCAGAAAATGCCCGTAGGCCATCACAAATGCCAGTGCCAGTCCGGCATCGGCGAGCAGGGCAACCAGTCCGGCATCCGGCTTCTCGGGCTGCAGCAAGGGCAGCCCTTGTTCCGCCGCAAATGCCGCCACCGGATTCTGCTGCAGGTGCTTGCCCCGCCCGGCGCGCCGGTCCGGTTGGGAGACGATCAGCGCCAGTTCGCACAGATGCGCCGCCTCCCCACAGAGATAACGCAGCCCCGGCAGGCAGATGGCATCCGAACCGAAATAGGCGATCCTGGCTTTCTTTACCGACATACTAAAGTAATTCCTGTTGCCCCATCGATTCGCGTTCGGCATCCGAAGCCGCGCTTTGCACCATCAACCAGCGCAGACTCGGCCCCGCCAATTCCGGCTCGCCCAGCAGCCGCGCCAGCAGCAGCGCCGATGCCAGTGCATCATAGAGCGCACAGTGATAATGCCGGCGGTCCGGCGGGCAGTCCAGACGGGCACGTGCATCCAGCTCATCCTGCAAGCCGAAGCTGCCGACCAGTGCCTCCAGCCCATAGCTCTCCAGTCCGGGATAAATCCGCCGGTAGAGCCGCAGGGTATCCAACCAGGGGCCCCAGTTTGCCGCCTGCAGCTCCGGCATCGCAAAGTTGACACACTTTCGCGGATGCGGCCAGACGTTCGTAATCAGACCGGACTCGACCGCCACATTATGCGCCGCAAAAGGCCCGCCCTCCCGCAGTCCGGCAAACAGCGACCACTCACGGTCGAAAGGCTCCGCCCGGCGGGCCTGCTCCTCGTGGATCCCGTGGGTGGCCCGGTCCTGATCGGAAATGGTGCCCTCCGGCGCGCAGATGCGGGTATAGGTCGCTTGAATCGAGGAACCCACCAGTGTGGCCACGCCATACTCCACAATACCGCTCTGCCGGCTGCCCTCAAAATCGATCACATGGATGGGGATGGAACTCATAATTAGGCAGCGAGCACAAAGCTTGAACCGCAAGTTGACAACTGCCAAAGCACCGCTTCGGCTGGATAGGGTTCAATTTTAAGTGCGGTGTAATTTACCATAACATGGTAGCGCAGCTGCGTCCCCGCACCGCAGGAACGTCCGCAGAGCCCGGCACCCACCAAACCCATTCCGGAGCGTCGATCAAGCCACAGCCGCAACGTGCGCTGCGGGACGCGATCGCTCTACCCTGCTGTGATCGCGCTTACCCAGCACCTAAAATTACACCCGACTGAATCTGCTGTTGCTTCATGCCGGAGCGAAGGACAACTTTTACTATCAACCCCCCTCTTCATTCAGTCATGTCCACACTCACACGCGAACAAAAAGACGAATTCATCCCGTTCATTGCGCAGCTCTGCCACGAAGCGGCCAAAGAAATCCTGCCCCATTACGGGCCCGATGTCGCCATCGAGCGCAAGTCGGATGCCACCCCGGTCACGCTGGCCGACCGCAATGCGGAAAAGCGTATCCGTGAACTCCTGGCCGCGCGCTATCCGGAGCACGGCATCATCGGCGAGGAGTATGGCCGCGAGCGCGCCGATGCCGAGTTCGTCTGGGTATTGGATCCGGTGGATGGCACCAAGTCCTTCATCTCGGGAGTCCCGCTCTTTGCTACGCTGATCGCGCTGCTGCATCACGGCCGCCCGGTGATCGGCGCCATCAACCAGCCCGTGCTGCAGCAAATCGTAATCGGCGACGGCGAGACCACCACGCTGAACGGCAAGCCCGTCAATGGTCGTCCGGCCTGCCCGCTCAGCGAGGCCACCCTCTGCACCACCGATCCGATCCGCACGACGCTCTGGCAAAACAATGCCGACTGGTCGGCCCTGCCGCCCAAGACGGCGCTCTACCGCTCCTGGGGTGATGCCGGCGGCTACATTCTGCTCTGCTCCGGCTTTATCGATATCATGTGCGACCCCCTGATGGAGATCTGGGACTGCGCCGCAATTCTCCCCTGCCTCGCCGGGGCCGGTATCCACGCCACCGGCTGGCAGGGCGGCGATGCCTTTGACGAGCGCTGTATCATCGCGGCCAAAGCTCCCCTGCACGCCGAAGTCATGGCCACCCTTTATCCGGAAAAATAAACTGCCGCTCAGCTCAAGACTTCCGAACACCGTGGCACATGTGCTGAAATATCTGAGAGAAGGCGTCCAGGCCACCAGGGATTACAACACGCTCGATTTTTTTCCACTGCGCCACACGCTGCAGGGATACAACCGCGTCAAGCTGTCCGGCGACCTGCGGGCCGGGCTCAACGTCGCGCTGCTGGCTTTTCCGCAGGGCATGGCTTACGCGCTGATTGCAGGACTGCCGATTGAATATGGCATCTACGGCTCTGCCATCGCGGCAATGGTGGCCCCGGTCTTCTCCCGCACCCGCTACATCACACTCGGCCCCACCAATGCCTCTTCGGTCATGCTGCTGAGTGCCTTTCTGGGGCTGGGCATAGCCGGCGCGGAAATGCTCCGTCTGGTCCCGACGCTGATCCTCCTGATTGGTATCTTTATCCTGCTGGGCGCATATTTCAAGGTCGCCAACTTCATCCAATACATCTCCCGCTCGGTCATCACCGGCTACATCACGGCAGCCGCACTGCTGATCATCACCAATCAACTACCCAAGGCATTCGGGCTCACGCTGGAAGGCAAGGGCGCCTCCTTTTTTGAATCGGTCGCGCTGATGCTGGGAGCACTGGATACGGTGCACTGGGCGACGCTGGGGACCAGTATCGCCACGGACGGGGTTTACGTGCAGCTTAACCGCAAATTCAAGACGCTGCCGAATGTGGCGATCTGCCTGATCGTGGTCTCCGGCGCAGCCGCGCTGCTGCTCGGCCCAGAGTCGGGCATCATTCTGCTACCGGGAATCGACGCAGGAGATTGGCCCTTTCAAGTGCCCTCATTGAACTTTGAGGCCTTCAAAATGCTGGCCAGTCCCGCACTCGCCATCGCGCTGCTGTGCATCCTGGAGGGGATCTCTATCGGCAAGTCACTGGCGGCCAAAACCGGTGCCCGGTTGGATGCCAATCAAGCCATGCTTTCCATCGGCATGGCCAACATCGCCTGTGCTTTTTTCTCCGGTATGCCCGCCTCCGGTTCGCTCACCCGCTCCAGTCTGAGTGCTTCCAGCGGCGGGCGAACCGTGTTGGCCAGTTACATCAGCGGCGTGGTTGTCTGCATCGGTGCCTTTCTGCTGGGCCCCTACACCGCCTACATTCCGCAGTGCGCCCTGGCTGTGCTGGTCATCACAATCGGAATTTCGCTGGTCAACCAGCATGCCATTCGCATTGTCATGCGCACAACCAAGTCGGATGCCGCCGTGTTTTTGATCACCTTTGCCAGCGGCACCATCCTCCCGCTGGATACGGCCATCTACGTCGGTGTCGGCACCTCGATCATGCTCTTTCTGAAAAAAGTCGCGCGACCGGAAAGGGTCGAATACGCCTTCAATGAACAGGGGCAGCTGGCCCAGACCAGTGAGACCATCAAACGCGATACGCCGGAGGTTTCAATTGTGCACGTCGAGGGTGAACTCTTCTTCGGCGCAGCCGAACTTTTCCGGGATCAAATGCGCCGCATCTGCGAGGATCCTAACCTGAAAATCGTTGTGCTAAAAATGCGCAACGCCCACCACATGGACGCCACCGGCGTGATGGCGCTGGAAGAACTGGTGCACTATATGCATACGCTGGGGCGTTACCTGATCCTGAGTGAAGCCAAGGCAGACCTGGTGAAAGTGCTTCAAAATTCCGGGCTGTATGATTATATCGAAGCGCGTAATATTTTCACCGACGATCCGGCCAATCCGACCATGTCCACCGCCCGGGCGCTGCGCCGCGCCAAGGAGCACCTGGGTGCCGGTGACGCAAACGTTTCGATCTATGTGGACCCGGAACGGGACAAACAAAAGCGATGAAGGAAAGTTCGCCCGCTCCCCATGCAGCTTGACG
>Ga0100390_10000198_pt1 | contig 57523 bp, 58 predicted proteins | sample CryGeymeta201514_FD_81540 | JGI IMG/M metagenome (GOLD analysis project Ga0100390, IMG submission 81540) | Groundwater microbial communities from Crystal Geyser aquifers in Utah, USA - Crystal Geyser metaG 2015-14 | ecosystem: Environmental > Aquatic > Deep subsurface > Groundwater | place... | reverse complement strand
TCGCTGCCTAGTTATATCGTTTACTATTCACTCTCATATTTTTTCAATCCTACTTTTTTTATTTATCTCTAGCTTTACTTTACATCTAACTTATATTTTATTTTTGCAAGAATGTGATAAAAATGTTACAAAACTATACATCGTTATAGAATTATCACAAATATATCACTTTCATTTATTTCTAAATATTAATAATAATAATAATGTATTATTATTTTATGCTTCTTTTTTCTATATTTATCCAGATTATTTATAATAAATATATTTATTAATTATAAATTAACCTATTTTCATACAACATATACTATTTATCTTAAGATTACTTTTCATTGTACTTACATATAATGCTTGCAATTGAGATAGTTTATCTATTTTATATAAAATAATTACCAAGGAAAAAGAATGAAAAAAACAATTAAATTAGCAATGGTAGCTGTATTAGCTTTAGGTGCAACGTCTGCATTTGCTACAAACGGTTCTGAATTAATAGGTACTGGAGCGAAAACTCGTGGTATGTGTGGTGTTGGCATTGGTATAAGTCATGGTGCGGAATCAACATTGGCTAATGCCGCTTTAATTACATCTGTTAAGGGAACTGAGATCTCTTTTGGTGGTACTATATTTATGCCAAATGTATCTGCGGACATGGGTGCTGGTGCAAAAGACAGTGTTGCTAATCTTAGTGTTATACCAGAAGTTTCTATTGCTACGAAAGTAAATGATAATTTCTACATGGGTATTGGTATGTGGGGCACAGCTGGAATGGGTGTAGATTACCGTAAAGAGAGTGGATATACATCTAACTTTAAAATGGTTACCAATTTACAGCTTATGCAGTTTGGTGTGCCTTTAGCTTACAAGTCAAATGGCTTTAGTGCCGCAGTGACTCCAGTATTACAATATGGCTCGTTAGACATGAACTTTGCTGGTGTCCTTGATTCATCAACTATGACTAGTACACCAGGAAGTACTGCAAATGCTAATTTTGGTGCTGGTGTCTCTCAAGATTTAAAATTTGGATATAACTTAGGTTTAGCATATGAAGCTGCTGGTTTTACAGTGGGTGCATCTTATAAATCTCAAATTGACATGCAATACACAGGTCAAATTTCAGGAGCCAGTCAAGTGTTTGCTAATTTTGGTTTATTTGGAGGGCAAGCTTTGTCTGATAAATTATCAACTCCTGCTACATTAGGGTTTGGTGTGAGTTATGAGATGTCTGGCAGTACAATTGCAATTGACTATAAACAAGTGAATTGGTCTTCTGCAGAAGGATATAAAGATTTCAAATGGGAAAATCAAAGTGTAATAGCTATTGGTTATGAATATTTGGCTAAAAATTGGGCTGCGCGTGTAGGTTATAACTATGCAAATAATCCAGTTGCTAATCAAGCGGCAACTTCTGGAACGGATGCAACAGGTTCAGCAATTAATATGTTAAATGCTCTAGGTTTTCCAGCAACAATCAAATCACATATGAGTGTAGGTGCTTCATATAATCTTTCTGATGCAACAAGTGTTGATTTAGCTTATGTGTATGCTCCTAAAGTATCAGATACTTATACAACTGCTGGATTTGCTGGTTTTGGAGCAACAAATCCAGCATCTGTTAAAGTTGAGCATTCTCAATCAAGTGTTAGTTTTCAACTTAACTATATCTTCTAATCACAAACCAATCTCAATCTATATTTAAATGTCGCCTTTATGGCGGCATTCTATTTCTACACTTCATAAAAACTATATCTCTCAAGTATTTGTGAATATATAGAATTAGCAAATTTTTATGTTACAATATCCCATAAAATTTGTGATTGTTTTGTGATAAATAATGCAGATTACACAATTAAGGAAAAATCATGATTAATAAATTAATTAAAACTACAGCGGCTCTCTCTTTAGTTGCTTCAGTTGCTTTTGGTGCACAAGGTGTTATGTTTAATGTTGTCGGTGGGAATGCTGAAAAGCAATATAACACTATGATAAATGAAAAGATAGAGGATATCGGCTTTGTTCTATCTGACCCACATGAAAGAATTAATGATGCTTATTCTACAAAATATGGAACTAAAACTCTAGAAGATGGGAAGACAAATCCTGGTTATGATCCAGAGTGGAAAAAAAGTTTAGATAATCTTGGTTTCTTTTCAATTTCAAATGATGAAAAGATTCGTGAGTTACTTTTAAAAGCTCCAGAATTAGGAGGTTTTTCACCTTTTAATCTTCACATTTACAAAAAAGCTGCAGAAGATAAAACTTATGTTGGGCATGTTGTCCCTCAGACTATGCTAGATATAGTTGGTATTAAAGACAAAGCTATTCGTGAGGCTTTTATCGCAAGTTTTCCTGAACTAGATGCATTAGTTCAAAAAGAGATTGGTGGTAAAATTGAGATAAGTGAGTTTAAAGCACTTCCAGCAAAAACAATGATGAAATTTGAGCTAGAGTTTGAAAGACCAGAAGATCTTTCAGAATATATTGATGAATTTCAAGAGGAGTTTGAAGCTGCATTTGAAGAGAACAAGTATATCATTGCAGGCTATAAGAACTATAAAGCTTCATACGATGATTTAGGTTTAGAATTTGATAAATATGATGCCTATTTTACTTACTCTTTATGCCATTTTACATTTTCGTACAATATCTTTAACAAAGGTGTTCCAGAAGCTGGTGCATTTGCTCCATGTTCAATGTATATGTATATTGAAAAAGGGACAAACAAACTTATTATCGGTATGCCTCGTTTAGCGAATTGGGCATCTGTCTTAAATATGAAAGATGAAACAATGAAAAAATCTATTCATGATTTAGATGTTGAAATTGTAAATATTATGAAAGATTTAGGTGCGAAAGAGATATGAAAAAAACATTCTTAGTAATAAGCGTAGCCATTACTCTAATACTCTCTGGCTGTGCGGGAAAAACCACCTCACCAGCTGTTGCTGGTAGTTTGTCTGGAACCGATGTAAGCACTTATTTGATTGGGGAATATATGGATGTTCCGAGTGCTTCTAGTAAGCTTGAAGCAGCTGGATTTGAGATTCTTGCGAGTTACAAATCTGTAAAAAAAGGGACTACAATTGTTTTTACAAACGCTGAATTAAAAGCTCAAGCGGCGAAGCCAACAAGAGCACACGCTGCAGTTTTACGTCTTTTTGTTGATGAACAAGAGCAAATGATTAGTTTTACAAACCCTGTCTATTTTGGCAAGGCATTTATGCAAGATGATTATGACCATGCAGTCTTTAATGCGCAGTTTGAGAAGCTAAACAGTGCATTTACTGGTTTAAAACCTTCTGTTGATAAATGGAGCTTTGATGGACTCCCAACATACCATTTTATGCTTGGCATGCCTTATTACAATGAGCCAGATATTCTTGCAACTGGAAGGAATAGCGAACTGATTGCAAAAGCAAATAGTTATAAAGATGGAAAACTCAAAATTTTTGAACTTAAACTATCTGATAGCATTACGCTTTTTGGGTATAAATTGGCTACAAGAACATCTAAGTTTGTCAAGAAAATTGGTAGAGCTAACGCAGCAATACTTCCATGGTGTATAGCAGTTGAAGATTCTAAAGCGACAGCACTGAGTGCAAAGTATTATATAGCTATGAGTTATCCATTGTTGGATATGGGTGGATTTATGGGGATTATGACTGTTCAAGGTGCGGTTATAGCGGATTTAGAAAAAGTATTTAAGTAGAGAGACTCTCTTCTCTTTGGCATGTGGAAATAAACTTTCCACATGCCAAACATTTAAAAGCTATAGTGATTAAATCATTACAGCTTTTCTTGCACCCTCTTTTATTTCACCGATAAGATAACCATCTGTTTTACTTAATACTGTTTCAACATCTGCATCATCTACAACTAAAATCATACCAACACCCATATTGAATGCTCTGTACATCTCCTCTTCTGCGACATGTTCACTCATAAGTTTGAAAATAGGTAAAACCTTTATACTCTCTTTTTTAACTTCAGCCATAAGGTTTTCTGGTAGTACACGAGGTAAGTTTTCAACAATTCCACCCCCTGTAATATGCGCCATTGCTACAATCTCATTTTTTAAAGCTTTAAAAGTTTTAACATAGATATTTGTTGGCTCAAGGAGCGTCTCGATAAGTGGTTTTCCGTTGAACTCATCCTCAAAGTGCATACCCATTTTTTCAAACAGTACTTTTCTTGCTAAAGAGAAACCATTGGAGTGAAGACCTGAACTTGGAAGTGCGATAAGTTTATGCCCTGCTTTTACAAGAGAGACTCTATCCATTTCACTCTTCTCAGCAACACCAACTGCAAATCCAGCTAAATCATAATCATCGCTAGAGTACATTCCTGGCATCTCTGCAGTCTCACCACCAATAAGTGCGCATTCGCTTCTGATACATCCCTCAGCGATTCCAGCTACAACACTTGTCGCAGTTTTAACATCAAGTTTTCCTGTAGCATAGTAGTCAAGGAAGAAAGAGGGTGTTCCAAAGTTGCATAACAAATCATTAACGCACATTGCAACCAAATCGATTCCAACAGTATGGTGAATACCTGAATCAATAGCAAGTTTTAGTTTTGTTCCAACTCCATCAGTTGCGGCAAGCATAACAGGCTCACGAAAGCCTTTTGGTAGTTCAAATGCTCCAGCAAAAGAACCTATTCCACCTAGTACACCTGGGATTCTTGTAGATTTTACTAAGGGTTTAATGTTCTCAACAAAACTATTTCCAGCGTCTATATCAACACCAGCATCTTTGTAGCTAATTTGGCTCATATTTGGCTCCATTTAAAAAGTGTGAAATTATATCTTATGCGAGTTGAGAGAAGAGTTAATCTTGGCATGTGGAAATTCCACATGCCAAAGAGAGGGTTGTGTGGCAGAGCACTTTTTATAAATCGCACTTCTTAGAGATAATACAGAGTGGACAAAAGTTTAGAAGTCCTGCAGCAAGAGGGATGATTCCTAGAAAAAACCATGGAGCATACTCTGAAGCTCCCCATTGTATGATACCTGTGACGATAAGTGCTACACCTAAAATGATACGAAACACTCTACAAAATGATCTTATCTTGTTAAAGTTCATTTTTATTCCTTTAAATAATTTATCATAATTATATCTACAATTTATAAAACTAAGAAATCAATTATCAAGTGTAGCTTAAATATATGCAAGTTTTAAGCTTTTTAAAACATATAAAGGCAAATATGCTAAAATCGCTTTTAATATAAAACTGAGGAACTTTTTAAATGAAATCTTTTATCTATCCAGAAATGATGGTCCACGTACCTCTTTGTACAAGTAAGACACCGAAAAATATTTTAATCATAAGTAACGATGCAAATCAGTTAAGTAATGAGATAAAAAAACATGATGAGATGAGTTCAAACATAGTTCCATGTAGCTTGGATGCTTTGCGTGATTTAAGCGATAGCAGTTATGATGTAGTTATTTGTGAAATGAGTGGAGATGCTGCTGTAATAGCGCACATAAACCGTGTTCTTAAAGAGGATGGACAGTTGAGTATAACGCATGACTCTCTTGATGAAATACAGAATAACAGAATTCTCATGCAGGTTTTAGCGAACTACTTTAAGGTGATTATGCCTTACAATTTAGGTACAGGTGCGACGGCTATTTTAGCCTCTAAAGAGTATCACCCAACTGCAGATATTATTTTACAAAGATCAGATATGCTAGATGATTTACACTACTATAACTGTGATATTCACATCGCATCTTTTGCTATGCCAAATTATATTCGTAAAGAGTATTTAGGAATCATTAAAAACTAATGGCTTTTGAATATGCTATAGCGCTCACAGGAGGAATCGCCACAGGAAAGAGTACTGTAGCATCTCTTCTGTCTTTAAACGGTATGCGTGTTATAGATGCCGATACCATCTCCCATGAAATTCTCGATGCTTCCTCTGGCTGGGTGCAAGAGACTTTTGGGGATGAATATGTTGAAAACAACAAAGTAAATCGAGCAAAACTCGGTGTTCTAGTCTTCTCAGACGATAAAGTAAAAAAAGTTTTAGAAGATTTTTTACATCCTAAAATAAGAGAAGAGATTGAGAAGCGTTCTGTAAAACAGGATAGCTTTAAGTTTCCATATCTTATAGATATCCCACTCTTTTTTGAGAAAAATGCGTATGATATAAAAGAGAGCGTTGTTGTCTATACTCCAAGTGAGATACAATTAGAACGCTTTATAAAAAGAAATGGTTATTCAAAAGAGGATTCCATAAAAAGAATCCATTCACAAATGCCAGTAGAAGAGAAGAAAAAGAGAGCGACGTGGGTTATTGATAACTCCAAAGACCTTAAGCATCTTCAGAGAGAGTGCGAAGAGTTTGTTGAAAAAATAAAGCGTAAGTATTTGCAGGAGAAAAAATGACAATATCAAAATACAGTGCGAACGGAAATGATTTTGTGTTATTTCACACGTTTGTCAAAAGTGATAGAAGTGAATTGGCAAAAGAGCTTTGTCATCGACAAAATGGAATCGGTGCAGATGGTCTGATTGTCTTAATTCCACATGCCAGATATGATTTTGAATGGCAGTTTTATAACTCAGATGGGAGCGAAGCTGAGATGCGTGGAAATGGCTCTCGCGCCTGTGCCCATTATGCTTTTGTCAATAACCTTGCAGAGCGTAAGATGAGTTTTTTAACAGGTGCAGGGATTATCTCTGCGGAAGTAGATGGGGATATGGTTCTAAGCGAGCTAACACCACCTTCTATTTTAGAAAAAAACATACACTACAATGGGAAAACATGGATAAAGGTTGATACGGTTGTTCCTCATCTTGTAAGTTTTACGGATGATATTGAGAGTTTTGATTTGCAAGAGGCAAAAGAGTTGCGATTTAAATACAATGCAAATGTAAATATAGCTTTTGTCGATGGAGGAAACCTGCGTGTTCGAACTTATGAGCGAGGTGTGGAAGATGAGACTTTGGCATGTGGAACTGGAATGGCGGCTTGTTTTTATGTTGCTTTACTAGAGAAGAGAGTTTCAGATTCTATAGAGGTTTATCCTAGAAGTGGAGATACGCTCTATTTAGGTACAAACAATAAAACGATTACTTTTAAAGGCAGAGTGAAAAAAGTTTTTGTAAGTGAGTTCAATCTTTAAATCCACACGCTTTGGCATGTGGAAATAAAAAGCGTTAAAGCACTGCAGCCTCAACAATTTTAGCTTGATGGTCCGCTATCAGAGGTTCAATAATCTCATCTAAAAGACCACCATGCATAATCTCGGCAAGTCTGTAGAGTGTTAAAGTGATTCTATGATCACTTATGCGATTTTGCGGATAGTTATAAGTTCTAATTCTTCCGCTTCTATCTCCACTTCCAACTTGCGCTGAACGTGCTTGGCTATCTTTAGCTTGCGCTTCTTGCATCTCAAGGTCATAAAGCCTAGCTTTGAGAACTTTCATCGCAGCATCTTTATTTTTGTGTTGAGATTTACCATCTTGATTCGTTACAACCAAACCAGATGGTAAATGCGTAATACGAACAGCTGAATCGGTCGTATTTACTGACTGCCCACCATTACCTGATGAACGCATTACATCAATTTTTAGGTCGGATGCATTAATCTGTATCTCAACATCATCCACTTCAGGCATTACGGCAACAGTGATTGCTGAGGTGTGAACACGCCCCTGAGACTCTGTTGCTGGAACCCTTTGAACACGGCGAATTCCACCCTCATATTTCAAACGACTATAAACCTGATCGCCTTTGATAAGTGCAATAACTTCTTTATATCCACCCGCGTCCGACGGAGATGTACTTATAAGCTCTATCTTCCAACCTTGAAGGTCAGCATAGCGCGTGTAAGCATCAAAAAGGTCTCCAACAAAGATAGCAGCCTCATCTCCCCCTGCACCAGCTCGAAGCTCAACGATGATATTTCTATCATCATTGGGATCTTTTGGTAAGAGAAGAAGTTTTATCTCCTCTTCTAGCTGAGGTTTTTGAGGCTCTAACTCTTTAAGTTCCTCTTTTGCCATCTCAAACATCTCAGAATCATTGAGCATCGCTTTAGCTTCTGAGATATCTTTTATAAGTGCTTGATACTCTTTCGCTTTTTCTACGATTGGTGAAAGTGAAGATTGTTCTTTTGAAAGATTTGTCATTCTTTTAATATCAGAAGTGATGTCAGGTGAACTTAGCAGGTCGCTAAGTTCATTATAGCGGATGATAAACGGGGTAAGTTTATCGGCTAACATTAAGTGTTAACCTTATATAGCGTTTACAGCTCTGTGTAGACGACTTACTTTTCTTGCAGCAGTAGCTTTTTTCAAAACACCTTTGCTTACAAACTTGTGAATTTGTTGGTTAGCAGTTTTAAATGCTGCAGTAGCTTCTTCTTTATTACCTGCGTCAACAGCAGTGTTAACAGTTTTAACGATATTTTTAAGACGAGTTCTGTAGAAACGATTACGTTCAGCACGAACGATTGTTTGACGAATTCTCTTAATAGATGACTTGTGATTTGCCATGTAATGAGTCCTTCTCATGAAATTTTAAGTGCGCAATAGTAGCTTAAAGATAATTAAAATTAAGTTAAAGATAAGGAGAATTGTAATATTTCAGCTTTGTATGTATATTTATGTTAAAATACAGCACTTTAAATACTGGAAAAAAATATGAAATTATTCGGAACTGATGGAGTGAGAGGAGAAGCAGGCTCATTTTTAACTGCTGAACTTGCAATGAAAGTTGCTATGGCAGCTGGAATCTATTTTAAAAAACACTCGACAAATAATAAAATATTGATTGGTAAAGATACCCGTAGAAGCGGTTATATGATAGAGAGTGCTATTGTAAGTGGCTTGACAGCGATTGGTTACGATGTTGTTGAGATAGGGCCTATGCCAACACCTGCCATTGCTTTTATTACAGAAAATATGCGTTGTGACGCTGGTATCATGATAAGTGCTTCGCATAACTCCTTTGAAGATAATGGGATAAAGTTTTTTGACGGGCATGGAGACAAACTCTCAAGCGAAGCAGAAAAAGAGATAGAGTTGATTTATAAAAATCAAGCATTACTCTTGGATGCACAAGTAACCGCAAAAAAAATTGGTAAGGCAAAAAGAATTGATGATGTTATTGGAAGATACATTGTGCAGTTAAAAAACTCCTTTCCAAGAGAAATTTCACTCCGAGGAATGCGAATTGTTTTAGATACGGCAAATGGAGCAGCTTATAAAGTTGGACCAACTGTATTAGAAGAGCTTGGTGCAGATGTTATCGTTTTACATGATAAACCAGATGGTTTTAACATCAATGAAGGATGTGGCGCACTCCATACAAAAGATTTATGTGAGAGTGTTGTGAAGTTTAGGGCAGATTTAGGAATTGCCCTTGATGGCGATGCGGATAGGCTTGTTGTTGTCGACGAGAAAGGCGAGGTTGTAGATGGAGACCAGCTTTTAGGAGCTTTAGCCTCTTGTATGAATGATAACGGTGTTTTAAAAGGGGGAGGAATAGTCGCTACTGTTATGAGTAATCAAGGGCTTGAAGATTTTATGGTGCTAAAAGGATTAAAACTCTTTCGTTCAGATGTCGGGGATAAAAATGTTTTAGAGATTATGAAAAAAGAGGGCATCAATTTTGGAGGAGAACAGAGCGGACATGTGATTGTGAATGATTATGCGAAAACTGGAGATGGGCTTGTCTCTGCCCTTCAGGTACTAGCAATGATGATTACCACGAAGCAAAAAGCTTCCAAAGCGCTTCGTCCATTCAACCTCTATCCGCAAAAACTTGTCAATATCAATATTAAAGTTAAAAAGGAGCTTGCTAGCATAGAGGGTTTAAGTGCAAAACTCAAAGTTTTAGATGAGGAACACATTCGCCACCTTATCCGCTATTCAGGAACAGAAAATAAGTTAAGAATATTGCTTGAATGCAAAGATGGCAAAAAAATGAGTGCAAGAATGGATGAACTTGTAGCGTTCTTTCAAAAAGATTTAAATGCCTAAGCATAACTTACGTCTGAGTCTCATTCTCTCTCTAAGTATGCTTTGAGTCTTTATTATTGACCAAAACATTAAAATGTTGTTTGTTGATGGATTTAGATACTACACAGATTGCATAGATTTGATTCTAGTTTACAATAAAGGAGTCGCTTTCTCTTTGTTCTCCTTTTTAGCGGAGTATTTAAAGTATATACAGTTGGTTTTAGTTGTAGGCATTCTTGGTTATGTTTTTTATCTTAAAAAAGTATGTTACGCTTTTCCAGCAGGTCTTCTTCTGGGTGGTGCATTTTCAAATGTCTATGATAGATTTATCCATGGTGGCGTTGTGGATATGGTTTATTGGCATTGTGGATTTAACTTTGCTGTTTTTAACTTCGCAGATGTAATGATAGATGTAGCAGTAGTTTGGATTTTAGTACTTAACTTTAAAAAAGAGTGGTGTAAAAATTAAGCATGAAGCTTAAATTTTAAAGATAGATAAAAGCACTTTTTAGATATTATTGCCGAAAATAATAGTTAAAACTATACAAAAGAAAAAAGATTAAAGGAAATTGATGGAAATCAAATCAAAGAAAATTGATGGTGCAAATGCTGAGGGTGAAGCTACAATCTTAATGGAAGAAGTGAACGCGAAAGTTGAAAAAATCGCTAAAGAGCTTACAAAAACTGCAAAAATTGACGGTTTCCGTAAGGGTAAAGTTCCTGCTTCTGCTGTAAAGAAGCAGTATGGTGAACGTCTAGTTCAAGATGCTGAGGCAGAAGCTCTTCGTGATGTTTTAACACAAGGTTTAGCAGAACTTAATATTGCGAATGATGCTTTAATTGGTGAACCAAATATCTCTAGATTTGATAAAAGCGATGATAAAATAGAAGTAACTGTTAAAATCGCAATGCGTCCTGAAATAGAGTTGGGTGACTACAATGCAATGGTAAAAGAGTTTAACAAACCTGCGATTTCGGATGCAGACATAGATACAAGAATCAAAGAGTTAGCAGAAGCACAAGCTCCACTTGTAGATATAAAGAAAAATCGTAAAATGAAAGAGGGCGATACTGCTGTAATTGATTTTGAAGGTTCAATAGATGGTGTTCCTTTTGCAGGTGGAACTGCTGAAAATTTTGCACTTCGTTTAGGTTCTGGTCAATTTATTCCTGGCTTTGAAGATCAAGTGATTGGTATGAAAAGAGATGATGAAGCGGTTATTAAAGTGACTTTCCCTGAAAGTTATGGCGGCAAAGAGCTCGCTGGCAAAGATGCAGAGTTTAAAGTAAAAGTAAATAACATCCAAGTGAAAGAGGAAGTAGCTATAGATGATGAACTTGCTAAAAAAATGCTTCCAGGTGAAGAGGATGCAACTTTAGAGACACTAAAAGCATTAGTAAAAACTCAGATTGAGAATGAAGAGTTGTCTAAACTTTACAATGACGAGTTAAAACCAGCACTTTTAGAGTCTTTTGTTGCAGGTTTAAAATTTGACTTACCAGAGTTTGTGGTAGAACAAGAGATAGATATGGCACTTAACAAGAAAGCGCAACAAATGAGTGAAGAAGAGATTAATGAACTTCGCGAAAGTGAAGATAAATTAAAAGAACTTCGTGAAACTTTCCGTGAAGATGCATCAAAAAGTGTAAAAGCAACATTTATTATTGATGCTTTGGCAACTGCTGAAAACGTGAAAGTTGAAGAGCAAGAAGTAATGCAAACTATCTACTATGAGGCAATGCAAATGGGTCAAGATCCTCAAAAATCGTACGAGCAGTATAAAAATGCAGGCTACCTTCCTGCCATTCAAATGTCAATGGTTGAAGATAAAGTTCTTTCAGGACTTCTTAACTCAAAGATAAAAGAAGCGTAAGCAGATGAGCTATATTCCTTATGTAGTAGAAAAAACAGGACGTGGTGAGCGTTCTTATGATATTTACTCACGCCTTTTAAAAGATAGAATTGTAATGCTTAGCGGAGAAGTAAATGATCAAGTTGCTTCAACGATAGTTGCGCAGTTTCTTTTCCTTGAAGCTGAAGACCCTGAAAAAGATATCTATTTCTACATCAACTCTCCAGGTGGAGTTGTAACAGCAGGAATGGCAATCTTTGATACTATGAACTACATTCGTCCACATGTGGCAACTATCTGTATCGGACAAGCAGCATCTATGGGTGCATTTTTATTGTCTTCTGGTGAGAAGGGCACAAGATATGCGCTTCCACATGCTAGAATTATGATTCATCAGCCATTAGGCGGTGCACAAGGTCAAGCAACAGATATAGCAATTCAAGCGAAAGAGATTCTTCGCATGAAAGCTGAACTTAATGAAATCCTTTCTAAAAATACAGGTCAAAGCGTTAAAAAAGTAGAAGAAGACACCGATCGTGATAATTTTATGAGTGCAAAAGAAGCAGTTGAATATGGAATGATTGATGAGGTTCTAGTCAAAAGCGACAAAGAATAAGGGGATAAAATGGCAGGAACATTAAGAAGTAGAAGTCGTAGAAATTTAAATGCTGTAGAGACACCTGCTGCTGACCCCTTTAGTGATAAAACATTTGGGGTCGACTCTCCATCAAGTGACTTAGAGATTTATTCCAAAGAGGTTTTAAGTGCACTTATAACTGATAATTTACCTCCCACCCCAAGCAATTTTTCTCTTTACTTTGATCGACTTTTAGAAGAGAAAAGCGAAACGCTTCGTAAGCAGATCATCTCTATGCTCGAACTCGAAGAGAGTAATGATGCTGAGAGTACTATTGTATTGGAGCAGAATCTTAAAAAAGGGTTCTCATCTATTAAAAATATTTTAGTTGTTACTGCGAATCTCTATAAAAACATGAGTCTAATGGTCAAAATTCTAGATAAAAGAAAATCAGAATTGGGTGAACTCACGAGTACAGATACTATCTCTACTTTAGTTGGCTCGTTAGATGGAGACATATCAAAGTTAAATACAATTTTGAAAAAACAGAACTCACAAATGAAAACTATCTATGATGAGACAGCAGAGATAGTGAAAAATGTAGAGAATGAGACTATCTTTGATAACCAGTATGGGGTTTATAATAAGCGCTATTTGATGACAAAAATATTGCAAGAAGTAAAACAAGTTGCTGAATTTAAGCACAAAAGTTCTTTGATTATGATTGAGTTATCTCGCACCTTAAAAGAGAGTGTGAAAAACGAAAAAGCAATTATGCTTATGACAAGAACGATTGCAAGACTTTTACTGAAAACTTCAAGAAGAAGTGATACTGTTGCACATTATGGCAATGGAGTTTTTGCAATGCTCTTGAAACATACAGATATAACCAACGCTAAAAAAACTGCAGAGAGACTTTCGGACCTTGTCTCTAACAGTAATTTCTTTTTAGGTGACCGTGAAATAAAAATACAAATTTCTATAGGCGTTACTGACATTGATAGTAGTGGGCATACAGTCGAAGAAATCCTGGTGAGCTCTATGGATGGAATAGAAAAAGCATATTTAAACCCAGATCTGGATTTCGCCGTTTCCTTAAGAGATGAAGCAAACTAGAATGAATTTAAGTATCGTCGAGTACCCAGATAAAAGGTTAAAAGAAAAATCTCTTAAAGTTGAATCTTTTGATAAAAACCTGCATGAAATTTTGGATGCGATGTACCCAGTCATGACAGCATCCAACGGTATTGGTCTAGCAGCAATTCAAGTAGGAATTGCACAACAGATATTAATTTTAAATATTCCTCTTGAAGATGGTGAACAGGTAAGTGATAATCTTATTGAGATGGTTAACCCAGTCATAACACATAAAAGCGGAGAGACAGTTTATCAAGAGGGTTGTTTAAGCGTGCCTAGCTTTTATGAGGATGTCACACGCTTTGAGACAGTATACGTCAACTATCAAGATAGAGATGGGAATACAAAAACCATAGAAGCGGATGGACTCTTAAGTATAGCTATTCAACATGAAATCGATCACTTGTTGGGTATCCTCTTTATAGATAAACTATCCTATGCACGTAGAAAAAAATTTGAGAAAGAGTACAAAAAAATGCTCAAAGAGAAAAAAAGCTCTTAATATATGACAAATTGTCATATTTATCTCCAATAAGAATAGAATTTGATAGACTCTCTTTCAACATGATAGAGGTTGGAAAATGAAAACTGTTAAATGTGCTACATATGAGGGTTTAGATGCAAAAGTTGTCGAAGTTGAATCAACTCTGACAAAAGGACTTCCCTCTTTCTTTATTGTTGGAATGGCATCCGCATCCATAACAGAAGCAAAAGAGCGTGTGAAATCTGCACTCCTTAGCAACGACTTCTCCTTTCCTCCAAAACGTATAACCATAGGGCTCTCTCCAAGTGATGTACGCAAGGAAGGTTCTCAATTTGATCTTAGCATTGCCATGATGATTCTTCTGGATACGATGGAAGATGATTTTAGCGATTGGTTTGTTTTTGGGGAACTTGGACTTGATGGCAAGGTAAAAGAGAACCTTCAGCTCTATCCGCTTGTTCTCTCCCTTGCAAATCAAAAACTCATAAAAAAAGCCATCGTTCCACATGCCGCACTATTGAAACTTTCCAAAATACCAGATATAGAGTTCTATGGAGTAAACACTCTCAGCGAAGCCATCGATATGCTTAAAAATCAAGAAACCATTGCCCCAAGTATAGAACAGGGTGCAATTGAGTACCCCTTCTATGAGATTGGAGGTGAGAAATATTATTATACAAAAGAGTATGAGGATGATTTCTCAGATGTAAAAGGGCAAGAAGTCGCTAAGCGTGCAGCATTGATTGCTGCAGCTGGCTTTCACAATATACTTCTTACTGGAAGTCCCGGTTGTGGGAAAAGCATGATTGCAAAGCGACTTCGATATATTCTCCCTCCTATGAGTGCGGATGAGATATTAGATATTGCAAAGCTTGATGCTCTTGATTTGAAAGAGCCTCTCTTCAAGCCTCATAGGAACATTCGTTCACCTCACCATACTTCGACATTAGCAAGTGTCTTTGGTGGTGGCTCACATAAAGCAATGATAGGGGCAGTTGGGCTTGCACATAAAAGTCTGCTTTTTTTAGATGAGTTACCCTATTTTTCAAAGAGTGTGTTAGAGGCTTTACGTGAGCCGATGCAAGATAATAAAATACGTATTTCAAGGGTAAACTCAAAAATAGAGTATCCAAGTGATTTCCTATTTGTCGGAGCAATGAACCCTTGCCCATGCGGAAATCTCTTAAACGAAAGGGCAGAGTGTAGGTGCAGTGATGTTGAAATTCAAAGGTACAAAAATAGACTCTCCGAACCTTTTTTGGACCGCATCGATATTAGTGTAGTAATGCAGAGTGTCAGCAGTAAGGATAAGCCAAGTTACTCTTCAAAAGAGTTACATAAAAAAGTAGTAGAAGCACACATCTTTACAAAAAATAGAGGGCAAAATAGTTTTAATGCAAAGCTGAGTGATTTAGAGATTGAGCAGTTTTGTATCTTAGATGAAGAAGCGAAAGTCACTTTAGATATGGCGATAGAGAGGTTCGCACTCTCATTTAGAAGTATTAAAAAGATTCAAAAAGTGAGTAGAACTATTGCAGATTTAGATGCATGCGAGAGGATAGAGAAGCGACACATATTAGAAGCTTTAAGCTATAGAAGAAGATAGGATTTCCACATGCCGATATTTTTTAGCATGTGGAAAATATTTAAATGTTGTAATAAGTAGCGTTTGGATGGTAGACAACCAAGGCACTTGTAGATTGCTCTGGATGAATTTGAAAAGTTTCACTTAACTCTATCCCAAACTCTTCTGGTTTGAGTAGGTCAAAAAGAGGACGGCTTAGTTCTAAGTCTGGACAAGCGGCATAACCAAAAGAGTATCTGCTTCCTTGGTATTTGTTCATTTGAACATCACTTAGCTTGCTCCCCTCTCCCTCTGAAATATTTAAATCAAGTCGTATCTGCTTGTGTGCAATTTCTGCAAGTGCTTCGGCTAACTCTACGCCAAGACCATGAAACATATAATACTCAGTATAATCGCCCCTCGCATAAATCTCTCTTTCAACTTCACTCAGTTTTGCTCCCGCACTCACACATGTAAGCGCGATGACATCATCTCTCTCACTATGAAAAAAGTCACTTAACGCACGATGAGGAGCTTTTCTCTGTCTTGGAAAATAGAACTCTTTTATCGCATCTTTCCTCACTTCTTCAAGAGGTTCTCTGTTAATCTGACTCTCGTTATTGTAGCCTCTTTGTTCATCAAAGATAAGAAGTTTATTGTCATCGCTTCGACATGGCCAGTATCCATAAATAATGGTCGGTTCAAATAGTTTTTCATCAAGAAACTGTGCTTTAAGACGCTCATAGGCTGGTAGAATAACTTCATCCATCTGTTTTTTATAAGCCTCTTTGCTCATCCCTTTTGAACTATAACCCCAACGGGATTTGAAAAGAATTTTATGGTTCACCCACTCAAAAGCCATCTCTATCTGTTGTTGCGTTAGTTTTAACTCCCTTCTTCCCCAAAATGGAGGAGTTGGAACTTTCACATCACGAGAAGGCATCTTTAGTTCCGCAAATGGAGGAATAATAACCTCTTTTTTCTCTATAACGATTTTTTCTTCACTCTCTTTTCCTTGCAGGTCGGTATCAAAATTTCCAGCTTCTATACGGCTCATAGCTGTTACACCATCAAAGGCATCTTTGCAGTAAAAGATAGGTCCATCATAAAAAGGACGGCAGAAGTCATCGATAAAAGCTCGCGTGAGAGCCGCTCCACCTAAGAGAATTGGAATCTTGATATCCATCGCTTTGAGTGCTTCAAGATTCTCTTTCATTACCTGTGTCGATTTTACTAAAAGACCACTCATTCCTAATGCACTTGCATTGGACTCTTTGAGGGTTTTGACAAAGGAGTCTAAATCTACTTTAATTCCAAGGTTAATCACTTTAAAGCCATTGTTGGAGAGAATAATATCGACAAGATTTTTACCTACATCGTGAACATCCCCTTTTACAGTTCCTAAAATAAGTGTCGTATCGACTGGCTTCTCTACTTTTGGAAGATAAGGATTGAGATAATCGACCGTCTTTTTCATAGTCTCCGCACTTTGAAGGACGAATGGTAACTGCATCTGTCCTGAACCAAAAAGTTCACCGACTACTTTCATGGCATCGATAAGAATCTCATTAACAATTTTCTCAGGAGCGATTTTGTGACGGGCTTCCTCGATGAGAGGAATCATTCTATCTTTGTCGCCATCCATGAGAAGTTTAGCAATTTTTTCTTCGTCACTCATGGCAAGATAAGCAGCATCTTCCACATCATTATCTACAGCCTCTTTCGTACTAAAGTGCTCTATAAACTCAAAGAGGGAAGCGCCTTTTGCTTTTTTGTTGAAGATAAGGTTATTACAAATATCCTGCTCTTCTTGAGTGATTTTATTAAGCGGAATAATGTGCTTTACATTGATGATGACAGAGGTGAGTCCCGCTTCTATACAGTGGTGTAAAAACATCGAGTTGAGATAAGGGCGTGCATCTTTATCGAGTCCGAAGGAGATGTTTGAGAGACCAAGAACTGCACCCACTTCAGGGTGACGGAGACGAAGTTCTCTTATTGCCTCTATAGTATTGATTCCTGCATCAAAATACTCTTCATCTCCCGAACCGAGGGTGAAAGTTAAAAGGTCAAACACTAAATCTTCAGGATTGATACCATGCTTTTTGGTTGCAAGTTCATAGATGCGTTCGGCTATCTCTACTTTTCTCTCAACAGTTTTTGCCATGCCAACTTCATCAATAGTAAGACAAACTAAAGCGGCTCCATATTTTTTGGCCAGCTGACAAACTGCGTCAAACTTCTCTATACCATCTTCAAGATTTACAGAGTTGATGATAGGTTTCCCACCGATGAGTTTGAGTGCCTCTTCAAGTGCTGGAGTCTGTGTTGAATCTGGCATGAGAGGGAGGGAGAGTTTTTGAGCGTAGAGAGACATTACCGAGTTCATATCTTTCGTCTCATCACGACCTGCAAAACCGACACTCACATCAAGCACATGTGCACCAGCACGAACTTGTTGTTGTCCTACGCTGAGTGTTCCCTCATAATCTTCCGCAAGTAAAAGCTCACGAAAGGCTTTTGAACCAGTTGCATTTGAGCGTTCACCTATAAGAAGTGGTGCAGGTTCTTGCATTAAAGGGACAGTTGAGAAGAGCGAAGCGAGAGAGTTGGCTTGTTTTCCACATGCTGACTTAGGTTGTATATTTGCAACTCTGTTTACTAGCGCTCTTATATGTTGAGGTGTCGTTCCGCAACAGCCGCCAAGAAAACTTACTCCATCTAATTCAAGAAATTTTTCTTGTTGCTCTGCAAACTCATCTGGTCCCATTGGGTAGTAGGTGTAGCCTCCACGATTTTGTGGAAGCCCTGCGTTGGCATGAACACTGATAGGTCTGCCCCAGAGCTCACTTAATGTTTTGACATGCTTTTGTACCTGTTCAGGTCCTGTTCCACAGTTAAAGCCAAGACTTAAAATATCAAAAGGCTCTAAAATTGTGGCAATCGTTCCTGCATCGGTTCCAATAAGCATGGTTCCGCTAAGCTCGATTGTGACGGAAACCATTATTGGAATCTCTGTGCCTCTTTGTCTGTTCGCTTCTTGGCAGGCATGAAGTGCTGCTTTAATCTGAAGAGGGTCTTGGCAGGTCTCAAGCAAGAAAATATCAACGCCACCATCTATAAGAGCTAAACAAAACTCTGTATAACCTTTAAACATTACATCATAGTGAATATGTCCTAAAGATGGGAGTTTTGTTCCTGGTCCAACAGAGCCTAAAACAAAACGGGGATGCTCAGGGGTAGAGAATTTTTCACACTCTTTTTTTACAAGCTCTGCTCCAGCTTTTGTAAGTTCATAAGCACGATGACCGATTTGGTACTCGTCCAAAACCCAGGAAAATGAGCCAAAAGTGTTTGTTGTGATGAAGTCTGCACCAGCAGTGAGATAAGCATGAAAAATTTCACTTAAAATTTTAGGGCAGGTGACATTCAAGAGTTCGTTGCACCCTTCATTCCCTTCCCATGCGGCATGTGGAATTTTATCGTCACGCTGTTGAAGTTGCGTTCCCATCGCTCCATCTATGATAAGTGGACGGTTTTTGATTGTATTTAAAATATATTGTTTTGTAGTCATAATATCTTTTCATCTTTGTGTTAATTAAGAGTGATTTTAGCTAAGTTGAGCATAAAAAAGGCTTTTGTTTAGAAGGGCAAAATAAATATTATGCTACAATCAATGCAAATAAATAGTTTCTATCTTCATTTTTTCCTCATTAAATAGAGATAGGATATGGCAAATACAAAAGGAGTATTACATGAAAACAAAGTTATTAGCAAGTTCGTTAGTTGCAGCAACACTGATTTTTAGTGGCTGTGGAGAGAGTACAGGTAGTGATAGATTGGCAGCACAGCAAGCACTTGACAAGGGTGATTATGCGGCATCTATAGCAGCACTTGAGTCAAAAACCAATAAATCTAATGAAGATTATATGATATTGGCATCCGCTTATATGGGTAAAGCAGGTTTTAGTTTTACAGATACAATGTCTCTTTTAGGAGATGCTACAGCTACAAGCAGTAGCAACTCTTTTAAAGCTTTCTCTACATCTGTTAACACGACTTTGCAAAGAGTAATCCAGATGCTTTAACGAATCTTCAAAAAGCTATAGATAATTATACTAATGCAGGTGGTATTAATGCAGCACCATCATATCAAGCAGCATCATTTGTACCTGCACAAAACAACACTATTGGAGATAAAGACCTTTTCTTAGGGATGGCTTACTTAACACAAGCGACAGCGGCTCTCTCTTATCTTGGTGATATTACAACACTGCAAAATGGTACACTAAGTGAAGAGTTTGTTGCATCCGCATGTGCAATCACACATGTATATGCAAGTACTTTAGTTACAGGTTGTACGAATGCAACTGTTACAGGTACAACAGTTACTTTAACAGTTAACGGTAACTCATATAATAGACTGACAAATGCAAATGCGACACAAGTTTACTTAACAAACTATAACCTAAATCCTCTTGAGCCAATACTTGTGAATGGTAATGCAGTTACTATCGAGTCTATTTTAGTCACGGCAATCAATAACGCATTTACTGCTATCACTCGTTTCGCTCCTACAGATACACAAGATGATATCACTAAATTCAAAAATGAGATTGGCGTTGTTAATGGTCAAGTAACAGCAGCAACAATAGCAGCATATATAGCTAAACAAAACTAAAAGGGTAAAACAAAATGAAAAAAATAATATCATTAGCACTATTAGGTGCAACATCTTTGATGGCGCTTGGTGCTGAACACGCTTATATTTATAAGGATCCTCGCGTTATGGGTATGGGTGGAGCGAATGTTGCAGCAGGTGGCTATTCGACTTCTGTTTTTTCTAATCCTGCAGGCTTGACGCAACTTAAAAAAGATGATGGATTTATTGTAGATTTACTAGGTATTGGTGTCTCTTTAAGTAGTGAATATACAAAACTCTTAGATGATGTTTCCTCTGTTGATACAAGTTCTAGTAACACTAACGCAACATCAGATATGGTAAATATACTTCAAAAATATTCAGGAAAACATCTCCACTTAGGAGCGGATAACTATACAGCAATTGCTAAAAATTCTGATTTATTCGCATGGAGTATAGGTATCCTTGGCGCAGTGGATACAAATCTTCAAGTCCATGCAAATGGTGGAGCTTCGTTTATTGAAACAAGTTCAAGAATTTATCAAGGCTTAAATCTTGGTGTTGCGAGACCATATGAGACACCATACGGTGGTTTAGATGTTGGTTTAAACCTAAAATATATTTCACAAACCTCTTATGATGGGGGATTGACTATTAGTGATTTAGTGGGTGATAATAGTGATATAGCCAAAACACTTCAAGACAAATATGAGAAAAAAGCTTCAGGATTTGGGCTAGATATAGGCGCCACATTCCGTCCATTCGAAGATACTATTTGGCATCCAGCATTTGGATTAAGTATTTTAAACATTGGTTCAATGGGGATGGATAAGAACTACGGACACCAACCAATGACAGTAAATCTTGGTGCTTCAATCACACCTGATGTTGATTTTATGAATAAATTAGTTCTTGCTATCGACTATACGGATGCACTCAATGCAAATAAACTTCGCATCTATACATATGACGCAAATGGAGACCCTATCAGTTATGATGACTACACCGATGCAGATTTTATGAAAAGACTCCGTTTAGGTGCTAGTTTTGGTCTTATCAACAATAGCTTCTTTGCAACGACTTTAAATGTTGGTCTTTATCAGAGTGCATATACTGCAGGTATTGATATGCAGTTGGCAATCTTAAAACTAAACTTCGCAACTTATGCAGAGCAGATAGGTGTTGGTAGTGTTGATATCTCGGATAGAAGATATATGGCACAGATAGGCATTAGCTGGTAAGCTTTACTTTATCCAATTTCCACATGCTGGTTTAGCATGTGGAAATAACCTTTCATTTTTTCTTTCCATCCTCCTTTTTGATACAATCATTGACAATCTGACGAAATAAATACGACAGCTCTTGACTTAATACGTCAATATTATTATAATGGGCAGCAAATTGTACTTATAAAGAGGTTTTATTACCATTATGCTTATTGCTTACATTCGTCCTGATAAAAACTTTGATGCAGCACACGAACAATTACAACTTATAAATTCGTACGCTGTCTCTAATAATCTTCTGATTGACGATACATTTATAGATTACACTTCTCAAAATAAAAGAGTTAAAGAACGAACTGAGGTGAGTGATTATTTCTTAAAATATGAAGGCAGCACACTCTTAATATCTGATACATGGGTTTTAAGCACAAATATGGAGGATATAATTCAGATGTTTAGTTGTTTACTTAAACATGACTTTAAGGTGCACTTTATAAAACAGTCTGTTATAATGACGCAGCAGAGTAGTCCAATGCTTGTCCTTGGTTTTATGGATCAGTTAAGACAAACTATGCAAAACGAATCAACAAAATTGATTGGAAGACCAAAGGGGAGTAAGTCAAGCTCGAAATTTGATCAATATATAAATGAAATACTTGCGTTTATAAAAGAGAACAAAAGTGTTAGTGAGATGGCTCGACTTTTAGATGTAAGTAGAAGTTCTCTCAAAGACTATATTGAATCAAGAGAGTTAAAAGAGATTACAGTTGGAACACTATTTCAAGAAGTATCTGCACATACGGAAGAGCAGGTAATACACACAATTAGATGTCCAAAAGAATTAAACAAAGGGGATACAACAGAATGAACGAAAAAACTAAAGATTTTAAAGTAGCAACACCATGGAGATTTAAAAGGTATTTTGTATATGCTTTGATTACAATGCTATTATTTATTCCTTTTGTAGAAATAAATGGCAACCATCTATTTTTACTAAGTTTTGATAAATTACAACTACACCTTGCTTTTGTAAAGTTTGATATGCAAGAGTTATATCTGATGCCATTTTTACTAATGATTATGTTCTTAGGAATCTTCGGTATGACCGTAATGGGTGGTCGTGTTTTTTGTGGTTGGCTCTGTCCTCAAACTATTTTTAGAGTTCTTTATCGTGACCTGATAGAAACGAAGCTTTTAAGAATGCGTAAGCGTATTAGAAATAAGCAAGAAGAACCAGATATGAGCAAGATGGAAAACAAGGTCAAAAAAACTCTAGCTATTATTATTTGGACAGGAATCGCTTTTATTGTAGCAGCTGACTTTTTATGGTACTTTGTTCCTCCTGAAGATTTCTTCTTGTATCTACAAAATCCGACAGAACACTGGACCCTCTTTGGTGGAGTTATAACAATAGCAGCTTTCTTAGTTTATGATATTGTTTTCTTAAAAGAGAATTTTTGTATATATGTTTGCCCATACTCTCGTATTCAATCAGTACTTTATGATGAGCACACAGTCATGGCACTTTATAATCCGCATCGTGGTGGAGATATTTACAATGAACATCAAGAAAAAGTATTTACACAGCAAAAAGAGTTGCAAGCTTTTGAGCCATCTGCAGAGTGTACCACTTGTGAGAGTTGTGTATCTGTTTGCCCTACACATATAGATATCCGTAAGGGTCTTCAGCTAGAGTGTATTAACTGTCTGGAATGTGTAGATGCTTGTACAGCTGTTATGGGAAAACTTGGAAAACCATCTCTCATTACTTGGTCAAGTGATTATGAAATTATTGACCAAAAAGGTAAGACACAATACTTTCGTCCAAAGATTTTGGCTTATATGGGACTCCTGGTTATCATTAGTATTATTCTTGGAATGATGGGCAGTACGAAAGAACATATGCTATTAAATATCAACAAAGAGACGCGTCTTTACTCTATTGAGAAGTTAGAAGATGGGAAAGTTGCTGTAGATAATTCATATGTCTTTTTAATTCAAAACACTGAGCAGAATAAGATGAAATTTTTCTTTGAAGTGATTCCTCCAAAAGGGATGGAAGGCAAGATATTTATTCATAAACCTGCCAAGCCGTTAATGGTTGTGCCAGGAGTGAAGAAACAGAAGATAGTTGTTCTTAGAACAACAGATATCCTAGCGGATGACCATAGAAAAGATACGATTATCCCTATTGTGATTCGAGCGTATGCTGTTGGACATGAAGATAAAATCGTCGTGTATAGAGACTCTACATTTATTTTTCCAAAGTCAGATGTTTTAAAATACCACTAAAGAAATAGCGCTCTTTATCTAATCTGCCATAAACTCCAGTATTTATTTGCTTGGAGTTTATAGTATTAAATCAAAATCAAAATTTTATACTTTTCTACATTTTACTTATAAGTTTAATAATCTATTGATATAATTACAGCAATTAAAAACGAGGATAATATATGGCATTCTCAGCGAAAAATCGTCAAGGAACCATTCGCGGTATCATTTTTGTATCTATTTTTGCCGCAGCAGCAACCATGTTCTCAGAGATGAGCTTCTTTAAATCACTGGGCATCTCACCCTTAGTTATAGGGATTGTTTTGGGAATCTTTTATGCCAATACACTTCATAACAAACTACCAACTGCTTGGGAGAGTGGAATTACCTTTTCTGCTAAAAAGGTACTTAGATTTGCGATTATATTTTATGGTTTTCGTATCACGTTTCAAGAAATTTCAGAAGTAGGGATAGAGGGGTTTATGGTCTCTCTTATTATGCTGAGTTCAACCTTCTTGCTTGGCACCTACTTAGGTATGAAAATTTTTAAAATGGATAGAGATACTTCAATCCTTACAGCTTCAGGAGCTTCCGTGTGTGGAGCAGCAGCAGTTTTGGCTACAGAACCTGTACTTAAATCAGAAGGGTATAAAACAGCTGTCGCTGTCTCTATGGTTGTTTTGTTTGGAACAATATCTATGTTTTTATATCCAGTTTTATATACAGGGTTCATTGAACACGCAACTGGATATTTACATATGACACCCTCTGAATTTGGTATATACGTAGGTGGAACAATCCATGAGGTTGCTCAAGTTATTGCCGTTCCAGCTTCTATTCCTGGCGCACCTGCAGATATGGCAAACTCTGCTGTCATTGTAAAGATGACAAGAGTTATAATGATTGCTCCAATGCTCATTCTACTTGGAATTTATCTCTCATACAGTGCGAAAAAAAGTGGCAGTCAAGCTGCGGCTGTTATGATTGTAATCCCTTGGTTCGCAGTTGACTTTATTGGTGTTGTCGGGTTTAACTCCTTTGGTCTGGTGCCTCATAATATAGTGGCAATTATTAATGATATTGATACTTTTTTACTTACAATGGCTATGACAGCACTTGGAATGGGGACAATTTTTGCAAAGTTTAAAGGTTTAGGGCTTGCTCCACTCTACACAGCTGGTGCGATGTTTGTATGGCTTGTTATTGGTGGCTTCATAGTTACAAAGTTTGTAGTAGCTACCTTTTAATAGAACTATTTAATAAAAAACTATATAATGGAGCTCTAAAAACTTCTCAAGGAGCCAATGCTGATGTCCTCTCTTCCAAATACACTCAACTCTTTTTGGCTCTGGAGAGAAGTATCTTCAAGGCTAGGCGTATCTAATCCAGCTTACAAATATTGGAAAGAGACACCCACTTTAAAATTAAACAACAAGTACATATTTATTCAAAAAGAGAGATTGCCTGAGAAGTATAAATATGTTGATCCCATTCTCACAGACCTGAGCGGTCATCTCCCTATAAAATTTGCCTCTGATAGACTGCATGTAAACGAACATGTTTTTTCATACGATAAGATGAGACTTTATAAAGAGTTTGAGTATAAGTATGTAGAAGATGTAAAGTTTGTAAACATAAAGAAATTTTTTCGAGAGAATGGCATTCAAGTTCAAAAAAACTCCATAGTCCAACTTGGAAAAATAAAAGAGCTGGACTTAACTGCAAACTGTACTTTTTATAATCTGAAAAATGATTATGGAATAGTTGTTTACGAGTAGTGCGGTGAATAGTTTTTTTATAGAGTTTCGAGACCCACTTTTTGGAATCATTGTCTTTTTTGTTTTAGTTTTTGTAATTGCTTTCTTCTCTTATTGGCTGGGTAGATATAAAAAGCAGGAGGATTATAGACATCTTGATAAATTTCTAAGACAGTTCCGCACACTTCCTTCTCAAAACGAACTAAAAGTTTTAATCACAAAGGGTGAATTGTCGGAAAAATCATGGCTTCATCTAGCGCACTCCTATGCAAAAAATGGCGATTATGAGAAGAGTATAGAGATTTATAACGAACTTTTAAATGTTGGAGATAAATCCTCTTACAGAGACACCATGTTTTTACTTGGGCGTACCTATTTTAAAGCAGGTTTTTTAGAGCGAGCTAAACAGGTTTTTTTAGAGATATTAAAGAATAACCCACGAACTCCGCAGGCGTTAAAATATTTACTTTTGGTGTATGAATACATGAGAGAGTACACTTTGGCACTTGAGGTACTTGAACCACTTGACGAGTTACATAAAGATATAGAGTGCGATCGTGTGTATTTACAAGTATTGTCACTCTTAAACGATGTCACGATACCTCCTGAAGTTAAAACACAGGAGTTGTTATCTATTTATAGAAAAACAAACTATCTTAACTATATGATTTTTGAGTATCTTTTTCGAGTCAATCCTAAACTTGCATGGGAGAACTTTGATAATTCAAAGAGTGAACTTCTCATAGACATTTTATGGCATGTGGATACAAAAGATTTGGATTTGGATATAATTGCAAAAAATGGCTATCTCAGGGAGTTATACACTGCCCGTGGAGATATAGAACTTGCATCAAAGAGTTCTGTTTTTGAGTTTGATGTTATGATTCATTTGAAAAACAGAGTCAATACTACACTCTCATTTGAACATATTTGTGATGGGTGTAAACATGTGTTTCCATTTGCATTTAACCGATGCACGCATTGCCATGCAATTGACAGTTCAAGAGTTGAATTTAGTTTAATTAAAGATTATCATAGGGATTTAAGTGAAGAAAATAACTCTTTTCAGTGATGGAAGTGCACTTGGAAACCCAGGACCTGGTGGTTATGGCGTGATACTCAGGTATGGGAAAAAAGAGAAAGAGCTTTTCGGTTCAGAGCTCCATACAACAAACAACAGAATGGAGCTTCTAGGGGTCATTGAAGGACTAAGAGCTCTGAGTGAGCCTTGCGATGTCGATGTTATTTCAGACTCCTCTTATGTCGTCAAAGGTATAAATGAATGGCTCAATGGCTGGATTAAGAGAGATTTTAAAAAAGTGAAAAATCCAGATTTGTGGAGAGAGTATATCGCTGTGTCCCAGCCGCATAAAATTAATGCAATTTGGGTCAGGGGACATGATGGACACGCTGAGAATGAGCGATGTGACAAGTTGGCACGTGATGCGGCACAACAAGTGAAAGATTCATTAGGATGAGGATAAAATGAGTAAAAAAATAGAGCTTTTAGAAAAAACTCTGGGATACGAGTTTACGGATAAAAAGCTTATTATCGAAGCGCTGACACATAAAAGTTATAAACAGCCCTACGATAATGAGCGATTGGAATTTTTAGGGGATGCAGTTTTAGATTTGATTGTTGGTGAGTATTTGTACAAGAAATTTTCTAAATCAGCAGAGGGAAAGCTCTCTAAAATTAGAGCTTCTCTTGTGAATGAAACGGGCTTTGACAAGCTTGCTCGCTCTATAAATATTGGGGATTATATCTTATTGTCAAATGCTGAAGAGAACAATGGTGGACGTGAGAAAGCCTCTCTTCTCTCAAATGCCTTTGAAGCTGTCATGGGTGCAATCTACCTTGAAGCAGGGCTCAAAGTTGCGAATGATATTGCAATAGATTTAATAGAAAAAAATCATAAAGAGATATCTTTGGACTACCTATTCAGAGATTATAAAACAACACTCCAAGAGTTGACGCAGGCAAGATTTGGTGTGACCCCTGAGTATAAAGTTATCGCTAGTCGCGGACCAGATCATCTCAAAGAGTTTGAGGTTGCTGTTTTTATCGAAGATAAAGAGTATGCTAGAGCCGTTGGAAAAAGTAAAAAAATAGCGCAACAAGAGTCCGCAGAGTTGGCAGTTGAGTTGTTAAAACAGGAAAAATAATGAATTGTTTCGGACAAAAATTAAAATTTAGTACTTTTGGTGAATCCCATGGAACGGCTATTGGATGCCTCCTTGACGGAGTTCCAGCAGGTTTAGAGATAGATGAAGCGTTTATTCAAAGTGAACTTGACCGCAGAAAACCAGGTAAAAGTGAGTTTGAAACAGCGAGACAAGAGGATGATAAAGTAGAGATATTAAGCGGTATTTTTGAAGGTAAAAGTACAGGAACTCCAATCGCTATGATAATCTATAACACAAATCAAAAGTCAAAAGATTATACAAATATAAAAGATGTCTTTCGTCCAGGGCATGCTGATTTTACATACTTTCATAAATATGGCATACGAGATTATCGCGGTGGAGGCAGAAGTTCTGCAAGAGAAACTGCCTCAAGAGTAGCGGCTGGTGCGATTGCAAAGTTGATGTTAAAAAGTTTAGATATTGAAGTTTTAAGCGGTATCAGTGAAATTCACGGCATCAAAGCAGAAAAGTTTGATTATCCACATGCAAAAGATAGCATTATTTATACTCTAGATGCCAATAAAGAAGAGGCTCAAAAAGAGGCGATTTTAGAAGCGAAAAAGAGCCATGACTCTGTTGGTGGAGTCTCTCGTGTACTTATAAAAGGTGCACCAGTAGGACTTGGTCAACCCCTCTATTACAAACTAGATTCCGGTTTGGCAGATGCAATGATGGGAATCAATGCAGTAAAGGCTGTAGAGATTGGGGATGGAATTTTAAGTGCATCCCTTTTAGGCTCAGAGAATAATGATGCGATACGCGCAACAGGTTTTGAGAGTAACCACTCAGGCGGAATACTTGGTGGAATAAGTAATGGGGATGACATTGTCTTAAATGTATATTTTAAACCAACGCCTTCTATCTTTCAAGAACAACATACAGTTACAACAACAAATGAAGAGGTGGATTTTTCACTTAAAGGGAGACATGATCCTTGTGTGGCGATTCGTGGGACAATTGTTTGTGAAGCAATGGCAGCACTTGTTATAGCAGATATGTTACTCTTAAATATGGGCTCAAATATGAAGGGGTTTACGAACTACTATCGTTAACATTTCCACATGCCAATGGAGTATGTTTGGCATGTGGAAATTCTCTATAAGGTAAAGTCAGAGTTCTTGAAGATATTATCAATGATGTCTTGATAATATTTTTTAATATGTGCATCTCCTAGTACCACAGGAGGCTCCCCTCTGTCAGAGGACTCTCTTACTTGCATATCGAGTGGTATCGCACCTAAAAAGGGAATCTCATACTTTTTAGCGATTTTCTCTCCCCCTCCAGTTCCAAAAATGTCATAGCGATTTTTTGTATCTGGTGCTATAAAAAAACTCATGTTTTCAACAATCCCTGCCATTTTCACGCCAATATCTTTAAACATCATAACAGCACGACTTACATCATCTGTTGCAACTATTTGTGGTGTTGTAACAAGTACTGCCGCCGAGATAGGAAGCTCTTGTGCTACTGTGAGCTGAACATCTCCAGTTCCTGGAGGCATATCAATCACCATAAAATCTAGTTCTCCCCAAGCAACATCCTCTAAAAACTGGATAAGTGCATTGACGGCAACGGAACTTCTCCATACAAGGGGCGTATCCATCGCAGGTGTTGTGAGTGCAACACTCATTATTTTGATACCATAGTTCTCTGCTGGAATGATTTTGTCATTATCATCCCATTGTATTCTTTGGAGGTCTGTATTTGTTAATCTTGGAACATTTGGACCATAGACATCCGCATCCAAAAGTCCTACCTTGTAGCCTCTCTGTGCTAAAGCTATGGCAATATTTACGCTGACTGTACTTTTCCCAACGCCACCTTTTCCACTTGTCACTGCAATAATGTTTTTCGCATAAGGTGCACGGTTATTTGGATCCGCACTATTTCCATAGTTCATATCTTTTTTGGTGCCTAAATTTTTCTTAGTTATATTTAAGCTCCCAAATGTGTCGGAAAAGTTCTCTTCTATGATTCTTTTTACATTCAAGTAGGATTCATCGCTAATGGTTAAAAGCTCGATGTTAGCTCTATCTTCTGTTACTTTTATCTCCCCTAAGAGTTTAAGCTCCCCTATGGTTCTATCAATACCAGGATAGTTGAGCCCCTGCAAAGCTTTTTTTAATTCACTGCTATTCATAGGGATTTCCTTGAGACTCTCTACTTAAGAGAGATTTTGTACTCGATGCTTTTTGTGCAAGTCGAGAGAGTGCTCCCGCTGAACTTGGATAATCGAGACTCAGCGCATGGTATCTTGCAACTCTCTCTTGAATGAGAGTGTTTAAGAGTGCCGTAGTCTGACTTAAAGTTCCATTTTCATCACTTTTATTGAGAAGCTCTTTTATAAGCAGTTCTCTTGAGTTCATAGTGAGTTTTAGCCCAACTTTAGCTCCAACGCTTATAAACTCATTTGCACTTATGTAGAGTCCTGAGAAAAATGTGTTTAAAAATTGGTTTTCTATAGATGTAAATTTACTCTTCATGCTTGTTGAATGTTTTCTCATGCAGTAAACCTTTGTATATTTGTTTGTGCCGCTTTGGAAACATTTAAATCAGAATCATCTGCTAACTCCTCTAAAATTTCTTTCGTTGCAGCAGGGTTCTCAGCTAAACGCATACGTACCATCTTGTCTGCATCATTAGCGAGAATTTTTAAAATTTTGATTGGGGTAGAAGGGTTTCCTGAGAGTCCATCTCTTACAATCTTCTCATCACTAAAAAACTTTTCTAAAATAGAGGGTGGGGTAGATGGGTTCGTAGCAACCAATGCCCGAACAAGATTAATCGTATCCATGGCTAAGTTACTAAGGACATCTTCTGGAGTGTGAGGGTTTTTTGCAACTGCCCATCTAGCTCCCATATCTACATTATTGACCGCCAAATCTCTCAAGAGCTCAACCATTGTTTCACTATACTCTTTCTCTCTATCATAGACAGATGTTCGTAAGCTGAGGTTCATTGCAACCTGCCCAACCATCTCTTTATGTTCTCTAAATGAGAAGTATATTTTTTTTACCAATTCGATATTTAGAGCTTTATCTTCTAGTGCTTCAATTATAAACGCTTCATTCTTAGAATCTATTGCATTTTGTATATTCATATCTAACATGCTACCTACTTTTTATGATGCAAATTTGTGATTATTTTGTGAGAATATATCAGAATATAGCTTTTTGTACTCTAAAAATAAATTTTAATTCTTAAATTTAATGATTATGCCTTATTTAGAGACTTTAAAAGAATATTTACATGATAGAATAGTGATATGTTTCTTTTCGTAATCTATATTTTGTGATAAATTTGTGATTTTAATACTATCATAAGAAATCGATGAATATAATTAGTGGTGACTTAATAAGAATCTATTTTATACTTTACGAGTAAGTAGAAATTTAACAACAAAAAAGGAGCATGGATGAAAAACTTGCTAAAGACATTCGCTGTTGTAGCAACATTGACATTGACACCTCTAATGGCAGCAGGAGAGTATGTAAACAATGATATTCTTATCTCTGCAGAAGATGCTATGGGATTAGTGGGGAAAAAGAATGTAATGTTTGTTTCAGGAGATAGTGATGATGTATATAAGCTAGGACATATAAAAGGTTCAGTTGAAATGTATGCACACCATTTGCATCACTCAGATATAACAGGAGAAATGCATTGTGCACCACTTTATCGCTGTATAGATGATGCAGAACAATATATTGGTTCAAAAGGGATTGATAACGATACTCTTGTAATCGCATATGATGATTTTAAAGGACCAAATGCTACAGGTGTTTACTCCTTTTTTCAAAGTTACGGACATAAAAATCTGAAAATACTTAATGGTGGACGTAATGCAATGATGCAAGTCGATCCAGCTCAGGCAAAATATGATGCCATAAAAGATGAACTTAAAGCTGAAAAGAGTAACTCCAAAGCAGCGAAAAAAGAACTTAAGAATGCGGCTCAAGAAAAGACAAAGTTAAGTGCTAAGAAAAAAGCGGAGCTTGACAAAATCATAAGTGTAAGTGAAAAGGCTCAAAAAGCTTTAGAAGCTAAGTTGAAAGCAGCGGATAAAGATCTTATAGTTGTTAAAGGTGAAGAACATGTAACACCTAAAAAGTATAAAATAGATCAGAAAAATATAGACTTATCTTTTATAGCGGCAAAAGAAGAGGTTAAGCATGCGATGGAAGATATCCTTAAAAATGGGAAAGATTCCAAGTTCGTTATAATTGACGCAAGAGGTATGGCTGAAATAATTGGTGAGAGAAAAATAGATAATGTAGCTCGTGGTGGGCATGTTCCTGGTTCCACATTTATGGAGTGGAATAAAATTTCTGACATGGAAAATAAGAAATCATTCAAATCAGCAACAGCACTCAAAGAGGTTTATGCTAAATACGGCATTACAAAAGATAAAACTATCTATGCATATTGTATGGTTGGTGCAGGTCGTGGCTCTGAGCATATTACCGCTCTTAAACTCTTAGGTTACGAAAATATTAAAGTATTTACAGGTAGCTGGGATGTTTGGGGTAATGATATGAATTTACCAATTAAGAAATAAGGAAAGGGTTTAAAATATGACTAAAGTTATGAATAATAAGCGTAGAAATTTCCTTAAAGTATCGGGAATGACCGCTGCACTGGTTGCTTCGCAAGGTAGTCTTTTTGCTAAAACAAATACGATGAGTATTGAAAACGGAAATAATGACTATCCAAATACAAACTATACGGAAGAGATGTATAGAAATGAGTTTTCATTTACTTATGGTAAAAAAGAGGAACATGGTTTCGCATATCACTGTGTAAACTGTCAAGGGAATTGTGCATGGGAAGTTTGGTCTCACAATGGTGTTATTACACGAGAAAACCAATCTGCACGCTACCCAGTTATCAATGCTAAAATTCCTGACTTTAACCCTCGTGGTTGTAACAAAGGTGTTCAGCATTCACAAGTCATGTATCAAAAAGATAGAATCCTTTATCCAATGGTTCGTAGGTGAGCGTGGTGAAGGGAAGTGGAAACGTGTAAGTTGGGACCAAGCAGCTGAAAAAATCTGTCAAAACATTTTTGATACTTTAACAGATCCAAAACGTGGTCCAGATAAGTTGATGGTTCACGCTGGAACTGGTCTTTTAACAGAAGGTCGTCGTGGTTCCGTATTACGTTTTTCTACACAACTTGGTGCAAACCGCATCTATCCCTCTTCTTATCTTGGAGATATGTTCTCTGGTGCTGCTATAGCTTATGGTGAAGGGAATGTTGGTTGTACTTGGGACTTTATGTACACTGTTGATACAGCAGTTATGTGGGGTGGAAATCCATCTGTTTCACGTATTCCTGATGCTCACTTTGTTTGGGAAGGTAAATACAATGGTGCTAAAATCATTGTTATTACTCCAGAGTTTAATGCTACAGCAAAATCAGCTGACTTATGGATTCCAATCAAAGCAGGTTCTGATAATATCTTAGCAATGAGTGTTATAAATGTAATCCTTGAGCAAAAACTTTATAAACCTGAGTTTATGAAACTTTATACTGACCTTCCTATGTTAGTAGATACAAGAACTCAGAAAATGATTCGTCGTAATGATATGGAACATACAAACGATAAAGAAGAACACCACAAATGGGGTGAACAATTTTATTGTATGAATACAACAGATGGAAAGCCATTTTTGATGCCAGGAACTGAGACACATGATAATAAGTCTCTTCGTCTTCCTGAGAATGTGGTTCCTGCACTTGAGGGTACTTTTACAATTACAGATGTTCATGGTGAAGAGCGTGAGGTAACAACTGTTTTTGAAATGCTTAAAAAGTCAGCTGCAAAATTAGCTCCTGAAGCAACAAAAGATATTACTGGTGTTCATCCTGATACTGTTGTTCAATTAGCAAAAGATATCGCACTTCCAAAAGTTGTAGAAATTACTACAGGTTTCTCGTTAAATAAATATTTTAACGGAATGATGACAATTTGGAATATCTCTTCAATCTGTGGTTTAACGGGAAGAATGGGACCTTATGGCGGACTCAATACTGAAAATGAGTTTTCATTAGCTGGTCTTGGTGCGCTCTCTGGGTTTTCTGGGAAATACGCTCCTAGGTTTGGTTCAGGATTTGTTGGCGAGTTCATGAACGGTAATGGCATGAAAACATTTGATAAATATTTTGAAGATGAAGATGTAAGACGTGCACAAAATGGTATGAGTAAAAATGAGTATATGACTGTACTTAAAGAGATGCTTGATGATGGAAAGAATGGTGGAGCAAATCTGACAAGTCACACAGGGAATGTGGTTAAACCATGGTGGTTACCAACAACTGCATTAATTGTTGCCGATTCAACTTTTAGAAGAAATAAGGGAAGTGAATATCGTAAAGCGTTCTTAGAAAGAATGGACTTTTATGCGTATGTAGATTATAGAATGAGTGAAGCTGCACAATATGCAGATGTTCTTCTCCCTGCAAAATCTCACTATGAGGTTTATGATTTACGCACATCTCCAGGCTACCACCGTTTTACAAATTTAGCACAACCTGTTGCTAATATTAAAAATATTGGTGAGTCTATGGATGAGTGGAGTATGTTTACACTTCTTGCTAAAAAATTAGAAGAGATAGCTAATCGTCCTAAAAACAAATCTAAGGCAAAAGTAAAAGATGACGTTCGTTATGCAAAACCAGGTTTTCATGACTTGACTATCTTTCACAAAGAGTACACAAACACAGATGAAGAGTCTGAAGGAAATGGAGAGGTTTATCTTGGTACTGATAAGATGGCTCTTGAAGCTGCACTTGAAAAATGTGAGCAATACAGCCCTTGGACAATAGAGAAAATGTATAAGATGGGTGGCTTCTTGTTGATTAATGAAAAAGCAGCGAAATCTTCACCTCTCTACTCTGATAAGCCATACTCTTCTATGGAGAATCATATCTATAAATTTGAGAGACTTGATACTGTAACTGGTCGTCAAACATTTTATGTTGACCATGAAATGTATATAAAAATGGGTGCGAATACAAATACAGGGATGGAAGGAATCCGTCCACAGCGTAAAAAGTTCCCATATGTACTTATGACTCCACATGCTAGATGGTCGATTCACTCTAACTATAAAACTTCACGTACACTTCTTCGTTTACAACGTGGTGTGCCAGCAATTGCACTAAACCGTGTAGTAGCAGAGGCTAAAGGGATTAAAGATGGAGATACTATCCGTGTCTTTAATACTCTTGGTGAGTTCTTCGCAATGGCAAAACTAAGTTCTTCTTCTCCTGCAGATGGTCTTGTTATGGAACATGGATGGGAACCGTACATGTATAAATTTAATAAAGGTCATAATGAGCTTGTACCTACTTCTCTTAATTTATTAGAGATGGCAGATGGCTGGGGGCATTTAAAATTCGGTGGTCTTTGGGATGGCAATCAGTACGCTTATGATGGCGCCGTTAACTACGAAAAAGCAAAAGTTTAAGGAGCATAGATGTCAAAAAGACAATTAGCAATGGTAATGGACCTGAACAAATGTATCGGGTGCCAAACATGTACTGTAGCATGTAAAACTCAATGGACAAACAGAAATGGCCGTGAGTATATGTATTGGAATAACGTTGAAACGTATCCAGGGACAGGTTATCCAAAAAATTGGATGGAGTTAGGCGGTGGTTTTGATAAAGGTGGTGATTTGAAGCCAGGTATCATTCCAAACCTTGAAGCAGATTATGGTGTGCCTTGGGATTATAATTATGATGCTATTGCGAGTGGTGCATCTTTTGAACCAAATGTAGAGCCTACATGGGGACCAAACTGGGATGAAGATGAGGGTGCTGGTCTTTTTCCACAAGACAACTACTTCTTCTATTTACCTCGTATTTGTAACCACTGTACAAATCCAGGCTGTTTAAGTGCATGTCCTCGTGATGCAATATTTAAGCGAGAGCAAGATGGTGTTGTTTTAGTTGACTTAGACAGATGTCAAGGGTACCGCTATTGTATAGCAGGCTGTCCTTACAAAAAAATCTACTTCAATCCTAAGATTTCAAAGTCTGAGAAGTGTATTTTATGTTTTCCAAGAATTGAGCAAGGTCTTCCACCAGCATGTGCACAGCAGTGTGTTGGGCGTATTCATTTTGTTGGATTCTTAGATGATGAAGAGGGTCAAGTATATAAACTAGTTAAAAAGTATAAAGTAGCTATTGGTCTAAGAACTGACTATGGCACTGTACCAAACGTTTATTATGTTCCACCGACCGAGTCTCCAGTGAAATTTGATGCAAATGGAAAAATTATAGAAGGTTCAGGTCGTCTACCAATCGAAGAGTTAGAAAAACTATTTGGTCAAGAGGTTCATGGAGCTATAGAAACATTAAAAGCTGAAATGAAGAAGCGTAAAGAGACAGGTGAAAGTGAACTTATGGATATACTTATCGCATACCAGCATTCAGATATGTTCCGTCTTGACAATAACTACTACAAACAAGTAGCTAAGGACAAAGGACAACATCCACTGGCCCCTGTTGACAATAGATATATAGCAGGTAAATATACAAAATCTGGACATCAAATGAATTTCTTTCATGGTGGAGATTTAAATGTGGGAGGAAAGCACTAATGAAAAAATTTGCAACTGCTGTAGTAGCACTCGCTATTATGGCAACTTCTGCACTTGCTGAAGTTGAAATCATTGCTGAAAAAGTGAATGAAAATTTAGATGTTATAAGTCATAAGTCTAGAATTTGGACAAATACAAAGTTTACGCCAGTTACTTTGTACCCGCAAACTACAATTAGATTTAATGATGCAAAAGCGAATGAACTCAATCAAAACAATACTCCTATTATTGCTGCAATAGCTGCAATTTACAATAAGGATAAAATTGCGTTTATGATTAAATGGCCTGATGTGCATCAAGACTATCAAAAAAGTGACAGTACAGATGCTTATGCGGATGCTTTTGCTGTTCAGTTTGCTAGAAACTTTTCTATTCCAAAAGAGTTACCATATATTGGGATGGGGTCAGTGGACCGCCCAGTTATTATTCATCTACAAAAAGATAGCGTAAGAATCTATGAGCCAAATGGAAATGGGGATATCGAACATCAGATAAACCCAAATCAAACAAATCTTTTTAACAAAGATTTGGAGGCTTTTGAGAAGCAAGTTATTAATATAGGTGTAGCAGACTATGAGAGAAGCTTTATTAGTGAAGGCTTTCGTTCGATGACTCAAATCAAAGATGGTACGAGTCATTCGCATAGTACTATAGGATATAGCGGTATCGGTTGGTTGGGAACCGTTTCTCGTTCACTCAAAGACTCTTATCTAGATCTTGATGCCGTAGCCATCCCTGTTTCATTTGCTGTTTGGAATGGTGGTAAACTTGGGCGTAATGGTCTAAAATATCTCACTCCATGGCTTGCAATTCGATTGAAAAAAGGGGAAAGTGAACTTGTAAAATCACTTACAGAAGTACCTACTGGTGACCCAGTTGCAGGAATAAAATCTATGACTACATATGGTTGTAAAGGGTGTCATCAGGTAACTGCTAATGATAGAGAAAATTTTATGGCTCCAGCTCTAAAAAGTATTGGAGGTTACTCTACGGCTGATTACTTAAGAGAGTCTTTAGTGAACCCATCTGCTGTAGTAGTTCCAGGGTATAATAGAAATGCACATAGCAAATATAAGTGGTACACACTACGTGAAAACAATAAAAGAGTTTCTACGATGCCTGATTATAGCTGGCTAGATCCACAAGAACTTGAAAATATGGTTGCATATCTAAAAACCTTAAAAGGAGGAAATGAATAATGAAAAAATTTACTTTATACTCTTCTGTTTTTCTACTACTATTTGCTCTCGTTCCTGGAGCGTTGGCTGGTTCTGTTGTATTGGAACCTGTTGAAAAAGAGGGATTCTTAAGTACAGAGAAGTGTGCTGCTGCAGGTGAGTTTAAAGATTGTTATCTTGAAAATTATGCATGTGGAAGTGACGATTGTTTTAAAAATGTTGAGCCAGGAACATCTCTTCCTGTAACTATAGTTTTATACTCACATAAAGAGGGACATACTTATATTGTTGATGTTTCTAAATTAAATCCTTCCGACATTGATGAAGGAATTAACCGTAATGAAGTAACGATTATCGGTGAATATGATAAAGAAACAAACACTATCATGGCAACTGAATTTAGAGCTCCACCTCCCCCTAAAAAGTCTTTTTTCAAGGGCTGCTTATAAGCTTAAAGCCTTTATGGCTTTAGGTGGTATTTTTCTTATACCTTCCCTTCTCTCTCAAGTAAATTAGATTATTATGCTTGGTTACAAGCGAAATTATGATAAGAATCCCTACATAGATGTAAACAAATAAGGACACCAGATGGATAAAGAGTACAGACTCTACATTTATGCATTTCTTTCTCGAACGATGGCAGATAGTGCTGATAAAAGATATGTAAGTGATTTAAGAAACAACAGAGATTTTCTAGAATTGCTTGGAGAGAGTACAGTTGCGTACTTTGATGAAAAGAGTGATGAAGTTATTCTTGATGAGTTAAATGAGGATTTCTCTTCTATGTTTGTTATAAACACGCAGGCAGTCGAATCCTTTGTCCTTGATGCTAAAAATGAGACGCTCGTTGGACTTCAGAACCCTGTAATGAACTTCTACTACAAACATGGCTTTGAACTCAATATGGATCAAACAGAACTTATGGCTCCCGATCATCTCTCCATAGAGTTTGCTTTTATGCAGACACTTATCTTTAGAAATGAACCACAAGCGCAGGCTGATTTCTTAAAAGAGCATCTTTTTAATTGGGTTGTTCCTTATATGATGGGTATGAAAAGTATGGCTCTCACTCCATTTTACAGTGATATATGTGACTTTATAGTAGAGTTTTTAGTCGCAGATTATGAGTATTGCACCACATTAGAAAAGAGTAGAGATGAGTGATTCTATATTCATTCAAAAAACTGAACTCTTCTCGTATAGTGGTACGAATTGTATAAGAAACGATTACTATTACAATGCTTGCCAAAAATGTTTGGACATCTGTCCTGAGGATGCTTTTCATATTGTCCGTAACAAACTTACACTCTTTTCAAATGAGTGTATAAGTTGTGGAGCATGTATGGGTTCTTGTCCAACAGAGGCATTAACACTTCTCTCTTTTGATGCGAATGCTTTTGTGAGTAGCTTTAAAGAGCGTGAAGAGAAACTACTCTCTTGTAAAAAAAGCACCTCTTGCTTAGGCTCTTTTGATGCGCAGCATTATATTACCATGGCACTAACTAGCGAAGAGATGCCACAGTGCGACATGACACATTGTCAAGAGTGTACTTTAAATAAAGAGCAAAAAATAGAGGGTTTCATCCGTGGTGAAATCAACAAAGCAAATGAGTTTTTATTGGCATGTGGAACTGAGAGCTCTGTCTTGACTTTAGAGGAAAAAGCCCAAGAAGAGAATGCCAAAAGAATGATATTCAAAGCAGCCGTTAAAAACATAAAAGAGGCATCACAAGAAGAGAACGCTAAGCAACTCTCAATGACTTTAGAGTATCAAAAAAACCCCAACAAAAGTGGTACTCCTCTAAAGTTTATGCAATTAAAGAACGCGCTCAAAGAGAATCTTCCAAAGATAAATGTCACAAAACATGCGACAAACTTTGAGCTCTTTTCAAAAAAAGAGATCTCTTTTGAAGCGTGTACAAACTGTGGGGACTGCATAAGATTTTGCCCAACAGAGGCACTCTTAAATACACTCGACAAACAAGGAATCAACTTTAATGTCGGCAACTGCATCGGTTGTGGGATTTGTGAACATATATGTAAAACAGATGCCATTAAAACGACCGATGGAATTGATTTAGTTGAGTTTGCTTACGATAGAGGGCAAGAGTTAGTGCATTATGAGATGGTTATGTGCCATGAGTGTAGATGCCCCTACCCATACCGAGGTGGAGACCCGATATGTGATAGATGTGCGGACTATAGAGTAGACTTTAGCCATGTTTTTACATTAGCTAAAGATATGTAGCTTATTTAAAATCTTTTTTATCCATAGCATCTTTTGCTGATTTGATAGCAGAGCCGAGGGCACTTTTTGCTACGCCCCAAGCTTGGATGCCCATTCTCTTAGCCTCTTGTGCTTTTTGGGATTGTAAAACTTCCTCGCCTTTTTTAACTGCAGATTTTGCTAAGGCAGAGAATTTTTCTCTCATTACTTCGGCTGTCTCTTTGGAGATATGCACAAGCTCTTCTAAGTCGTAATGCATCTCTTTGTTTATATCAAGTAAAAGTTTTCTTATCGTTTGAGAACTCTCACTCGCTTGTGTTTGAACGACTTGTGAAAAGAGAACATCTGTTTGATTTAAATCTTCCATAATCGTGTCATAATCTTCGATAAGAATATGCTTTGCTTCAACAGGCATAAAAGCAAGTCTCTTTTTAAATCTGTCGATAGAGCGGATAAGCCCTGTTCTCATCCCTTTGAGTCTAGCTTCAAGTATAACATCTGCATTGACTGGTGTTGCCTCTGCTACTTCTATAGCCGATTGTAAAATAGTCGATAAAATCTTTCTAATTCTGATGGTATTTAATGAACCCTCTTTGATGGCTTCAAAGGTAAGCTCTTTGATGACCTCTTCCATGGTCTCTTGCATCTCTCCATCTTGCTCTTTTTCAAGTGCTGTGATAATCGCAGACTCAACAAGTTCGCTGAGAACATCATACAAATCAATCGACTGAAGTTTTACTTGGTGGAGTTTAGAAACAGCTTGCAACTCATCCATCGTATTGAGTTTCGCTTCGATGGCATTAAAGATAGTATATTTTGCATTTTGAAGTGCTTCCGCTTTTTTCTCTAACGTTCTTTGTATCTGCTCCTTTTGTGCTAAAAGTGCTTCTACTTCATCGTGTAATGATTTTGTTTCGATATTTAAAATAGTGGTTGCAACTGTTTTCATCTCTTGCAAAGAGAGTTTATCGATAGCAACACTGTGTTGCTCGACCATCTCTGTAAGTGCTTGAGAAACTCTCTTCTCTACACTTTTAAATCTGTGACTATAAGAACTAGTTAAATCTATTTGCAGCTTTTCTAAATCCATTTCAAATCCTTTATTTGGGGTTATAATACCATTTTTATGTGTTGATGTGCCTTGAGAGCTTCATATATAAAATTTCTTTCATCTTCATTTTGTATCACTAAATCAAGATTCATACTGACATATTTTCCACCCTTACTTACATTGGAATGTTCCAAATTATGCTCGCGCTCTAAAATAACTTCATGAATCGCTCTTTGAATAGTCTCTTTCTCATATCCTATAAGTTTATAAGACCAAGAACAAGGATAGTTCAGTTCAAGCTTATGCGTACTATCGTTTATAATCTCCACTTTTGCCTCCTGATTTTGTTTCTAGTTGAACATTTCTGATAACCATTCCTTTATCTATCGCTTTGACCATGTCATAGATAGTTAAAAGCCCGACACTTGTTCCTGTTAAAGCTTCCATCTCTACTCCAGTTTGACCTGTAAGTTTTGCAGTAACACTGAGTTTAAAACCAGGAAGTTGTGGAAGTTCTTCGACCTCACAGTTGATACCGCTAAGGTTTAAAGGATGGCACATAGGGATAATGCTACTCGTCTGTTTAGCTCCCATAATCGCCGCGATAACAGCAGTTTGAAGTACAGGACCTTTTTTTGTTTTTTCATTGATAATCGCATCATAGGCATCTTGTCTCATCTCGATGATTCCACTTGCCACAGCCCCTCTTGTCGTCTGCGTTTTATCCGATACATCTACCATTTTAGGTCTATCTTTTTCATCTAAGTGCGTTAGTTTCATAGCATGTCTCTATTTTTTTTACATTATACAAAAATATAAACAAATAAAAGATATAAAAGTAGATTATGGCATGTGGAAATATTTTTATGCTAGAATACAAGCAATAAAAAAATGATACGCTTAAAGGAAATTTCACTATGTTTGCAAAAATTTTACTACTCTTGCTCCCTCTGGCTTTAGTGGCTAGCGAAGTTATTTGGACAAGTGACTCTAAGGGAGAGATAAGTGAGCAAGAGTACTCAAAGGCTATGCGAGAGTACATAGATAAAGAGTACACAAAAGAGCTTCACACCTATCAACTACAAGAAGATTCTAAAACACCCAACCGAACAGTAAGCGCTGATAACTTAATGTGGCAAGATGATGAGCGTGTAAAAACGACTTATTTGGACTGGGAAGAGGCTAGTGCATATTGTAAAGCGTTTAGAGTTCTTGGCTTTGATAACTGGAGACTTCCAACAGAAGAGGAGCTTTTTAGCACAGTAGATGCCAGAAAAAGTCCACGAGCAAAAGAGGAGTTTAAAAACTTCAATGAAAAGCCTTACTGGGCTGTCGCTCCTCTTTTGAAAAATGCAAAAACAGCGAGCTATATCAACTTTTCTAGTGATAAAAGAGGTATCTCTTACAAGAGTGACAAAAATTATGTACGTTGTGTGAGAACTCTAAAGTAAGAGTAAGTTATTAAATTTTTATATTTTTTAGGAGTGTGTCATGGTTAAAAAAGTTATAGGTTTGAGTGTTGCATTTTTTGTTTTTACAGGATGTGGAGGCGCTACTCCAAAGAGTGATACACAAAGCAACCCAGAGTTTTATGAGACAATAAATCTTAAACCTTCAGAAAAATTTACAGCTTTACGCGAGTACCTTATTAAACAGAGTGCACTCGAAAAGGAGATGACTTTCCCTACAAAACCTTTGAAGCCACTTTTGCCAGAGCCAAAGAAATTGACAAAAGGGAAGTATGAGAAAAGTGTAGCTTTTGAGGCAAGAGAGGAAGCACTAAGAGCTGAAGAGGCCCAAGTGGTTCAAGCACTTGAGAAAGCTTACGCGGCAAAGTTGAACGCGTATGACGAAGAGGTAAAACGTTTAACACAAAGTAGCACTTCAGTCGAGGCTACACAAAAAGCCTACACGATTGTTTATGGAACTCCTTCCTACAAAGCCCACTCTCTTATGATGCAGACAGCGAAAAGTTTGAGGGAACTATACGCTCCACACAAGAGGGATTCTCCCAAAAAGTAATCATAAGTGTACCTATAAGTGAAGCAGAAGCGTTTGAGAAAAATATAAAATCTCTAAAGACAGAGGTTTCCTTTGTGTTTGAAGATAAAAAACTTACTTTAAAAGGGATAGTTTTTAAAGATTCACATAAAAGTTATAGAGTAGTTTTGAAATAAGACGCAGGCTTATCCCTTCATGAAATTAAAGCTCAATAAGCTTCAAAGCCTCTTCATATTCATGCGGATGATTGAGGTTTAAAAAGGGCTTTTCATCTTCAAAATCTACAAAAGTCGTTTTTGCATTTTTGAGTAAAAATCCGAGTTTATGGTTATCTTCTTTGAACATTTTTTCAAACTCGCCCTTGAGTGAAGCGTGATAAATTCCACACATCGGCTCTATCCCAAAAGCTGTTTTTGCAATCGTAGCATCGGCATGTGGAAAGTCATGCTTAAATAGCTTCTCTATCTCTTTTCTTCCCACAAAAGGGGAGTCCACGCTTAGTGCAAAAAAACTTTCATCTTTTAAACTCTCAAAAATAGCTACAAATCCAGCAGTGGGTGCAAAGAGCGTATCGCTTTGAATATCTTCAATAAAAGAGGCATCAAAGGCAAACTTGCTTTTGTCTTTACATGAAATATATACATTTTTGAATATTTTACTGAGACGAGAGTATTGAAATTGTGTTAGAGTGGAAAAACCTGCGAAGGGGAGAAGTGCTTTGTCCTTTCCCATTCGGCTACTTCTACCACCAGCGAAGATGACACAAGGAGTCTCAATCATTATTGAATTTTTGTCAGCTCTGCTAGGATGCGTCTGTTTTGAGCACGACCAGCTTTGAGCATGTTTGAAGTGATAGGATGTGCTTCACCCATCCCTTTCGCAATAACTCTTTTTGGCTCTACACCTTGGCTTATCAGCATATCTCTCACAATATTCGCTCTTTTCTGGGTTACTCTTAGATTTGGACGTGCTTCACCGATACTGTCCGTATGACTTAGTATCTTGACGCTGTATTGTGGAGATGAGCGGAGGTAAAGTGCAAATGCTTGGATATTCTCTTTAGATTTTTCTGTTAGCTCAAATGAGGATGGGATAAAGTTGATTTGTAGATTTACTTCCGTTAAACAGCCAACACCATTTACTTCAGGTAAATAAAGCGGAGTGTTTGGACATGCATCAAGCCCATTTTTAACGCCATCTTTATCATCATCTGCATTTGCGATAGCTTCTGCGGCTAGAAGTGCGGCTGCTTTTTCTTCTGCTTCTCTTTTTGCTTTCTCATGTGCCTCTTTTTTTGCTATAGCCGCGGCTAATGCTGCTTCTCTTGCTTGTGCATCTTGCTCTGCTTTGAGTGCTTCTGCTGCAATGCGTGCATCGATTTTCGCTTGATTTTCCGCTTCGATTTGAGCTAATCTTCGCGCCTCTTCATCTTTCATGGAAGTACCAAATGAAAGGGTGACACCGCCTAAAAGAGCGGTATTGTTATCCCAGCGGTTACTGTTAAACTTTGCCATGTGGATTGCTTCTACTTTTAAAGCAATGTTCTCTGTGAGTGCGAGCTTTGCCCCAACGCCAATAGTTACAAAAACACTATCTACATTCTGTGAATACTTTTGCTCTATGGTTTCATATCCTAGACCAATCTTACTCAGAGGAGTTATGAAGGTGGCATTCTCATATTGAAAAACACCATTTAAAGCAAAGCGATAAAGCGTGTTGTCTAAAATCTCAGGAATGACATTTTGGCTCTGAACCTTATCGGAATAAAGCACTGAAATCTCAGGACTTAAAATTGAATTTTTGTTGTTGTATTGAATCTCCCCACCATAAAGAGCAGAGCTTTTCATGTCGAGATTTGCTTCACTGTAGCTATAACCAATAACGGGAGTAGCTTCAAAATCTGAGGGGATTGCCATGAGTGTTGTGCTGAGTAAAATGAGAGGAAGAAGCTTTGTTTTCATTTCTTTACCTTTAGGAGAAGAAGCTAGTTGATTTAGCTTCTTGGATCACTGATATAGCCAGTGATTGCAGATATGGCAGCAACAGCAGAGTTTGCCAAATAGACTTTCGAGCCTCTGCTTCCCATACGACCGACAAAGTTACGGTTTGTCGTAGAGACGGCTACTTCGTTATCGCCCAAAATTCCCATATAACCGCCAAGACAAGCACCACATGTAGGGTTTGAAACAACACCACCTGCATCGACTATAATATCAATGTAGCCAAGTTTGTTCGCTTCACGTAAAATCATCTGCGTTCCAGGAGTGACAATCAAACGCACATCAGGATGCACTTTTTTACCCTTAAGTATCTCTGCTGCAACTTTTAAATCGCTGAGTCTACCGTTTGTACAACTTCCGATAAAAGCTTGATCTACTTTGATATGGTCTTTTACAGCTTGATTTACTCTGTGTCCATTGGATGGTAAAAATGGGTATGCGATAACAGGGTCAAGTGCCGCTACATCAATCTCTAAAGTCATCACATACGTTGCGTCTGCATCCGAGTGATGAATTTTAGGCTCGCGTGCCAAAGTTTTGTCTGCCAAGAACTCTTTTGTCACATCGTCATACGCTACGATTCCGCTTTTTGCACCCGCTTCGATTGCCATGTTACACATAGAAAATCTGTCATCCATCGTTAAATGTTCAATCGTACTACCCGTAAATTCTAAGGTTCTATAAAGCGCACCGTCCACACCAATCATACGAATAATTTCTAAGATAATATCTTTACCCGTTGTATATTTAGCAGGTTTTCCGCTAAGATTTACTTTGATAGATTCAGGCACTTTAAACCAGTTTCCTCCACTTATCATTGCGAAGGCTAAGTCTGTTGAACCCATTCCTGTTGAGAATGCACCTAAAGCACCATGTGTACAAGTATGAGAATCCGCACCGATGATAACATCACCAGGAACTACAAGCCCCTTCTCAGGTAAAAGTGCATGCTCAATTCCCATATCTTTTTCATCAAAAAAGTTTTTAAGATTATGTACTTTTGCAAAATCACGGCTGATTCTAGCTTGGTTTGCAGAAGCAATATCTTTTGCAGGGATGAAGTGGTCTAAAACAATAGAAAACCCATCTGGATTTGCAAGTTTAGTCGCACCACTTAGGTTGAAAGCACTGATAGAGATAGGAGTAGTAATGTCGTTTCCGATAACCATGTCAATGTTTGAGCGGATAATCTCACCCGCGAAAACTTCTCTTCCCACATGCTCTGAGAATATTTTTTCAGTTATAGTTTGAGCCATAATAATAAACCTTTGGATATATAATTGTGCGATTATACCATCAGAAGGTTTAAATTGGCATGTGGAACTAAGCTAAAATTGCTGAATTAAGAGTAAATATGTTATTGTTTTAAACAATATCTATTTAGGGAAATCATTGAAAAAAAGCATCGTTTCAATCTTATGTATAATATTAATTTTAGTGGTTTATTTTCTTCTAAATACCCATAAAGACGTTCATAATATGCCAACGTATGTAGGCATGGATGAGTGTGCGTCTTGCCATCAGGTACAATATAGCTCTTTATCTAAAACATTACATCCAAAAATTTTCAGACCAGTAACCTCCATGAAAGAAATTTTAGGTGATTTTAGCTCAAATAATCCTCTTGTAAACTTTAAAAAAGAAGATATTACTTATGTAGTTGGCTCCAAATGGGAACAAGTTTATATGCACATGATAGATGGGGAGTACTACCCTTTTACAGCAAAATGGATGGTGACTACACAAAAGTGGGTTCCTTATAAGGTTCACGATTGGAAGCAAACCCCTGCTTCTACTAAGTGTAATGGCTGTCACACAACAGGTTATTCCCAAAAAGACAATAGCTTTAATGAGTTTGGGGTGAAGTGTGAAGCGTGTCATGGACCTGCAAGTGAACACGTTGTTCATCAAAAGAAAATCAACAATATAGAGTGTAAGGTCTGCCATAAAGAGCATACAACTTATAAGGATGATATTATTGTTTCGCAAAAGTCAGCAGTTTGCGGACAATGCCATAGCCGAGGGACAAGTGCTATGAGTATAAATGGTAAAACAACACTTTTCAATTTTCCCTTAGAGTATATTCCTGGAGAAGATTTGAATGCAAGTTTTGTAAAAAGCTCACTCAATAATGATAAGAAAAATTGGTGGGGAAACGGATTGTCTAAAAATAGACATCAAGAGTTTGCAGATTTCTCATTCTCTGGACATAGTAAGGCACTTCAAAATTTAAAAACAAAGAAAAATCCACATGGAGGCAAAACAGATGATAACTGCTTGCGTTGCCACTCTGAGGATTATCGTTCGGCAAAAGAGGGAAATAAACCTAGCATAGAAGAGGCGAAATTGGGTATTAGCTGTGTAACTTGTCATGAGCCTCATGGAATAGATAATACTATAAGAAGCAAACAGAGTATTGATACTAGATGTACAGAGTGTCATATAGATAGTTTTACTCAAAAGCATTCCCCTTGCCCAGATACTAAGGCAAGTTGTGTTGAGTGTCACATGCCCCTGATTGGAAAGACGGGAGGAACTTACACTATACGCTCGCATGCATTTAAAATAATCCCACCAGAAGCTACTGAAAAATATAGTATGCCAAGTTCTTGTCAAAATGGAGCTTGCCATGCTGATAAGTCTGTAGATTGGGCAATCAAAGAATATAACAACTTTTACAAAAAAGATAAGAAGAGAACTCTCTCGGACGTCTTAAAAAACAAATGAAATTTACAATAGGGCTTAAACTTATAATCGCAGTTATGATGCCCGTCATACTTGAAGTTATATTTATATTTCGTGTAGAGCATGCAAAGCTTGATGAAACATTTGAAAATCTTGCTAATGACAGTTTTGAGCAAACCATAAAGATTGTAGAGAATAATTTTTCCTTTATGCAGCAGAGCAATATCTATATGGCCAATACTTTGCTTGAAAATAAAAAAATAAAAAATTACTTAGTGAATAAAAATATTCAAGCAATATATGAGTACTTGGAAATTAAAGTTAGAGATATGAATGTTGATAGTTTAATAATCCTTGATAAAGATGCAAATATCATAGCCGAGCATGGGCTTTTTCATATAGATGCAGAAAATTTAAAGAGTTATAGCTTAGTTAATGAAGCTATGAAAAATAAGAGTGCTGTAAGTATGATAGAAAGAGTGGCTGATATATTTGTCTATTATACTGCTGTTGTTATTATGGAAGAAGATCAAGTTATTGGAGAGATACTGATTGGTCTTCAACTTAGTAACAGACTCTTAAGTGAGGTTAAAAAAGGTACAAATATTGATATTTCGATTGTTGGAGATAGGGCTCTTGTGGCTACATCTTTAGTAGATGAAAACAATCAAAGCATTACGCTCTTGCCCTTAGCTTATACTGAGTATCTTTGGCTCTTAAATGGAAATGTGGAGTTATTATCAACGAAAATGGGCTCAAAAGAGTACTACACAAAAGCGAAGGAGTTGTCACTTGTCGATAAAGATACGACAAATGCCTCTTTGATGATGATGCAGAACAAAGATAACTATAACCATCAACTCTCTCAAGTCAGATTTATGCAAGTTTCATTTTTGCTGATTTTAATCGGGTCTTTATTTTTAGCAGTTTTAATTATATCTTTGATGCTTAGAAAAAATTTCTCTAAAATCATTAAGGGATTAAAGTTGATTTCTGCTGGAAAATATGGGGAAACTATTGAGATTAATTCAAGGGATGAACTTCAAACAATAGCTACCTATTTTAATGTGATGAGTCAATCTATAAAAGAAAAAGATGAACGTATTGTCTCCCAAGTACTAGAACTAGAAGAGAAAATAGAAGAAAATTTAGCACTTAAAGATAGAGAAAAAAAACTTTATGACAAAGCAACAAAGGATTTTTTGACAGGTTTGTTTAATCGAGAAAAATTTGAAGAACATTTAGATTATATGATAGTTCACTCATTTAGAAACGAGAAAAAAATAGCTTTAGTGATGTTGGATATAGATTTTTTTAAAAAGGTTAATGATACCTTTGGGCATCTTGTTGGAGATGCTACTCTTAAAAAAATAGCAACGCTTTTAAAAGAGAACCTTAGAAAAAATGATATCTGCGCTAGATGGGGAGGAGAAGAGTTTATGATTGCCCTAGAAGTTGATAGTCTTGAATCTGCAGTAGAAATAACTCAAAAGATGAGAGTTGTCATAGCATCCCATAAAATGGATGTTGTCTCAAAAGTGACTTGCAGTTTTGGGATTACTTTAATCAAAGAGGATGAGGATAAAAAAAGTGCTTTTTTAAGAGCTGATGAAGCACTCTACTCTGCTAAAGAAAATGGCAGAAATAGAGTTGAGGTAAAAATTTAATTAAACGGAGTCATATTTTAAAGCTTTTTTTGTGAACTCAGCTGAGCAAAAAAACATCGCGAGAAAGATAGGGTTAATGGTTACATTTTCTTCTTCCATAATATCAAAAACTTTAAAGCTAAAGCCTAAACCATCTTTATGATTTTGCGGAGTGACTACAAATTCAATAGGCGCAAGAGTCTTGACCATGTTGATGATAGCTTTTCTCTTTTTCTCATTTTTTTCTCTCAAAATATTGAAGTTTGGTGTTTCTGAACTTTTATGTGCATTTAAAACAGTCTCAAGGATGGTGAGTTTATCTTTAAAGACTACTTTGTTCCATTTGATAATGGTATTGTTTGAAGCTATTTGACACCCTTTTTGCATAAGTGGACTTGGTCTTTTCTCTTTTATTGCCTCAATAAGCGCGAGCAGATAGTTTACACCTCCAATAGTGCCTGCACTTTTTGTCATAAAAAGATGGATGAGCATTTTCGTATCTTCGTTTTGTTTGTTAAAATTACACACTTAAACTACCTTTATGGTTATATAAATGTTATTATACCCTCTTTATATGCTTCTTCGAATCTTAAAGAAGATAGAAGGCTCGTGAAGCTTAAGCATTATCAAATAACAAAACTATTACTATGTCAAAAGTAAAAGAAGACAAAAATTGTCTTGTTTAAAACTAGGGCATAAAATCTCCCTAGATGAAGAGGTAAAAATGCAAGTATATTTAGATAACAACGCTACTACAATGTGTGACCCACAAGTAGTCGAAGCGATGCAACCATTTTTCAGTGAACTTTATGGTAATCCAAGTTCACTCCATAAGTTTGGTACATCAGCACATCCAGCACTTAGAAATGCCATCAACCAAGTCTATAGTGCACTTAATGCATCCGATGAAGATGATATTGTATTTACTTCATGTGCAACAGAGTCCAATAACTGGGTGCTCAAATCAGTTTGGATAGACCATATTTTAAATGGCGACAAAAATCATATTGTGACAACTGAAGTAGAACATCCTTCGGTTCTTTCCACATGCCGATTCTTAGAGGAGCAGGGTGTAAAAGTGACCTACCTTCCAGTAAATGAAGAGGGGATTGTTGAAGCACATACAGTTAAGAGTTTTATTACAGAGAAAACAGCTTTAGTTTCGATTATGTGGGCTTCAAACGAGACGGGTATGATTTTTCCTATTAAAGAGATTGGTGAGATTTGTAAAGACAAAGGTGTGCTGTTTCACTCAGACGGCGTTCAAGCTGTGGGTAAAATCCCTGTAGATTTACAAGATGTTCATATAGATTTTGTTAGTATGTCAGCGCACAAATTCCATGGCCCAAAAGGTATCGGCGCTTTATATATCCGAAACTCTCAAGCCCTCTCACCACATATGCATGGTGGAGAGCAGATGGGACATCGCCGTTCTGGTACGCTCAATGTTCCTTATATCGTAGGAATGGGGAAAGCTCTTGAACTTGCTACGACAAATATCGAAGAAAAAATGGCAAGTATTCGTGCAAAAAGAGATCGTCTTGAAGATGCGCTTTTAGAGTTGAGTGATACTTTTGTAGTCGGTAAGCGTGAGCACCGTAATCCAAACACTATTTTAATATCTATCAGAGGTGTTGAGGGTGAGGGAATGCTTTGGGATTTGAACAATGGTCAAATCGGAGCTTCAACAGGTTCGGCATGTGCAAGTGAAGATCTCGAAGCAAATACTGTTATGCTTGCAATCGGGGCGGACACTGAACTTGCTCACACAGGAATTCGTTTGAGTCTAAGCCGTTTTACAACGGATGCAGAGATTGATTATACAATTGCTCATTTTAAGAGCGCAGTTGCACGACTGAGAGCCATCTCAAGCTCTTTTGCCGTAGTCCAACCAACTAAGGGTGGCGAAGCACAAGCTTGCGAGATACACTAAAAAACTAAAAGAGCACAAAGGTGCGAGGGCTTCCTGCCGAAGGAAACCAAGCGTTAGCGTAGGTAGCGGAATCAGTTCCGATACCGTGATAAATAGATGAAGGGTTTCCTTCATTTTATAAAATAAAATTAAGGAATATATTATGGCAAAGGCTGACATGTTAGGAGCGTCTCTTTGGGATGCTTACTCAAATAAAGTGACAACATTGATGAATAATCCTCAACATCAAGGGGAGATTACAGAAGAGGAAGCGGCATCACATGGCAACAAGTTGATTGTTGCTGATTTTGGAGCTGAGTCTTGCGGGGATGCTGTGCGTCTTTACTGGGAAATTGACCCTAAAGATGACAGAATTGTAAACTCAAAATTTAAAAGTTTTGGTTGTGGTACTGCCATAGCTTCTTCAGATGTAATGACGGAACTTTGTATTGGAAAAACAGTACAAGAGGCTGTGAAGATAACAAACATCGATGTTGAGTTTGCACTTCGTGACACTCCTGATGTTCCAGCTGTTCCACCTCAAAAATGCACTGTTCTGTTATGGCGTATGATGTTATTAAAAAAGCTGCAGGACTCTATCTTGGTGTTGAAGCAGAGAGCTTTGAGAGCGAAATAATCGTTTGTGAATGTGCACGTGTAAGTTTAGGCACACTTAAAGAGGTTATTAGACTCAATGATCTTCATACAGTAGAGCAGATTACAGACTATACGAAAGCAGGTGGTTTTTGTAAATCTTGTATCAAGCCTGGTGGACATGAGGCTAGAGAGTGGTATTTAGTGGACATCTTAGCTGATACGCGCCGTGAAATGGACGAAGAGAAGATGAAAGCTGCTGCGGACGCTGGAAGTAAAGGTGACTTTGAGAGCATGACGCTTGTACAACAAATCAAAGCTGTAGATGCTATTGTTGATGAGAATGTACGTCAATTCTTGGTAATGGATGGCGGAGATATGGAAGTTATTGACATTAAAAAAGGGGATGAATATATTGATATTTACATTCGCTACTTAGGTGCTTGTAATGGATGTTCTTCCTCTTCAACAGGAACACTTTACGCTATAGAAGCAACACTCAAAGAGAAACTCTCTTCTAAAATCCGCGTTTTACCTATTTAATAAACCCTCGCTTTATTTAAGATGCCAAGTCCTCCTTGGCTCCTTAATTTGACAATCGATATATAATTTGGTATATTTCGCAATCTACAAAATTAACATTACTTGGATTATAGATGGATAACACATTAGAAGGTCGTTTCTGGATTAGTAAATCAGAACACAGTTTCTTAGGTAAAGGTCGTATAAACCTTCTCCTCAATATTGAAGCAACAGGCTCTATTACCAAAGCTGCAAAGATGATGAAGATGAGCTACAAAGCAGCTTGGGACACGGTTGACACTATGAACAATCTATCTGAACACCCCTTGGTTCAGCGTGTTAAAGGTGGTAAAGGTGGAGGCGGTACGCACCTGACCGACTACGCCAAAGAGTTAATAACTACTTACAATATCCTAAACGAAGAGCATCAACACTTCTTAGAAAATCTTTCAAAACGCATTAATCAAAAAGATGGTCATTTTAAAGTTTTAGAGAGCATGAATGTCCGCATTAGTGCTAGAAATCAACTCAAAGCAAAAGTCACAGAGATTCAAAGAGGTGCTGTAGAAAGCGAACTTTTTTTACAGCTTCATAATAAAGAGAGTTTTATGGCAATAATAACCAATGACTCTCTTGAAACACTTGACATAAAAGTCGGCAGTGAAGTGTATGCTATTTTTAAAGCAAATGCGGTTGTTGTAAGCACGGATGTAAAATTAAAAAAGAGTGATAGAAACCGTGTTACAGGGACTATAGAAAGAATAAGCCGTGGAAATTTTGATGCAGAAGTTGTTGTGACATTAAAAAGCTCAAATACAATCTGTTCAACAATGTCTATTGATACCTTAGATGAGTTAAACCTACAAAATGGGATGGAAGTTGTTGCATTTTGTAAGCCTAGCAGCATAATTATAGGTATTTGGTAGAATGAAAAATGCATTTTTTGTTATAGCGTTATATATATTTTTATATATCGAAAATAAAATACCTAAGAGGAGGATTGAAAGATTAATAGTTTAAATAAATAACCCTGCAGCGGTAACTGCAAGGAAAATGCTTTGGTGTAAGCAACTAAAAGTATAGCAAAATAAAAATTACAATAAAGGAAGATTTATGAATAAAGGTATCAAATTAAGTGTTGCAGTTACTGCCACACTACTTTTAACATCTTTTGCCTGCGCAAATGATGAAACATCTAAGCAGTCACTAAAAACAAATTATCAGCTGATTTACAATGAAAAGCCTAAATCTGTCGATAACTTTACGGACATGTTTAAAGAGGGTCTGTTCTACGGTCGTCTTCGCTCTAACACATTTTATTGGGGATGGGAGAAGGAGAGCACTACACAATACAACCATGCAACAAGTGGTTTAGGTGGTTCTCTTGTTTATAAAAGTGCCAAATACGCAGATATAGATTTTACGGCAGGTATGTACTACAGCCGCGGATTTTTCAGTGTAAAGAGTGGTGATGTATCAAAGTTCAAACCAGGGGCTGAAGTACTGAGTCGTTTTGATTACTCAAACACAGGCTCTCAAAGTATGTCTGTGTTGGGTCAAGCATACCTAAGTTACAAAGGTTTAGCAAAAACAGAGCTGAGTGTCGGTCGTCAACTTGTTGAGACATTTTATACGAAATCAAATGACTCCAAAATGATTCCAAATACATTTGAGGGTGTTGTACTCAAATCAAAAGTTATTCCTGATACTGCTTTTGATGTTGCATATCTAAGCGCAGAAAAACTCCGCGCGCATACGGAGTCGCACTCTATTTTAATGTATGGAGATACAGCATCCTCCTCATCCACAAAGCCTCAATGGAGTGAAAATGATGACTCTGCAATGCATAAAGGGCTGACTTATACCGCGTTAAAAGCGGCAGGAAAATCTACAGATGCTCCTTTGATAGTTGCTGATATTCACAACAAGTCCATTCCAAATCTCTCTTTTGATGCCGCATACTACGCAGTCCCTGCGCTTATCTCAGAAGTAATGGGAGAGCTAAACTATAAAGTTAAAATGGGCTCTTTTTCTTTGACGCCAGGTGTTCGATATATGAAACAGTTTGACAATGGAGCAGGTGCAGTTGGTGGTGCGGCGTATGATGGCACGACAACAGGCTACAAAGATCCGACTTCCCTTGACTCGCAAGCAGTTATGGGTCGCTTAGTCGGAGTCTATAACAACTTTAAACTCAATCTTGGTTACTCTCAGATTATGGATGAAGCGGATCTTATAACTCCATGGAGAGGTTTTCCTACAGGCGGATATACACGTTCTATGGCTCGTTACAACTGGATAGCAAACACAAAAAGCTACCGTGCAGAACTCTCAATAAATGGAAATAAAACAGGTGTTTACAAAGATGTTTTTACGCAAATCTCTTTTTTACATACAGATTCGGATGAGAGCAAAGGTCAGTATGACGAAAACTACTACTATCTAGGTTTTGTTCAAAACATTCCTTCACTTGTAGATCTACAGTGGCGTCTTAGACTCGGATACACGGATACGAAAAAAGCTGACGCTGATTCTTTAGATGCTCGTTTCGAGCTGAACTATTTATTTTAAAAGGATAAAAAATGTTTAAAAAATTGATAATCGGAAGTTTATTATTTGTTGGTTCTCTTTATGCAGGAACTATCAATATTGCAGTTGCTGCAAATGTGAGTTATGCTATGGATACACTTTTGGAAGAGTTCCATAAAACAAATCCAAATACTCAAGTGAAAGTCACTTTAGGAAGTAGTGGAAAATTAACAGCTCAAATCAAAAATGGTGCTCCATATACTCTTTTTATGGCTGCTAATATGAAATACCCAGAAGCTCTTTATAATGATGGGATTGCTATTACAAAACCAGTTGTATATGCACAAGGTGGACTAGCCATGTTAAGTAGTTCAAACCAAGATTTCTCAAAAGGGATTGAGCTTGTAACTACTGATGTTATTAAAAAAATTGCTATAGCGAACCCAAAAACAGCACCCTATGGAAAAGCTGCAGTTCAAGCTTTGAAAAATGCAAATGTTTATGATACAGTAGAAGGAAAATTTGTATACGCAGAATCAATCTCTCAAACAGTTTCTTATGCTGTTACGGCTGCTGATATTGGATTTATCGCAAAATCATCACTCTATAGTCCAAAAATGGCTCAATATAAAGAAAATATTAATTGGGCTAATGTAGACTCAAAACTTTATACCCCTATAAATCAAGGTATTGTAATACTAAAAAGTGGGGAAGCTAACAGTGAAGTATCAGCATTTTACACATTTATGCTAAGTAGTACAGCTAAAAAAATATTAACTGACTTTGGATATTTAGTACCATGAGTAGTTTAATTGCAACAGTAACACAAATAGATAATTGTGATAGTTTGCATATAGTAAAGTTTGATTGTCATAATCAAACTTTATCTATGATGAGTTTAGATTTAACAGATAAAATAAAGATAGGGGCTAAAGTAAAACTTGTCATTAAACCATCTCATATCGCAATTGCAAAAAATTTTAATGGTGAAGTGAGCTATTCAAATAAATTAGAAACAATAATTGTTTCTTGTGAAAATGGACAACTTTTAAGTAGTGTAAAACTTGATTTTTTTGATACTACTTTGGAGTCAATCATTACAGTAGATTCATCTAAACGGATGAATTTGAAAGCAGGGGATAAAGTAATAGCTTTCATTAAAGCCAGTGAAATATCAATAGGTGAGGTGATAAATGATTGAACTATTTCATGAATTAGAATTTGAGCCTTTTTTACTCTCATTTAAATTAGCAGGATTAACCACTTTTATACTTTTTGTAATAAGTGTACCATTAGCTTGGTATCTGTCTCAAACAAAGTCAAAGATGAAAGCATTTTGGGAGAGTTTAACAGCATTACCTATTGTATTACCACCTTCTGTCTTGGGATTTTATATACTTGTAGCACTTTCTCATAATTCACCTATTGGGGTATTTTTTGAGGATATTTTTGGGGTTAAGTTGGTGTTTAATTTTACTGGACTTGTGGTGGCAAGTTGTTTTTACTCACTTCCATTTATGGTACAACCACTTCAGGGTGGATTTGAGAGTATCAATAAAAATATGCTAGAGGCTAGCTATATTGCTGGAAAAACTAAATTTGAAACTATTATAAAAGTTGCCTTACCAAATATAAAACCAGCTTTGATGACAGCTATTATAGTTACATTTGCTCATACAGTTGGAGAGTTTGGAGTTGTTTTAATGGTGGGTGGAAGTATACCAGGGGAAACCAAAGTGGCTTCAGTTGCAATTTATGAATTTGTTGAAGTTATGGACTACACAAAGGCACATATCTATAGTGCTATTATGGTGGTTATTAGTTTTCTAGTGTTATTGAGTGTATATATCTTTAATGGTAAACAAAAAAAGATTGGATTTTAGATGATAAAAATAGATATAAATAAAAAACTTCATGGTGCAAATGGAGAGATGGATTTAGTAGTTAATCTTGATATAACACAAGGTGATTTTGTAGCACTTGCAGGACAAAGTGGTAGTGGAAAAACTACACTTTTGCGAATACTAGCAGGATTAGAAGATGCTACAGGAACTATAAAAGTTGGTGATGAAGTTTGGTTAGAGGGTAAAAAGCTCTACCATCTCAAAAAAGAAAAATAGGTTTTGTTTTTCAAGATTATGCACTTTTTCCTAATATGAGTGTTGAAGAAAATTTATTATTTGTTCAAAAAGATAAAGAGTTAGCGGACAAACTTTTAGCTCTTACTGAACTTTCTGAACTAAGAGATAGATTACCAAATACTCTAAGTGGTGGACAAAAACAAAGGGTGAGTTTATGTCGTGCTATGATGAATAAGCCAAAAATACTTCTTATGGATGAACCACTCTCAGCACTTGACCCAAAGATGAGAACGAAACTACAACATGAGATATTGACACTGCATAAAGAGTTTGGAACTACAACAATTATGGTAAGTCATGATCCAAGTGAGATATATAGATTAGCTTCAAGGGTTGTTGTTTTAAATCTAGGGGAGATTATAAATGATGGGACACCAAAAGATGTCTTGCTTAAAACAAGTGGGAGTCAAAAATTTTCTTTTGAGGGGGAGTTACTTGATATTGTAAAAGTGGATGTAATTAATATAGCAATAGTTTCAATTGGTCAGCAGTTAGTAGAAGTTGTAGTAAGTGATGATGAAGTGAACAGTTTAATTATAGGACAAAGTGTAAGTGTAAGTACAAAAGCATTTAGTCCTATGATTCAAGGGTTATAATGAAACTAAAGTCATTTATAGGTGGAACTTCAATAGGCTCTCTTGGTGGGCTTATAGGGCTTGGTGAGACCGTAAAATAAACTGTGTAAACCCACCTCTTATCCTTCAATCACTTCGTATATTTTGACATAATTTCACTGAAAAATATACAAAGTTGA
>Ga0100390_10000183_pt1 | contig 60739 bp, 55 predicted proteins | sample CryGeymeta201514_FD_81540 | JGI IMG/M metagenome (GOLD analysis project Ga0100390, IMG submission 81540) | Groundwater microbial communities from Crystal Geyser aquifers in Utah, USA - Crystal Geyser metaG 2015-14 | ecosystem: Environmental > Aquatic > Deep subsurface > Groundwater | place... | reverse complement strand
GCGACACGCCACACCAACCCGGGTTTCGGCCTGTGGCCTCAACCCGGGCTACCACAGCACGAAAGCCTACCGTGTAGCCCGGGTTAGCGCGTAGCGCGTAACCCGGGGCGCACTGCGCCGGCGTAATTCGGGGTCGCGACACGCCACATCAACCCGGGTTTCGGCCTGTGGCCTCAACCTGATGGGCTACGAAACTGCGAAACGTTTGCATGTGCTTCTCATGCAAACCAGCCGTGCAGCATCCATGCCCCTTCGCTGCCAGCATCACGAAACAGCCAGGCATGCTGGCCGGTGTCGAGCTCGGCGATCACGTAATCGCGGCGGACATCGTGATCGTCCCACCAGCCGGTTTCGATACGCTCGGGGCCACGCAGGATACGCAATACCCGGTTGCGCAACGGGATCGGCCGCAGCAATAGCCAGTGCGGGCGGTGCTTGGCGCCATCAGCAGCGGCTGCCTTGCTCTCGCCAATGCGCCAGGCGTACTCGGGGCGGTGGTCGGGGTAATGCTGCAACTGGCAGACGGCATCATCACCCAGGCGCGTGCGCAGGCGTTCTATCAGGCCGGGCAGATCGAGATCGCCACGCGGGCCGGGGTCGAACAGATCACGGCGCTCCGGTGCCATCGGCGGCAGATCGCGTGCGCGCAGCGCCAATGCGACCACCGCGGCCGGCAGTGCGGCGTGCTCGAGCCGACCACGTGCCGCGTCGAACAAGGCGTCTGGTGCATTCATGGCTTGCCGCAGGCCCACGGTAATCGTGCTGGCAGGCAGATCCTCGTGTTCCAGTTCCAGTGTGAAATGCAGCACGCCACCGGCGCGGGCGAACACGAATGCAGCCAACTCACGGCACAGCCGGTGCAGGGCAAATTGCAGCGCCATGTGGGTTTGAATGGCGTAATCGAACTCGATGCGCTGAAAAAAGTGCGTCGCGGGGCGATACGGCGGGTATGGGTCGGGGCTATGGCCACGCAGGCGGTCGAGCCAGTTCAGCAGTTCCGGCCCGAGTCGGCGTGCCAGCTCGGGCCGTGGCAGGGTGAATACCTCGCCGAGCCGGCGCAGACCCATCGCATGCAGGGCAGCAAGCTGGCGCGCATCCAAGCCGGCTTGCGTCAACGCCAGTTGCGCCAGCGCGCGACGCAATTGCGGCTGGTCGTTCAGCGCCATGCCGTCGTGGCCGGCACTGGCCAGTAGCCGTGCACCGGCCACGCTGGGGGCACAGGCCAGGCTGTGCGCATGGCCAAGCTGTTGCAGGCCATGGCGCAACTGACTGGAGAGATTCGGCCAGCCGTCAAACAACTTCAGACTGCCGCCCACTTCCAGCGCCAGTGCCGCCGGCATCTGCGCGCTCGCTGGCAGGCATAGCACTTGGCTGCTGAAACCATACGCCCAGGCAGCGAGGGTTTCGTGTACCGATTGCTCGGCATGGCGTTGCTGCGGCTTTGCCAACACCGCAGGCAGCAATGCGCGCGCGGCACTGAGGCTTTGCCCGGCATGGATGCCTGCCGCCTGCGCAGTAGCATCCGCCTGCACCACCAGCAGGCGTTGCCCAGTTTCGTTGTAGAGCAGGTGCGGGCCGTGGTCCGGGCAGCCGCGAAAGGCGACTTCCAGAGGCAATTGCGGTAGCGCGAGGCAGGCCCACAGCATGGTCGAGGTGCCGGATCAGTGGGTGCGGTCGAGGCTGAACGATTTCGCCGGCGCGATGCTGCCGCGACACTTGAGCACGTGGACTTGGGTGTGACCAGCGGTAGTACTCATGGTCAGGCGCAAAGCAGCCGGGCTGGCGTTGCCGGCATGCCGCAGCGGACGCAGCAGGAAGGCGAAACTGGCACCGCTTTGCGCCGCTACCTGCAGCCGCCGCAGGGCGCGATCATCACCGCTGTCGGTCCACACCAGCACCGCGCCCAGGCAGCCCGCACGCAGGCATTGTTCGGCCGCCCACAGGCTGTGCTCGCGTGCAGCACGTATCCACAGCAGGCGATCCAGTGGCAGCCCGGCGGTGGCTAGCGCCGCCGGGTATGGCAAATACGGTGGGCTCACCCAGGCGATGGCTTGCCGGCGGGCAATGTGGCACAGCGCTGGCAGCAACAGGCTCAACTCGCCGATACCATCATGCGCGATCAGTATTTCGTTGAGCGCGCCGCGCGGAAAACCGGCCCATGGCAGGTACGCATCGAGCGCATCGAGTTGACTGGCCTGGCACGACCCCGCATCGGCCGTTGTCTGGCCCAGATCACGGCCACCACGAAAGATGCCGGCATCGGCCAGCCAGGCGTCGAGCGGCAGGGTGTTGGTCATGGGTGTACTGGCGATGGTTGCAGGGAGCACCTCGAAACCGTCGCGAGCGACTCGCACAGCAGGTTTTGCGAGGTTCCCATCCCTCAGGCCCTGCGAATAACGCCGACGTACAACCCCTCAATGGCGAAGTCGTGGTGTGTGGCATCCACCTCGATCGCCGCGTAGGCGGGGTTTTCCGCAAGCAGGCGCAATCGGCCATCGCCATAACGCAGGCGCTTGACGGTGATCTCGTCATCGATGCGGGCGACCACGATCTGCCCATCCAGTGCCGTGGGCGTGCGATGCACCGCGATCAAATCGTCATCGCGGATACCCACGCCGATCATGCTGTCGCCTTGCACCCGCAACAGGTAATGCGGACGTGGCCGGAACAGGTGTGGATCGATGGTGTAGCGTGCCTCGATGTGGCCTTCGGACAGAATCGGTGCGCCGGCAGCTACCCGGCCAACCAGCGGCAGGTACAACAAAGCGCTGTCGTTACTGCCACTGCCGGTTGTTCGCGTTGCCGCCAGCAGGCGCAGGCTGCCATGTTGCGCACTACGTGCCAGCCACCCTTTGCGGATCAGCGCCTCGACGTGGACCTGGGCTGAACTGTGCTGGCGCAAGCCCACCTGCTGGGCGATCTCGCGCAAGGTGGGTGGCCGACCTTCGCGTGCCGCCCAGTCGGCGATGAAATCGAGGATTTGCTGCTGGCGTGGGCTGAGCGGTTCCTGCATGGGTACAAATGTACGTGTTCGGTGCGGATTGCGCAAGAGGAACGCTGATCAATTAGGAACGCTGATCAATTCAGCGTTTCTACAGGCCATGGATAGCCTGCGGGGCAGGGCGGCTTGTTGCCATGCAGCACGGCCAGAGCCGGGTACCGTGGCGCAATAACGGGGCTTTGCCACCTGGTTCAGAGGGAATTTCAGAACCGTGGCCGGTTTTCGCTGGGTCTTGCGTTGGCAGTACTTGGGCAGGCGCGACACGGATGTTGGCCTGCCCTCTCTCCAGGATAGGTGAGCCGGGGTTACCGGTGGCCCGCCGCAAGGCGGGCCTTTTTCATTGCGCTCAGGGCAGCGCCAGCCACAACAGCGGCGTCGGCTGGCGTTCGCCACTGATCCACAGGCCCTTGCCGTCGGCCGCGAAGCCCAACGCTTCGGCCTGCGCCAGCCACGGGAAAACACGTTCCCTGCCTGGCCGGGCAACGGCCTGCGGCCAGTCTTCGCCAGCATGGCGTGGATAAAGATAGACCGCACGGTAGTTGAGTACGGCCAACGTGCGGCCGTTCGGGCTGATGTCGGCGGCGGTGATCTGGCTGCGGTAGCGGCCATAGACCGGATTGCGCTCCAGGTCTTCAGCGCTGGGCTGCGCGATGCCGGCCAGAGCGCCGATCGGACGGGCGATCTGCACGGCGTCATTGTGGGGTTGCAGTGGCAGACTCAACAGATCCACGGGCACCCGTTTTTTGCCGAACAGCAGGATCTCGCCGCGTTTGCCATCGACCGCTACCGCTTCGCAGTCACGCGGGCCGTCCGGCCAGCGAAAGCGAATCGACCACGCCGGTTTGATGGTCTGGTCGCGCAATTGCGCAGGTTCACGCACCACATGCAGTTGCAGGGTTTGGCGGATGCCGCCGTTATCGCCGGTATCGGCGATCAGCAGGTAGGCTTTTCCGCTCAAGGTGAAGGCGGCGATATCTTCCCAGTCGATATTTTCAACGCCGGCGATGGTGACGCTTGCCAGACGCTTGCCTGTGGTGGACAGCGCGTACAGTACCGGCTTGTCGAAACTGTCGTTATGCACCCAGAGCACATTCGGGTGCAGTCGTGATGCCGCCAGGCCGCTGATCTCGGCAATCGCAGGGTCGTTGAACAGCGCCGTGATGCGGATGTCGGCTTTGCCTGCCGGCGTTTGTGCCGGGCTGGTACTGGTAAACAACAGACAGGTAACAAGCGCAAGCAGGCGAAGTATGGGTGGCATTGGGCAGTCAACTGGCAGGATTCGGATTCGGATTCGGGATGTCGCACACAGTGGCGCAGCTTAACGCAGCTTGCGTATCGCCTCATCGAGACCGGCCAGGGTGAGCGGGTACATGCGTTCATGCAGCAAGCTCCGGATCAGGCCGGTGGACTGGCTGTAATCCCAGGCCCGTTGCGGTGTCGGGTTGATCCAGACGACTTTGGCAAAACGTTCGACCAGCCGCTGGATCCAGACGCTGCCGGGCTCTTCGTTGACATGCTCGACGCTGCCGCCCGGATGGGTGATCTCGTACGCGGCCATCGCCGCATCGCCGACGATCACCACGCGGTAATCGGCGCCATAGGTGCGCAGCAGTTCCAGCGTGGGCAGGCGCTCGTTGAAGCGGCGCTGGTTGTGCTTCCACACCGATTCGTACAGGCAGTTGTGGAAATAGAAGTGTTCGAGGTGCTTGAACTCGCTGCGGCAGGCCGAGAACAGTTCTTCGCAGACCCGCACATGCTCGTCCATCGAGCCGCCGATATCGAGCAGCAACAACACTTTTACCGCATTGTGCCGTTCCGCACGCATCTGGATATCGAGCATGCCACCTTCGCGCGCGGTGGCGGCGATGGTAGCGTCGAGGTCGAGTTCATCGGCGGCACCTTCGCGCGCAAAGCGGCGTAATCGCCGCAGTGCCAGTTTGATGTTGCGGGTGCCGATTTCGACTTGATCGTCGAGATTGCGATACTGACGTTGCTCCCATACTTTTACCGCGCGCCGGTTGCCGCCCATGCCACCGATGCGGATGCCTTCGGGGTTGTAGCCGCTGTTGCCGAACGGGCTGCTGCCGCCGGTGCCGATCCAGCGATTGCCGCCCTGATGACGTTCATGTTGCTCGTTCAGGCGCTTGCGCAATTCCTCAAGCAGCTTCTCAAGGCCACCCAGTGCTTCGATGCGGGCACGTTCCTCGGCGCTGAACTCGCGATCAAAGACGCGGCGCAGCCAGTCGGCGGGGACCTCGGCGTCGAGCGTGGCGGGCAGGTCGGGCATGCCCTTGAACCAGCACGCAAACGCGCGATCGAAGCGATCAAAATGACGCTCGTCCTTGACCAGCAGCGTGCGTGCCAGGGTGTAAAACGCATCGACATCGACCTGCACGATGCCGGCTTTCAGCGCCGCGTGCAGGTCGAGCAGTTCACGCACACTGACCGGCACCTTGGCGGCGCGCAGCGTATCGAACAAACCCAAAAACATCGGAAGTTAGCGCTGCGCTTGACGACGATGCATGAAAGCAAGACGTTCCAGCAATTGCACATCCTGTTCGTTTTTCACCAACGCGCCGTACAGCGGCGGAATCGCCTTGGCCGGGTCGCGCTCGTGCAGTGCGTGCGCCGCCAGATCATCGGCCAGCAGCAGCTTCAGCCAGTCGATCAGCTCCGAGGTCGAAGGTCGTTTCTTCAGGCCCGGCACTTCGCGCAGTTGCAGGAACATTTCCAAGGCATCGCTGACCAGCGCACCGGCAAGACCGGGGTAGTGCACCGCGATGATCCGCTCCAGGGTGGTGCGGTCCGGGAAGTTGATGTAGTGAAAGAAACAGCGGCGCAGGAACGCGTCAGGCAGTTCTTTCTCGTTGTTCGAAGTGATGACGATGATCGGCCGATGGCGGGCGCGGATGGTTTCACCAGTTTCATCGACTGAGAATTCCATGCGGTCGAGTTCGCGCAGCAAGTCGTTGGGAAACTCGATGTCGGCCTTGTCGATTTCATCGATCAGCAATACCGCGCGCTGTTCGCTGGCAAACGCCTGCCACAACGCACCGGGGCGGATGTAATTGCGCACCTCATGTACTCGCGCCTCGCCAAGTTGTGAGTCACGCAGGCGGCTGACCGCGTCGTATTCGTACAGACCCTGATGCGCCTTGGTGGTGGATTTGACGTGCCAGGTAAACAGCGGTGCCGCCAGCGCGCTGGCCATTTCTTCGGCGAGCAGGGTTTTGCCGGTGCCCGGCTCGCCCTTGATCAACAGCGGCCGTTGCAGGGTGATCGCAGCATTGACTGCGAGTTTGAGTTCGTCGCTGGCGACGTAGTGGGCGGTACCTTCAAAGCGCATGGCTCAGACCTTCACTATCTGCTTGCCGAAGTTGGCGCCGGAATAAACCCGGCGCAGTGCTTCGGCGAAATGTTCGATGCCTTCAAGCACATCGATCCGGCTGCTGAGTTTGCCTGCGGCCGCCCACGGCGCCATCACCGCCAGTGCCTCGTCGGCACGATCGAGATAATCGAGCACGACAAAACCCTGCATCCGCGCCCGCGCCGAAATCAGCGCCAGGTAATTGGCCGGGCCGCGCACCTTGCCGGTGGCGTTGTACTGCGAAATGCCACCGCACAGCACCACCCGCGCATACATTCGCAGGCGGCTGAGCGCGGCGTCGAGAATCTCGCCGCCGACGTTGTCGAAATAGATGTCGATGCCGCCGGGACAGTGTTGATCCAGCGCTTTGCCGACAGATTCGTTTTTGTAGTCGATGGCGGCGTCGGCACCCAGTTCGTTGCGTACATAGGCGCATTTCTCCGCGCCACCGGCAATGCCGATCACTTTGCAACCGAGGTTTTTCGCGATCTGCACCGCCGCTGAGCCGACCGCACCGGAGGCCGCCGAAATCACCACGGTATCGCCGGCCTTGGGTTGGCCGATATCAGTGAGACCGAACCAGGCGGTCAGGCCGGTGGCGCCGAACACGCTCAGCGCCCAGGCCGGATGCGGCAGGGCACTGGCATCGAAGCGGCGCATACCCTTGCCGTCGCTGATCAGTTGCTCGCGCACGCCGGTCATGCCGCTGACCCAGGTGCCGAGCGGAAACGTCGGGTGTCGGGACTCGACGATTTCGCCGATGCCAGCCGCGCGCATCACTTCGCCCAGCGGTACCGGTGGCCAGTAGCTTTTTTGTTCGCTCATCCACACCCGCATCGCCGGGTCGATGGACAGGTAGCGCACCGCGACCCGGAACTGCCCCTCGCCAAGAGCGGGCAGGGTGTTGGTCAGCAGTGCGAAATCGTCGTCACGCGGCACGCCATCGGGGCGGGCGGCGAGGGTGATGGTGCGGCATGGAATGCTCATGGCGTGGTCCAGACGGGATCTGCGCTCATTGTAGCGTCTGCATCCGCGCTTTCCGTGATGCGGTGATGGATCACTCAATGCCGCGTGCTGCTGCCCGCGTCGGTTGCAGCGGTGCCGAAGCTGAACATCTGATCGGCCCATTCCACCGCACTCAGATAGGTATAAGCAAGCAGCACCGGGCTGACGTCCCAGGACTCGAGAATTTCCCATTGTGCGCGCTCACAGGCGTGCACCTGCTCCAGCAGTTGGCCAAACGGGCCGCTGCCATCGCGGATTGCCTGACTCACCTCGGCGGGCAAATCGAGATTGCCAAGCAACTCGTCCATGGGTGCGTTGAGCAGCGCATCGAGCATCGAGAACAATCCCACCATGAACGCCTGTTCGCCCCTGCTGCTCGGCTTGCCACCGGTAATGAGTTGTTCGCACATGCGTGCGCGAACCAGCGCGGCTTTCAACAATTCGGGCGGACGATTGTCGAGCCGCGCGAGGGCGAGTACCCGCACCCAGTTGCGGATATTGCCGATGCCCAGATAAACGATGGCATGGCGCAGGGAACTGACCGAACTGCTCAGGCCAAAGTAGGCGGAGTTGACCAACCGCAGCAGACGGTAACTGAGTACGGCATCGGAGGTGATGATGGCCTCCAGTTCCTTGGGCCCGTTGTTGGCATCTTCCAGTGCCGCCAGCAAACGCATCACGCTCAGGCCGGTTTCCGAAATGTTGCCTTCGCCGATGATTTCCGGGCGGAAGAAGAAGTAGCCCTGAAACAGGTCGAAGCCCAGTGCCAGGCAACGCTGGAAATCGTCGTGGGTCTCCACTTTTTCGGCGACCAGGCGGGCGCGGAAGCGACGCAGCCGGGTGACCTGCTCTGCGAGTTCACTGTCGCTGCGGTTCGGTATTTCGATCTTGATGATATCGGCCAGCTCAAGTAGGGCGTCGATCTCCGGGGTTTGCTCAGCCAGCACGAAATCATCGAGCACGATCAGGTAGCCGCGGCGCGAGAGCTCGCCCAGTGCCGTCAGCAGTAGCTCATCGACCTCCTCGTTTTCCAGCAGCTCAAGGCCGATGCGCTTGCCCGAGATCGGCAGCAATTCGTGCTGCAGCAGCAAGCGGCGGGTCATGTTGATCAACGCGAACGAATCGCCAACCAGCCGCTCGATGCCGATATCGACCAAGGCCTGCATCAGTACGCGCGCCGTTGCCGCGTCGCCATCGCTGATGTTGGCGTGGCGGTCGGTCAGGGTGGCGCGGAACAGCAATTCGTAACCAAACAGTTTCTGCTCGCGATCAAGGATTGCCTGGCGCGCCACCATGGAGGGCAGGTCGGTAGGAGGCATCGTCGGGTTGACGGAATCGGGCATGGCGACCTCAGGGTTGGAACATGCGACGGGCGCGCAATTGGTCGCGCTGCAGATTGGCGGTGAAGCGGTTGATCGCGCGCTGGTGCTCGATGTTCAGTTCAAGAAAGCGAAAGCCGATGTACACCACGCCAAGGCCGCGGCGATCCGCTGCGCTGTGGCGCGCTTCGGCCATGGTGCTGATGTGTTCATCGGGCAGATCGATGTGGCACAGCAGTTGCGCCCCTGCAGGTACTGGATTGGCACCACGGATGGCGATCCGCAGGCCATTGTGCGATATGTCGGCCAGGGTACCCTTGGCACTGATGCCATCTGCGTTCAGTAACACCGCAATGGCCAGGGCCGGCGATACCGGCACTCTGAACGCATCGCGCCGCTGCTTGTAATCCATGGCAATCGGCATGACCAGGCGGTAGCTGGCGCCAGGTTGCTCGGCGTTGATCGTGATCACCCGACTTTTGAAGCGAACTTCGATGCCATCGAGGTTGCCCAGAACGCGTATTTCCATTCCAGGCTCCACGGCGGCGTGGCCGCGTGCGGGAAACAATTCGTCAGCGAGCAGGGTGCCGTTGTCACGGTCACTGTCCAGCAACAGGCTGCTGAAGAAGCCCTCGCGGCCCGGCAACATCACGGTAATCGGAACCTTGTCGCGGATCAGGCGATTGATCAACGAGCGGATCTGTGTGGAGTCGGTGATCACGGCCGGGCCCGAGGCGGTGCGCCTGGCTGTCAGGCTCGGGCGATGGTCAGCGGACTGTGCGCACGTGCGGTGCGGCCGGTCGGACCGTAGGTTGTTGCGCTGGTCGCCATGTCGCGTCCCGACAACAGATCCAGTGCGGTGCGCACATTCTGCAATTTGGTTTCGACAATCCGGCCGTTGGCCGCGTTGATCGCCTGGCAACGCTCGAGCACGCCGACACAGCGTGCCCATGCATCGCGCGCCGCTTGGTGCTGCGTCAACACCGCCCGCATCGGCGCTGGCCCTGGGGAAATGTCGAGCGAACGTGCGAGGTGCAGGCGTTCACGCTCCTGGGTTTCCAGCGTGCGTACGATCAGGTCCTTGTCGCGGGCAACGGCGTCCAGCGTCGGGCCATCGTTGGCGACCAGCGCCTCACGTTCGAGTTGCAAGATTCCCTCAAGCCGATCCGCCTGGGTGGCGATCGCGAGTGCAACCTCGGCCAGAGCTGCAACGAGATGGGCCTTGGATTCCATGATCAGCGCGGCTCGGCCAGTTGCCGTTCCAGTGCCAGCAAGCCGTCGGCGATCCGCTCCGGCGAGATGGTCAAGCGCCCGGCAGCCAAATCTTGACGGATGGCCGCAACACGCTCGGCATTGACCGCTGGCGCCGCTGATTGTGCCTGTTCGGATTGCTGGATTGCGCGCGCCGATTCGGTCAGATTGACTCGATCGCCGTCACTGCGTGCCGGTGTGGCCGCTTCCGCTTGTGCCTGTTTTGGCGCAGCGCGGGTATCCAACGGCGGTGCATTTGCCCCACCCAACCCACTGATATGGTTACTCATGATCGGCTCCTCACGGTCAGCCCTGAATGCAGCTTGCCTCTGTTTCGGCGGTTTGGGTTAAAACTTTAGCGCTAATTTGCGGTTGCCAGTCTGACGGATGCTCCGAACACGCTGCCAGGGTGTGGCGCGGCCACCCGCTGCCGGTGTGGTGGCGCGCTGTGGCAATTCAGCAATGCTTGTGATCAGAGTGCTGGCTTGCGTCGACGTGCCTGCTGGTGGCTTTCCTTGGGTCAACGGCTGACAGAAACGGTGCCGCGCGCGGTTACCACCCCGGTAACCACCCGGCCCGAACGGGGGTTGCGTACCTGTACCGAGGCGCCTTCGGTACCGTTCTGAAGCGCAATGCCCTGCGTGCGCACGGCAATACGCCCACCGTCGGCCGTGATGCGTACCGCATCGCCGCGTTTTATCAGTTGTGGTGCCTCGATCATGCCTGGGTGCAGCAGTGTGTTTGCTTTCAGATTGCGGCTTGCCTGCTGGCCGATGACCTGTGTGCCATCGCCAAAGTAGCCACGCGACAGGCTCAGCACTTCATGGGTCTGCATCTGCACCTGATCGGCGGATAGGATGGCGCCTCGCTGCACGGTACGCTTGCTCACCGCTACCGGTCGCCAAACCTCGGCGTAAACCGGCACACGCAACGTCCACGCCCGCGGCTGCTGGCAACTGACTGCAACGATGCTGCGTGCGCCAGCCGGAGCGTCGAGTTGGGCCTGCAACGGCGCAGCGCAGGCCGCCACGCGCAGGCGGGGGTCGATCTGAATGGTGCCGATGCGCAACTCGCCACCCAGCGGCTGCAACGCCGCGCGCGCCGCATGTTCAGCGGCAACGCGGATGCTGTCAAGCGGCTGAACCTCGTCGCTCGCCAGTGCCGACCAGGAGAACGCCGACGCCACGACCAGCAGCAGGGGCTGGATTCGCCTCATGCGGCGATGTCCGACGCGAGCTGCGTGTGTTGGATCAGGTGTTGCAGCGCGCTGTCCAGGTCGGCTATGCGCAATGTTGCCTCGCCGACCTTGCCGCTGCCAAGCAGGGCGACCAGGTCGCGACACAGTTGCACAAAACCGTGGGCAGCACTGGTCAGGCGGGCATCGGTGTCGCCCAGTCCGGTGAGCCAGGCCAGCATCTGTTGGCCGGGCGCTTGCGCATCGAGCCAGCGCAGGTCCTCGCTGCCGGGGCGGCTTGCCGCCAGCACGATGGCGTGGTGCATGCTGCGCGCCGTTTCGACCAAAGCGAGCATGGTGTGCTCACGGTTGGCGCTCTGTTCGCCGAGGCGGTTGGCCGCGATGCGATGCGCGAGCAGACAACCGCGAGCGATGGTCTCGGCATGTCGGCGTGCGACCGTATGGCCACGTGAGAGGTCTGCCACTGTCTCGACGAGGCCGCATTGCACCTGGTACAACTGCTGCAAACCGGCTGCGGCGGACTGGTTTTGTGTCACCAGATCATGGAGTTGCGAGCGCGACTGGACGATCGCTGCGTGGATGCTCTGGGTGCCTTGCTCGGCGCGATCCAGACGTTTGATGGCGCCCTTTACCCCATTGTCCAGACGGGCGGCGAACTCGCCCATGGTTTGGGTAATGGTTTCGATCTCGCTGGTCGTCAGTGTGGTTTTTTCTGCCAACTGCTTCACTTCATCGGCGACGACGGCAAAACTGCGCCCCGCTTCGCCCGCCCGTGCGGCTTCGATCGCGGCATTCAGCGCCACCAGATTGATCTGGTGAGCGATTTCCTGCACGGCGGCCGTTTGCTCGCGGATATGCTCGAAGAACTGGATGAATTGCCCATGTGCCTGGGTCATCGCCGCCAATGCGCTGCGCATGAGTTGCAGTTGCGCTTGCAGATCGCCGGTCTGAGATTGGCTGTGGTCGATGCCTTGGGCCGCCGCGGCGACCGCGTTTTCGAAGGTGTTGATGGTTGTCACCAGCGGATCGGTGGCCAGCGTCAAATTGCCGGCGCCGGCGTTTGCATCCTTGGCAAACCGATCGAGATCGTCGAGCGTGCGTCCGAGCGCGAAGCTGGCATCCAGCGCATTGCCCTGCTCCTCAAGCGCGCGCAGTTGATCGATGGCGCCGGCATTCTGGCATGCGCGCTGCCGCTCGCCGCATGCCAATAACGGCTCCAGCGCGCGCGCCGTAGCGGGGTGCCGGGCCTGCAACGCGCTCAGCCGCTGCCAGTCGCCAGCTGCTGCTGCTGCTGCCAGTTGTTGAACGTGCCGGTCAAGCAAAATACCCATGTCATCCTCGTTTGTTGCGGTATGTTGACTCGTTGCGCGAGTCATGGATATGCATTCCCGGGAAAATACAAGCAATATGCATGCCACTGGGCTTGTTTGGGGTGCAGTCCGAGTCCCGAGTCCCGAGTCCCGAGTCCCGAGTCCACATCAGACCTCGCATGCCGAAGCCCCTCCCAACCCTCTTCTTCGTCTCCGGCGCAAGGGAGGGAGCAACCGCAGCACCTCGCACGCCCGCAAGCCCAAGTCAGGAATCCCGAGCCCGGGTAAAGTTGTTGCGGCTGCGGCCGATAGCGTGGGCAGGGTGCGGCGACAGGCGATCAGCGAAATGGGTAACGTGCTGGAAGGTGTGGACCGACAGATTCGTCTCGCAGGCCACAACCGCATGGCGATGCTGTTGTTTTCGCTGCACGCGGGCAGCGCGCGTTGTGCGCTGAATGTATTCAAGGTACGTGAGGTGTTGCGTTGCCCGGCGATCACGCCGCTGCTCGGGCAAAATGCCTGCGTTGCCGGTTCTCTGGACTATCGCGGCAAGACCATCCCCGCGATCGATCTGGCGCTGGCGCTGGGCCTGCCGGCGCTGGCCGGCAGCGCGCAGGCGCATCTGGTGGTGACCGAGTTCAGTCGCAGTATGCAGGCGTTTATCGTTGGTGCGGTTGATCGCATCGTGCATGTCGACGTGGCAAGCATCGAGCCACCACGCGAAGGTATGGTGGGGCCGCGCATCAATGCCACCACCCGGGTCGATGGCGCGCTGGTGATGATCGTCGATGTCGAGCAGATATTGGCGGATGTCAGTGGGGTAACGCTGACGTTGTCGCCAACCTTGCACGGTGCTGCCAGTCAGGCCGGACATGGCCGCCGATGGCTGTTGATCGTTGATGATTCGTCGGTAGCCAGACGCAATATGGAGGAAATCGGCAAACGCCTGGGCCTGCGGTACACCCTGGCACAGGATGGGGTGCAGGCACTGGAGATTCTGCGTGGTGCTGTTGCCGAGGATGGCGATGGCCTGCCCAGTCTGGTGATTTCCGACATTGAAATGCCGCGCCTCGATGGCTATGCGCTGACCCGCGCGATCCGCGAAGATCCGGCCTTGGCACGCTTGCGTGTGGTGCTGCATTCCTCGCTCAGCGGCGGTTTCAACGCCGATACCGTGGCCAGCGTCGGCGCCGACCGCTTCGTCGCGAAGTTCAATCCCGATGTGTTGGCCAAGACCATACTGGAGTTGTTGCCGGCATCCGACTGAACCGCGTTCGACGGTTCTCTGACGCGCGATCACGCCGCCACCTTGCCGCCAGCGGCGGCAAATGCTTGCCGCCGCGAACGCAATCGCCCGCTGCAATGCGGGTTTCCGGGGGTGCCGGCGCGCTGTGCATGGGTGGCACAAGAGTTGCTTTAGCTCCGCTGACGATGATTCGCGGAGCGTGCAATGGCCATCACCCCTGATCCCTTGTTCGGCATCCAGGCGCAAGCCTTGAGTGTTTTTTCGCAGCGTGCGCAAGTGTTGGCCAGCAACATCGCCAATGCCGACACGCCGCGCTACCTTGCGCGCGATGTCGATTTCCATGCGCTGATGGCACGCGCAACCAGTACGGCGGCGCCGCTGGATATTGCCGCCACCCAGGCCGGGCATATCGATGTCGGGCAACTGGCAAGCGACGCCAACATGGCGTTGCGCTACCGCGTGCCGGCGCAGCCGGCGATGGATGGCAACACCGTGGATACCCAGATCGAGCAGGCGGCCTACGCCGAGAACAGTGTGCGTTACCAGGCCAGCCTGACTTTCATCAACGGCCAGGTGCGGATGTTGCGCATGGCGATCACCGGAGCGGCGTGACATGGACGCATCATCATCGAACATGTTTCGCATCTTCGACACCGCCGCATCGGGAATGTTGGCGCAATCGGTGCGTTTGAATACCACCGCCTCGAACATGGCTAACGCCGATACGGTGGCGTCGAGCCCAGAGCAGGCGTATCGCGCCCGCCAACCGGTGTTCGCGGTAATTGGGTCGGCGCTGGCGGGCGACGATTCGGCGCGTGGTGTGCGCGTGCTCGGCATCGTCGAGAGCCAGGCGCCGGTGGCGGTGCGTCACGATCCGGGCAACCCGCTGGCGGACGCCGACGGCAACGTATTTGCACCGAACGTCAACCCGGTGGACGAACTGGTCAACATGATTTCCGCTTCACGCACCTATCAAAACAACGTCGAGATCATGAACAGCGCCAAGCAGGCGATGCTCGACACCCTCAGCATCGGCCGTTGACGGAGCACGCCATGAACGATCTTTCCGCAATCAGCAATTCGCTCAATGCCAGCATATCCGGGCAGACCGCCGCCGCACTCGCGGGCGACCGCGATTCGCTCGGACAAGAGGATTTTCTCAAGCTCATGATTACCCAATTTCGCAACCAGGACCCCACTCAACCTACCGACAGCACCCAGTTCCTGGGCCAGTTGGCACAGTTCAGCACGGTGTCGGGGATTCAGGGCTTGCAGGACTCCTTTACCGGTCTGGCCGGCTCATTGCAGGGCGACCAAGCGTTGCGCGCGGCGGGCCTGATTGGCCGGCAGGTGCTGTTTTCATCGCCGCTGCTCGGCTTTGATGGTGAGACGCCGACCGCCGGTGCCATCGATAACCCGGTTTCCGGCGGCAAGGTCAGCGTGCAGATTGCCGACCTCAATGGCCGCTTGCTGCGCACGGTTGAGCTCGGCTCGCAGCCGGCCGGCATGGTGGGTTTTTCGTGGGACGGCCGCGCCAGCGACGGCAGCGTGTTGGCAGCGGGTAGTTATGTGATGAGTGCGCAAGTGCTGTCCGGCAGCGATGTGCGTGCCGCAGAAACCTTCGCCCAGGCCGCGGTGCTGGGGGTGAGTCTTGCTGCCGGAAGCGGGCAGCCGCAGTTGCGGATCGAGGGTGCCGGTGAGCTGGCGCTGTCGCAGATTCGTGAAATTTTCTGATCTCAAGGAGTCGCCAACATGCCTTTCAATCTTGCTTTGAGTGGTCTCAACGCGGCGTCTTCCGATCTGGAAGTTACCGCCAACAATATCGCCAACGTCAATTCGACCGGCTTCAAGGGTTCGCGTGCCGAGTTTGCCGATGTGTTCTCGTTGACCGGCTCGGGCGTCAGCTCAATCGCCATCGGTAATGGTGTGCGCCTGGCATCGGTGTCGCAGCAGTTCGGTCAGGGCAACATCGAGTTCACCAACAACAACCTTGACCTGGCGATCAGCGGCCAGGGCTTTTTTACCACTCGCAACGACAGTGGCCTGGCCTATACCAGGGCCGGCAATTTCTCGGTCAACCGCGATGGTTTCGTGGTCAATCCGTCAGGACAGAAGTTGCAGGTCTTTCCGCCCTCCACCCCCGGCAATTTCGATGTCAGCCGAATCCAGGATTTGCAGTTGTCGTTGCCGCAAAGCCCACCGATTGCCAGCACCCAGGCCGCTCTGACGCTCAATGTGCCGTCCACGGCAACGCCGCCGCCGACCACACCATTCGATCCCAATGACCCGACCAGCTTCAACAACGCCACCTCATTCACGGTGTTCGATTCGCTCGGTGCGGCGCATACCGCCAGCGTGTTCTACGTCAAGGACGCGGCCCCCAATGCCTGGAACGTGGAATTGCAGATCGATGGCGTATCGGCCGGGCCGGCACAACCGATTACCTTCGATACCAGCGGCGGCCTGGCGACCCCGGTCAATGGCATGGTGGCATTCCCGGCGATGGTGGTCAGCCCGAACGCCTTGCCGCTGACGCTGGCACTGGACATGGCCAAGGTTACCCAGACCAGCGACACCTTCAGCGTTGCCGCGATCTCACAGGATGGTGCACCGACCGGGCGATTGACCGGTATCGACATCGGCGCCGATGGCGTGGTTTCGGCGCGCTTTTCCAACGGCCAGTCCAATGCCTTGGGGCAGTTGGCGATCACCAATTTCGCCAACCCCGAGGGCTTGCAGCAGTTGGGCGACACCAGCTGGTCGGAGACGTTTGCGTCGGGTGCGGCGCTGCGTGGCCAGGCAGGGTCGGGCAGTGTCGGGCTGGTGCAGTCCGGTGCGCTGGAAGCCAGCAATGTCGATCTGACCGCGCAACTGGTGAACATGATCAAGGCACAACGCAATTTCCAGGCCAACGCGCAAATGATCTCGACCGCCGATCGCATCACCCAGACGGTCATCAACATCCGCAACTAATTGACAGGGGAAATCTCTTGAAACCGTAGCGAGCGGCCCGAGTGCAAGGCGCACGGAGCGCAGGAACCGGAGTGTAGTTTCTCGTACATGAGGATTCCGAGCACCGCGCAACGATGCAATAGGGCCGCGCAGCAGGTTTCGAGAGGTTTCCCAAGGACAGACCATGGATCGCGCCATCTACCTCGCCATGAACGGAGCCACGCAGACCATGCGCGCCCAAACCCAGGCCGCGCACAATCTGGCCAACGTCTCGACCGTCGGTTTCCGCGCCGAAATGGCCAGCCTGGATCGTTTGCCGGTGGTCGGCGATGGCTTGCCGTCACGGGTCAATGTGATCGAGCGTGCGCGTGGTGCCGATTTCTCGATCGGGCCGCAGATGAGCACCGGTCGCGAGCTGGATGTCTCGATTCAGGGGCAGGGCTGGATTGCCGTGCAGGGACGCGACGGCAGCGAGGGCTATACCCGTGCCGGCGACCTGGAGGTCAATGCCGATGGCTTGCTGGTGACGGCGACCGGGCTGCCGGTGCTGGGCGATGCCGGCCCACTGAGCGTGCCGCCGTTCACCAAGCTCGATATCGGCCAGGATGGCACCGTGTCGGTGGTGCCGCAGGGGCAGGGGCCGGAAACCGTCGCGTCGATTGGTCGAATCAAGCTGGTCAATCCGCAACCAACGGACATGCTGCGATCGGGCGATGGCCTGATGCGCATGGCGGATGGTTCGCAAGCACCCGCCGATGCGGCGGTAACGGTGATTTCCGGCGTGCTCGAGGGCAGCAATGTCAATCCGACCCGCGCCCTGATGGAAGTGATTTCGCTGTCGCGGCAGTTCGAGATGCAGATTCGTGCCATCCAGACCGCTGACGACAATGCCGAGGCGGCAACCCGCCTTCTTCGCGTTTGATTTGACAGGAGTTCCAGCCGATGTTTCCTGCACTGTGGATTGCCAAAACCGGCCTCGACGCGCAACAGACGCGCATGGCGGTGATTTCCAACAATTTGGCCAACGTCAACACCACCGGCTTCAAGCGCTCGCGTGCGGCGTTCGAGGATCTGCTGTATCAGGATCTGCGCCAGGCCGGTGGCCAGACCTCCGAACAGACCGAAGCGCCATCCGGGTTGGCCGTGGGCACCGGGGTGCGGGTGGTCGGTACGCAAAAACTGTTTACCCAGGGCAACATCTCGCAGACCAACAATCCACTCGACGTGGCGATTCAGGGGCGCGGGTTTTTCGAAGTGCTGCTGCCCGATGGTACCCAGGCCTACACCCGCGATGGCACCTTGCAGATCGATTCCGATGGCCAGGTGGTCACGTCCAGCGGCTACCGGATCCAGCCGGAAATCACCCTGCCCAACAACGCCCAGAGCGTCACCATCGGCAGCGATGGCACCGTGGGTGTGCAGATCGCCGGGCAGGCAGCGCCGCAGCAGGTTGGTACCTTGCAGATTGTCGATTTCATCAACCCGTCCGGACTCACCCCGCGCGGCGAAAATCTGTTTCTGGAAACGGCTGCCAGCGGCACACCGCAGCCCGGCACGCCGGGTCTGAATGGCCTTGGCACGGTGCTGCAGGGTGCGCTGGAAACCTCCAACGTCAATGTCGTTGAGGAGCTGGTCAGCATGATCGAGACCCAGCGCGCCTATGAAATGAATTCCAAGGCCATCTCGGCCTCCGACTCGATGCTGCAATTCCTCAATACGCGCACCTGAACCGCGCACGGAGAAACATCATGGCCGCAGGCTCTACACGGTTTGTCGTCGCTGCCCTCGCTGCGCTGGTTTCAGGTTGCGCCAGCATCGGCGCGCGTGAAGATACGGCGTATGCGCCAACCTATCCGGACGCGGCGGTGGAAGCCGATGCGCCGATGGATGGTTCGCTGTTCAGTGCCGCCAGCAGCCGCGAGTTGTTTGCTGACCGCAAGGCACGCCTGGTCGGCGATATCCTCACCATCAACCTGACCGAACGCACCCAGGCCAGCAAGAGTTCCAGTACCAGCACCACCAAGGACGATAGCGTCGACGTGGGCGCGCCGACCTTGTTTGGCAAGGAAACGACACTCAACGGCCGCCCACTGAGTTTTGGATTGAACAGCGCGCGTGAGTTCACCGGTGAGGGGCAGAGCAGCCAGAGCAATCAGCTGAGCGGCCAGATCACGGTCACGGTCGCGCAACGATTGCGCAATGGTGCGCTGCTGGTACGCGGTGAAAAATTGCTGAACATCAATCAGGGCCACGAGATGGTGCGCATTTCCGGCATCGTGCGCCCGGAGGACATTGCCCAGGACAACACGGTGTCGTCCTCTCGCGTCGCCGATGCCCGCATTGCTTACACCGGCCGTGGCACGCTGGCCGATGCCAACAGCCAAGGCTGGTTGGCGCGATTTTTCAATTCCAAGTGGATGCCGTTCTGATGTGCCGCGTGCGACGAATCGTTACCGGCCTGGCTCGGGTTGAAGCGAAGCGCAAACCCGGGGACCGGTCGCCCCGGCAATGCGGCATCCCGGGTTTTCAACCCGGGCTGCGCGCTCTTTGCTTCCGTTCCAGGGGAATGGCGTTCTAATGTTTCGTTACAGCCTGAGGGGTGCACCATGAAGGCAACATTCGCAGCGTTGTGGTTGCTCGCGGCGCTGACATTGACGCCAGCGGCGGCAGCCGAGCGCGTCGGCGACTTGGCGCAGATCGCAGGCGTGCGCAGCAACCAGATCGTGGGTTACGGCCTGGTGGTCGGCCTCGATGGCACCGGTGATCAGACCAGTCAGGCGCCGTTTACTACCCAGAGCCTGCAAAACATGTTGCAACAATTCGGGGTGACGGTGCCGCCGAACGTACGCCCGCAATTGCGCAATGTCGCGGCGGTCAGCATCACCGCCGAACTGCCGGCATTCGCCAAACCTGGCCAGACGATCGACATCACAGTGGCCTCGATCGGCAATGCCAAGAGTCTGCGTGGCGGCAGCCTGTTGATGACGCCGCTGCGTGGTGCCGATGGTGAAATCTATGCGTTGGCACAGGGCAATGTCGTGGTCGGCGGCGTCGGCGCCAGCGGTGCCAGTGGCAGCAGCGTACAGGTGAATGTGCTCAACACCGGCCGCATCCCGGCCGGTGGCATGGTCGAGCGTGGCGTGGCGAACGCGTTTGCGGTTTCCGATGGACTGGTGTTCAACCTGCACAGCCCCAATTTCAGTACCGCCAGTCGCATCGTTACCGCCATCAATGCGGCGATGGGTGAGGGTGTTGCGCAGGCGCTCGATGGCGCATCGATTGCCGTGCGCGCGCCGGTGTCGCCCGATCAGCGGGTCAGCTTTGTTGGCATGATCAACGATATATCGGTCGAGCCGGGCAACTTGCCGGCACGGGTGATCATCAATGCGCGCACCGGTACCGTGGTGATCGGCGCCAACGTCACCGTGTCGGCGGCGGCGGTGGCGCACGGCGGCATTGAGGTCAGCATTTCCGAGCAGCCGTTCGCCAGCCAGCCCGGGCCGCTAGCGGATGGGTCGACGGTAGTGGTGCCCGATTCGAGCGTCAGCATCACCGAGCGCGGTGGCACCGCATTCAAGTTCGGCCCGGGTGTGAGCCTTGATGAGATCATCAGCGCGATCAATCGGGTCGGCGCAGCGCCGAGCGATCTGATCTCGATCCTGCAGGCGCTCAAAGAGTCCGGCGCCTTGCGTGCCGAGCTGGTGGTGATCTGAACCTGCGATGGACGGAACAACTGCCAGCAGCGTGTACACCGATTTCAGTGGGCTGGCCAGCCTGCGTGCGCAGGCGCGCGATGATAGCCAAGGTGCGCTGCGCGACGTGGCGCAGCAGTTCGAGGCGATCTTTACCCAGATGCTGCTCAAGTCGATGCGCGCCGCCAGCCTGGGCGATGGCATCTTCGACAGCGACGAATCGAAAACCTGGACGGACATGTTCGACCAGCAGTTGTCGGTGAGCATGGCGACAACCGGCAAGGGCATGGGTATTGCCGACATGCTGGTGCGGCAATTGAGCAGTGCGGTGCCGGCCTCGGCGGCGTCGGCTGACGCAATTCCCCTGCATCGGGAAAGCGCCGGCTTGCCGCTGCCTGGCGTTGGCGGCACGCCATTGCCGAGCCAGGCCGAGCTGTCCGTGCGGCAATGGCTGCGCGGCGCAGCGGCAACGGTCGAAACCGCCGGTGTCGGCGCGGCCAGTGCGGCTGCGGTGTTGGGCGGCAATCCGATCGCGTTTGTGCAGCGCATGGCGCCGCATGCGAAAGCCGCGGCAGAAGCGTTGGGTGTTTCGTTGCGCAGTGTGCTGGCGCACGCGGCGCTGGAAACCGGCTGGGGTGCGCACGTACCCGAAACATCCGCTGGTCAACCCAGCTTCAACCTGTTTGGCATCAAGGCCGGCGGCAGTTGGCTCGGCGCGCGTGTGGCGCGGCCGACCATCGAGTTTGAGCACGGCGTGGCGGTGCGTCGTGCCGAGACGTTCCGTGCTTACGACAGCCCCGCCGAGGGCTTTGCCGATTATGCGCGGCTGCTCGCTGGCAGCCCGCGTTATGCGGCCGCGCTTGGACGCGGTGATGACGTTGCCGGTTTTGCGCAGGCGCTGCAACAGGGCGGTTATGCCACCGATCCCACCTATGCCACCAAATTGAACGCCGTTGCACAAAGCCCGCAGATGCAGGCGGCACTGGCGCAACTGGAGACGCGTGCAATGACTGCTGCTGGCACACCCGTGGCCACGGATCGCAACGCCACCCCCACGGCAGCGCCGTCGTGGCCCGCAGCATCGGCTATCCGGGCACAGCGATGACCACGCCTTCCATTTTGTTGCACTACCGAGGAAGCCGCCATGGCTGACCTGCTGTCCACTGGCATTTCCGGCTTGTTGACCTCGCGCACCGCGCTGGACATCACCGGCCACAACATCAGCAATGTCAACAGCGAAGGGTTTTCACGGCAACGCGCCACCTTCGAGGCGCGAACGCCGCAGCAGAGCGGGCCGTTTTTCATTGGTCAGGGTGCGCAGACCGGTTCGATCGAACGCATCTTCAGTCAGTTTCTGGTTGACGGCTTGCGTTCGGCGACCTCCGGTGAGGCGCGCTTGAGTGCATTTGACGACATGGCCAGCCGCCTCGACAACCTGCTTGCGGATCGTGCGATAGGGTTGCAACCGGCATTGAGCGGATTTTTTGCGGCGGTGCAAGATGTCGCCAACAATCCATCCGACACGGCGGCGCGCACGGCGTTGCTGGGCCAGGCCAATGCCTTGAGCGATCGCTTCAACGGCATCGCGCGTGAAATGGAGCGTGTCGACACCGACCTGAATCGGCGGATTGGCGATAGCGTGCGCCAGATCAACGAGCTGGGGCGCTCGATCGCTTCGCTCAATGCCGAAATCCAGGTGTCGGCAGCGAGTTCGCCCAGCAACCGTCCGGCCGCAGACCTGCTGGACAAGCGCGACGCCCTGCTCAAGCAACTGGCAGGGGTGGTCGGGCTCAATGCAGTGGTGCAGGATGACAGCAGCATCAATGTGTTCGTTGGCAGCGGTCAGGCGCTGGTGCTGGGCAATCGCAGCAACCAACTGGCTGCCGTTGCCAACCCGTTCGACCCGACCCGCACCGAGGTGGCGGTAGCCAGCACCGGCGTGCTGGTGTCGGCGCAGATCAATGGCGGCGAGTTGGGTGGTCTGCTCGATGTGCGCCGCGATCTGCTCGATCCGGCGCGCGCGCAGTTGGGACGCACTGCGGCCGGTTTGGCACTGGCGTTCAACGAACAACATCGTGCCGGGATGGATTTGAACGGTGCGCTGGGTGGTGATTTCTTCACTATCCCCAGCCCGACGGTCAGCGGTGCGGCCGGCAACAGTACGGGCCTTGCCTTGAGCGCGAGCATCAGCGATATCGGTGCGGTAACGCAGTTCAGCTACGTGCTGGGTTTCGATGGTGCGGCCTATGCGTTGACGCGCAGCGATGGCGCGGCGATCGCGATGACTGGCACCGGTACCGCGCTTGATCCGTTTGTCGCCGACGGCTTGAGCCTGGTGGTTGCCGGTGCGCCAGCGGCCGGTGATCGCTTTCAGATTCGCCCGCTTCAGGCAGCGGCCACCGGCATCGATGTTGCAATCACGCAGACCAATCGCATTGCCGCGGCGGTGCCGATGCGCACGCTGGCTGCTGGCGCCAATGTCGGCGATGGCAGCATCAGTGCACCGCGTGTGGTCGATGCCACCAATCCGGCGTTGTTGACGCCACTGACGATTGCGTTCACTGCGCCCAACACTTACCAGATCAACGGTGCCGGCGCGTTTGCCTACACCGCGGGCGCGACGATCGCCGTCAACGGTCTGCAATTCGAGATCAGTGCAGCGCCCGCAAGTGGCGACGTATTCACCGTGGTGCCCAACAGCGGTGGGGTGGGCGACAACGGCAATGCTCTGCGGCTGGGCGATCTCATCAACAAAGGGGTGCTCGATGGCGGTGCCACCAGCATCGGCTCGGGATTCAGCCAACTGGTGGTGCAAGTGGGTTCGAGCACGGCGCAGGCACGGATCGGCCTCGATGCGCAACGCGCATTGCGCAATCAGGCCGAACAGGCACAACAAAGCGTTTCCGGCGTCAATCTGGATGAAGAAGCCGCCAACTTGTTGCGCTTTGAACAGTCTTATCAGGCATCCGCACGGGTCATCGCGGTTGCCGATACCTTGTTTCAGACCTTGCTGGGTGCCGTACAGGGGCGTTGATCATGAGAGTTTCCACCAGCTTCATGCAGCTACGCGCGCTCAATGCCGTGCTCGGCAATCAAGCTGCGCTGTCCGACGTGCAACAGCAGGTTGCCACCGGCAAGCGCATCCTCAGCCCGGCGTTCGACCCGGTTGGCAGCGCGCGTGCGCTGGATCTATCGGCATTCAATGCCAGCATCGAGCAATTCCAACGCAACATTCAGGCCGGCACTTCGCGGTTGGGGCTGGAAGAGAATGCGCTGACGAGCAGTGAGAATGTTCTGCAACGGGTGCGTGAATTGTCGCTGCAAGGCATCAACCCGACGCTCAATGACGGTGCTCGCGGCGATATCGCGAGCGAGCTGCGTGAACGACTGGATCAGCTGGTGCAGCTCGCCAATAGCCGCGATGGCAATGGCGAGTTCCTGTTTTCCGGCAACCAGACGCGGACGCAGCCGTTCGTGCGGTCCAATGCGCCGGGCGCGCCGGTGAGCTATGTCGGCGATCAGGGCCAACGCCTGTTGGCGGTGGGGCCGGCCGGTGCGCTGGCAAGCGGCGACCCGGGCTCGGATGTGTTCATGCAGATCGCTGACGGCAATGGGGGCTTTGTGGTCGTTGCCGGGGCCGGCAACACCGGTTCGCTGATCGTCGGCAGCAACCAGGTAAGCGACCCTGGTGCGTTCACCGGCGCCAGTTTCACGGTCCAGTTCAGCAGCGCCAGCGGCTACGACATCCTCGATGCAAGCAACGCGGTGGTGGCCAGCGGCAGCTATTCGGGCAACGACACCATCACCTTTCAGGGCATGCAGCTTGCGCTGTCGGGCGAGGCGGTGGCTGGCGACCGTTTTTCCCTGGCGGCGAGCACCAGCCAGGATGTGTTTACCAGTGTGCAACAGCTCATCGACGCGTTGCGCCAGCCGATCGCCAATGACACTCAGCGCGCGGCGGTCAGCAATACCATGAATCGGGCGCTGGAAGGGCTCGACAATGCGCTTGGCCGCATCATCGATACCCGCGCCGGTGTCGGCGCACGTCTCAATGCGATGGAGCAGCAGCGCGACGCCAATGAAACCATGAAGCTGCAGATCGCAACCGACTTGTCGGCGGTCGAAAATGTCGATCTGAGCGAGGCGGTGAGCCGAATGAGCCAGCAATTGGGCGCGTTGGAGGCCTCACAACAAAGTTTCGTGCGCATTCAGAATCTGAGTCTGTTCAACTTCCTGCGCTGATTGCGCGACACGCGTCATTCAGCGTGTGCCGCAGGAGCGGCGCACGATCAGTTGCACCGGGTACATCGCGCTGTCGATGGGCTCGCCGTTGATTCGCTTGAGCAGGCTGGTGACCAACAACTCGCCAGCGCGCTGCGTGTTCTGGCTGGCGGTGGTCAGGGACGGGTTGACGCAACTGGCCATCGGGATGTCGTCAAAACCCGCTACCGACACCTGCTCGGGCACACGGATGCCACGCTCGCTCAAGGCTTGCATGGCTCCGATGGCAATCAGGTCGCTGGCGGCAAATATCGCGTCGAACGGCCGCTTGCGAGCGAGCAATGCGGTAGCCGCGTCATAGCCCGCCTGCTGGGCGCTGAGCGCGTCCACTTGCAGCGCTGACTCGACCCTTCCGCCTTGGCGCTGCACGGTGTCGGCATAGCCACGATACCGTTCGGCAAACTCCGGATACTGCCCGGATGCGGTTCCCAGAAATGCGATCTGGCGTCGCCCCAGGCCGAGCAGATGAGCGGTGATCGCGGCACCGCCCTGGTAATTGTCGCAGCCGATCGACAACCCCGGCTGATTGGGTTCCACCGCGCCCCAGCGTACAAATGGGGTGCCCTGTTGCACCAGCTTTTCCAGCTTGCTGCGATAGGTGAGGTAGTCGCCATAACCGAGCAGGATGATGCCATCGGCTTTGTTGCTGTCGCGAAAGTCGGCATGCCAATCCTTGGACAACTGCTGGAACGAAATCAACAGGTCATAACCCTGTTTGGCGCAGGCGCGGGTGATCGAGCCCAGCATCGACAGGAAGAACGGGTTGATCTGCGATTGGTCAGGGCTGGGGTCTTCGAAGAACAACAATGCCAGCGTGCCAGGGTGTTGCGTGCGCAGGCTCGACGCGTTCTTGTCGACCGTGTAGTGCAGTTCGCGGGCAATGTGTTGAATGCGCTTGCGCGTTTCTGCACTGACCAGGGGACTGTTGCGCAAGGCGCGTGAAACCGTCGATTGCGACACGCCAGCCTGATAGGCGATGTCAAACGAGGTGGGTTTGCCCTTCATGCGCGCACTCGCTGCAAGGATCGACTGATGCCCGCGGCAAAGCCCGTTTGGGCCTGGGATGGCGGGTCACAGTGGCTATTTTTAGCACGTTACGCGGGCTTCGCGGGGAATGCGGCGGTGCCTGGTTCGCGGATCGGGCCGCCAATCTGGCAAAATGACCGGCCAACCCCTCCACTTATTCCGGATTTGACATGAGCCAGCACGATATCCGCTCCGCACAGCGGCCTGAGCCCGACCCCGAGATGGCCGCCATCGCCGATTACGTTGCCGACTATGCGTTGAGTTCGAGCGAAGCATTCCAGACCGCACGCTACATGCTGATGGACTCGCTGGCGTGTGCGATGCTGGCGATGAAGCATCCGGAGTGCGTCAAGCATCTCGGGCCGCTGGTGCCGGGCGCCGACCTGAAGGGGGGCGCCCGCGTGCCGGGGACCAGTTATGAGCTGGACCCGGTGCAGGCTGCCTACAATATTGGTGTGCAGATACGCTGGCTGGATTTCAACGACACCTGGCTGGCCGCCGAGTGGGGCCACCCTTCGGACAATCTCGGCACCATCCTGGCGGTTGCCGACTACCTTTCGCGCAAGCCGGTCGCTGACGGCGGCAGGGTGTTGAGCGTGCGCGATGTGTTGGCCTATGCGATCAAGGCGCACGAGATACAGGGCTGTTATGCCCTGAAAAACAGCTTCAATCGGCTCGGCCTGGATCATGTGCTGCTGGTGCGTTTGGCCTCCACCGCGGTCGCCACGCACATGCTGGGCGGCAACCGCGAGCAAATCATCAACGCGGTGTCGCATAGCTGGATCGATAACGGCGTGCTGCGTACCTACCGCCACGCGCCCAATGCCGGCCCGCGCAAGAGCTGGGCCGCTGGCGACGCCTGCCGCCGTGCGGTCACCCATGCGCTCAACGCGGTCAACGGATGCGTTGGCTACCCGAGCGCATTGAGTGCCAGGACCTGGGGTTTCTACGACGTGGCCTGCAACGGCAAGGCGTTCGAATTCGAACGGCCGTTCGCCAGCTATGTGATGGAAAACGTGTTGTTCAAGATCAGCTTCCCGGCCGAGTTTCACGCGCAGACGGCGGTTGAATGTGCGATGAAATTACATCCTCAGGTGGCCGCCAAGCTCGATCAAATCGAGCGGATCGTGATCCAGACCCAGGAGGCGGGCGCGCGTATCATCGACAAGACCGGGCCGCTGGCCAATTACGCCGATCGCGACCACTGCATCCAGTACATGGTGGCGGTGCCGTTGATTTTCGGCCGCCTGAATGCGGATGATTATGGCGATGCGGTGGCCGCCGATCCGCGCATCGATGTGCTGCGCGCGAAAATGCAGGTCAGCGAAAATCCGCAGTTCACCCGCGACTATTTCGCCCCGGACAAGCGCTACATCGGCAATTCGGTGCAGGTATTTTTCAACGATGGCAGCGCCACCGAGAACGTCTCCATCGATTACCCGATCGGTCACCGCAAGCGCCGCGATGAGGGCATCCCGGTGTTGCTGCAGAAATTCGAGGCGGCATTGCGTGGCCACTTGCCAGCGCAGCGGGTGGAACAGATACTGGCCCTTGCCGGCGACCCGGCCCGGTTTGAGGCCACCCCAGTGTCGAAGCTGATGGCGCTGTTCGCGCTTTGAGTTCTGAAAATGCGAAGGCAATCAGTTGCTTGGCGTTTATTTGATTGCTGGAAATGGCAACGTGACGTTGGTGTTAGCCTTTCGTTAATGCTAGCGTCACACAACGCAGGGTAACCTCGTCTTGGTGTACTGCAGTCGGGTCAACGACGATCCATTGCAGGACGCCCCCCTCAAACCGTTGCAACGCAGTGGAGCAAAACATGAACAAGAAGTTACTTTGCGGTGCGGTGCTGAGCGCCTTGGCATTTTCCAGTGTCGTGGCCGCGCAGGAATATGATGACCGCTGGTACGCGAGCGCTGGTGCCACATTGTGGAACCTTGATAGCGACCGCGATGTAGGCAACTCCAAGCTCGGCGTGCAGTTCGGTGCGGGGCGTTTCTTCAGCCGCAACTTCTCGCTGGACGCCGAGTTCAATTACATGAATCCGGAGAAAAAGGGCAACGACCTGCTGTTCTCCAACTATGGGGTATCGCTGGATGGCCGTTATCACTTCATCCAGGACGGACGCAGTTGGAATCCCTACCTACTCGCCGGTGCCGGCTTCCTGCGTCACGAAGAAGAGTTCGAGTTGATCAACAACCCGAATTCGCCGGGGCAGATCAAGGGCAATAACGTCGAGTTCCATGTGGGTGCCGGTTTGCAAGCCAACTATGGGCATTGGGGTGTGCGAACTGAAGTGCGAAACCGGTATGATAATAACGATGAGAGTGCTGCCAAACCGGGCAGCAGTTTTTTCAACGACATTGGGTTCAGCCTAGGCATTTTGTACCGCTTCGGCGAAGTGGCCAAGTCCGCTCCGGCGCCTGCTCCGGCTGCGCCATTGCCGCCGCCGCCGCCGCCGGCTCCGACCTGCGATCAGCTCGATGATGATGGCGATGGCGTCAACAATTGCGAAGACAAGTGCCCGACCTCGCAAGCTGGCCAGGCGATTGGCCCGGATGGTTGCCCGGTCGCGCTGACCATCGATTTGCGCGGTGTGAACTACGATTTCGACAAGGCCACACTGCGTCCGGAGTCCGCGGCCATTCTTGATGAAGCGGCTGCTGTGCTCAGCAAGTACCCGCAGTTGCAGGTCGAGGTTGCTGGCCATACCGATTCGGTTGGCGCCGAAGTTTACAATCAGGGTTTGTCCGAGCGCCGTGCCAAGGCGGCCTATGACTACCTGCTGGCACACGGGGTGTCGGCGGCGCAGTTGGTCGGCCCGAACGGTTACGGTGAGTCCCGTCCGATCGACAGCAACGACACCCGTGAGGGGCGTGCGCGCAATCGCCGCACCGAGCTGAACGTTCAGAACTGAGCTACAGTTCACGTTTTACCGAAGAAGCCCGGCGTCAGCCGGGCTTTTTTTATTGCGTCGACGCTACCACAACACCTACACTCGGTCGCTCAGGGGCCTGCAGATTGGAGTATCGCGTCATGAGCACACTCGCGCATCGAGCCGCTGCCCTGTTGATTCTGCTGTCGCCGTTTGCTGCGGTTCTGGCCGCCGAACAGGTGGCGCCGGTGGCCAATACGCTGCGTAGCGCCGCGCCGCCGGTGGCAGCGACAGCGGTCAACGCGGGTGCTGCGCTGGCAACACCGCAAGCACCGGTTGCCGCCACCACGAAGCCTGCCGCTTACGTGCCGAAAACGGCATACGACAACAGCCCTTATCGGTTCAATGCCGGTGCGCGTTTCACCGCTGCCGAATTTGATGCCTGGATGCAATCACGGGGTATCCGCGTGGCCAAGGGCAAGCCGGCCGCGGCTTCGGATGCTGGCTCGGGCACTGCGGTGGCGCCATCCACGAGTGAAGCGACAGACGCGGCCTGTGACGCGCAGGCAGTCAGCGCTTGCTGAAGCGATAGTGGGCAACACCCCACTGGTTGCCTTGGTCATAGCCGAACAGTTCGGCGCAGGCCATCCAGAACATGCGCCAGCGCTGCGCCCAGTGCGCGGCTTGTTGGGCACCATAAACTGATGCAAGCACGCGCTGAACCTCGTCTCTATGACGATCCTGGTTGTGCAGCCAGTGGTTGGCGGTATTGCGATAATGCACACCCGACAGCAACCAGCGTTGCTCCAGCAGCAATTGGCCCTGGAAGTGCAGCAAGGTGTCGGCAGCCGGCATCAGGCCGCCGGTAAAGAAGTATTGCCCCATCCAGTTGTTCTCACCCTGGGTCTCGAACGGATACATCAGGTTGCGATGACAAAAGATATGCACGAATAACTGACCATCATGGCGCAGCCAACCACTGATGTTTGCCAACAGCGCCTGATAGTTGCGCACGTGTTCGAACATTTCTACCGATACCACACGATCAAAACTGTCTGCTAACAGATCCAATACGTTGACGTCGCAGGTGAGTATGCGAATGTTTTTCAGGCCGCGCGCCTGCGCCTGAGCAAGAATGTGAGCGCGTTGCGAGTGCGAGTTGGATACTGCCGTGATGCGTGAGTGCGGGTAGTGTTCGGCCATCCACAGCGTCAGTGAGCCCCAGCCGCAACCCAGCTCGAGAATGTCCTGACCATCGGCCAGGTGCGCACGCTCGCCGTACAGGGCAAGCATGGCGCGCTCGGCCTGATCCAGCGTCTCATTGCCGAGCGGGTAATAACATGCGCTGTATTTGAGTTGCGCGCCGAGGCACAGCTCGAAGAATCGTGCCGGTACCTCATAGTGCTGGCTGTTTGCCGCATTGGTTTCGATGGCAATCGCGCTGTTGCGCAGGTCGCGCAACAGCGCGACGTAACGCTTATCGGCTCGTTCGATATCGTCGCGGTATTCCTCGTCAAGGCGCTGCGCACACAAGCGGCGGATGCCCAGCCGCAGCAGGCGATCGGGAATGAATCCGCGCTCCGCGGCAGTGATCAGGTTCATCGTGTGCCTCGCTTGTCTGTGGGTGGCCACGGGATGAATGCGCTGACCTCGCGTTGGTAGCGTGCGTAATCCTCACCGCGTGAGCGCAGCGCCTGCGCCTCGGTGTACGGGATGCCGGTAACGCGGTACAGGAACAGCCACATCGCGATCGGACCCAGCCAGGCCAACCACTGCATGTCCGAGCCGAGCGCCAGCAGCACGTAGGCAAACCAGTGCAGCCATTCGAAAAAATAGTTGGGGTGGCGCGACCAGGCCCACAGCCCAACGCGGCAGGTTTTGCCGCGGTTATTCGGATTTTTGCGGTGGTTCGCCAACTGTTGGTCGGCAATGGATTCGCCGAGCATGGACAGCAGCCAGAGCGCAATCGCAGCGATCGTGCCGGCGGTCAAATCCGGGTTGGGATTGCTGGCAGCGGCGAGCAATGGCAGCGAAAACAACACCACGAATAGCGCCTGACCCTGAAAGAACCCAAAGAAATTCAATTGATTGCCTTGCCAATGCTGGCGCAGATTGCGATACCGCCCGTCTTCTGGCTCGTGCAGCACCCGGATCAGCAGGTGCAGGCACAAACGCGCACCCCAGACCCCGCCGAACATCGCCACCAGCCCGCGCGGCAGCGGCGCGCCGCTGCCCGCCAGACCGACATACAGCGCTGCCAGCGCCATCAGCAATGCCCATACCACGTCGACATAGCCGGCATTGTTGATTCGCCAGCACCATGCCCAGGTTGCGGTCATTGCCAGCGCACTGAACAGCCAAATCCACAGCAGGTTTGCGATCATGGGTGCTCCTTGGGTGTGATTGGCATCGGCGCGTTGCGCGGCCGGTTGTGATGGTGTGCGCCAAGAGCTAGCAGCAGTGGCAGCAGGGCAGCCCATGCCAGCGCGAGAATCAGCATCATTGCCGGCACGTCAATGTCGAACGTGGCCGCAGCAAACCCATTGCTGGCAGCGTAATAAGCGGCAGGGCCGAAGACAGCGCCGAGCAACGCGGCGGGCCATGGGCGGCCACGCAGAAATACCAGTGAATGATTGATGCTGAGGATAAAGCCAAGCCACAGTGCAATTATCCAGATCGGTGCAAAGGGTGGCGATGGCCACGGTTGCGCGAAATGCATCCAGCCGCAGGCAACCCACAGGCTGTCGCTGGCGTAGCCGATCGGCAGCGCACGCAGCAACAGCCATAGATCGGCCGCGCGGGTACGTGCGTCGCTGAGCACCCAGCCGGCAAACAGCATGGCTGCGACTGGTCCAGTCCAGGCCATGCCATTGCCGGCACCGGCCACGGTTGCAAACCAGACCAACTGGAAACCGGCGGCATTGGCCAGCACGCGTTTCATCGAGCACCCGCATGCTGCGCAATCGGTGGCGAAAATTGCCCGCGGCGATTGTCGGGCCGCGCAAACAACAATTGCACGTTGCCAATCGAACGCTCGATGAAGCCACCTTCGCAATAAGCCAGATAGAACTCCCACATGCGCATGAAACGGTGGTCATAGCCCAATGCACGCACCGCTTCGCGCTGTTCCAGAAAGCGTTGCCGCCAGTGTTGCAGGGTCAATGCATAGCTCGCGCCGATGTCTTCCAGATTGATCAGGCGCAGATCGGTATGACGGGCCGCACTGCCGACCAGCGCACTGACGCACGGGATGAAGCTCCCCGGAAAGATGTGTCGCTTGATGAAATCCACCGAGCGCAGGGCTTGTTGATAACGCTGGTCTTCAATGGTGATCGCCTGGATCACGGCAAGGCCACTGGGTTTGAGCAGGTCTGCGCACTTTTTGAAGTAGGTCTTGAGATATTGGTGGCCAATCGCTTCCACCATTTCGATCGACACCAGCTTGTCGAAGCGGCCGCGAAGCGTCCGATAGTCGGCAAACAACACCGTGACGCGGTCGTCCAGGCCGGCGCTGGCGACACGCGCCTGTGCCAACTCGAATTGTTCGCGTGAAATGGTGGTGGTGGTGACATGGCAGCCATGGCGCCGCGCCGCATACAGTGCAAAGCCACCCCAGCCGGTGCCGATTTCGACGACATGATCGGAACTGCGCAAATCCAGCTTTTCGCAAATGCGCGCCAGCTTGCGCTCGGCGGCAACTTCCAACAACTCGTCCTGGCTGGCAAAAATCGCCGATGAATACATCAGGTTTTCATCGAGAAACAGGCGAAACAGGGGGTTGCCCAGATCGTAGTGCGCCGCAATATTGCGCCGCGCGCCGCTGTGCGTGTTGCGGCGCAAGCCGTGCCATGCCCTGAGCAACCAGCCAGCGACGCGCGCACTGCCACCTTCCATCGCATCGAGCAAGTCGCGGTTGCGCACCAGCAAGCGGATCAGCGCAACCAGATCAGTGCATGTCCATAGACCGTCCATGTACGCTTCGCCGGCGCCAACGCTGCCGTTGAGGGCGACATGGCGATAAAACTCCGGGTCGCGCACGTGCACGACCACCGCCGCCGGTGCATCAGGGCTCGGATCGTGCTGGCCCAGCCGGGTGCTGCCGAGGGCATCGTGCAACACCAACTCACCGCGCAAGCCGGCGAGCCGGCTGAGCATTGCAGTGCGCGCCAGTCGCAGCGTCAGCGGCAGGGTTTGCGATGTTTCGGGTTGCAACGAGCGCGCAGGCGTACTCATCGGTTCTGTCTCCGGACGGCGGTTCTGGGGTGGTCGTGCACCGGCACGCGCTTGAGCCAAAGGCGCAGCGCCTGCCAATGGATGGCGGCAACGATTTTTGCGGTGATCGCCGGGTAACGCAGCAACATCCACGCCATCACGCCGGCGGCAAGAGGTCTACGCCGCAAAATCAGCGTGGCGTCAAACTCGCGTTGCGCGCCATCGAGCACGCTCATGTGAATATGCAATCGCTGATCTGCAGCGGTTAGCCGCCAGCGATAACGGCGATCCATTGCCATGAAGGGTGATACATGGAAGCACTTGTCGAATTCCCAGAGCAGCCAATCGCCGGCTGGCGCGGCAGCAGCCACCGGCAACACATAGGCATGGCGCTCGCGCCACGGCGTGTTGGTAATTTCGGCCATCACCCATTGCAGGGTTTCTCCGGTCGCGTCATAGCCGTAGTAAAAACTCACCGGGTTGAAGCACAGGCCGAAGTAACGCAGGTGGGTAAGCAAGCGGATCGGTCCGTCCGGTCGGGTACCAAGTGCCTTGTGTACGGTGTCGCGCACCGCTTGGTCGAGCGCAAGGCCGGCGCTGCCGTGATAGTCGGCACGATGAAACGCCGCCAGATTGCGGCGGTTGATGGACCACAACCAACGCCGTGCGAATACGGTGTCGAGCTCGGCCAAGTCCAGCCACAACATGAAAACCCGGTAGGAGAACGCATGTGCCACCGGGTGCTGGCGGCGGTGGCTGACGCGCCCTTCGTAGATCGCGCTGTGCATCACCACGCCACTCCCAAGGCACTCGCCACCTCAACGCCGCTGCGCAGACCATCTTCATGGAATCCAAAGCCCCAATAGGCGCCGCAGTACCAGGTGCGGTTATGGCCATTTACAGCACTGCGCTGGCGCTGCGCGGCGATGCTGGCGTGGCTGTAGACCGGGTGCTGGTAACGCATTCGTGCGATCACTCGTTGCGGGTCGATGGCGGCGTCGCGATTCAAGCTGACCACGAACGGCTCGGGGCTGGCGATCGACTGCAACACGTTCATGCAGTAGCTCACCGAGCAGGCCGTGGACGGGTCGTCGGCGACATGTGCGTTCCACGCTGCCCAGGCTTTGCGCCGCGTCGGCAGCACGCGCGCGTCGGTGTGCAACACCACGTCGTTGCACTGATAAGCGATCGCACCCAGCACAGCTTGCTCGGCCGCACTGGCATCGGCCAGCAAGGCCAGTGCCTGATCGCTGTGGCAGGCAAACACCACCTGATCGAAACTGTCCTCACCGTGCACCGTACGGATACGCACCGCCCCGGCATCGCGCTGCACCGACTGCACCGCTTGCTGCAGGCGAACCTGCACCGGCCAGTTGCTGCTGATCGCCTGCACGTAGCGATCCGAGCCGCCGGTCACCACGCGCCATTGCGGGCGTTCGCTGATCTGCAACATCTGATGATTGGCCATGAACGCGACCAGATACTTGGCCGGGAATGTGCGCACCTGGGCTTGCGGCGACGACCATAGCGCCGATGCCATTGGCAGCAGGTGATCCTCGATGAACAGCGGCGAGTAGCGCTGCTCGGCGAGATAGTCGCCAAGGCAAGGGCCGTCATCCGGCGCTTGCAGCAGTGCCGGTGCAGTGCGGTAGAAGCGCGTGATATCTTGCACCATGCGCCAGAACGGCGGCGAGACCAGATTGCGGCGCTGGCAGAACAGGGTATCGAAAGTTTCGGCGTTGTATTCCAGGCCGCTGCGATCATCGCGCACGGAAAAGCTCATGCGGGTCGGCTGGGTTGCCACCCCCAGATCGTCAAACAATCGGCTCAACAGCGGATAGTGTTCGCGGTTGTGGACAATGAAGCCGGTATCGATGCGGTATTGCTGACCAAATCGCTCGACATCGTGGGTGTGGGTGTGGCCGCCGAGCCGCGGCTCACGCTCGAACAGCACCACCTGGTGCTGGCGCGACAACAGCCAAGCACAGCTGAGGCCAGCGATGCCGCTGCCGATGACCGCGATACGCATCGCTTAGCCCGCCTTGTGGTGCGGCGTCTGCAGCTGCGCGGGACTCGGTTTCAAGTCCCACACCAGGCCGATGGCTGCGAGCACACACAATCCATAGTAGGTCAGGTCGATTTCCCACCAACGAAAACCCTGCCGCGCCGAGCCCGGGAAATGGTGGTGATTGTTGTGCCAGCCCTCACCGAACGTGAGCAGCGCCAGCAAGGCGTTGTTGCGGCTGTTGTCACGGGTTGCAAAGCGACGGCTGCCCCAGCGATGAGCCAGCGAGTTGATGCTGACCGTGGCATGAAACAACACCACAGTGGATACAAAGAAACCCCAGACCAGCAACTGCGGCCCGCTGGTGCCCAGTTGTGGCACGGTCGACGCAAGCACGCTGCCGAGCGCATACAGCGCGATCGCGAGCAGCAACGGAACCAGCAGATCGAAGCGATCGAGCCAGCGCAGTTCCGGGAAGCGCAGTAGATCCGGAATGCGTTGCTGGTCGGTGGCAAATCCGCGCCTGCTCAGAAACCAGCCGACATGGCTCCACCAGAAACCCCGGTTGAGTGGCGAATGAATGTCGGATTTGGTATCCGAGTGACGATGGTGGTTGCGATGGTGTGCGGCCCACCACAGTGGCCCACGCTGCACACTGGCGGCGCCAATTACGGCAAATGCAAACTGTATTGGCCGTGAGGTGCGGAACGCCTTGTGCGAAAAGTAGCGGTGATAAAATCCAGTGATCGCGAACATGCGTGCGGCATAAAGCGCAGCCGCAACGACCAGCGCAGTGGTCGAGTAACCCACCCAGAGCACGCCAAGACAGGCCAGATGCATGGCCACGAACGGTACGATGCGCAGCCAGTCGATGGCATCGCTGGCGGCATCCGGCTCGCCACTGTCAGCGTCGAACCAGCGGCGCAGTGAACGCCATACTGCCGAGGCGGTATGCGGGTTTGCTGGTTTGTCGCTCGCCATGCTGTCATTCATGGCGCATACCATGCCTGCGCCTCGGTGATGGCGCAGTGAATCCGGCCGACGTTGCGCTGCGGCGGTTCGGCGCAAGCGATGCGGTGGACTCAGAGGTTGTCGCGATGCGCGCGCTGCAGCGACGTGTGAAGCAGGCGGCGCAGCCCGCCCAGCAAGTTGCGTTCGCTGGATTGCAAAAACCAGCCCGGATCGGACAGGCCTTTTTTCAGACGCCGATAGGCGGTGCCGAGGTTGTGGTACGGCATCCCCGGAAACAGGTGATGGGTGGCGTGAAAACGCAGGCCCACCGGTGCCCACAAGGGTGACAGCAGCGGGTTGCCCGGTACATCCACCGAATCATGAAACTGTTCCATCAGGGTCAGCGGGCGCTCGCCGGGGTAGCGATAGCGGTGCGCAATCAGCGTGCGCAAGCCATTCAACAACAAGATGCCAGTCAAAAGCACGTACCACACCAGCAGCACGCGCCACGGCCAAACGCCAAACGCCATCAGGGCCAGGGCGCTGCTCGCGCAGAACCACGCGTAGGCATCCTGCCAGCGCCAGCTCGGGTCGTCGTGCTTTGAGTGTGGACGCTTGAACTCGGGGTCGATGATCATCGAGGAAGCGCGTTCCCACAGCCATGTCGCCAGCGGTGGAATCAGCCACGACAATGGCACCAGAATGGTCGCGCGAATCAACACGAATGCCGGCACCACGATGCCCAGCGCCCAATGCCCAAATATCGCCAGTGGCCGCATCCGTGCAAAGGGCAGGTACTCGCCATCGTCACGGGTGCCATAGAGCTGCTGGTAGTGATGCAGATTGTGTACGCCACTGTAGGTGTACGACTGCACCAGCATGGGGCCGCCGCACAGCAGGTTCCAGGCCAGTCGGAACCCCGGCCACACGCGTGGCCCGAGGTGCGCAAGCTCATGTACAAAAATTACCGAACGGTAGAGTGCGACGATGCTCAGTGCGCCGGCAACACCCTGCAGCGGCGACCACGCCGGTAGCCACACCGCTGCTACAAATGCCGCCCAGCCGATGCTGGTACTGGTCAGGAAGTCGAACCAGTACAGCCCGGCGCGCGCGGTGAACAGATCGCGCACCAGGGTGCGTGCTTCGGCCAGTGCAGCGGCATCGCTGGGATTGGCATGCCGCGGTGTGTTGATCGGCAGGGTGGGAACGGACATGGCTTGACTCCTTGGGGCACGCCGACCAGGCTTTGGTCGTCGATGCGGATTCGTTATTCTGGCATTTGCAGCAACACATGCGGTTCCGCTTCGGTGGGTGCGGCCGGTCACTCGCGTCAACCGGTGATATTCGCAGATACTGGCGCACTACACTAGCAGCCTGTCGGGCTTGACCGATCGTAGCGAGGGAAAGCCGGTTTGCGGCAGATTTTTCGCTCTTTTGCGGTGTGAGCAGGGCTCTTGAACGGGAATAGAGCGGGAAATCTGACCCATCTCGGCTTTCCGCACTAGATCAGCGTCAAGCCCGACACGCGGTTAGCGTTGTACCGGTCAACTGCACCGTGCCACGGTTGCTGTTTCGTCGTAGCACGTTGATGAAAAAGATATTTAATGGAGCATTGTGCGCACGCAACGATTGCCATCGCATGCAGGAGAATGCCCACGCCACGGGCTGGCACGGGTGTTGTCGAAATCGGGCGTGTGTTCCCGCAGTCAGGCTCAAACGCTGGTGCGATCGGGGCGAGTCACGGTCAACGGCCTGATCGTTACTGACCCGGAGTCGCCGACTCGGCGCGAGCTTGATCGCCTCGCGATCGATGGTGAGGCGGTGGCGAGCGCTGCGCCGCTGCATGTGATGCTCAACAAACCGCGCGGGCTGGTCAGCAGCGTCAGCGACGAACGTGGCCGCGACACAGTGTATAAGTGCTTGCGCGATGCCGGATTGCCGTGGTTGGCGCCGGTCGGGCGGCTCGACAAGGCGAGCGAGGGATTGTTGCTGTTCAGTAATGATCCCGAATGGGCCGCCCGCATTACCGATCCCGATAGCGGCCCGCGCAAGACCTATCATGTGCAGGTGGATGCACTACCCGATGCGGCATTGCTGGCGCGGCTTGCGGCCGGTGCGCAGTGCGATGGCGAATGGCTCAAGGCGCACTCGGTACGGGTGCTGCGTACCGGGCAACGCAATGCTTGGCTGGAAATCGTGCTCGATGAAGGCCGAAATCGGCAGATCCGGCGGTTGCTGGCAGCCTGCGATCTGGCTGTGCTGCGGCTGGTCCGGGTGGCCATCGGTGGCCTGCTGCTGGGCGATCTGGGCAAAAGCCAATGGCGGCACTTGCGCCCTGACGAACTGGCGATGCTGTTCAGTCCGGCAACAGTTTGCCCGGATTGAGGATGCCGTCGGGGTCGAAGCTGGCTTTGACGGCGCGCATCAGTGCCAGCGTTTGAAGGCTGTGTGCCCGGGTCATGAAGGCGCGCTTGCCCAGGCCAATGCCGTGCTCGCCGGACAGGGTGCCACCGAGCGCGAGCGTGAGTTCGAAGACGCGCGGCAGCACTGCATGGGCGCGCGCACTGTGCGCGGCGTCGGCCGGATTGTAGAGGATGTTGACGTGCAGATTGCCGTTGCCGACATGGCCGAAGTTGACGATGCTCAGGTCGAACTCGCGGGCGAGCGCAGTAATGCCGGAAACCAGCGCCGGGATGCGGCTGACCGGCACCACCACGTCTTCGTTGATCTTGCCAGCGGCGATCGAGCGCAGCGATGGCGACAGTGCTTTGCGTGCTGACCACAGCGCTTCACGTGCGGTTTCGTCGGGTGCCGTGGTCAGCGCGATCAGGCCCGGGCCGCTGGCGGCGCTTTCCAGCGCGGCCACGGCGGCATCCAGCGTGCTGGCATCACCATCGGCTTCGATCATCAACAACGCACCGGCTGCGGGAATATCGACACCACCGATCTCGCGCGCCAGGCGCACGCATTCTCCGTCCATGAACTCCAGCATCGATGGGATATGCGGCTGTGCCATCAAGCGCGCCACGGCCGCTGCCGCTGTTTCGACATCGGTGTACAGCGCACGCAGGGCACGGCGGCCAGTGGCCAGCGGACGCAGCGCCAATGTCGCCTCCACGATCAGCGCGAGCGTGCCTTCGGAGCCGACGATGAAACGGGTGAAGTCGTAGCCCGAAGCGGCCTTGCTGGTGGCGCCGCCGCAGCGAATCAGCTCGCCGGCACCCGTGATGGCGGCGAGGCCGAGCACGTTGTCGCGGCAGGCACCGTACTTTACCGCGCGCGGGCCGCCGGCATTGCAGGCGAGATTGCCGCCGATGCTGCTGTAGGCGGCGCTGGTCGGGTCGGGTGGCCAGAACAGATCATGTGGTTTCGCGGCGCGTTGCAGGTCGCCGTTGAGCAGGCCCGGCTCGACCACGGCCAGGCGATCGTCAGGCGCCATGCGCAGCAACTGGTTCATGCGCTCGAAGCTGACCACCACACCGCCGTGCACCGGCACCGTGGCACCGGTGGTATTGGTGCCACGGCCGCGCGCGATGATCGGCATGGCGTGGCTGCGACAGGCGCGCACCAGTTCCAGCACCTGCGCGCTGTCGCTCGGCAACACCACGGCGGCCGGCATCGCAAACTGGCGCGAGTTGTCGTAGCCGTAGCTCAGCCGCTGCGCCGGCGACAACAACAGCGCGTTGGCGTCGAAGCACTGCGCCAATCGCTTGTGCAAGGATTCGGGCAGGGCGTCGTGCGGATCGTGCATCAGCGGATGTCGTCCAGGGTGAAGGCGTCGCGAATCCATTCGATCTGTATGTCGGCATCGCGGCCGGACAGCGCCAGCACGTCGAATCGGCACGGTGCCTGCGCCAACGCCGGATGGCTGGCCAACCAGGCGCTGGCGGCACGGGCGATGCGCCCGCACTTGCGCCGATCCACCGAGGCCGCAGCACCGCCGAAGTGGTCGTTGCGCCGTTGCCGCACTTCAACGAAGACCACGGTTGCGCCATCGCGCACGATCAGGTCGATTTCACCGAATGCAAATGCCGCATTGCGCGCTACGGGCTGCATGCCGCGTTCGCACAACCAGGCCAGCGCGGCATCTTCGCCGGCGGCGCCAATGGCGCGACGCGAAGCGAACTTACCAGGTGCCGGCACTGGCTTCGATCGGCTGTGGTTGCAGCGAGGGCTCGATGGCGGCGCGGGTGCGGCCGCCGCTGAATACTGCCCAGGCCGGCGTGCGCAAGACATTGCCGAACATGTCGATGCGCAGTTGCCCGCTGGCACCCGTCAGCCACGCGCCGGGATGGCTTTGCAGGTAATCGTGATAGGCACTGAGCCGATAACCGTCGGCACCGAGGCCAAACAAACGCGCGCTGGCGCCGCGCGCGCTGGGCAAGGTGCGCGCCAGTTGCTCGGCGCCGGGTAGCGCGCTGTCTTCACCCAGCAACCACGGAAACTCGGGAAACTCGATCCCTTCAAGCTCCATATCCAGACGCAGATCGCCACTGCCCGATACGATCAATGCGGTGGCGAAGATCGGCTTTTGCGCAATCGCCACTGCCGCCAGTTGTGGCACCAGCAGCCGCGCCTGTGGTGCCTTGAGCGCAATGAATACAGCGTCGTGCGCGGTGGCCAGTTGGGTCTTGTCGTTCTTTTGTCCGTTGGGATCCTTGATCACCCGACCGCCGGCAGCAGCAAACAGCGGCCGCAGTGCATCGCTGAAGTTGGCTTCGTATTCCGGGATTTCAGCGCTCGCCAGCAGCACGCCACCGCGTTGCGTGTAATGTTCGCTGAACGCGGCAATCGCGCGGCGGCTTTGCTCGTCGCTGCTACCCACCGCAATGGCCTTCAACAAGCCCTTGCCAAGCATGCGTTCGGCGGTGGCAACCGCTTCGTCCTCCGGCGACAGCGTGTAACTGGCACTGCCCGGCGGTGGCGGCAGGCCGCTGCGATTGAGTGCCAGTATCGGCAATGGGTGTTGCTCCAGAGCAAATAACGCACTGACCGCGTCACGATCGAGCGGCCCCAACACCCGCTCGGCACCTGCATCGAGCGCTTGTCGGTATGCTGCGACGGCGGTGTCGACACTGCCCGCGCTATCGATCACCAGCAGGCGTGGGCGTTCACCGGTTTGCTCAAAATGCGCGGCAAGTACACCATCGAGCACGGCACGACCAGCGCCCGATAACGGTCCGCTCAGCGGCAACAACACCGCCAGCGAATGGCTGGGGTGGTAGCCTTCCGGGCCCACCGCATAGGGGGTAACCGGAAGATTCCAGTCGGCCGTACCCTGGCTGCCATCAGCGCCGCGCGCAATCGGGCTTAGCCCACGCTCGGCGAGGGCCCGATTGATGACGCCGCGCAGCGCGGACTGCGGCGGTGCTGAAAGGCCCTGTGCATACAGCGCGGCACTGTCGACCTGCGCCAGCAGGGCCTCGACCTGACGGCGGTTGTCCGGCCGATCGGCACTGCTCAGCAACGCGTCGATGGCGGCCAGCTCTGCCGCTGCGGCAAAGTGCTGGCCGGTTTGCTGCAACGCCTGTGCCCGCAACTGCTGGCGCCGAATCACCAGCGCGGGTGGCAAGTTGGCGCCGCTGGGTGCAAGCCCGGCCAATGCACGCTCGGCATCGCCATCGGCCAGTGCCAGTTCGGCGTTGACCAGTGCAAACCGCGCGCGATCAGCCGGCGTCAGTGCCGATGCTGGAATCCGGTTCGCCGCCGAGCGTGCCTGCTCAACATCGCCAGCGCGCAGCCAAGCCTCGGCAGCACGCAGCCACAGATGCTCCGGTCGGCGAGCGGAGGCGTTGGCTGCATCAGCAAACGCTTGCGCCGCTTCGCGGTAGCGCTGTTGATCGAACAAGGCCTGCGCAAGCGGCAATTCGGGCTCGCGCTGCGAACGGACCTGCGGGGTGGTGCAACCGCTGAGCAGCAGTGCCAGCAGCACAGCGCGTATGACATGATTCATGGGCAAAATCTCTGGCAACCCTCGGGTGATTTTCCCGAAACGCGTCTATGCTACTGCACCACGCCATTGCGATCACCAACGGGCTTGATGTGCAAAACCGCATGCAGCAACGCCACGGCAGCTTGTTTGTGGTGTCAACGCCGATCGGCAACCTCGGTGACATCAGCGCACGGGCGCTGCAAACCTTGCGCAGCGTCGATCTGATCTGCGCTGAGGATACCCGCCACAGCCGCCAGCTGCTAACCCATTTTGGCATCGAACGGCCGATGCAGGCACTGCATGAGCACAACGAAGCCGAGCAGGCCGACGCACTGGTAGCGCGCTTGCTGGCGGGCGAGAGTATGGCGCTGGTGTCCGATGCCGGCACGCCATTGCTCAGCGATCCCGGGTTTCGTCTGGTACGTGCTGCGCGCGAAGCCGGAGTAACGGTCAGCCCGGTACCCGGCGCCAGTGCCTTGTTGGCGGCGTTGGCGGTTTCTGGTCAACCCAGTGATCGGTTTTGCTTCGAAGGTTTTTTGCCAGCCAAGGCCACCGCGCGGCGGGACCGTCTGAACCAGATCATCGCCGAGCCGCGTACCTTGGTGTTTTACGAAAGCGCGCACCGGATCGAGGCGATGCTCGACGATCTGCTGACGGTATTTGGCGCCGAGCGGCAGATGACCCTGGCGCGGGAATTGACCAAGCTGTTCGAGACCGTACTCAGCGGCAGCATCGGCGAAGTGCGCGGGCAGGTGGCAGCCGATGCCAATCAGCGGCGCGGCGAGTTTGTCCTGGTGCTGGCCGGCGCCGGCGACGATATGCAGGCGCGGCTGCTTGCAGGCCGTCGCCTGTATGCCCGCCTGTGCGAGCATCTGGCCCCGGCGCCAGCGGCGCGGCTGGCGGCGGAGCTCAGCGGCGCGCCGCGCAAGGCGTTGTATGGTGGCAATACGGGTTAGTTCGGGGCTGGGGACGCGGGCTCGGAAGAGCACGAGCAACAACGCAGAAGCAAAGAGCAGGTGTCCGCAAAAGACGCGAAGGACGCAAAGACAACAAAGCAGGATATGCGCTTTCCTTTGCGCACTTTGCGTGATTTGCGGACCATTCGCTTTGCCCCGGTTCCGGATCCCGGCTCGATCAGCCCAAATCACCCCACAGTGCCTGCATCGCCGCGAGCGCCGCCAGCCCGGCGGTTTCGGTACGCAGCACGCGCGGGCCCAGACGCAGCCCGCTGAAGCCGGTGCTGTGCAGGGTGGCGATATCGCGCTCCGACAAGCCACCTTCCGGCCCGATCACCAACCACACCGGTTGTTCCGGCAGCGGCGGTGAGCACGTTGCCAAGGTCTGTTCGCCGTCGGGGTCGAGCAACAGGCGCAGCGCACCCTGCGGTGCGCTGGCGGCCCACGCGGACAGCTCGCTTGCTGGCGCCAGCGCCGGCAGGGTGGCGCGCCCACATTGCTCGCAGGCGGCGACGATGACGCCGTGCCAGTGTTGCTGACGGCGTTCGCCACGTTCGCCGCTCAGCCGCACTTCGGTCCATTGCGTGCGCAGTGGCGCGATCGCGGCGACGCCGAGTTCAGTCGCTTTTTGCAGCACCCAGTCCATCTTGTCGCCGCGCGCGATGCCTTGGCCGAGGGTGATCGCCAGCGTCGATTCGCGGCATGCGGCGCGGCTTGCCTGTACCTGAATCTGCGCGCTGCGCCGCTCGCCACTGATCAGCGTGGCGTGATAATCGACACCATCGCCATTGAACACGATCAGGGCATCGCCGACACTGAGTCGCAGCACCCGCAGCAAATGGTTGGCAACCGGTTCGGGCAGCGTGACCTGCTGGCCTGGGTGCAGTGGCTGATCGAGATAATTGCGGGTCAGGCGCATGACCGGGTGCTCGCAGCAATGGCGCTGGCGGTGACACGGGCCAGATGGTTGAGGTCGTCGTCAGTGATGCAGTACGGCGGCATCCAGTACAGCACGTCGCCCAATGGTCGCAACACCACGCCGCGCTGCAACGCTGCGCGATAGGCGCAAAGGCCGGTGCGCTGCGTCGTCGGCAGCGCTTCGCGGCTATGGCTCTGGCATAGTTCGAAGGCGAGGATCATGCCGGTCTGGCGTACTTCGGCAACGTTGGGATGATCGCCGATCGGTGCTGCCAGGCGCGCCATCGCCGCCGCCGTTGCGCGGTTGCGTTCAAGCACCGGCTCCTGGTGGAAGATCGCCAGCGTCGCCAGTGCGGCGGCACAGGCAATCGGGTTGCCGGTATAACTGTGCGAATGCAGAAACGCGCGATCGCGCGAATCATCGAGAAAGGCCTCGTACACCGCTGCGCTGGTGAGCACCGCGGACAATGGCAGAAAGCCGCCGGTCAGGCCCTTGGACAGGCACAGGAAATCGGGCGTGATGGCGGCCTGTTCACAGGCAAACAGCGTACCGGTGCGGCCAAAGCCAACCGCGATTTCATCGGCAATCAGATGAATGCCGTGCTGGTCGCACAAGGTGCGGGCGCGGCGCAGATATTCCGGGTGGTACATGCGCATGCCACCGGCGCATTGCACCAGCGGCTCGAGAATCAGTGCACACACCGTGGCGCCGTGCTCGGCCAGCATTGCCGCCAGTGCGTCGGCCGCGCGCACGGCACGGTGGTACGCCGATTCGCCGGGCTCGGCCAGCCAGGCATCGGGCGAGGGCGCGAACAGTGGCTCGATCAGCAGCGGCGCGTAGATGCGGCGATACAGCGGCAGATCGCCGACTGCGAGCGCGCCCAGGGTTTCGCCGTGATAACCGTTGTGCAAGGCGATGAACTTGCGACGATGCGTATCGCCGCGATTGAAAAAGCTGTGGAAGCTCATCTTCAGCGCCACTTCCACCGCCGCTGAGCCGTTGTCGGCGAGAAATACCCGCGCCAGACCCGGTGGTGCCAGCGCCAGCAGGCGTTCAGCCAGCTGTACCGCGGGTTGGTGGGAAAATCCGGCAAACATCACGTGTTCGAGGCGCTGTGCCTGCTCAGCGATGGCAGCGGCGATGCGTGGTTCGCCGTGGCCGAACAGATTGGTCCACCAACTACTGACGGCATCGAGGTAGCGGTTGCCATCCATGCCATACAGCCAGGCGCCGCGGCCGTGGCTGATCGGCAGCAATGGCAGTGTCTCCGGGTGCTCGCGCATCTGCGTACACGGGTGCCACAGCACGGCAAGGTCGCGTGCGCGCCAATGCGCGGCGTCTGCTAGCATCGTCGGGTCATTCATCGTCATAAGCCGCCATGATCCCGTTCTGTCGTCCTGCTGTCCAATGCACTTCCCTGCGGCGTGCTTCCGCGAACCCCTTGAATCCGCCGCGAGTAGCGCGCGCAGCCGTCTGCAGGCGGTTCCATTCCGGTTTCACCCTGATCGAGGTGCTGGTGGTGGTGGTGATCCTCGGTATTCTGGCCTCGGTGGTGGTGCCGCAGTTGATGGGCCGCCCCGATGAGGCGCGCGTGGTGCGGGCGCAGGCTGATATCACCGCCATCGTTACCGCGTTGAACATGTATCGCCTCGACAATTTTGATTATCCAAGCACCGACCAAGGCTTGGAGGCGCTGGTCAAGCAGCCATCCGGAGTGCAGAACTGGCGCCGCGACGGGTATCTGCCGTCGGTGCCAAAAGACCCGTGGGGCCGCGAGTACCTGTACCTGAAGCCGGGCGCGCATGGCGCATTCGATGTCTGGAGCCAGGGTGCCGACGGCCGCAGTGGGGGCGAGGGTGTGGCCAGTGATATCGGCAACTGGGAGCCATGAGGGGTGCAAGGGAGTTCGGCGAGAGTGATGTGAACACCCAGCGCGGCATTACCCTGATCGAATTGCTGGTGGCACTGGTCATCATCGTGGTGCTCAGTGCGGCGGCGGTGCTGGCGATGCCGGATTTTTCCGCGCGGCGCGATGACGTTGCCGCCGAGCGGCTCGCTGCGTTGCTCGCCATGGCCTGCGAACGGGCAATGGTGAGCGGGCGTGACGTGGGGGTTGCGATCGATGCAAGCAGCATGGCTTTTGGCAGTTTCGTGCACGGTGTGTTTACGCCGTTACCCGATGATGGAGCCGAGCCGCTGCGGATGCGGCGGCTAACCGATGGCGTCCATCTTGCGTTGCGTCTGGACGGTCGTGATATCGACCTGCAAACCGATGAAACGCTGCGTGCGCGCATTGCCTGTCAGGCCAACGGTGAGCTGACGCCATTTGAGTTGTTGCTGGAACGCGACGGCTCGCCACGTTGGCGGATTACCGGCATGCCCAGTGGCCGCATTGAACGCGAGCGTGTCGATGCGCCCTGATCGACGCTACGGTTTTACCTTGCTCGAAGTGCTGGTGGCATTGGCGGTGCTGGCGCTGGCGATGGCGGCGCTGGTGCGCACCGCATCGCAGGAAACGCGCTCACTGGCCGATGAGCGCGAACGCACGCTGGCGCAATGGGTGGCGGCCAATGCCATCGCCGAAACCCGCCTGGCCACGCCGCTGCCGAGCAGCGGTCAGCGCAGTGGCGAGGTGGAAATGGGCGGCCGGCGCTGGCGCTGGGATCTGCGCATTTCGCTGGCCACTGATGATGGTATCCGGCGATTGGATGTTGCAGTACGCCCGCTGCCGCAGCGCGCGGCACAGGACAGCCAGCCGCTGTTGGTGCTCTCGGGTTTTGTGCGGCCATGAGCGCATTGCGACCGGCCAGCCCAGGGTTCAGCCTGCTCGAAGTTCTGGTGGCGCTGGCGATCTTTGCGGTGGTGGCGGTGCTGGCCTGGGGCGGCCTCGACACCCTGGCGCGCACTCGCCATGTGCTCGACGGCGAGCGCGCAACGTTGAGCGCGTTACAGCTCACCGTAGCGCAACTGGAACGTGACCTGCGCCAAGCGGTGGCGCGGCCGGTGCGCGATGGCATCGGCGCGGAGCTGGCGGCGCTGTGGGGGCAGGAGAGCGCCATCGAGGTCACCCGGCTGGCACCCGGCGGAGGTTGGCAGACGCCGCTGCCGGCGCTGCAGCGGGTGGGCTGGCGTTGTGTCGATGGCGAACTGCAACGGCTGCGCTGGCCGGTACTGGATCGCGTGGCGGGCACAGTGCCGGAAAGTGAAACCCGCTTGAGCGGCGTCAGCGCGTGCCAGTGGCGCTATTTTGATCGCGCTGCCAGCCCGTTGTGGCCGCTGCGTGGCACCGCGGCCGAGCGCCTGCCACGCGCGGTGGAGCTGCGTTTCACCCTGGAAGGTGTGGGTGCATTGCGGCGGCTGATTGAACTGCCTGACAATCGTGACAGCGCTACCCCATGAACACACTGGCAGACCCCTCGAAAAACCGTCGTGAGCGGCCCGGGTGCAAGGCGCACGGAGCGGTCGCTTCTGGCTTCCTGCCTCACGCGACACTTGCACATCCCTGTGCGGCGCACGAACCGCAGTGCATGTGCGGATACATGAGGATTCCGAGCACCGCGCAACGCCGTCATCGGGCCGCGCAGCAGGTTTTTCGCGGTGTTCGCGCACGACAACGCGGCGTGGCTTTGCTGGTGGCATTACTGGCAGTGGCATTGGCGGTGATCATGGCCAGCAGCCTGATCAATCATGGCGAACAGGGGCGGGCGCGGCTGCGCAACCAGTGGCGCGCCGAGCAAAGCGCTGAGCTGATGCGTGGCCTGGAGGCTTGGGCAGCGCAGGCCATTCTCGCCGATCAGCGCGCCTCACCAGAGTTGGATCCACTCGATGCGCCATGGCGGCAGCCGCTACCGCCAATTACCGTGCCTGGTGCGGTGATCAGCGGACAACTGCGCGATCTGGGCGCCTGCTTCAACGTCAATGCGCTGGCACCGGCGGGCATGACCGATGATGCCGCAGTGCGCCGCCTGCAACGGGTGTTGAGTGGTTTGAATCTGCAAACGCGTATCGCCAATCAGGCTGCCGATTACATTGATCGCGATCGTGAAGTGCAGGAAAACGGCGCCGAGGATGTCGCATACGCGGCCTTGCGCCCGGCCGGACGCGCGGCCAATCGGCCGTTCGCTGATGTATCGGAACTCAAGCGTCTGCCAGCGGTCGATGCGCGCGCCTATGCGGCGTTGGCGCCATTCGTTTGCGCCGCACCGGCCGACGCTCAATTCAACCTCAACAGCGTGCCACCGCTGCTGTGGCTGGCCGTTGCCGACGGTATCGACATGCAGCAGGCGCGGCGCCTGGCGCGCGAACCGGGTACCGCCTATCGCAGTATCGCGGCGGTAGCCGAGGCGTTGCAGCGCGAGGGCATCAACAACGTCGATCTGAGCGCATTCAGCCTCGGCAGCAACGGCTATCAATTGCAAGCGCAGATCGATGCCGATGGGCTGGTGTTCGATTACAGCAGTGTGTTGCTGCGCACGCAGGGCAAGGTGCAGGTGGTGGCACGGGTGCGCGGACGGTTGTAGACGGAGGGGTTCTCAAAGGATGCCAAGGGCGTAAAGCAAAGTTTCAAGCCTGCGGCCGGCGCGGCTTCAGGGCAATGCGTTTACCGGCCTGCGGCCGCAGCGGTTTCAGAACAACGCGTTTACCGGCCTGCGGCCGGCGAGGTACTTTTTGCCGGCCCAAAAAGTACCCAAAAACGCCTTGCGCCGGGCGCGCGCCGACTCGGCTCCTGCCTCGTCGGTCCGCTGCGCTTCTCGCCGAATGCGGGCCGGCACCAACTCGCACATCCTTGTGCTCAAACAAGGGTGCCTTGCTCCCGCATTCGGCTGCGATGCGCGCCGCGCTTTACGGCGCGTCGTCGCACTCGGGCCGCGCATCCATGCGCTACCGTGCGGCCTTTCCGTTTCATTCCTCGGCAATTTGGCTGTGTCGGGTCGGCGACGACGGGCCTTTTGATGCGCTATCGAACGGTGCCGCTATTTCTGCTTCGTTTGCGCGTTTTGCGTCCTTTGCGGACCACTGTGTTTATGCTTATCCCGTGGTCCCGAGCTCCGCGATTGATGGGTTTCGCTGTACTACTGCGTGGGCTTTCACGCGACGTTGCGCTGGCCTGCGCAATCGAGGATGCGTGCCAGCGCTTCACCCGCTGCCGCGAAGGAATAGTGCTGGCGTACATTGTCCAGGCCGTTGCGCGACAGCGTGTTCCACAACGCTTGGTCCTGATACAGGCGAATGATCGCATCGGCGATCGCCTGCGGCTGCTCGGCAATCAAGACATCGTGACCATCGCGCAGCGACATGCCTTCGGCGGCACACGGCGTGGCCACTACCGGTTGCCCGTGCGCCATGCTCAGGTTGACCTTGCCCTTGACCCCAGCGCCGTAACGCAGCGGTGCCAGCGCAATGCGGCAGCCATCCAGATACGGAGCGATGTCGGGCACGTGGCCGTGGAAACGCACGCCCGGCAACTCGCCCAGTGCGATCACCGACTCCGGTGCGTCGCCGCCGATCAGATGCAATTCGACTTCCGGCAGCGTCTGGCGTACGCGCGGGAATATTTGCTGTGCCAGCCAGTTGGCGGCATCGACATTCGGTGGATGGCGATAACCGCCGACGAACAGCAGGCCATCGCGTTGCGCGAACGGCTGCCGGCAGCCGACGACTTCATGCACGTTCGACAGCACCTCGACGCGGGCACCGGGCACTTCGCGTTGCAGCAGTGCTTGCTCGAATGGGCTCACCACCAGGGTGATGTCGGTATCGCGTACCAGCCGCAGCTCGCGCTCGCGGGTTGCTGCTGCCGCACGTGCCTGTACGGCATCGCCGCTGAGTTCGGCCTCGCGCTGTTCGCGCAGGTAATGCAGGTCGACGGTGTCGAACAGGATTTTGGCGCGCGGTGCAAACTGGCGCAGCAGCGGCAGGTAGGCGGTGGCAACGTAATGCCGCGACACGATCACGGTGTCGAAGCGGCGGCCATGTTCGCTCATCCACTGCGCCGGGTTGCCCAGCCACGGATGCCACCACGCCTCGACGCCAAGCTGCTGCATGGCTTCGGTGTAGTGTCCGCCATGGCTCGGATTTTCGGCGATGAAACTCACCGCACAACCGCGCGCGATCAGCAGGCGCATGAGATTGAGCATGCGTAGCGAGCCGGAGTCGCGGTCCGGTGTTGGCGTGCAGGCATCGATGATCAGCACCTGCCGCAAGCGATCGCGGGCGGCTGCGCGCGCCGGCTCGCTGCCGGGCAATGCATGTGTGCGTTGCAGGGTTTGCCGCCAGCGCGCGACGAAGCGGCCCTGATTCTCGACCTGATACGCCTTTATGCCGCTGCCGGTGTCGGTGCCGCTGGTTACCCCTTCATCGTGGATTACTTCCGATTTTGGCTGGTAGTAGACCTTCTTGCCGAGTTGGCGAATACGCATCGCCAGATCGGTGTCTTCGTAATACGCCGGTGCAAAGTAGCTGTCGAAACCAGCGAGCGAGCGAAACACGTCGGCAGCGATGGCGATCGCCGCACCAGAACAGTAATCGACCTCACGAACAAAGTTGAACCGTGGATCGGCCGGGTTCTGGAAGCGGCCGTAATTCCAGCCCGAGCCATCACTGAATACGATGCCGCCGGCCTCCTGCAAACGGCCATCGGGATAGATCAGCTTGGCGCCCACCAGACCCGCATCAGGCAACTGCGAGAATGTGTCGATCAGCGCGTCGAGCCAGCCTTGGCGTGGCCGGGTGTCATTGTTGAGGAACACCAGATAGTGGCCGCGCGCCTGCTGTGCGCCGGCATTGCAGGCACCGATGAAACCCAGGTTGCCGGCATTGCGCAGCACGCGCAAGCCAGCGATGGCGGCGAGCTGGATGGGGGTTTCGTCGCTGGAACAATCGTCGACCACAATGACCTCGAACGCAACCTGCTCCGTGTTGTCTGCCAGCGCTGAAAGGCAGGCCAGGGTGTGTTCGATGTGGTTGTAGGCAGGGATGATGATGCTCGCCACCGGCGCCCTGGCACATGGCACCATGGTCGGGGCTTCAGTCGAATGCACGCTGGTGTCGTGTGCCTGCTCGGCGCTGCGCATTGCGCGGTTGCGTTTGAGATAGTCGTGCACACGCGCTGATGTGTTGCGCACACCGCGCGTGCGCAGGCTGGCCAGCCCGCGCCGGAACAGAGAGATCACCACGCGGCGCCGAAATGCCAGCGCCGCCCATGCCGTGCGCAGCATACGGCGCAGCCCACGCAGCGGCCGGGTGAGCCGCCAGGAGTGGCTTTCGCGCACGGTGTCGAGTTCGCGCTGCAACTGATCGCGTTGCGCCAGCGCGACGTCGCGCTGCTGCGCCAGGTCACCGGTATCGCGCTGGTAAAACCGGTGTGCGTGGTCCAGTGCGCGTGCGATATCCGACGAGCGGTTGCGTGCGTCGTCGTGCCATTGTTGCAGCGACTCGAGTTGGTTCTGCATTGCGCGCAATTCCGTTTGGTTGGCGTCCCGTTGTGCGATCATTTCGCCAAGATCGACACGTGCGCTATCGCGCTCGGCATGCACGATCATACATTCGCGGCATTTATCGACAAGCCGCTGCTCCATGTCGACCGCCCACGCGCTGCGTCGCTCGAACTCGACTTGCAGCGCACGTTGCTGCGTGTTCAGCGCCAGCAGTTGCCGCCGTTGGGTAGCGCACTCGCATTCCAGTGCGAGCTGCGCCAGCGCCGCGCTGCCGGCATATCCGCGAATGGCAGCAACATGGCGCGGCACGGGCAGGGCCGCGCGCCAAGCGGCGAGCGAATCGTGCAGCGCGGGCACCGGCCCCGGGCGCAATGCCCGCAACCGGCTGCGGTCGTTTGCCAGCGCAAGCAGCATCGCTCGCAGCGCGTCGGCGTCAGCGGCGACCAGTACACCGGTTTCGCCGTCGACGATGCGCTCACGCAGGCTGCCCAGTGCAGTCGCCAGCACCGGAATGCCCAGTTGCCACATCTCCGACAGCGTATAGCTCCAGGTTTCCGCCACGGTGCTTGGCAACAGCGCCAAGTCGGGCGCCAGTTTGCGCACCAGCAACGGCAGGTCGGCGAGCCGATAATTCAATTGTAGTTGTACGCCGTTGCACGCAAACAAGGCCATACCGGCGCTGCCGCAACCGAGCAGGATCAATTCCACATCGGGCATGGGCGTTTGCGTCAGTTGTCGCAACAGGTGCCCACCCTTGCCGTTGGCGATGCGCCCCGGCACCAGCACGCGCAAGCGCGAGCGCACCGGGGTTTGGCCCACAGCCGCAGCGGGCGATGATGGCCAGACACTGCCATGGCCGATGATCTGCCAGCGCATCGCGCGCGTTTCCGGCGCCAGCCGCCAATAACTGTCGCGGCTGCTGTGGCTGGGTGCGACCAGCCGCACATCGTGCTGCTGCAGCGCCTTGAGAAAGGCCGAGCGTAGCGCCAGCCAGTGCGCCGGATTGTGATTGCAAAACGGCACTGGCGCATTGGCAGCAAGGCGCTGCGCCAATGCGGCTTCATCAAAGGTGAGCGATTCGGATTGCAAATTGTCGGCCAGCAGAGGCCACAATGGATAGCCGTCGTGGCAGCAGACAGCAGTGGGCAGGCCAGACCGCAGCGCGTCCAGGCTATGCCCGATCAGTGATGAAACCAGCACCGCGCCGATGCCCCATTCGGCGATGGTCTGCGCAAAAATCGCCCGCCATGCGGGCGAGTCGATGGCGGTGTCGGCAATTGCTGCCGGCAACGTCCATTGCCGAATCGCCGGTGCATCCAGATCGGCGTGCAGGGCGATGCGCTGGCCGTGCTCCGAGGTGGCCGGATCACCGTGGCTGACCAGCACCAGATGCTCGCGCTGCGGCTCGTTGCGCATCATGTCGCGCACGAATTGCCAGGCACCGCCGCCCCAGCCGTGCACGATATGCAATACCACCGGCTTGCCGTTACAACCAGGACGACGCGCCGGTTGGTTGGCGCGCTCGGCGATCCGTTCGGCCAATGCGGCGACCGGCAGCGGCGCGGAAGCCGATGGCGCTGCGCGTCGGGTTTCACTCGCCGTGACATACAAACACGGCAATACCGCGCCGCGTAAACCCTCCGGCACGCAGTCATTCCAGGACTGCGATTCGGGTAACTTCACGCCGGCCCGCCAGCAACTCAGGCCACTGTTGACGAATGTGCAATCGAACAGGGCGTGGTCGCCCAGCAGCCAGCACAGCGCATCTGCGTCGGCGACTGCGGGCAATGCCTCGACGGCGGGTTGAGCGAACGGGTCGAGCGCGTTGTGCTGCGTACCGATGGCTGAAATCACATCAAAACCATCCGCGCTGGCAACCGCCGCCAGCAAGCGTGGCCAACAGCCTTCGGGCAGCACTGCACCGCCGCTGACCAGAATCAGGTCACGAGAGGGGTCAAGTGCCTGCGCGCAGCGTAACGCGCTCATCGGGTCGGATTCGGCAGGCATTGGCTGCCAAGGCTCCGGCAATTCGGCCATATTCAAGCCGTGGCCGAACACCAGACCACCGCAGCCGGCCGGCAACTCGGGCAACATCCCTCCGCGCGCCGCCGCAGCCGCGAGGTCGGACAGGATCAGACAAACCGTTGTCGGGCGCACTGTGGGCATTCGTCTGGACCAGAATAATCATGACAACACGATTGCATGACAATGACATTGCAACATATGACATCGCCATGACACGCTGAATGTGCCGCCAAGTACGAAGCACTGCACTGGCGCATGATGAACCTGCACAGGCCGGCGTAGAAGCGTCTTCGAGCGTCGGTGGCCGAGCCTTGCGGGCCGGTGAAGCGGGTTACACTGTGATTTTAACTCAAGCCTCCGTGCTGCCCCGTAAACACCTTGTCCAGACGCCCCGCAGCAACCCGCTCCGACTCATCGCATTCCGTGCCGCCGCCGCGTTGGCGGCGCTGGCTGTGGTTCAGTGTGCTCGCCGTGTTTGGTTTGGGCATCGGCTTCGCCGTGCCGTATTTCTGGGTGCTCGACCGCGAGGTGCGCAGCCAGTTCGGTGCCTTGCAATGGCAGGAGCCCAGCCGCGTCTATGCGCGGCCGCTGCTGTTGGCGCCCGGGCTGCGGATGAATGTGGGCACGCTGGCGCTGGAGCTGGAAGCCGCCGGCTATCGGGTTGCGGCTGGCGCCCCGGTCGCCGGCAGTTATGCCATCGACGACAACCAGGTGCTGATCCACACTCGCGACTTCACCGACGTCGACGGCCCGGTGCCGGGGCAGCGCGCACGCTTGCGGCTGGTCGGAGGTGCGCTTGCCACTCTCACCGACCCTGCCGGCAAGCACCGATTGCAGCAACTGCGGGTCGATCCGGCACGCATCGCTACGCTGTACGGTGCCAAGCGCGAGGAGCGCCGTTTGCTGCGTTTGCAGGATGTGCCGGAATTGCTGGTGACCGGTCTGCAGGCGGTCGAGGATCGTGATTTCAAGTTTCATCGCGGTGTCGATCCGCTCGGCATCCTGCGCGCGGCCTGGATCAATCTGCGTTCGGGTCGCTTGCGTCAGGGTGGCAGCACACTGACCCAGCAGTTGGTGCGCAGCCTGTTTCTCAGCCGCGAGCAGACGCTGAGCCGCAAGCTCAACGAGGCGGCCTACGCGCTGATCATCGAGGCACGTTTCGATAAACGCGTGATTTTGCAGGCCTACCTCAACGATGTCTATTTGGGGCAACAGGGCAATCAGGCGATTCGTGGTGTCGGTGCCGGCGCCGAGTTCTGGTTCGGACGCGAACTCGACGAGCTTGGCACGCCGGAGATCGCGCTGTTGATCGGCTTGATTCAGGGCCCCGGCTATCACGATCCGCGCCGCCACCCGCAACGCGCGCGCGCGCGCCGCGCCGTGGTACTCGGCATGATGACCGATACCGGCCTGATCGATGCGGCTGAGCGTGATCGTGCCAACGCGGCACCATTGGGGATCAGCGCCAGTCCCGGCTTTGCCGCCAATCGCTATCCCGCGTTCATGGATCTGGTGTACGCGCAACTGGCGCGCGACTATCCGCCCGATACCCTCACCGGTGCCGGCCTGAGCATCCACACCACGTTGGCACCCAGTGCGCAGCAATATCTGGAACAGGCGGTCGCTGGCACCCTGCCCAAGCTGGAGCGCAAGGGGCGACCGGAATTACAGGTTGGCGCGGTGGTGACCGACAGCCATGATGGGACGGTGCTGGCGATGCTGGGCAACCGCCAGTTCACCCAGCCCGGCTTCAATCGGGCACTGGCGGCGCAGCGTCCGGTCGGTTCGTTGCTCAAGCCGTTCGTGTACATGCTGGCACTGGCGCAGCCGGGCCGTTACACACTGGCGAGTTTCATCGACGACGCGCCGATCGTGGTTGAATTGGCACGGCGCAAGACCTGGAGCCCGGAGAACTCCGACGGCATCAGCCATGGTCGGGTGCGCCTGATCGAGGGGCTGGCGCAGTCCTACAATCAGGCGACGGTACGTCTGGGGCTGGAGGTCGGTGTCGAGCGGCTCAGCCAGTTGCTCAAGGCGCTGGCGAATATCGAGGTGCAGGCCAACCCGTCATTGGTGTTGGGATCGATCGATCTGAGTCCGCTGCGGGTAACGCAGATCTATCAATTTCTTGCCTCCGCCGGCCAGGTGCAGCCGGTGCATGCGTTGCGTGCGGTATTGGCCGCCGATGGCACACCGCTGCACCGTTACGATGCCGCGGTGGTGCCGGCACAGCGCGGCGATGACATCGCCACCCGGCTGGTTGGCATCGCATTGCAGCACACGGTGCGCGAGGGCACGGCGCGGCAATTGCTGGCCGATGGTCTGGGCCATTTGCAGGTAGCCGGCAAAACCGGCACCAGCAACGATAGCCGCGATAGCTGGTTTGCCGGCTACACCGGCAGTCATCTCGCCGTAGTCTGGGTCGGCAACGACCAGAATCAACCCACCGGCCTGTACGGTGCCACCGGTGCGATGCGGGTGTGGTCGGCGTTGTTCCGCAAACTGCCCAGCCGGCCACTGAGCATTTCCAACGATGGCTTGCAGTGGATATGGGTGGATGATGACGAGTTCGCGCGTACCGATTCGGGCTGCGCCGGTGCCAGGCAGTATGCGTTCGTGGACGGGTTTGCTCCCGAGGAGTTTCGCGGTTGCGTGTTCGAAACGATACGCGAATGGTTTGGCGGCGAGCCGGAGGATGGTCGATGAGCGGGCGTAACAGTGCAGCACTGGTCGCGCGGGTGCCGTTATCGGTGCTGATGCTTGCGCTGTCGCTGGTGGCCTGCCGCAGTCAAGTTGAAGTGGCATCGGTGGCTGCGCTGGCGCCGGTGGATACCGCCGCGTTGGTGGCCAAGGTGCGCGCCGCTGCCGCGGCCGACGATGTATTGCAGGTCGAGCCGCTGCGCGACGCGCAGACCGAGGATTTGCGCCTGGCCGCACAGCGCCTGGAGCGGCAGGGCGATTATCGCGCGGCATTGCAGCGCTTGCAGCAGGCGCGGGCGTTGGCGCCGCAGGATCCGACCCTGCTGCAGGAAGCGGCCGAGTTGTCGCTGTATCTTGCGGATTGGGAACAGGCCATCGCATTGGCGTCGCGCTCGTTCGAAAACGGGCCACGGCTCGGGCCGCTATGCCGGCGTAACTGGACCACGCTGCAACTGGTGCGCGAACAGATTGGCGATGGCGAAGGCAGCGCCAGTGCGCAGGCGCAGCGCCAGCGCTGCACGGTTTCCGCGCCGGTGCGGATGTGAACGGCGCGCAGGGTCTGGCGGCACAAGCCAGTGCCGCACTGTCGGCGCAGGGGCCGCTCGCGGCCGCCGCTCCGGGGTTCACCGCCCGTACTGCCCAACAGCAATTGGCGGCGGCGATAGCCGATACCATCGAGGCGCGCGATGCGCTGCTGGCGGAAGCCGGCACCGGTACCGGCAAAACCTTTGCCTACCTCGTGCCGTTGTTGCTCAGCGGCTGCAAGAGCATCATTTCCACCGGTACCCGCGCGCTGCAAGATCAGTTGTATCACCGCGACTTGCCGCGTGTGCGCAAGGCGCTGGGTCTGGGCCTGCGCACCGCTCTGCTCAAGGGCCGCGCCAATTATCTTTGTCTGTATCGATTGCAGCAGGCGCGTGGCGATAGCCGTTTTCTCAGTCGGCAACAAATGGCGCGAATGCAACAAATCGCGGTCTGGTCGGGCGGGACCAAATCCGGCGATCTGGCCGAATTGCGTGATCTGCCCGAAGACCCCGGGTTGATGGTGCAGGTTACCTCCACCACCGAAAATTGCCTGGGCAACGACTGCCCATTCTGGGACGACTGCTTCGTGGTCAAGGCGCGGCAGCAGGCGCAGTCGGCTGATCTGGTGGTGGTCAATCATCATCTGCTGCTGGCTGATCTGGCTTTGAAGCAGGAGGGATTCGGCGAAATACTGCCCGGCGCGCAGGTGTTTGTGATCGATGAAGCGCATCAGTTGCCGGATCTGGCACAGCAGTTTTTCGGTGACAACATCAGTGCGCGACAAGTGCAGGAGCTGGCGCGTGACGCATTGGCCGAATGTGGCGAAGTGGCCGGTTCGATTGGCCGCGTCCAGGAGCCGGTGCGCGTGCTCGAACAGGCGTTGCGCGAGCTGCGCCTGAGTCTCAACGATTTGCCGGTGCGCGGTAGTGGCAGCCGCTTGCGCGATGGCGATGCGCGGGACGCCGCGATGTGCGGCTTGGCGCACACGCTGGCGGATCTGTCGGCGGCATTGGCGCCGCTGGTTTCAGCCAGCCCCGGCTTTGCCAACCTTGACGAGCGCCTGGCGACCCTGCGGCAACGTTTGCAGGCGTGGTTGGCGCAGCCCGCGTCGGCAAGTGCGGACGATGACATCGAGCCGGATTTCGACGACCCGCCGCCAATTCCGACCGAGGTGCTGTGGTACGAGTTGAGCGCGCACGGCTTTGTGCTGCATCGCACGCCGCTGGATGTGGCCGAGCCGCTGCGCGCGTTTCGTGAGCGCAGTGGGGCGGCGTGGATACTGACTTCGGCAACGCTGGCGGTGGACGCCGGATTCGCGCACGTTGCGGGCCGGCTTGGCCTTGGCGAAGTGCGCACGCTGTTGCAGCCCAGCCCGTTCGATTGGCCAAGGCAGGCGCTGCTGTACCTGCCGAAGGATTTGCCCGAGCCCAACAGCCGCGACTACGTGCGCTCGGTGGTGGATGCGGTGCGGCCGGTGTTGCAGTGCTCGGGGGGGCGCGCATTTTTGTTGTTTACCTCGCACCGTGCGCTGCGCGAAGCGGCCGAATTGCTGGCCGATGATGACTGGCCATTGTTTGTGCAGGGCACGGCGCCACGGCTGGAGTTGCTGGAGCGTTTCCGTGCCAGTGGCAATGGCGTGTTGCTGGGCGCCGCCAGCTTCTGGGAAGGCGTCGATGTGGCCGGCGACGCGCTCAGTGTGGTGGTGATTGATCGCCTGCCGTTCGCCTCGCCGGACGATCCGGTGTTGGAGGCGCGCTTGCAGGTAGTGCGCCGCAACGGTGGCAACCCGTTTTTCGATGAACAGGTGCCACAGGCGGTGATCGCGCTCAAGCAAGGTGTGGGCCGCTTGATCCGCAGCGAAACCGATCGCGGCGTGTTGATGCTGTGCGATCCGCGTTTGCTCGGCAAGGGCTATGGCCGGATTTTTCTCAACAGCCTGCCGCCGTTGCCGCGCACCCGTGTATTGTCCGACGTGGAAACGTTTTTTGCGGTGCCGCGCAACAATGCCGCTGCCGGGGCGGGTGAACCATGAACATACTGACGTTTGAAACCGCAACCGAAGCGTGTTCGGTCGCGCTGTGGCTCGATGGCGAATTGCGTGAGCGCCACGCGGTTGCCCCGCGCCAACACGCGCAGTTGCTGCTGGTCTGGGCCGATACCCTGCTGGCCGAGGCCGGCATCGCGCGCAACGCACTGGATGCGATCGCGGTCGGCCGTGGCCCCGGCGCATTCACTGGTGTGCGCCTGGCCATTGCCAGCGCGCAGGGCATCGCCATGGCACTGGATATTCCGGTGCTGCCGGTATCGACCCTCGCTGCCCTCGCGCAGGGCGCGCCGGCCAACTGCGCACAACCGATCATCGCCGCCATCGACGCGCGCATGGGTGAGATTTATCTGGGCGCATTTGCACGCGGCGACGATGGGCTGGTGGGTGCCACGGCGGCCGAGTGGCTGGGCGCACCGGCACACGCCGAGCAACACGCGCCGGTCGGATTCGGCATCGGCACCGGCTTTGCCGCAGCCGATGGCGCCCTGGTCACGCGGCTTGGCCTGTCGCCTGTGGCGGTGGATGCGAGCGCCTTGCCGCATGCCGGCGATTGCGCGCGCTTGGCTGCCGCTGCCTTCGCACGCGGCGAGGGCGTACCCGCCGAACAACTGGAACCGGCCTATCTGCGCAATCAGGTGGCGTTGACGCTGGAGCAGCAACATGCCGCACGGGCAGGGCGGAACTGACGGACAACACTGGCCCCAATTGGCACTATTTCTCGGGACTCGGGGCTCGGAAAAGCACTAGCAACAAGGCCAATGGTTGGGGTGAGCTTGCCGCTGCGCGTCTCGATCAGCAGATGGTAGTGGTTGTCCATCAGGCAGTACCCCTACACTCACCAATCAAAGCGCTCGGCACTGTGCCACAAGCCATCAACAAAGGCCTGCCGATCCTCGTCATCACGGAAGATCGGCTCCCGCGCGTTGCCACGCGCCATCACGTGATAGAAGGCACCATCGAACTCGATTCGCAGCGAACGGGACATTTGGCGATGCTGAGCCACAATGGCAAATGTGGCAATACAAGACCTGACCCCTGGCTTTGGATGTGGCAATACAAGACCTGACCCCTGGCTTGCTAAGAGCGAGGGCAGGTATCGACTCGCATGCAATCGTGGACTCACAGCGTTCACCAGATTGCTAACCGCGTGGATCCGACGACCGGGAAGCAACAGGCGATCAACGATCAATACCCAGATCCCGATAGAATGCCAGGACTACCGGGTCTGTCCGCACGTCGCTCATTGCGATTGGCCTAGCAAGCGTAATTCCCTCCAATGTCCGGGCACGAGAAAGTGCCACGTAGGTCTGCCCTTCAGCGAACGCACCACCGCCTAGGTTCAAGGTCAGCGCATCCAACGACAGTCCCTGCGACTTGTGTATCGTGATGGCCCAGCCCAGCGACAGGGGAAACTGCTCGAACGTGCCCACGACCTCGGCTTCGACTCGCCTGGTCTGGTAGTCGTAGACATACTTGTACTTCTGCCACGTCTCCCGACCGAGCAGCAGAACATTCTCGGTGGTGTCCTTGCGCACCCGGATGTGGTCATCCTCCAGGCCGACCACCGTGCCCAGATCGCCATTGATCCAATCGGGTTTGCGGTTCTTGAGGAAAAGCACCTTGGCGCCGACTTTCAGTTCCAGCCGGTCGGGTACCGGCAGCTTCCACTTGTTGGCTGCCACATTGCCGCCAATGCTGGCCTCATAAAGGCGAGCCTGGCCCGGCAGCTTGTCCAGCTCGCGCATATTGATGCTGCGCGCACTCTGGTTGGTGGGCACTAGATAGGTGCCAATGGGTGAACCCTCATGCTTGTCGCGGAAGCATTGGCGGTTGAACAGCGCCACGGCCTCGCGGCAGTCGTCGTTAAGCCGGATCCGGTTCAGGGCATCGATGAAGACACCATCCGCCTGCCTGCGGACCTTGGTCAGGACGAGTGGGAAGATGGTCTGTTCGCGGAATATGTCTGCCGCGAAGAAGTACCGGGTCCGATAGCGGTGCGAGAAATACACGGTCTCCTCAGGCGAACTGACCACTGGAGGCAACTGCAGCAGGTCTCCGACGAAGATCACTGGCACACCGCCGAAGGGCTGCTCATTGCCGCGTGCACTGCGCAGGATATTGCTCATGATGTCCACCATGTTCGGCAGCACCATCGACACCTCATCAATGATCAGGCACTTCACGTTCTCCAGCACCAGGCGTGTCTTTGTACTGACTGGGTGATTCTCTGCCGGATCGATCAGCCGCGGCGGTAGGCCGAAGAACGAATGGATCGTGTCCCCCTGAATGGCGGCAGCAGCCACGGCGGTCGGCGCCACCACAGCGCAGGATTCGAGCCTGCTCCGTAACCAGTGGATCAGTGTCGATTTGCCAGTGCCGGCCTTACCTGTGACGAAAATGGCCGGGCAGCCGGCCTGCACCGCCTTCAGGATGAATTCGTACTCAGGCAGCACCTCGATGCCGGCCAGCCGGTCCGGCTCAGAGGTATAGCGTTTTTCCTTGCGCTGCCCT
>Ga0100390_10000177_pt1 | contig 62109 bp, 55 predicted proteins | sample CryGeymeta201514_FD_81540 | JGI IMG/M metagenome (GOLD analysis project Ga0100390, IMG submission 81540) | Groundwater microbial communities from Crystal Geyser aquifers in Utah, USA - Crystal Geyser metaG 2015-14 | ecosystem: Environmental > Aquatic > Deep subsurface > Groundwater | place... | reverse complement strand
GGCGTCCATCCGGTGATGAACGGCATGGCGACCGGCGCGGACTGGATGTCGGCGGCCTCCTTCATCTCGATGGCGGGCCTGATTTCTGCCGTCGGCTATGACAACTCCACCTATCTGATGGGCTGGACCGGCGGCTATGTGTTGCTGGCGATGCTGCTTGCGCCCTATCTGCGCAAGTTCGGCAAATATACCGTGCCCGAATTTATCGGCGACCGGTTCTACTCGAACACCGCACGCATGGTGGCGGTGATCTGTCTGATCGTGGCGTCGGTGACGTATGTGATCGGGCAGATGACCGGCGTCGGCGTCGCCTTCGCGCGATTCCTCGAGGTGGACAAGGCCACCGGTCTTTATATCGGTGCCACGATCGTGTTCATGTATGCGGTTCTCGGCGGCATGAAGGGGATCACCTATACGCAGGTCGCGCAGTATTGCGTGCTGATCCTGGCCTATTCGATCCCGGCAATCTTCATCTCGCTGCAACTCACCGGTTCGTTCCTGCCGCAGGTCGGGCTCTTCTCGGAGCATACCGCCTCGGCGCAGCCGCTTCTGGTCAAGCTCGACCAGATCGTCACCGATCTCGGCTTTGCAAGCTACACCGGGCATCACCAGTCAACGCTCAACATGGTGCTCTTCACGATGTCGCTGATGATCGGCACCGCTGGCCTGCCGCATGTGATCGTGCGTTTCTTCACAGTGCCGAAGGTCGCCGATGCACGCTTTTCGGCGGGTTGGGCGCTTGTCTTTATCGCGCTCCTCTACACCACGGCTCCGGCTGTGGGCGCGATGGCGCGTCTCAACCTGCTTAACACCATTTCCGACAATGGCGCACAGGCGGACGGCATAACGTATGAAGCGCGTCCCGACTGGATGAAAAACTGGGAAGTGACCGGTCTTCTGAAATTCGAGGACAAGAACGGCGACGGCCGGATTCAATACTACAACGACAAGTCGGAAGCCTTCAAGGCGACGGCCGAGGCCAATGGCTGGGCCGGGTCGGAACTCACCGTGAACAACGACATCATGGTGCTGGCCAACCCGGAAATCGCCAACCTGCCGGGTTGGGTCGTCGCGCTGGTCGCGGCGGGTGGTCTGGCGGCAGCGCTCTCGACGGCGGCGGGTCTGCTGCTTGCGATTTCGTCGGCGATCTCGCATGACGTGATCAAGGGTTCGCTCAATCCGGGCATCTCGGAGAAGGGCGAACTGCTGGCGGCGCGGATCTCGATGGGCGTCGCCATCGTAGTGGCGACCTATCTTGGCCTCAACCCTCCGGGCTTTGCGGCACAGACCGTGGCGTTGGCCTTTGGGATTGCGGCGGCGTCGCTCTTCCCGGTTCTGATGATGGGGATCTTCTCGAAGCGGATCAACAACGCAGGTGCCGTGGCGGGTATGCTGTCGGGTTTGATCTTCACGCTGGTCTACATCTTCGTCTACAAGGGCTGGTTCTTCATCCCGGAGACCAACCAGTTGCCGGACAATGCGGCAAACTGGGTGTTCGGCATCTCGCCGCTGTCGATCGGCACGGTCGGTGCATTGGTCAACTTCGGCGCCGCCTATCTGGTGTCAAGCATGACCAAGGAACCGCCGGTCGAGATCCAGACCCTCGTGGAAAGCGTCCGCGTTCCGCGCGGTGCCAACAAGGCCGTGGCGCACTGATACTGACAGGACGGGGGCGGCGTGTGCCGCCCCCGTTCACCTTGGCCCGCCGATATTTCCGGATCCACGGGCGCCTGAATACCATTTGACGCAACAGCGAACGAAAGGCCTCCGCGTTGACGAATGATCCCGATCTGATCAAGGTGCTGCGCCGGTACGCCCCGTTCGATACGCTGTCCGCCGCGCTCTGTGCCTGGCTGGCACCGGATCTGAGGCGGGTCAAGCTTGCTGTCGGGGAGGAGATCTTTGCCAAGGGCGCGCCGCTGGCGGGGCTCTATGTCATCGAATCCGGCGCGCTCGATATTGTGACCGGTCAGGCCGATCTGGTCTCGCGCCGGGGGCCGGGGGATATTCTGGGCGAGCGGGGCATATTTCGAGATGGCAACGCACAACTGACCGCGCGGGCGGCAAAGCCGACCCGTGTCATCGTGATTCCCAAGGAGCAGTTTCTTGATCTGATTGAGCAATCCAAGGAGATTGCCCGCTGGTTTGCCCGCGCGCATCCCGCAGAGCCCGGGGATGACGGGCCCTATGCAACCGGACTGACGGCGCTTCAGGTGGCGGATCTGATGGCGAAGCGACCGATCACCTGCACACCGGAGGCCACGATCACGGATGTTGCGCGGCTGATGCGCGACCATGTGATCTCGTCAGTGGTGGTGATGCAGGAGGACCGGCTGGCCGGGATCATCACCGCGCATGACCTGACCAACAAGGTTCTGGCCGAAGGGCTGACCGGAGCGGTTCCCGTGTCGCAGATCATGACGCCCGATCCGGTGACAATCGCCCCCAATCAGCTGGGCCTCGATGCGCTGATGCTCTTGTCCGACCTGAAGGTCAATCATCTGCCGGTGGCACAGGGGGGGCGCGTGGTGGGGATGATCGGCAAGACCGATCTCTTTCGGCAGCAGGCGGCCACCGCCAGTCACATGGTGGCCGATATCGCCAGCGCCGAGCGTCCCGAGGAGATGGCGCAGGTGATGGAACGGGTGCCGATGCTGCTGGCGCAGCTGGTGCAGGCCGGCGTGCGGCCACAGTCGATCACCCGGCGGATCACCGATCTTACGGATGCGATCACAAGGCGGCTTTTGCGGCTGGCGGAGACCACGTTCGGACCGCCGCCGGTGCCCTATCTCTGGGCGGCCTGTGGCAGTCAGGGGCGGCGTGAACAGACCGGGATAAGCGATCAGGACAATTGTCTCATTCTCGATGACAGCGTCCAGCCCGAACATGACGTCTATTTCACCGAGCTTGCCAGATATGTCAGCGACGGGTTGAACACCTGCGGGTTTTTCTATTGTCCCGGCGACATGATGGCAACCAACCCGCGCTGGCGTCAGCCGCGCCGCGTCTGGCGCAGTTATTTCGAGGGCTGGATCGAGCAGCCCGACACAGAGGCGCAGATGCTGGCCTCGGTCATGTTCGACCTGCGCGCCATTGCGGGGGAGAATGCCCTCTTTGACGACCTTCAGACCGAGGTTCTGGCGCAGGCGCACAAGAATTCGATCTTTGTCGCGCATATGGTGTCCAATTCGCTCAAGCACAGCGTTCCGCTGGGCCTGTTTCGCGGCTTTGCGATGATTCGCTCTGGTGAGCACAAGAACACCATCGACCTCAAACTCTCCGGGGTCGTTCCGGTGGTCGATCTGGGGCGGATCTATGCGCTTTTGGGGTCGCTCGAGGTGGCCGGCACGCGCGATCGGATCGAGGCGGCGCGCACCGCCGGCGTGATTTCGGACATCGGTGGGCGCGATCTGCTGGATGCCTATGATCTGATTGCCGAAATGCGCCTGCGCCATCAGGCGGCCCAGATCCGGGAGGGGCAGAAGCCGAATAATTTCATGGCGCCTGCTGATCTGTCGGAGTTGGAACGCAATCACCTGCGTGATGCGTTCATGGTGGTCAAGACGATGCAATCGGCGATTGCACAATTCAGAGGGGCACCGGGATAAGATATGATTCTTGAATTGATCGCCGCCTTCGCCGTGGGTATCGGTGCCGCCGGTCTGGCGCTTGTCGCCGGGCATCTGAGCCGGGGACGCCTGCCACGCTATGCCGCGCCGATCCTGGCCGGGCTGGCGATGATCCTCTATGCGATCTGGTCTGAATACACCTGGGCCGAGCGCACCCTGAGCACGCTGCCCGACAGTGTGGAGGTGGTGAGCGCGATCAAGGAAGCGAGGGCCTGGAAGCCCTGGACCTATGTCGTGCCGCAGGTCACGCGGATGATGGTGCTGGACCGCGCCGGGGTGCAGACCAATCCGGCGGCCCCGTCGATCCTTTTGGCCGATGTCTATCTCTTTGGTCGCTGGGCCCCGCCGGTCAAGCGCCCGCAACTTGTGGATTGCGCCAATGCGGCGCGGGCTGACGTGACCGAAGCGGCACTGACCGATCCGTCCCAAGCGGAATGGCAAAGCGCAGGCCGGGAAGATCCATTGATCGGAGCGCTCTGCATGAACTAAGCGGGAGAGGAGGCCCGCCGGGATGTCTGAAAAAACCATTCTTCTGGTCGAGGATGAGGACAATATCGCCCTCGCCCTCGAGCACCTCATCGGGCGGGCGGGCTATCGGTTGCGGCGGGTGGCCTCGGGCAATGCGGCGCTGGCGGCTCTGGCCGAGGATCACCCCGATCTGGTCGTGCTCGACGTGATGCTGCCGGAACGCTCGGGCTACGAGATTTGCCAGATGATCCGCCGCGATGCCAGTCTGCGCGATATCAAGGTGTTGATGATGACCGCTGGCGGGGGCGAGGTGGAGCGCCGCAAGGGGCTCGCGGTGGGGGCCGATGCCTTTATGACCAAGCCCTTTGCGACATCGGATCTGACGGCGCAGATCGCCGCCTTACTGGCCGGAGACTCGCATGATTGACCGGCTCACGACCCGGCTTGGCCTGCGGCTGCGATTCGCGCTGTTTTTCGCGGCACTTGGTCTGGGCGGGGCGGCGCTGATCGCGGGATCGCTCTGGCACGGCCATGCGCGGGCGGGCGGTCCGGCGGATGGCTATGTGATGGCCGGGGCGATCGCCGCCTTCGGCCTGCTGGGTCTTGCGGCGTGGATCGGGCTCTTGTTCGATGAGAATGTCGCCAAGCCGATCCTTGCCCTGGCATCGGATCTGACCACCCGCGCGCGCGCCGATGTCGATTTGCAGATCGACGAGACCCAGGCGCGGCATCTGAGCACGCTGGCGCCCGCCGCCAATGCGATCAACGCCGCCCTTGCCGAGGCACGCGCCGCGCGGCAGCGTGCGATCGAGCGGGAAACGGCGCGGATCGCGCGGGAAAAGGCGCTGTTCGAGGCGCTGTTTCGCGATCTCGGCGAGGGCGCCGTGGTGGCGACGCCCGACAATCGGGTGATGCTCTACAATCGCATGGCGCAGGAATTGCTGGGCGAGATCGGCCTTGATCGCCCGCTCTCCGCCTTTCTGCGGCCGGAGCCGGTGCTTGACGCGCTGTCGCGGATGCAGAAGGCGCGGGTGCGCGGGCAGATCAGCGCCGAGACCTTTCTGGCGGCCTCTGCGGATGGCAAGAGATTCCTGCTGGGCCGTGTCAGCCCGATCATCTCGGACGAGGAACTGTCGGGGCATGTGCTGATCTTCCGGGATGCGACCGATGACCTGAGTGCCCATGCCCATCAGGATCACCTGTTCAACAACCTGCTGGAAGGGGTGCGCCGCCCGGCGGCCACGATCGGCGCGCTGCTCGATGTGTTGCAATCCGCCGATGACCTGCCGCCCGAGAGCCGCGCGCAGTTTGCCAAGGGCATCGAGGATGAGGTGGCGCGGCTCTTTGACTGTCTTGCCGACATGAGCGCGCGCCATTCGGCGGTGAAGTCGAACCGCTGGCCGATGTCGCCGGTGGCGGTGGCGCATATCCTTGACGGCGTGGCGGCGCAGGTGGCGGTTCCGCTGACGCTCTCCGAGACCGAGGAGATGCTGCTGTGTGACGGATTTGCCGTGATCACGCTGCTCGGGGCGCTGATCGGGCATCTGGTCGAGGAGGGCACGCGCGATGGCCTGAGCCTCTCGACCGAGACGGAGGGCGCCGAGACGCGCCTTCTGCTGGGCTGGCAGGGCGAGGTCGTCAGCGACGGGCAACTCACCGACTGGCTGAGAGAGCCGCTGTCCTCGGCCTATGGGGATTATTCGGGGCGCGACGCGCTGAGCGCGCATCAGACCGATCTCTGGGCCGAGACGACGGCGGCAGGGCACAGGATCGTGCTGCCGCTGGCCGCAGCCGCGCCCAGGTTGCGGCCCGGCGATGCACGGCCGGAATTCTATGACTTCAACTTGCCAAGTGCGGTTGCCGGCGATCTCGCCGAACGGCCGCTGTCGGACCTGAGTTTCGTGGTCTTTGACACCGAGACCACCGGCCTGTCGCCGCGCGGGGGCGACGAGATCGTGCAGATCGCGGGCCTGCGGATCGTCAACGGACGCATCCTGCGCGGCGAGACCTTTGACACGCTGGTCAATCCCGGCCGCCCCATCCCGGCCGCCTCGACCCGCGTGCATCATATCTCGGATGAGATGGTGCAGGGGGCCGCAGATATTGTCGAGGCCGGGCGGCGGTTTCACGATTTCTGTCAGGGTGCGGTGCTGGTCGCGCATAACGCGCCGTTCGATCTGGCGTTTCTCAGGCTCAAGGAGCAGGTCATCGGGCGACGGTTCGATAATCCGGTACTCTGCACGGTGCTGATGTCGGCGGGTTTGTTCGACCACAGCGGGCAGCACACGCTTGATGCGCTTTGCGAGCGGTTCGGCGTCTCCATTCCGCCCGAGGCGCGCCATACCGCGATGGGTGACACCATCGCTACGGCTGAGGTTTTTGTGCGGATGTTGGGGCTCTTGCAGGCCAAGGGCGTGACCACGTTGGGCGGGGCCATTGCCGAGGAAGGCCGCATGACCCGGATCCGCAAGGCGCAGAATTACTGAGCCACGTATCCGGACCCCGTTCTGACGGGGGCAACCAGACGCACGATGACGGTGCTATGGCGTGCCCGAGGCTAACGGCCTTGCACGATGTGTCTCAGGTAATTTTCCAGCAGACGCGAGACGTCGTTGTCAAAATCATTCCACGGCAGGCAGCCGCAAAAGGTGATCGAGCCGACGGCAAACACGGATCCCCCGCCCGGCTGGTCGAAATAGATCAGGTCCGCATGTTTGGCGGCTTCCTCCGGTCCACCGGTCAGGTTCGTCAGGTGGGTCAGTTGCTCTTCGGGGACGAGCATGAAGGCGCGGTTGTCGCCCGCTGAGCGGGCCAGCAAGACAAGGTTCAGCGGCGAGCCGATCCGGTGATCGACATGATCGAGTTCAAATCCCGCCGCGCCGTTGCCGCTGAACCCGTAATTGCCGAAGATATCCTCGGTCATGCCCTCAAAGAGCCAATCAAACGCCGGATCGTGACAGATCCGTTGGTAGGGCGCGCCGTAGAATTCGCCCTGCGCAGAGAAGCCGATCCCGACAAGGGCCTGCGGGGCGCGTCCGCTGCGCCGCCAGAGACCGCCATAGCTGCCATCGAAAGCGTTGTAGTATTCGCCCGGTTCCGCGGCCCAGGCGCGGATGCCATCCTCGGCGCGGCGGATTTCGAGCAGACTGTCATTTTCCACATGGCGCGCGATGCGCCAGTAGAATCCGTTACCCCCGAGATAGAGCAGGTTGCCGCCCGTATCGCGATAATCACGCAGCGCATCGAGCGTCTCGGCGGTGTGATATTCCGGATGCGTTGTGGTGGTGACGGCCTTGTAGCCCGCCAGAACGCCGGCACCTTCGGCATGCAATTCGTGATCGGTGATGATGTCATAGCCGATGCCCTTGGCGTGCAGCCAGCTGATCAGGTGACTGTCGGCCGGGAAATGCCGCAACCCCGAGCAAGGGGTTGCCCCGAAGGTGAGAAAGCCGGGCCGGAAATTGAACAGCGGACGCCGATGCGACGCGTGGCAGATGCCGGATCCGTCGGAATGGGTGTTATAGGTCGAGAGGCCATAGTCTCGATACTCGGCCGGGTTATGGGGATAGGCCCGCCACGCCTGCATCCGCCCCTGCCAGGCAGGATCATAATCGGGGCGGGCATGGTTGCCATAGACCACATAGGTAAAGGTCGGGATCAGCACGCAGAGATCCGCGCGCCGGGTGCCTCTGGGCGGGCAGATGTAAAAGGGGAGGACATCGCTGCCGCCGTCTTCGTGGTCGAGATGCATGACATAGACGCCCGAGGGCATGTCAGCGGGCACGCTCAGGGTGAAATCGGTCTGCCAACCGAAATCATAGATATCGTCCTCGTGGAAATGGATCGCCCCGTAATGCTCTGGCTTGTGCCGCCAGCACATCTCGGAGGCGTCCCAGAGCGATCCGGTCATGGCGCGGGTGGGAAAGTTGACAAGCTGCAAGGCAGGCCCGGTGAGGGCGGGCACATGTCGCTGTGGAATCGCGGCTGCGAGATCCCAGGCCGCGACCGTGCCATCCGCAGCGGTGATGCCCGGCGCCTCGATCTTGCCGTTGAAGAAATCGACCGCTCTGCTGTCCGCGAGGCGGGCCGCGAGGCGGGCCGCGAGGCTTGCGGGGGCGCAGATCGTGCCGCGATCAAGCGCCCCGTGCGCGCGCTCTGATGGGTTGCCATGGTGGTCTTGTGAGGTCTGCACAAGCGTTGCCTGTCCGTCTTGCAGGGTGGCCTCTACGCGCGTCCAGCGATGCAGCGCCAGCGGGTGTTCCATTGTCACGCGCCCGTCGCCAACCGCTGCAAAGAGGCAGCCCCCCGCATCGAGCCCGAGCGTCAGGGCGCCGCACGAGAGCACGGCCTGATCCTTGCCGTTCAGATGCGTGGGCAGGATGGTCGCCGCCAGCGTGACCGGGTCTTGCGCCCTCAGCGTCAGTGGGCGCTCGGTAATCCCGTAGGAGCCGGGGTAAAACGGTTGATGCCGCGCCGGCAGGACGCGCGGGGGGAACCAGGCGCTTGCGTCCTCCTCGGTGATCCCCATCCCGGCCGGGTTCGGATCGGCGCAGATCGATCGCGCCAGTCGGGCGCGAATGTTGCCGCCGCGCGTCGCCGAGAGCTTGAAGGCGATCTCTTCGCCCGGCCGCGCCGAGAGCCGGTCGGTATAGCCGGTCAGGGGAACTTCTTTCATTCGATTACCTCAACTGTGGGCCATAAACGAGATCGGGCAGCCAGGTGATCCAGCCCGAGAAAAAGACAAGCAGTAACAGCATTAGCAGATAGGGGATCAGCAGCGGAAGAACTCCGACCGAGATATCCTCGATTGTGATCTTGCTGATCCGTGCCGCGACAAAGAGGTTCACGCCGATGGGCGGTGTCAGAAAGCCGATCTCGCAGGTCATCACGGTGAAGATGCCGAACACCACCGGATCAATGCCGAGGCTTGTCACCAGGGGAAAGAACACCGCGGTGAAGATGATGATCTGTGGAATGCTCTCCAGCCACATGCCGACAAGGATGTAGAACACCCCGATCAGGAGCATGATCAGCCAGGGAAAGGCGACGAGGCCCTGAAACAGGTCGAGAATGTCGCTGGGGATGTCAAAGATCGTCACCAACTGGCCGAAGGCCTTGGTCGATCCGAGGATGAACAGGACCGAGCCGATCACGATCGCGGTAAACTTGAACGCTTGCAGGAGTTTCGCCCATGTCAGGCCCTTGTAGACAAAGAGCCCCACAAAGAGCCCGTAGGCCACGGCGACGGCGGCCGCTTCGGACGGGGTGAAAATGCCGGCATAGATGCCGCCCAGGATCAGGATGGGTGCAAAGATCGCCCATTTGCCGTCCCACATGGCCCACAGCAGCGGCCCCCAGCGAAACCGCTCACCGGTGCCGCCATAGTCGTTCTTCCACGAGATCACAAAGACCACGACCATCAGCATCAGCCCGAGAAGGAGGCCGGGCATGATGCCAGCCAGAAAGAGGCGCGGGATCGACACATCTGTAACCAGTGCAAAGATGATCAGAAGGTTCGAGGGCGGAATCATGCTGCCCAATGCCCCCGCCGCGGCCGCGATTGCCCCGGCAAAGCGCGCGCGGTAGCCTTCTCTCTGCATGGCGGGAATGGTGATCGAGCCGATGGCGGCCGTGGTCGCCGGGCCAGAGCCCGAGAGCGCGGCAAAGAACATGCAGGCCACCACGGTCACAAGGCCCATGCCGCCCTTGTAGGTGCCGACAAGGCGTTGTGCGATGGCGACCAGCTTTTCCGACATGCCGCCCTGTTCCATCAGCTGACCTGCCAGAATGAACAGCGGGATCGTGACCAGCGGGAAGGGCTCGAACGCCGTCCAGGCGGCTTGGGCCATCAGGGTGAGGGGAATGTCCGCGATCAGGAGGCCTGCCACGGTGGCGAGACCGGCGGCAAAGGGAATGGGCACGCCGATCGCCATCGCAAAGACAAAGGCCGCGACCATCACAAGGGGACCGTTCATAGCGGCAGATCCTTCCAGCCGTCACGGCGCCATCGCCAGTAGACTTGCAGGATACGAAAGAGCATCAGGGCGAAGGTCATCGGAATGACCATCTGCACCCATCGCTGCTCTATGCCCAGACCGGGGGTCATGTAGGTGACGTTGAACAGCAACTGCGTATAGATCGTGGTCTGCACGATCATGAAAACGACAAAGCCGAGCCAGAGGCCATCGGCCAGCACCACCGACATGATCTGAAGGGCACGCGGGAGGCGGTGGATCAGCAGCGTGATACGGATATGGGCACGTTCGCGCACCGCCATGCTGGCGCCGAGATAAACCGCGAAGATCATGCCATAGACCGCCGTTTCTTCGGCCCATGCGGCAGCGGACGAGAAGAAGTAACGCAGGATGACCTGCAAGAGGACAGACCCGACGACCACGATGAGACAGATCGTGCAGATCACTTCCTCGAAGTATCTGTCGATTTTGGACAGCATCGCCCGGCCTCCGTCCTGAAGGTGTGACGGGCATGGCGGGATGGCCGCCATGCCTGTTCTTGATGCTAATTGGCCTGCGCGCGGATCGCTGCGAGCAAGGCCACGAAATCGTCGCCTTGCTCGGCGGCATAGCGATCCTGCACCCGCAGCCCCGCCGCGATAAAGCCGGCGCGATCGAATTCTGCGGTTTTCATCCCGCCCTCACCGGTCAGGAACGCGCGGACCTCCTCTGTCTGTCTGGCCATTTCCGTGCGATGATAGGCCCCGGCCTCTGTCGCGGCCCGCAGCACCGCGGCACGTTGGGCGTCATTCAGCTTTGTCATTATGCGATCACTGGCGAAGAGCGGCGAGAAATAGGTGAAATGCTCAAGCGCCGTGAAATAGGGCATGATTTCGTAGAATTTCTGCGACTGGATGAAGGACGTGCCGTTGTCGGCCCCCTCTACGGTTCCGGTCTGCAAGGCGGTCGGCGTGTCCGCCCAAGGCAGCGGAATGGGCGCGGCGCCAAACTCCACATAGGTGTCGATCATGACCTGATTCTTTGGCACCCGGACCTTGAGCCCGTTCATGTCCTCAACCGAGGTGATCAGATTTCTGGAGTTGTAGAAGTCGCGGTCGCCGACAAAGCCGTAGGTCAGCAGATGGACCCCAGTCGCGGCCTGAAGCTGGGTCGCGAAGGTCTGGCCAACCTCACCTTCCAGCACCCGATAGGCGTGGTCCTTGTCCTGAAAGATATAGGGCAGAACGAACGCATCCGTCAGCGGGAAATGCGGTGAGACATTGTTGCTGGTGATGATGAACATGTCCACCGTGCCCAGTTGCATGGCCTTGAAGGCTTCGTCCTCGCCCATCAGCTGACCGCAGCACCGCACCTTCACGTCGATGCTGCCCGCTGAATACTGCTCGGCCAGTTCCTCGAACTTGTCGGCCAGCACGGCATAGGCGCTGGTTTCGGCCGCTGCATAGCCGAGGTTGATGGTGATGTCCTGGGCCACGGCGGTGCCGGCAAGGACTGAGAGGGCCATCGCGGGTCCGGCGAAGAAGGCAAAGGATGGATGATACATGAGAGCTCCCGGTTGGTGTTGGATTTTTGTTATTGGACTGAGAGGCAAGGTAGACCCGCAGAACTTGCGTGTATAATATCAATTTATTGGTTTTTGATGCATAATAGGTATCATGAAAGTGAACCTCCGCCATATCCGCTATTTCCTGGCGCTTGCCGACGAGCTGAATTTTCGTCGCGCGTCAGAGTTTTTGCATATCTCGCAACCGGCGCTCACCCGCACGATCCAGGATCTTGAAGCCGGGTTGGCGGTCAGGCTGTTTGATCGCGCGCAGAACTTTGTCCGCCTGACGGATGCCGGGCGCGTCTTCAGGGAAGGCGGACGGCGGGTGATGAACGGCCTTGAGGCCACCATTGATCTGACGCGGCGCGTCAGCATCGGCGAGGCGGGGGCTTTGCGTGTCGGCTACACTGATTTTGCCATTTCCGGGGAGCTTCCCGAACTGCTCAAGCAATTCCATCACAAGCATCCCGGCATCACGGTGCGCCCGCATCACGGCGTCACGGCGGTGCAGCTTGACGAGTTGAAGGATGACAAACTGGACATCGGATTTGTCACCGGCCCGGTCCGGCAAGCGGGATTCCACAGCCGCGTGGTGCAGACCGACCGTCCGATCTGCATCGTTCCCGAAGGCCATCGTCTGGCCGCACGGAGATCCGTCATGCTTGCGGATCTGGCGGAGGAGGATTTTGTCCACGGTCCAGCCGATGCCTGGGCGCATTTCTACGACTATCTGTTTCCGCTGTGTCGCAAAGCCGGATTTCAGCCAAACATCGTCCAAGAGGCGTTCAATTCCGTGGGCATTCTCGGCCTCGTCTCTTGTGGCATGGGCATCACCATCCTGACGGAAAGCACCTACAACTTTGCGACGGGCGGCTTGGTGCCCCTGGCGATCACCGACATTGCCGACGCGATGGTGACGGAGGCAATATGGGCCTCCGAAAATCTGCGGATGCCAACCCGGCACTTTGTCGATTTTCTCGACGAACGGGCCCGCCCCGAGGCTTGGAACCCAAGGACTTGATATGTCGTGGAGAGATCTGTCGTGAAAGGTGGTAGCGGAGGAGGGACTCGAACCCCCGACACGCGGATTATGATTCCGCTGCTCTAACCAACTGAGCTACTCCGCCAAACCGTGGTGGTTGCTATGCCAGCCCGCTCTGTGCGTCAAGCAGGAAATTGGCATTCATGATCCGCCCTTGTCGGCGCGCCGGGATTGTCCCATGATTGCGGTCATGACTGTGGTTGACCCTTCTGCGCTTGGCGAAATTGCCGGGATCATCGGAGCGAGGAATGTCCTGACCGGCACCGATGCCGCCGGGTGGGGGCGCGATTGGGCGGGTCGGGTCACGTGGCACCCGCTGGCCGTTCTGCGACCCGCGAACACATCCGAAGTTGCGGCTATTGTCCGGCTGGCCAACCGGCACCGTCTGCCGGTGGTGCCGGTTTCGGGCAATACCAATCTGGTCAAGGGCACCGAGGCCGAGTCGGCGCTGATGCTGTCGCTGGACCGGCTGTCGGCCATCCGCGAGATCCGGCCTGCGGCGCGGGTGGCGGTGGTCGAGGCGGGGGTGATCGTTGCCGCGGTGCAGGAGGCCGTTGCGGCGCATGACCTGATCTTTCCGCTGAAATTCGGCGCGCGGGGATCCGCGATGATCGGGGGCGTGCTGTCGACCAACGCGGGAGGCTCCAATGTGCTGCGCTATGGCAATACGCGGGATCTCTGTCTGGGACTGGAGGTGGTTACGCCGACCGGAGCGGTGATGACCCTGATGAGCGCCCTGCACAAGGACAATTCGGGCTATGATCTGCGCCATCTGATGATCGGCGCGGAAGGCACGCTCGGGATCATCACGGCGGCGGTGCTCAAGCTCTTTCCGCGTCCGCGCGCCACGGCGACGGCGATGGTGGCGGTGCCGTCGATCGGGGTCGCGCTCGATCTGCTCAACCGGTTGCAGGATCAGACCGGCGGGGCGGTCGAGGCCTTTGAATACATGCCGCGCAGCTTTGTCGCGGCGTTGCTCGCGCGCTTTCCCGAGATGCGCCCGCCGTTCGAAAAGGCCTATGACGTCAATGTGCTGGTCGAGCTTGGCAGCTCTGGCGCGCGCGATGCCCGACCGGATGCCGAGGGACGGGTGCCTCTGGCGGCGCATCTGGAGGAGGTGTTGGGCGCGCTCTATGACGAGGGGTTGGTGCTGGATGCCGTCGTTGCGCAGAACGAGGCGCAGCGGGCTGAAATCTGGGCCCGCCGCGAGGCCTCGGCGCAGATTCTTCGGGTGCGATCGCCGGTGGTCGAGAATGACATCGCGGTGGCGACCGACCGGATGGAGGAGCTGATCGCACGGATCGAAAGGGTGAGCCGGGCGCTTGATCCGGGGATCGAGAATACCGGCGTGGCGCATCTGGGCGATGGCAACCTGCATTATGTGGGCTGGCCGTCACGCGACGATCCGGGCCTGTGCCGCGCGGTGCAACGGGCGGTTGAGGAGGAAGTCCTGGCGCTCGGCGGCAGCTTTTCGGCCGAGCATGGAGTCGGGCTGTCGAAACTGCCGGCGATGGCGGCGCACAAGGATCCCGTGGCGCTGGAGATGATGCGCGCAATCAAGGCGGCGGTCGATCCGAACGGGATCATGAATCCCGGAAAGCTCATTCCAGATCAATGAGTTAAAGTCACCAGTCGAAGAATCCCGCGCCCGCCCGTTCGAGGAGTTTGCTGGCCATGGCGCGGCCCAGGGTGGCGCCGTCCTCGACCGGGGCGGATTGATCGTCGCTGAGGCTCTCGCTGCCATCGGGGCGCAGGATCTCGCCGCGCAGGCGCAGCATGCTGCCGCTGATCTCGGCCAAGCCGGCGATGGGGGTTTCGCAGGAGCCATCGAGAGCGGCCAGAAAGGCGCGTTCAGCGACCAGTCGCTGACCTGTCTCGGCATGGTGAATCGCGGCCAGCAGGTCGGCGGCACGGACATCGTTGGCCCGGCGTTCGATGCCGATGGCACCCTGCGCGACAGCGGGCAGCATGATCGCAGGGTCTAGAGCGGCGGTGGCCACCTCCGACCGGCCAAGACGGTTGAGCCCGGCCATGGCGAGGAAGGTGCAGGCGGCGACACCCTCGCCAAGCTTCTTCAGCCGTGTCTGGACGTTGCCGCGGAATTCCACGACCTCGAGATGCGGATAGCTGACGAGAATCTGCGCCCTGCGCCGCAGCGAGGAAGTGCCGACACGGGCCCCGGCGGGCAGGGCGGCAAGGGAGGGTGCCGCGGGCGAGACAAGGGCGTCGCGGACATCCTCGCGCGGCAGGTAGGTGTCAAGCAGCAGCCCCTCGGGTTGCAGCACCGGCATGTCCTTCATCGAGTGCACGGCGATGTCAATCGCGCCGCAGAGCAGCCCCTGTTCGATCTCGCGGGTAAAGAGGCCCTTGCCGCCAAGCTCCTTGAGCGGGCGGTCGGTGATCAGATCGCCTGTCGTCTTTATGACAATTATTTCAAAGGCTTCCTCGGGAAGATCAAAGGCGGCGCAAAGCCGCGCGCGGGTCTCGTAGGCCTGCGCGAGCGCGAGCGGCGATCCGCGGGTGCCGATCTTGAGCGGGCGGGACGGGGTGGGCAAATCACGTGTCATGGCGGTGGTTTAGCCGCGACAAAGAGACGTGGCAAGCGTCGGACGCTTGACATCGATGGTCTTGGAGTGGACCACAGGTGAAACGGAGGATGCCATGGCCGCGCAAAAGACCATTCTGAGAGCCCTGTCGGGCGAGACCCAGCCCATACCGCCGATCTGGATGATGCGGCAGGCGGGCCGCTTTCTGCCCGAGTACCGAGCCACGCGGGAACAGGCGGGTGATTTTCTTTCCTTGTGTTATAACAGTGACTTGGCAACCGAAGTTACGCTTCAGCCGATCCGGCGCTACGGGTTTGACGCGGCGATCGTCTTTGCCGATATCCTGCTCTTGCCACAGGCGATGGGGGCGGATCTGTGGTTTGTCACCGGCGAGGGGCCGCGGCTATCGACGATCACGGATCAGGCGGGGCTGGACCGGCTGAAACCCGCGAGCGCGATTCACGAGACGTTAAACCCGGTTTACCAGACAGTGCGCAATCTGGCCGGGGCCCTGCCGGGTGAGACGACGCTCATCGGATTCGCGGGCGCGCCCTGGACGGTGGCGAGCTACATGATCGCCGGGCGGGGCACCCCCGATCAGGGACCGGCGCATGCCTTGATGGCTGAAAACAAAGTGGTTTTCGAGGGCATCATCGACCGGCTGACGGAAGGCACGATCGAATATCTCTCGGCGCAGATCGTGGCCGGTGCGGAGATGGTCAAGCTCTTTGACAGCTGGGCGGGATCTCTGAAAGGTGAAGATTTCGAGAAGTACGCGGTCGCGCCGACGAAGCGGATCATTTCCGCACTGAAGGCGCGGCATCCGGGGATTCCGGTCATCGCCTTTCCCCGTGAAGCGGGGGACAAGTATATCGGATTTCACGCAAAGACCGGCGCGGATTGTGTGGCGGTGGACAATTCGGTCAGCGCCGAATGGGCGGCAGAGAATGTCCAGAAGGATGGCTGTGTGCAGGGAAATCTCTCGCCATCGCATATGGTTACGGGTGGAGAGGCGCTGGTGCGCGAAACCCGCCGGACGGTTGCGGCCTTTCGCAACGGGCCGCATATCTTCAATCTTGGGCATGGCATCACGCCCGATGCGGACCCCGACAACGTGCAGCGCATGATCGACACGGTGCGCGGCGGCTGAGCGTACAGCAGGCACAGTGTGGACGCTGGTTATGTACGCAAGGTGCCGGTGAGGGTGGTGCGTTCGATTTTTCACTCTGCGGCAACCCGATCTTAACCTTTGCCCGGCAGGGTGGTCGCATGTCGGACGGAAAGGATCGAACCATGCGACGCGGGATGTCCCTCATCGGCCGGAACGCCAAAAGCGACCGAAGGCGATGTCGCCACTGAGCGCGCCAAGCCGGGGCTGGCCCCGCAGTCTGAGGATCGGAGGAACGCCCGATGAACAGACATTACCGCGACAGTCGCAAGATCGATCCTAGCCGGGGAGCGGTGCTGGGCGATGGCACGCCCAACGACGCCGACCGGATCGAAATCGGGCCGACGCAGCTGGCCTATGGCGAATGGGCGGCGGCGGGGCTGGAATTGCCGGATCTTCCGGCGATGCGGCGGTTTCGCTGGGAGCGGCTGACGGCGGCGGTGGTGGAGCGCGATTATGCGGGGCTCTTGCTGTTCGACCCGCTCAACATCCGTTATGCGACCGACAGCACCAACATGCAGCTGTGGAACACGCATAATCCGTTTCGCGCCGTGCTGCTCTGTGCCGATGGCTACATGGTGATCTGGGACTACAAGAATTCGCCGTTCCTGTCGTCTTTCAACCCGCTGGTGCGCGAGGCGCGGTCAGGGGCGGATCTGTTCTATTTCGACCGCGGCGACAAGGTGGATGTGGCCGCCGATGTCTTTGCCCGCGATGTCGCGGCGCTCATGGCAGAGCATAGCCCCGGCAACCTGCGGCTGGCGGTGGACAAGGTGATGCTGCACGGGTTGCGCGCGCTGGAGGCGCAGGGGTTGCAGATCATGGAAGGCGAGGAGGTCACGGAAAAGACCCGCGCCATCAAGGGGCCTGATGAAATCCGCGCGATGCGCTGTGCCAGCCATGCCTGCGAGACGGCGGTGGCGGAGATGGAGCGGTTTGCTCGCGCCACCGTGCCCGGCGGCGGGGTGAGCGAGAATGACATCTGGGCGGTGCTGCATGGCGAGAACATCCGGCGCGGCGGCGAGTGGATCGAGACGCGCCTTTTGGCGAGTGGGCCGCGCAGCAATCCGTGGTTTCAGGAATGCGGGCCGCGGATCGTCCAGAATAACGAGATCCTGGCCTTTGATACCGATCTGATTGGCAGCTATGGCATCTGCGTCGATATCAGCCGGACCTGGTGGATCGGTGATGCCCGCCCGCGCGCCGACATGGTGGCGGCGATGCGGCACGCGCGCGAACACATTCAGGCCAATATGGAGATGCTGCGCCCCGGCGTGACGATCCCCGACCTGATCGCCGGCAGTCATCGGCTGGAGAAGAAGTATCAGGCGCAGAAATACGGCTGCATGATGCATGGCGTAGGCCTCTGTGATGAGTGGCCGCTGGTGGCCTATCCCGACAAGGCGGTGGCGGGCGCGTTCGATTATGCGCTGGAGCCGGGGATGGTGCTCTGTGTCGAGGCGCTGGTCAGCGAGGCGGGCAATGATTTCTCGATCAAGCTGGAGGATCAGGTTCTCATCACCGGGGATGGCCATGAGAACCTGACACGCTATCCCTTCGATGCGGCGCTGATGGGCGCCGCCTGAGCCCTCATTCGGCGGCGAGGGTGAGCGGCAACGGCCCGGCATCCTGCGCCAGATCATAGACACAGGCGCGGTCCCGTCCAGACCGTTTGGCGCGATAGAGCGCGCGATCAGCCTGCTGGATGGCGATCTCGATCGCGCCGCCGGGCGGCAAGGCGGCGACGCCAAAGCTGGCGGTCAGGGGCCGGGCGCGGCCGCCGATCACGACCGGGCTCTCGCGGATGCGCTGACACAGACGGCAGGCCGCAGCAAAGCCGTCGGTGAGGGTGGTGTTGCGCAGCACGAGCACGAATTCCTCCCCCCCGAACCGGGCAATGAGGTCGTCCTCCCGGCAATTCGAGGCGAGGATTGCCGCAAAGTGCCGCAACGCCTGATCTCCCGCCGGGTGGCCGTAATGATCGTTGAACCCCTTGAAATGGTCGATATCCGCGACGATCACGGCGCAGGATACGGCGCCGAGTTGCGCCGCCCTGCCGTAAAAGCTGATCCGGGTGCAGACCCCGGTCAGCAGATCATGATGCAGCGCATGTTCAAGCTGCGCGCTGAGGTGATGGATCGCCGCCAGGCGCTGGCCAACCGCATAGGCGATGGGGGCCGCCAGCATCAACGCCATCATCGAGCCGGGGATCAGCGTTGCCCCGGCCAGATCCGATGGCAGAACCAGATAGCGCAGCACGATGCTGGCGATCACAACGATGGCCGAGATCGCCATCGCAAAGCGACGCACATCGCCGCGTGTTCGCACCTGCATCAGCATGGCCATCTGCATGGCATGACCCCCTTCTCCTCCGCGCTCAGGATGGCGCGATCCGGTTAACGAAGGGTGGCAGCGGCTGGTTTCCCGCGGGACGAAGTGACGCGATTTTTAGGCAATGGCGGCCTATCGTCACCTTCACGTGACGATCTGGTGCATAGGGTGGTCGCGACCTGCGTATCCTTCTAGGATGAAGGTCATCCCAGAGGAAGAACCGATGCCGACCGAACGTCTCACCTTTAGCGGCCATGCCGGGGATATGCTCGAGGCGCGGCTGGATCTGCCGGACGGGCCGCCACTGGCGACAGCCCTTTTCGCGCATTGTTTCACCTGCTCCAAGGACAGCCCGGCGGCGCGCCGGATTGCGGCGCGTCTCGCGGGGGCGGGGATTGCCGTCCTGCGGTTCGATTTCACCGGGCTGGGGCAGTCGGGGGGCGCATTCGAGACCACCTCCTTTGCCTCGAACATTCGCGATCTGGTGCTGGCGTCCGAAGCGCTGGCGGTGCGCGGCATGGCGCCGGGGCTGCTGATCGGGCACAGTCTGGGCGGAGCGGCGGTGCTGGCTGCGGCCGGACAGATCGCGAGCGCGCGCGCCGTCGTCACCATCGGCGCGCCTTTCGATCCGGGCCACGTGACGCATAATTTCGGCGCGGCGCTCGACCGGATCGACCGTGACGGCGTGGCAGAGGTCTGTCTGGGCGGACGCCGCATCCGCATCGGCCGCGATCTGGTCGAGGATGTCCGGGCGGAAAATCTTGAACCCGGGATTGGCGCCCTGCACAAGGCGTTGCTGGTGCTGCACGCGCCGCATGATGCCATCGTGGGGATCGACAATGCCGCCGCGATCTTTCGGGCGGCAAAACATCCCAAGAGCTTTGTCACGCTCGACGGCGCCGATCATCTGATCTTGCGGCCGAAGGATGCCGAATATGCCGCCGAGGTCATTGCCGCCTGGGCCAGGCGTTATCTGAAACTGTCGCGCCCGGCCCCGCCTCCCGGTGCGCCCGAGGGCGTGGTACGGGTGCGTGAGGCAGATCCCGAGGGGTTCTTGCAGGATATCAATTCCGGCCCCGATCATCATGTCCTGGCCGACGAACCGCTGGCCTATGGCGGGACCGGGCGCGGCATGTCGCCCTATGGCTTTCTCGCGGCGGGGCTGGGGGCCTGCACCGCGATGACGATCAGGATGTATGCAAGGCGCAAGGGGTGGCACCTCGCGCATGTGAGCGTCGATGTCTGCCACGACAAGGTCCATGCGCAGGACGCCGACAGCCGCAGCGAGGCGATGGTGGACACCTTCACGCGCGTGATCCGGCTGGAGGGCAGGCTGAGCGCGCAGGAGCGCGACAAACTGATGGAGATTGCCGATCGATGCCCGGTCCACCGCACGCTGGAGCGCAGCGCCCGGATCACGACGAAAGCGGGCTGATGGGGTTTCTTCTGGCCTTAAATATTCCGGGGGTTTGGGGGCTGGCCCCCAAGTCCGGCCAGCGGCGACTCAGCTGCCGCGGCCGATATGTTCGACCATCGCGGCGAGATCCTCGGGCGGGATGTCGGATTGCAGATGCGCACAGGCATTGGCGCTGAGTTCGAAGATGGAGCCATCCGAGAAGAAGCTGGTATTGGTGACAAAGATCACCTTGGCCTCGGGATAGCGGTAGCTGGCAAGGTCGGCCACCGCCAGCGCGCTGCCTTTTTCCAGAACCAGGTCAAGAATGATCACGTCAAAGCCCTGGGTGTTGAGCGCATGGACGGCCCCGGTCTGATCGGTGGTCAGGCTCACCGTCATTCCCTGGCGTTGCATGTGGTTTTGCCACAGGCTGCCGAGGTCGGGATTGCTTTGCACGATCAGAACCTTCATCCGTCCCCGCGTCGCGATGCCCTGGACCCTTGCGACCATCGGCCCTTGATCCGTCCCTGTCGCCATGAATGTTACCAAAAGGTTAACGACGATCTCAAGGCAAGCGATATCGGCAGCAAGGCTTGCGCCATGTGCGGATTTCCGCTTGATGGGAGGCAGGTCCGAAGGAGTGCAGGGAATGTGGAACACGATCACCAAGAACCGGACCTCCAACGCCTGCACGGCGCGGATCGGTGGAGGCGTCGCATGAACCGCGATCACGGCGGCGGAATCGACGCGGCGCGGGCGCGGTTCGGGGGCGCTCGGGCGGACTGGCTCGATCTGTCGACGGGGATCAATCCGCGACCCTATCCGCTGGGCGATCTGACGGCGACTGGCTGGAGCGTTCTGCCGGACCGGGAGGCGACGCTGGCGCTGGAGCGCGCGGCGCGGGCGTTCTGGCGGGTGCCGGAGGGGGCAATGGTGCTGGCGGCGCCGGGCGCGTCGAGCCTGATCGCGCGGCTGCCGGGGCTGAGGCCGGTGGGACGGGTGCACATTCCGGGGCCGACCTATAACGAACATGCCGCGAGCTTTGCCGCCCATGGCTGGGAGCTGAGCGATGCGGGGGAGGATCCGCAGGCGCGGGTGATCGTGCATCCCAACAACCCGACGGGGCGGTTCTATGGCGCAGGTGATCTGGGTGCACCGTTGAGCGTCATCGACGAGAGTTTCTGCGACGTGGCCCCCGAGCGGTCACTGGTGGCAGAGGCGGTGCGCCCCGGCGTGATCGTGCTCAAGAGTTTCGGCAAGTTCTGGGGGCTGGCCGGGCTGCGGCTGGGCTTTGCCATCGGGCCCGCTGATCTGATCGCGCGGCTGGCCGAGATGCTGGGCCCCTGGCCGGTATCCGGCCCGGCGCTGGAACTCGGCACGCGGGCGCTGAACGACCCCGACTGGGCGCGCGAAACGCGGGTGCGGCTCAACGAGGATGCCGCGCGGCTTGATGCGCTGTTGCGGCGGGCGGGGGCGGAGATCGCCGGGGGCTGTCCGCTGTTCCGGCTGGCGCGGGTGCAGAGCGCGCGGGAGTGGCACGAGCGGCTGGCAGAGCGGCGCATCCTGGTGCGGGTGTTTCCCTGGGCTGACGATCTCGTCCGGCTGGGGCTGCCGGATGGCGCAGGCTGGGCGCGGCTGGAGGCGGCGCTGTGACGTTGGTGCTTGCGATGCTGCTCGATGCCGCGCTGGGCGAGCCGCGCTGGCTGTGGCAGCGGGCACCGCATCCGGCGGTCCTGATGGGGCGGGCGGTGGGCTGGTGCGATCAGGCGTTCAACCGCGGCGCGGCACGGCGGGCGCGTGGGGTGCTGGTGATGGTGGCGCTGGGTCTGGGGGCGTTGGGGCTGGGGTGGCTTCTGTCGCTTCTGGGGCCGGTGGTGGAGGTTGTCGTGGTGGCGATCCTTCTGGCACACCGCTCGCTGGTCGATCATGTGGCGGCGGTGGCGCGCGATCTGCGGGTGTCGCTGGGCGACGGGCGGCGGGCGGTGGCGCGGATCGTGGGGCGCGACACGGGGGCGATGAAGGTGCCGGATGTGGCGCGGGCCGCGATCGAATCAGCGGCCGAGAATCTGAGCGACGGAGCGATCGCCCCGGCCCTGTGGTTTCTCGTCGGCGGGTTGCCGGGGCTGATGCTCTACAAGATCACCAACACGGCGGACAGCATGATCGGTCATCGCACGGAGCGCCATGAGCAATTCGGCTGGGCTGCGGCGCGGTTCGATGATCTGTTGAACCTTGTTCCGGCGCGGTTGACGGCGGCGCTCATCCTGCTGGCGCAGGGTCGGCTGGGCGCGTGGCGGCCGGTCGCCGCCGAGGCACCGCGGCATCGCTCGCCCAATGCCGGTTGGCCCGAGGCGGCGATGGCGCGGGTGCTCGATGTAGCACTGTCGGGGCCGCGCGCCTATCACGGGGTGCAGAGCGATTTTCCCTACGTGCATGGCGGCGGGCGCAGGGAGATCGGCGCGGCCGAGATCGCGGCGGCCTGTGGCGTTCTGTGGCGGGTGTGGGGGGCCGCACTGGGGCTGATCGTGGCGGGGTGGATACTGGTGGCGTGAGATGCTAATTGATAACTTTAAGTTATCAATTGTATCAGAAAAGACAACTTCCCCCAATGAACTCTGTTTGTTAGAACTGTTCCAGACGGATCGGGCATCACGGCTGATCGGTGACGATGGCCACGTAAAGCCTTGGCAAGTCACTGATTTCAAGACACCTCGCACCCGATTCACGGCTTGGAACGAAACAGAATCGGAGACATAGATGGACGGCAACAATATGGGCAAATGCCCGGTAATGCACGGCAGCGTGACCGAAACCGGCACCAGCGTCATGGATTGGTGGCCCAAGGCGCTCAATCTCGACATTCTGCATCAGCATGACGCCAAGACCAATCCGATGGGACCGGATTTCGACTATGCCGAGACGGTCAAGACACTCGATTTCAAGGCGCTCAAGGCCGATCTCAAGGCGTTGCTGAAGGACAGTCAGGAGTGGTGGCCCGCCGATTGGGGGCATTACGGCGGCTTGATGATCCGGCTGGCGTGGCATTCCGCCGGATCCTACCGTCTGGCGGACGGGCGTGGCGGTGGCGGGCATGGCAATATCCGCTTTGCGCCGCTCAACAGCTGGCCGGACAATGGCAACCTCGACAAGGCGCGGCGCATCCTGTGGCCGCTGAAGAAGAAATACGGCAACAAGCTGAGCTGGGCGGACCTGATCCTGCTGGCGGGGACCATGGCCTATGAGGACATGGGATTGAAAACCTTCGGCTTTTCCTTTGGCCGCGAGGATATCTGGCATCCCGAGAAGGACACCTATTGGGGCGCGGAAAAGGAATGGCTGGCGCCCTCTGACAGCCGCTATGAGAGCGTCGAGAACCCGGCGACGATGGAAAACCCGCTGGCCGCGGTGCAGATGGGGCTGATCTATGTGAACCCCGAGGGTGTCAACGGTCAGCCCGATCCGCTGAAAACCGCCGCTCAGGTGCGTGAGACCTTTGTCCGCATGGCGATGGATGACGAGGAGACCGCGGCGCTGACCTGCGGTGGCCATACCGTCGGCAAGGCGCATGGCAATGGCGATGCGGACACACTTGGTGCGGAACCCGAGGCGGCCGGGATCGAGACCCAGGGTCTGGGCTGGATCAACCCGAATCTGGGCGGCAAGGCCAGCAACGCGGTGACGTCCGGCATCGAGGGCGCGTGGACCAGCAAACCAACCAAATGGGACATGGGCTATTTCGACATGCTCTTTGGTCATGACTGGGAATTGACCAAATCGCCCGCCGGCGCAAACCAGTGGCGCCCCGTCGCCATCAAGGAAGCCGATATGCCGGTTGATCCCACCGATTCGACCAAGCGCGTCATGCCGATGATGACCGATGCCGACATGGCGATGAAGATGGACCCGACCTATCGTGCGATCTGCGAAAAGTTCATGGCCGATCCGGCCTATTTCGACGATTGCTTTGCCCGTGCCTGGTTCAAGCTCACGCACCGCGATCTCGGGCCGCGCACGCGCTACATCGGACCCGACGCGCCGCAGGAAGATCTGATCTGGCAGGATCCGATTCCGGCGGGGCGCAGCGATTACGATGTCGCCGCCGTCAAGGCCAAGATTGCCGCAAGCGGTCTGAGCATTGCGGAGATGGTGGCCACCGCCTGGGACAGCGCGCGGACCTATCGCGGCTCTGACCTGCGCGGCGGGGCCAATGGCGCGCGCATCCGTCTGGCGCCGCAAAAGGACTGGGCGGGCAACGAGCCCGCGCGTCTGGCGCGGGTGCTGGCGGTGCTGGAGCCGATTGCCGCCGCAACCGGCGCGTCGGTCGCGGATGTGATCGTGCTGGCGGGCAACCTGGGCGTCGAGCAGGCGGCCAAGGCGGCTGGTTTCGCCATCGAGCTGCCCTTTGCGCCCGGTCGCGGCGATGCCACCGCCGCGATGACCGATGCCGCCTCCTTTGACGTGCTCGAGCCGCTGGCGGACGGGTTCCGCAACTGGGTCAAGGCGGATTACATCGTCACGCCCGAGGAAATGCTGCTGGACCGCGCGCAACTGATGGGGCTGAGCGCGGCCGAGATGACCTGTCTTGTCGGTGGTATGCGGGCCATGGGCACCAATCATGGCGGCACCGCGCATGGTGTCTTTACCAGCAAGCCCGGCGCGCTGACGACGGATTTCTTCACCACGCTGACGGACATGTCCTATCGCTGGGTGCCCAAGGGCGACGGTCGCTATGACATCGTGGAGCGCAAATCCGGGGCGGTAAAACACTCTGCAACGCGCGTCGATCTGGTGTTCGGCTCGAATTCCATCCTGCGCGCCTACGCAGAGGTCTATGCTCAGGACGACAATGCCGAGAAGTTCGTGCACGATTTCGTGGCGGCCTGGACCAAGGTGATGAACGCGGATCGGTTTGATCTGGCCTGATCGCGGGGCAAGCGATCAGCGGGCGCGGCGAGAGGATCGCCGCGCCCGTTTGCGTGCCGGGCCGCGCGCGCTGTGGTGAGGCGACGTTAATCTTTGGCTGAGCATCTTTCGGGCCAGTGCCCGCAAGAAAGGAAGCCAGATGTCCGAGACTTCGCCCGTTCTGGGCCTGCCGCTGATCCAGCCGGCGCAGGCGCAAAAGCATGTCACCCACAATGAGGCGCTGCGCCTGCTCGACGCGGTGACGCAACTGAGCGTGGTGACGGCACCGCAAGCCGCGCCGCCCGCAAGCCCGTTGCGCGGTCAGCGTTACATCGTGGCAGCGCCGGGCAGCGGGGCCTGGGCCGGGCAGGGCGGGCAGATCGCGGTCTTTGACGATCCCGGTTGGCTGTTTTTCGCGCCCGCGCCGGGCTGGCGGGCGGATGTGACCGAGAGCGGCGTGACTCTGCGCTATGACGGGACCGACTGGCAGCCGCTCTTGCCCGTGTTGCAGAACCTTCCCAGTCTGGGCGTGGCGACCACGGCGGATGAGGTGAACCGGCTGGCGGTGGTCTCTGATGCGGTGCTGTTCAGCCATGCCGGGCAGGGCCATCAGCTCAAGATCAACAAGGCGGCGGCAGGCGAGACCGCAAGCCTCCTGTTCCAGACCGGATTTTCGGGCCGCGCCGAGATGGGCACGGCGGGCAATGACGACTGGGCGGTCAAGGTGAGCGTCGATGGCGCCGCGTGGAAGACCGCGCTCAGGGTGGAGGCCACGGGCGGCGCGCTGCATGTGCCGCAGGGGCAGACCTATTTCGACGATGTGTTCATCCTGAACAACGGCGTCTATTCCTTTGTCATTCCGTGGTCAAATCCGGCGCGGATCCTGATGTGGCTGGCGGTGAACATCACCGGGTTTCACTATCTCTTTTCGATCACCGGGACGATGACCGGGGCCACCAATTTCGCTGCAATGTTCGTCAATCCGGCGGGCACGCTGAATTTCCGGACCGGGCCGCTGACCGGCACCACCGGGCCTGCGGGGGCGATCACCCTCTCGATCGAGGACAGCGGCGGCGTCCGGCGCATGTATGTCGAGAACCGGTTGGGGTCGAACCGTCTGTTTACAATGGCAACTCTGGGGAAATGAGATGAGCGGAGAAACCGATTATCGTATGGTGACGCTGCCCGGTCTGGGGCAGGTGCGGATTCCGGCGGGGATGACCGAGGCCGAGGTGTTGGCGATGCTGAAGGAGGCGGCGGAGCGCGACATGGCGCAAGATCACCGCTGAGGTGGGAGCGATCGACCGCTCACGTCCTCATGGCAACGGGAACGGAGTGTCGGGCATGTCGGGGGTAACGCGGATGGTGCCGAGATTGAGCCTGGCCGCCATGTGATCGTAGCATTGGAAGAAAGCGGTGCGCAGTCCCGAGAGGCTGTAGGATTGTCTCGCAGGGGTGATGGCGATCCTTTCGGGCGCATTCAGCAGGACGGGATTACCGGTGTAAAGCTCCTGTGACGACCGGGGGAATCCGCTTGACGGTATCACGTAACGGTCGAGAGGTTCACTGCCCCGGGCCTGGCTTGCGGGCAGGCCGGGCAATCCGATCCGGGACAGGATGCGATCGCAGAGCGTGTCGATCAGAAAACGCGTGGGGTGGTTGAACGTAAAGAACAGACGTCGGTTGTGGCTATGCGCCTGGATCACATCGGAAATCGGGATGTCGCAGTTTGTCTCGCGTTGCAGAAGGTCACGGAGCGACAGGGCGCTGATTTCCCGAACCAGTTCCCGTTCCGGCCGCTGCGGCCGAATATCGCTGCCATGGCGCTCTTGCCACCAGTCCCAGAAGATCCGCAGGTCATGGACGGCCTCAAGCGGGCCCAACAGACGCTCGCCGCCCGGCAGGGTGATGTAGCGCGCAAAGGGTTGCTGGCCGGAATAGAACATGTTCGGCCAGACGATCACCCTTTCGCCAAGGCGCGCGCGCAGCCGGGCGCTCTGGAGATGGGCAATCGGAAAGTTGGCTGCTGTCGCTTGCGCGAGGATCAGATCGGCCGAGGCCATCCGGCGTTCATGTTCTGCGTGCATGTCATTTCCGGCCAGATGCAGGATGATCGGTTCAAGGCAGTCGAAATGGCCGCTTTGCCCGAGGCTCTGGGACACCGGTCACGCCTGACAGTTTCCGATCACCAGCAGCTTGATCATATGTGTCGCATCTCGCTGAACGCCGCCAGCAGCGCGAAATCGTCCGCATTGGCGGCGTTCAGTTCGGCGAGGAGCGTGTCGGGGACGGGTGTATGCGCCGCGTTGCGACGGGCATTGGCGCGCAGGCTGTGCCAGGTGAAGGCCGGATGGTGCGGCCTGATCCGGTCGGAGAGCCGCGTCATGGCGGCGTCGAACGCCTCGACCCGCCCGAGAACGCCGCGTGCCAGCACGAGGCTGAGCGCCTGCCGCGCGCGATCGAGTTCCGGCGCCTCGCCGGGAATCAGCGACGCCAACCGATAGGTCTGGAAATTGCGGCATTGTCGGTCGCCGTCGCGCGCGAGGCGGGTGCGGACATAGCCCGCGAAATCCTGTGTCCGGGCAAGATGCGCTTCCCAGGTTTCGACCGCTTGCTGGCGTTCGAAATGATAGGCGGACCTGATCCGCGCGATGGGGTCGCGGAGCAGGATCACGGGGATCACCTCGACGCCCGCGATCTCGGGCAGGGGACCGAGGGCCGTGTGGCTGGAATAGGCGCGGCCCTCGGGCGTCTGCCGGATCCAGGCCTCGACGAGGCTGGTGTTGGGGCCATGCTCCATGGGAAATTCGGCGCTGAGCCAGCGGGGACCGAAATTCTGCCGCAGGATTGCGTCGAGCGAGGTGCCCGCATTCTTGAACAGGTGATAATGCAGGATGATGTGGCGCGTCATGGCGGTGCCGTGATCCCTCACGCCTGTGACTGAAAGAGATCGGCCGCCTCGAAGGCGCGGCGCATCCGGGCGCGGCCGGCGGCAAAGGAATAGCTGTCGCGCAGATAGGCGCGGGCGTTGTGCGCGATCTGCATCCAGAGGTCATCTTCGGTGCTGAGCCGGGTCAGGGCGCGCAGCCAGTCCTGCGGCGTCTCGGCGATGAAACAGTCATGACCCGAGCGCAGACCGATGCCTTCGGCGGCGATCGGGCTGAGCACGCAGGGGAGGCCATGCGACAGCGCGGCCAGCACCTTGCCCTTGAGGCCCGCCCCCGACAGCAGCGGCGCGACAAAGACGCGGTGGGGATCGAAGGCCTGGGCGAGAGCGGCGACATAGCCCTGCGGCCGCACCTGATCGGAGGCCAGCGCGCGGATGTTGTCGGTCATGTCGGCGCCATAGATCGCGAGCGGGCAGTCGCCAAGCGCAGCGGTAACGGCGGGCAGCACCTCGCGGATGAACCAGGTGATGCCCTCGGCATTGGGATGGTGGCGGAAACTGCCCAGAAAGCTGAGACCGTGGCGGCCCGCAAGGGGCGGCACATCGGGCGGAAGATCGACCACCCAGGGACAGGTGACGATGCGGGCCTTCGTGTCGCTGCACGCCTCGATCACGGCATGTTCGGCGGTGTTGTAGGAGAGCACGACATCGACCTGCGAGATCACCTCAAGTTCCTGTCGGCGGGTGTGGTGGGCCTGTTCGAGAAGGGCCGGATCCTGGGTGCTGCGGGCGCGGCGCAATTCGCGCAGGAAATGCAGATCGGCATTGTTGAACAGCACCCGCGCGTGAGGGGCATGTTGGCGGATCAGCGGCAGGATGTCCTGCGCCACGTGGTAGCGGGTGAGATAGACCGCGTCGAAATCGGCGGCATGTTTTTCGAGATAGTCGCAGGGTGACAGGAAGAAGGGCGCATGGATCACCTCGACGCCGCTGGTCTGGAGTTCCTCGGTATAGGGGCCGAAATGCGCCATGTTCAGCGGAAGGAACGTCACCTTGTAGCCCAGCGACTGCACCAGGCGCATTTCCTGCCGGGCGGCGTAAGAGCCTGCATCCCGATCCGGGCGCGGCGTGGTGTAATCGGCAAAGAGCACGCGGCCGACGATGTTACGGTCCTTTTCCAGATCGGGCCGCAGGCCTTCTGTGCCATGCCCGGCATAGGCGCGGGCCCAGTGGCGTTTGAATTTCGGGCGGTTCACCTCCTGAAACCGATTGAAGCCTGACGTGGTGTCGGTGCCGCTGGTCATGCCCTCGTGGTGATAGACGACCGAGGCGGGCACGAACCATGTCGTGTAGCCGGCCTCGCGGATCTTGAAGGCAAGGTCGGTATCCTCGAAATACATCGGCGCGAGCCATGTGGAGAGCCCGCCGACCGCATCCCAGACCTTGCGCGGCACCATGAGCGCCGCGCCCGAGAGGTAATCGGCCTGTCTTGCATAGCAATAGCGCGGATCCCATGGGTTCTGCCGGTTGCCGTAGTTCCAGGGGTTGCCGCTGTTCCAGACGATGCCGCCCGCATCCTGCAACATGCCGTCCGGGTAAAGTAGTTTCGCGCCCGCAAGCCCCACATTCTCGAACCGATCGAACGCGTTGCGCAGGGCGTCAAGCCAGCCGGTCGTGACCTCTGTATCGTTGTTGAGCAGCACGACGTATTCGCCGCGCGCCTCTGCCACCCCGGAATTGCAGGCACGGATGAAACGTTGTGGCGTGGTGTTGTGGATCACGGTGATGCCCGCCACGATCTCTTCCAGCCGGGCGGTGTCGTCGGTGGAGGCATCATCCACGACGATCACCTCGAAGGGGGTGTCGTTGTGCGCCAGAAGCAGGCCGCAGAGCGCCAGATAGGTGACGCCGACCTTGTCATGCGCGGGGATGATGACCGAAACCTGCGGCGCGTCATGGACGGGAAAGCTCAGCGGTTTGAGCTCGGCCCGCTCATGGCCCGCTTCGAGCGCCACGAGGGCATGGGAGAGTTGCGCCATGTCGGAGGCGGGGGTGGCCTTGGCGAGATGCGCGCGCAGGCTCTGGTAGCGATGCGCGGATTGGGCAAAGACGGCGGGCGGAAAGGGGCCTGCGGTTTCGCGTTGCAGCACCTCGGCGGGGGTCAGGATATGGGGCAGCGGGCAGATCGCCTCGTAGAGGGTCTGGCTGCAACTGCTGTCCTTGAGCGCGATCCGGCGGCGCGCGCCGGTGAGATGCTGCGCGGGCAGGCGGACCGATGTCTCGGCGTCAAGATCGAGCCGCAGCACGGGCAGGCCGTCGATGCAGAGCACGGCGGGCGTCGGCGCGTCCGCCTGAAAGATCAGCGTATGGCCCTGGTTTTCGCGCAGCGTGACATGTGTGCTCTGGCCGGTATGCAGGAGCATGGCATGGCTGCCATCAAGGAGCATGAGATCGGTTCCGGGTCCGAGCAGGCCGGGCAGGGGGGCCATGTGCCAGCCACAAGGCGCGCGCCCGGGGCCGTCGATCAGGGCCCTTGCCCGGGCGATCGGCAAATCCTTGCCCGCGCGTTCGAGCCTCGGATCTGCGACGAAGAGAAAGGGTTCGGCGTCGCTGCCATCGTCGCGATAGGCCAGATAGTCGAGTGCGAAGGAGACATGCGTCGCCCCGGTCGAGGCGGGCAGGGCAAGGCGCAGGTGCTGATAGCCCTGCCGCCTGCGCCCGCCGTGACAGGTCGGATCAAAAGCTGCGCGCTGCGTGACGATCCGGCCGGTCAAACGGTCCTCGAGCGTGACGACAAGATCGGCCCGCGCGCGGTGGATGGCGATTTCGGCGCAGAAGTCGAGCGGTTGCGCGGTCGTGGGCAGGGCGATCGCGGCATCGAAGGCGATGAGGACGGGCGTCTCGCGACGGGCGATCATCACCTGCAACGTGTCGCAGCCCTCAAGCGTCCAGTCCGCAAGGCCATTGAGGCTGACGGCATGGCGCGCGGCGAGGCTGGTGTCCGGCGGGTCGGCGCGGCTGTTGCGGCAGGCGGCATCGAGATCGAAGGGGTCGGAGACCAGCGCAAGCGCGACCGGCAGATCGGCCCCGTCACAGGGCGCGAAGGGCACCTCGGTGCCCAGCATGGCAAGCCGCAGGCCGCTGGGATCCGCGCCATCGGCGGGGCGCAGATAGACCCTGGAGTCCAGCAGGAACAGGCTGTCGATCGTGACGGGCGCGGTGATGGGGGCGGTGTTGAGCACGGGCATGGTCCTCTGGCAGATACGCATTCTGCGTGTGGTCGCTGCCATCAATACCATTTTAGAGGGTATTGTTAAGGTCAAATTCCGGGTCTGCCCGATCGGGTGGCGGATCGGCACGGATCGGGACGCGGTCAGGTCTGGCGGAGCCGAAAGACACCGCTGCCTGTGGCGATGAGCGTGCCGCTGTCGTCGCGCAGCGTGCCCCCGGAAAAGTAGGTGCTCTTGCCGCCGCCGGTGCGTCGCGCCTCTGCGATCAGCCGTGTGCCTTGCGCCTGTGCGAGATAGTTCACCGTCAGCGACAGGGTGAGTGCCATCTGAGGGCGTGCGGGATCGCCGGTGTAGCAGCCGGCATAGCCCATGGCGGTATCCAGCAGCGTGGCATGGATGCCGCCATGCGGCAGGCCCTGCCGGTTCATCAGGTAGGGCGCGAGCGGGATCTCGACGCGGGCAAAGCCCAGGGTCCAGCCGGTCAGTCGATATCCGAGATGGGTTTGCAGGGCCGAGGGGGCCTCGATCAGGGTGGGGTCGAGTTCATGGGTCATGCGGTCTCCTTGGCGGCGGTGAGCCCGGCATGGGCGAATTCGGGCACATGGCGGCCGAGACGCAGGGCCCGCGCGGGGTCGGAGGCGTTGCCGGTGAGGGCGCGTTTCTTGACGCCTTGCAGGATCGCGGCCATGCGGAAATGGCTGAAGGCGAGGAAAAAGCCGAAATCGGTGATCGGCGGCAGGCCGCGGCGTTCGCAGTAGCGGGCGATGAATTCGGCATCCGACCACAGGCCAAGCGCGGCGCGGTCCACGCCCCTCAGCCCGCGCCCCTCGGGGGTGGCGGGCATCGACCATTGCATGATCACGGCGGCAAGATCGGCATAGGGGTGGCCGATGGTGGACAATTCCCAATCGAGCACCGCAAGGCAGCGCGGGCTGTCAGGCGCAAAGAGCAGGTTGTCGAGGCGAAAGTCGCCATGCACGAGGCAGCGCTGCCCGTCCTCGGGCGGGATATGTGCGTCGAGCCAGGCGATGAGGGCGGTCATCTCGGGAAGATCCTCGGTTGCCGTCGCGTGGTATTGCTGCGTCCAGCGGTCCACCTGACGACGGTAGTAATTGCCCGACGGTCCGTAATCGGCAAGGCCGGTGGCGACAAGATCGGTCTCGTGGATTGCGGCCAGAACGCGGTTCATCTCGTCGATAATGGCGTGGCGTTCGGCGGGCGTGAGGCCGGGCAGGGCGGGGGCGTCGAAATTGCGGCCGCGCACCTCGTCCATGATGTAGAAGGGTGTGCCGATCACCTCCGCGTCCTCGCAGAGCAGATGCATCCGCGCGACCGGGACCGGCGTGCCGGCCAGCGCCTGCTGCACGCGAAATTCGCGTTCGACCGCATGGGCGGATTTCAGGAGCGTGCCGGGCGGTTTGCGGCGCAGGACATAAGAGCGTTCGGGCGTCGTCAGGCGGTAGGTGGGGTTGGATTGCCCGCCCGCGTATTTCGTGGCCTGCACAGGCCCGGCAAAGCCCGGCAGGTGCCGCGTGAGCCAGGCCGCGACGGCCTCGGTGTCAGGGGCTGCGCTCATGCGGGGCCGCCGCGCAGGTCGGGATGGAGATAGTCGGCAAATTGCGCGCGCAGGGTCAGTTTCGAGACCTTGCCGGTGGCGGTGAGCGGCAGCGCCTCGACCCAGAGCAGATCGTCGGGCAGTTGCCAGGCGGCGAAATGGGCGGCCATGTGGGCCTGGATTTCGGCCAGCGAGGGGCGGGCGTCGCCCGCAGGAACGGCGACCAGAACCGGGCGTTCGTCCCATTTCGGATGGGCCACGGCGATCACCGCGCAGGCGGCAAGGGCGGGATGCGAGACGGCGGCGTTTTCCAGATCGATCGAACTGATCCATTCGCCGCCCGATTTGACCAGATCCTTGGCGCGGTCGCGGATGACAAGCCGTCCCTCGGGGCTGACCGAGGCGACATCGCCGGTGCCGAACCAGCCTTCGGCATCCATCACCGCGGCGGTCGCCTCTGGATTGTTGAAATAGCCCGCGATCACGGTATTGCCGCGCACATATAGCTCGCCCGTGGCGATGCCGTCATGGGGCAGGGTGCGGCCCTGCGCATCTACGATCTTGAACGCGACGCCGAACAGGCGGCGCCCGGCGCAGCACTTGGCACTGATGCGCTCTTCCTCGGGGGCGTTTTCCAGCGCAGGGGGCAGGATGCCGTGGCTGCCGATCGGACACATCTCGGTCATCCCCCAGGCCTGTGCGACGTTCACGCCGCGCGCCTCATACTCGGCGATCATCACGCGCGGCATGGCCGATCCGCCCACCACCAGATCGGCAAATCCGTCAGGTATGCGGCCCTGTGCCCGGATCTCCGCGAGCAACCCCGCCCAGACCGTCGGCACGCCCCAGGCGGAATGGACGTGCTCGCCCTCCATCAGCCGAAAGAGGCTGGGACCATCGAGATTTGGCCCCGGCATGACCAGCGTCATGCCGGTCAGCGGCGCGACATAGGGCAGGCCCCAGGCGTTGACGTGAAAGAGCGGCACGACGGGCAGGATGCGTTTGCCCGCCCTGAAGCTCGAGGTCTGGCAGAGCGGCACTTGCAGCGCGTGCAGCAGCGTCGAGCGGTGCGAATAGAGCGCGCCCTTGGGCAGGCCGGTGGTGCCCGAACTGTAGCAGAGGCCACAGGCCGTGTCCTCGGGGAAGCGGGGCCAGTCGTAATCCGGGGCCTGCGGCGCGAGGAGATCCTCGTAGCAGAGCGCCTCGAGCGTGGTTTGGGGCATCTGCGCGCGGTCGGTGAGGATCACGAAACGCAGGCTCTCGGGCAGGTCGGACCGGAGCGATTCAACCAGCGGCACGAAGGTCAGATCGAGAAAGATCAGCCGGTCGCCCGCATGGGTGATGATATAGATCAGCTGTTCGCGCGAGAGGCGCGGATTGATCGTATGGCAGACGGCCCCGATCCCCGCGATGCCGTAATAGAGCTCGAAATGCCGGTAGCCGTTCCACGCCAGCGTGCCGATGCGGTCGCCGCGCTGCACCCCGAGGCCGTCGAGCGCATGGGCAAGCTGCGCCACGCGGGCCAGCGTCTGCGGGTATGTGGCGCGGTGGATGTCGCCCTCGACGCGGGCCGAGACGATTCCCTCGCTCCCGTGCAGTTCTGCCGCATAGGTCAGGATGTCGATGATCCTGAGCGGCTGGTGCATCATCTGACCCTGCATGGCGCTGCGTCTCCCCCGGCATTTTGGCAGGACGGTGGCATGAAAGCGGGCGGGGATCAATTGCCGCGCTCGGGTCTTGACCTTGGCGTCTTGGCGGCGCATGTCCCCGGCATCCGCCGAGAAGGAGAGCCGCCATGCGTTTCACCCGTTCGATCAAGATCGCGCCCTCGATCCTGTCGGCCGATTTCGCCAATTTCGGTGCCGAGATCCGGGCCATCGAGGGGCAGGGCTGTGACTGGGTGCATGTCGATGTGATGGACGGGCATTTCGTGCCCAACCTGACCTTTGGCCCACAGCTTTGCGCGGCGATCCGGCCGCATATCAAGACGGTGATGGATGTGCATCTGATGATTGCGCCGGTCGATCCCTATATCGAGGCCTTCGCGCAGGCGGGGGCGGATATCCTGACCGCGCATCTCGAATCCGGGCCGCATATCCACCGCACCTTGCAGGCCATCCGCGCCAGCGGGGCCAAGGCGGGGCTGGCGCTCAACCCCGGCACCGGGCTCGACGGGGTGGGGCATCTGCTCGACATGGTCGATCTGGTTTGCGTGATGACGGTCAATCCCGGCTTTGGCGGGCAGCAATTCATCCATTCCCAGATCGACAAGGTGCGCGCCTTGCGCGCGATGATCGGCGACCGGCCGATCCATATCGAGATCGACGGCGGCATCACGCCCGAGACAGCGCCCCTGATGGCCGCGGTGGGGGCCGATGTGCTGGTCGCGGGATCGGCGGTGTTCAAGGGCGGATCGGTGGACAAGCCGGAGGTTTACGGCGCGAATATTCGCGCCATCCGCGCCGCCGCCGAGGCCGCAACCGCATTCATGGCATGAGCCGCGCTGTCGTCTTTGATCTGGATGGCACGCTCATCGACAGCGCGCCCGACATTCACGCGAGCGCCAATCGCCTGATGGTCGAGCACGGATTTGCGCCGTTCGAGCCGGCGGAAACGCGGGCCTTCATCGGGCGCGGGGTGCCGCATTTCATCGCCTGCTGCCTCAAGGCGCGCGGTGCGGCGGGCCGACCGGCGTTGCAGGCGCGAATGGTGCACGACTTCCTTGCGGGTTACGAGTCCGCCGTGTCGCTGACCACGGTCTATCCCGGTGTGCCGGAGACGCTGGCCGCGCTTGCGGCGATGGATCTGCGGCTTGGTATCTGCACCAACAAGCCCGAGGCACCGGCGCGCGCGGTGTTGGCGCATCTGCGCCTGACGGCGCATTTCGACGTGGTGATCGGCGGCGACAGCACGGCGCAGCGCAAGCCCGACCCGATGCCCCTGCGGGCGGCAATCGCGGGGCTTGGCGCGGGCGATGTGGTCTTTGTCGGCGACAGCGAGGTCGACGCCGAGACGGCCGCACGCGCAGGCTTGCCCTTCGCGCTCTTTACCGAGGGCTATCACAAGGGCAGACTCGCCGATCTGCCGCATCACGCGGCGTTTTCGGATTTCGTGCGCCTGCCGGAGATCGTGACCGATCTGCTGCGCTGAGCGTGGTGGAATCATTTGCCCCGGACGGTGCCAATGCGCATAATCCGGCCATGAAAACACGGCTGACCGACGCCTTTGATCTGACGCATCCGATCGTGTCCGCGCCGATGGCCTTTGCCGCCGGAGGACGTCTGGCGGCGGCGGTCAGCCATGCCGGCGGGCTGGGCCTGATCGGCGGCGGCTATGGCAATCCCGACTGGCTGGAAAAGGAATTCGGGGCGGCCGGAAATGCGCGGGTGGGCTGCGGTTTCATCACCTGGAAGATGGCGGAAAACCCCGGCCTGCTGGATCAGGTGCTGGCGCGGCGTCCGGCGGCGCTCTGCCTGTCGTTCGGCGATCCGACCCCCTTTGCCCCCCGGATCGCCAAGGCCGATGTGCCGCTCATCTGTCAGGTCACGACGCTGCACGATGCGCGGCGCGCGGCGCACGTGGGCGCGCGGGTGATCGTGGCGCAGGGCGCCGAGGCGGGCGGCCATGGCGAGCGGCGCGGCACGATCACGCTGGTGCCCGAGGTGGCCGACTGGCTGGCGGGACACGCGCCCGAGGTGCTGTTGCTGGCGGCGGGTGGCATTGCCGACGGGCGGGGCCTTGCCGCCGCGCTGATGCTGGGGGCGGATGGCGTGCTGGTGGGCTCGCGGCTCTGGGCCTCGCAAGAGGCGGTGGTGAGCGATGCCATGACCGATGCGGCGATCGCCGCCACCGGCGATCAGACAATCCGCTCGCGCGTGATGGATGCGGCGCGCGGGCTGCGCTGGCCCGACCGCTACACGGCGCGGGTGCTGCGCAACCCGGTGACCGACCGCTGGCATGACGATCCCGAGGCGCTGCGCGCCGCTGCGGCGGCGCGGGCGGACTGGGCCGAGGGCTGGGCGGCGGGCGATCCGGCGCGCGCCAATACCTTTGTCGGCGAGGCGACGGGGCTGATTCATGATCGCCCACCGGTGGCCACGATCATCGAGGGCATGGTGGCCGGGGCCGAGGCGCTGCTGCGGCGCGCGCCGGGGCTGGATCTGACATCCACCGGCCCGGCGTGCTGATTTCACTGTTCTTCAAATACTCAAAACTCGGCGCGTGCGGCAGGCGGTGCGATGTGAGTATTTGCGGAACGATGAAATCGGGGTCAGTCCCGGACGGCGATATTGTCAATCAGCCGCACCCCGGCGAGCCAGGCGGCGGCAAAGAGGCGGGCCGGGCGGGCGGGGGCGGGCAGGGATGACAGGTCGTCCTGCGCGCGCAGGTCGAGGTAATCGACGCCGGTAAAGCCTGCCCTCGTCAACCGCGCCGCCGCCGCCGCGCGAAGCGGGTCAAAAGCCAGTCCGTCGCGCAGGCCGGAGGCGATGGATTCCATTTCTTCATGGAGGGTCGGCGCCGTGGTGCGGGCGCGATCCGACAGGAGCAGGTTGCGTGAGGACATCGCCAGCCCGTCGATCTCGCGGATGGTGGGGCAGCCGTGTACGGTGACGGGCAGGTCGAGATCGGTGGCCATGCGGCGCACCACGAGAAGTTGCTGATAGTCTTTTTCGCCGAAGAAGGCGTCGGTGGCACTGGTCTGGGTGAAGAGTTTGGTCACGACGGTGGCCACGCCCTCGAAATGGCCGGGACGAAACGCCCCTTCCATGACATCCGTCAGTCCTGCGACCGAGACGGTGGTGGCAAAACGGGCGGGATACATCTGGTCTGCGTCCGGCACCCAGAGCGCATCGACTTCGAACCGTTCGAGCTTGCGCGCGTCCGCGTCTTCGGTGCGGGGGTAATTGGCCAGATCGGCGGGGTTGTTGAACTGCTTGGGGTTGACGAAGATCGTGACGATCACCCGGTCGCAGGCGGCCTTGGCGGCCGCGACCAGCGACAGGTGCCCGTCATGCAGCGCGCCCATGGTGGGCACGACGCCGATTGTGTCGCCGGAAAGGGACCAGCGCCGGGTGAGGCTGCGCAGCGCGTCGAGGCGGCGCAGGATGGGGACGGTCATGCCTCTGGAACCTTGTCGGCGAAGGCGTGTTCGGGGCCGGGAAATCGGCGGGCGCGCACGTCCTCGGCATAGGCCGCGATGGCGGCCTCGCCCTCGGCGCCGAGGTTTGCATAGTGCCGGACGAATTTCGGCTTGAAGGCGGTAAAGAGCCCCAGCATGTCATCAACGACAAGGATCTGTCCGTCGCAGCCCGCGCCCGCACCGATGCCGATGGTGGGAATGGGGATTGCGGCGGTGATCTGCTCGGCGAGCGTGGCGGGGAGTTTTTCCAGCACGACCGAAAAGGCGCCGGCGTCCGAAACCGCGATTGCATCGGCCAGAAGCGTCTCTGCAGCAGCCCCCCGGCCCTGCACCTTGTAGCCGCCAAGCGTGTTCACGGATTGCGGTGTGAGGCCGATATGCGCCATCACCGGCACGCCGCGCGCCACCAGAAAGGCAATGGTTTGCGCCATGTGCTGCCCGCCTTCGAGCTTGACCGCCACCGCGCCGGTCTCGCGCATCAGCCGGGCAGCGTTGCGGAAGGCCTGGGCGGGGCTTTCCTCGTAGCTGCCAAAGGGCATGTCGATCACGAGCATCGCCTTGTGCAGGCCGCGCGCCACGGCGCGGCCGTGCAGGATCATCATCTCCATGGTGACGCCCAGCGTCGAGGGCAGGCCGTGCAGCACCATGCCAACGCTGTCGCCGACCAGGACGACATCGCACTCTGCGTCCATCATGCGGGCCATCGGCGTTGTATAGGCGGTGAGGCTGACAATCGGTGTGACGCCCTTCATCGCACGGATGTCATCGGGCAGCGGGGCGGTCTTGCGGGCGGTGGCGCTCATGGCTCTCTTCCGGTCAATTCTGCATTGCGGCGCAAGCTATCAAGCGACGTGCGGAATATCCATACACCTCTTTGACGCCGGAGTCCGGGCGAGAGTTTGGGCGAGAGTTCGGGCGAGAGGTCGGGCGAGGTCGCTTTCGGGCGGCGTTGGGTCGGCTGGGCTGTGCGTGATCCGGCAGGTTTGATAATGATCGCCGCAAAGCAGGTTGCCTGATGGGAGTCGCAGGTCATGAAAACCCAAGTCAAAGCCCTTGTCGTCGGCGGTGGCGCCGTCGGCACGTCGATCGCCTATCATCTGGCCCGCGCCGGTTGGAGCGATGTCATGCTGCTGGAGCGCGACGAGCTGACCTCGGGCTCGACCTGGCACGCGGCGGGGCTCTTGCCGTTGTTCAACATGTCCTACGCCACCACCCATATCCACAAGTATTCGGTCGAGTTCTACAAGACGCTGGAGGCCGAGACCGGGCTCAATGCCGGGTTCGCCGTGGTCGGCAACCTGCGCATGGCGCAGACCCAAGAGCGGATGGACGAATACATGCTCTATGCCTCGACCGCCGAGACCTGCGGGGTGCCCTATGAGTGGCTGACGCCCGACGAGATCAAGGCGCACTGGCCGCTCATCCGCACGGAGGATCTCAAGGGCGCGCTCTATCACAAGACCGACGGCTATATTAATCCGGCCGATGTGACGCAGGCCATGGCCAAGGGCGCGCGGCAACGTGGCGTGATGATCGAGCGCAAGTGGCAGGCGGATGCGTTCCATTGGACCGGCACGCATTGGGACGTGACCTGCACCAGGATGGTGGAGAAGGGCGGCAACCTCGTGCCGTCCGACGAGCAGATCGTGATCTCCGCCGAGCATGTGGTGACGGCCTCGGGCAACCATGCGCAGCGCACCGCGCGGCTGCTCGGCATCAAGATCCCGGCGATCCCGGTCGAGCATCAGTATATCGTGATGGATCAGGATCCGGCATTGGTTGGGTTCCGCAAGAACGGCGGCAAGGAGCATCCCGTGGTGCGCGACGCCGATGCGCAGTCCTATGTGCGCGAGGAGCGGGGGGGCTGGATCCTCGGCGTCTATGAGAAGGGCGCGCCGGCCCGGTTCGAGTATGGCGTGCCCGACAGTTTCCGTGCCGATCTCTTTCCGCTCGATCTGGAGCGGATCGAAGATCAGTATCAGGCGATGATCCATCGCATCCCGTCCTGCGAGGACTCGGGCCTGAAAGGTGATTTCAACGGCCCGATCTGCTATACGCCCGATGGCAATCCGCTGGTCGGTCCCGCACCGGGGCTGCGCAACATGTGGCTGGCCGAGGGATTTTCCTTTGGCATCACGGCGGCGGGCGGCACCGGCTATTACCTCGCGCAGTTGATGGTCAATGGCGAGGCCGAGATCGACATGGCGAGCCTCGATCCCAAGCGTTATTCCTCGACCTGGATGACGACCGAGTTTGCCGCGCGCAAGAACGAGGAATGCTACGAGCACGTCTATGTCCTGCATCACCCCGACGAGGAGCGCCCCGCCTGCCGCCCGTTGCGCACGGCGCCAGCCTATGATCGGCAAAAGGCGCGCGGCGCGCAGTTCGGCTTTGTCAATGGCTGGGAGCGGCCCAACTATTACGGGCCTCTCGATGCACCTGAGACCTTTGACCATGACGCGCGCAGCTTTCGTCGCGGTGGCTGGTGGCAATATGCGGTCGAGGAGGCCAAGGCGATCCGCGGCGGCGTGGGTCTGATCGACGCCACGGCCTTTACCAAGCATCTGGTCAAGGGGCCCGGTGCCACCGCGTTTCTCGATTGGTTTACCTGCAACAAGCTGCCCAAGGTAGGCCGCATCAACCTGACCTATGCGCTGACCGATCATGGCACGACGCGCACGGAATACACCATCGTGCGGCTCAAGGAGCATGAGTATTACCTCGTCTCTGCCGGGGCGTGGACGGAATATGACGCCGACTACCTGCGCAAATCCGCCGAGGACAGGGCGGCTGAATTCGGCTATGTCGAGATTCAGGACGTGACGACGCAATGGGGCGTCTTTGCCATCGCCGGACCGAAATCGCGCGACGTGCTCAACGAGGTCATCAAGGATGCCGATCCGGCGACCGCGCTTGGCAACAAGCGCTTCCCTTGGCTCTCGGCGCAGCGGATCGAATTGGGCATGTGCCCGGTCAACGCCATCCGCGTCGCCTATACGGGCGAATTGGGCTGGGAATTGCATCACCCGATCGAAATGCAGAATTACCTCTTTGACCTGCTTGAGAAAGCCGGTGCAAAGCACGGGATGAAGCTGGTGGGCGCGCGGGCGCAAAACTGGCTGCGGCAGGAGAAATCCTATCGCGCCTTTGGCAATGAACTGGGCCGGGATGCGACGCCGCTTGAGGCCGATCTGCCGCGTTTCGTCGATCTGGACAAGGACTTCCGCGGCAAGCAGCGGATGATCGAGACCGGCATCCGCTCGAAATGCTGCACGCTCTTGATTGACGGGCCCGCGGATGCCGATCCCTGGGGCCGAGAGGTGCTTTATACCGCAGGCGGCGAGCGGGTCGGGCGGCTGACCTCTGGCGGCTATTCGGTGGCCTTCGGCAAATCCATCGGCATGGGCTATGTCAAGCCCGAACAGGCGGTCGAGGGCACAAGGCTCAAGGTCAAGATTCTGGACCGGCTCTGGGATGCGGTCGTGACCTGCGACAGCCCCTATGATCCGGCGAACGCGGCCATCCGCAAGGAGGGGTGAGGTCGCGGGACGGGGATTTGTTGACGCTTTCGCCAAACCCAACGCATCGCCGGTTCACCCTTCGGTAAGTTCCTGTGCCTGATCCGGGTGCCTGTTGCGGCCCTGACGGTGCGGCCTGAGCAGGGCGGGCGCGAACCCGTGGGACGGCCGATGCGCCAAGGCCCGGCCCAAGGGCGGGATTTCTGGTCGTATGCTCTGGTGCGCGTTGCGCCTGCGGGTTTCGGCGGGGTCGGTGCGGATGGAATCGCAAAATCCTGAGCAAATGTGATTTTTTCTGCAGAGGAAAAACTGCGTATTCGGTCGCAACTTTGATAACTATCTGATATCAAGTAGTATTCTATGGTATACAATAGTTTTAAAGCGGCTTGCCGGGCGCGGATGGCTCTGCTACACCCCAGCCGAAATTGGGTGTTTCGCAAGATGCACCAAAGGCCAACATCTCCGGAGACGCGCCATGCGGCGTCGCTTGTCAACCGGGGTCAGATGATCGGAAGGGTGGACGTGTCCGAACCAGCATCGATTTCGTTTGGCATTGCCGCGCGCTACGCCAAAGCCGTGTTCGAGCTTGCGAAAGAGAGCAAGTCTCTGGCGGGGCTGGAGGGCAATCTTGGGGACCTGACGCAGGCGCTGACCGAGAGCAGCGACCTGCGCGCGATGATTGCCTCGCCGGTGCTGAGTCGGGCCGAGCAGGGGGCCGCGATGGCGGCCATTGCCAAGAAGATGAGTCTTATGCCCGCGTTGCAGAACGGTCTGGCGCTGATGGCGCAGAACCGGCGTCTTTTCGTGCTGCCGCAGTTGATTGCGCATCTCAACGCGATGATCGCCGAGGACAAGGGCGAGGTGAGCGCCGAGGTGGTAAGCGCCAAGGCGCTGACCAAGGCGCAATCGGACAAATTGGCCAAGACGCTGAAAGAGCGTGTCGGCAAGGATGTGAAGATCATTGCGACCGTCGATGAAAGTCTCATCGGCGGTCTTGTCGTCAAGATGGGCTCGAAGATGATCGACACCTCGATCCGCTCCAAGCTCGATTCCCTCCAGAATGTAATGAAAGAGGTCGGATAAATGGGTATCCAAGCAGCAGAGATTTCTGCAATCCTGAAGGAGCAGATCAAGAATTTCGGTCAGGATGCCGAAGTCGCCGAGATCGGTCGGGTGCTGTCGGTCGGGGACGGGATCGCGCGGGTGCACGGGCTCGACAATGTGCAGGCCGGTGAGCTTGTGGAATTTCCCGGCAAGATCATGGGCATGGCGCTCAACCTGGAAAGCGACAACGTGGGTGTCGTGATCTTTGGCACCGACCAGGACATCAAGGAAGGCGATACCGTCAAGCGCACCAAGTCCATCGTGGACGTGCCGATCGGGGACGAACTTCTGGGCCGGGTCGTGGATGGTCTGGGCAACCCGCTGGATGGCAAGGGTCCGATCAAGACCAAGAAGCGCGGTCTGGCCGACGTCAAGGCGCCGGGCATCATCCCGCGCAAATCGGTGCATGAGCCGATGGCCACGGGTCTGAAATCGGTGGACGCGATGATCCCGATCGGACGCGGTCAGCGCGAACTTATCATCGGCGACCGGCAGACCGGCAAGACCGCCGTGGCGCTCGACACCATCCTGAACCAGAAGATCTACAACGACGCCGCCGGCGACGACGAGAGCAAGAAGCTTTATTGCGTCTACGTCGCCATCGGGCAAAAGCGCTCGACCGTGGCGCAGCTGGTGAAAAAGCTCGAGGAATCCGGGGCGATCGCCTATTCGATCATCGTGGCCGCCACCGCGTCGGACCCTGCGCCGATGCAGTTTCTGGCGCCCTATTCGGCGACCGCCATGGCCGAGCATTTCCGCGACAATGGCCGTCATGCGCTGATCGTCTATGATGATCTCTCCAAACAGGCCGTGGCCTATCGGCAGATGTCGCTGCTGCTGCGCCGTCCGCCCGGACGCGAAGCCTATCCCGGTGACGTGTTCTATCTCCACTCTCGCCTGCTGGAACGCTCGGCCAAGCTCAACGAGGATAACGGGGCGGGTTCGCTGACGGCGCTGCCGATCATCGAGACGCAAGGCGGCGACGTGTCGGCCTTCATCCCGACCAACGTGATCTCGATCACCGACGGGCAGATCTTTCTGGAAACGGAACTGTTCTATCAGGGTGTTCGTCCGGCCGTGAACACCGGCCTGTCGGTCAGCCGTGTGGGATCGTCGGCACAGACCAATGCGATGAAATCGGTCGCTGGTCCGGTCAAGCTGGAACTGGCACAGTATCGCGAGATGGCGGCGTTTGCGCAGTTTGGCTCGGATCTGGATGCGGCAACGCAACAGTTGCTCAATCGCGGTGCGCGGCTCACGGAATTGATGAAGCAGGCGCAGTATTCGCCACTGACCAATGCCGAGATCGTCTGTGTCATCTATGCCGGCACCAAGGGCTATCTCGACAAGATCGCGGTCAATGCCGTGGGCCGGTTCGAAGAGGGTCTGCTCAAGCATCTGCGGGGCAAGCACGCCGGGCTTCTGGAGTATATCACCAAGGAAGATCCCAAGATCAAGGGTGAGGCCGAGGACCGGATCAGGGCTGCGCTGGACGAATTCGCCGTCGATTTCGCGTGAAGGGATAGCGGATGCCTTCTCTCAAGGACCTGAAGAACCGGATCGGCAGCGTCAAGAACACGCGAAAGATCACCAAGGCGATGCAGATGGTGGCCGCGGCGAAGTTGCGCCGCGCGCAGGAGGCTGCCGAAATGGCACGCCCCTATACCGAACGCTTTACCGCGGTGATGGAGAAGCTGGCGAGCTCAGTGGGTGATACGGAGAACGCGCCGCGCCTGCTGGCAGGCACCGGCGCGGACAAGGTGCATCTGCTTCTGGTGCTGACCTCCGAACGGGGGCTCTGCGGGGGCTTTAACGCCAATATTGCCAAGCTGGCAAAATCTCATGCCGCAGATCTGTTGGCGCATGGCAAGACCCTGAAGATCGTGACCGTTGGCAAGAAGGGCCGCGACGCGCTGAAACGGGACTATGGTCGATATTTCGTCGATCATGTGGACCTCTCGCATGTCAAGCGTCTGGGCTATGGCGACGCGCAGGCCATCGCGATGAACATCCTCAATCGCTTTGATGCGGACGAATTCGATGTGGCGGCGCTGTTCTTTGCGCGGTTCGAGAACGTGGTCAGCCAGATCCCGACGATGCAACAGATCATCCCGGCGGATATGGGCGGGGCGGATCGGGCGGCCGATACGGGCAACTTTTACGATTACGAGCCCGACGAGCAGGCGATCCTCGCCGATCTGTTGCCGCGCGGGGTGGCGACCGCGATCTTCAGCGCGCTGCTGGAGAACGGGGCGAGCGAACAGGGGGCGCGGATGTCGGCGATGGACAATGCGACGCGCAATGCGGGCGAGATGATCGACAAGCTGACGATTCAATACAACCGGTCGCGTCAGGCCGTGATCACCAACGAGCTCATTGAAATCATTTCGGGCGCCGAGGCGCTTTAAGACAACCGGAGACGAGACATGGCAAAAGCAAAAGGCAAAGTGACCCAGGTCATCGGCGCCGTGGTGGACGTGCAATTCGACGGCCATCTGCCCGCGATTCTGAACGCGCTGGAAACCGATAACAACGGCAAGGCGCTGGTCCTCGAAGTGGCGCAGCATCTGGGCGAGAACACCGTGCGCGCGATCGCGATGGACGCCACCGAGGGACTGGTGCGTGGGCAAGAGGTCAGCGACCGCGGCGAGCCGATCTCGGTGCCGGTGGGCGATGGCACGCTGGGCCGTATCCTCAACGTCGTGGGTGAACCGGTGGACGAGAAAGGCCCGATCAAGGCCACGGAACGCCGCGCCATTCACCAGCCGGCGCCGGAATTTTCGGAACAGGCGACGGAATCGGAAATCCTTGTCACCGGCATCAAGGTGGTCGATCTGCTGGCGCCCTACGCCAAGGGCGGCAAGATCGGTCTGTTCGGCGGGGCCGGGGTGGGCAAGACGGTTCTGATCATGGAACTGATCAACAACATCGCCAAGGTCCATGCCGGGTTCTCGGTCTTTGCCGGGGTGGGCGAGCGGACCCGCGAGGGCAACGACCTCTATCACGAGATGATCGAATCGGGCGTGATCGTGCCCGATAACCTGACCGCTTCGAAAGTGGCACTGGTCTATGGCCAGATGAACGAGCCGCCGGGGGCCCGGATGCGCGTGGCGCTGTCGGGCCTGACGCTGGCCGAACAGTTCCGCGACCAGTCCGGGTCAGACGTTCTGTTCTTTGTCGACAACATCTTCCGCTTCACGCAGGCGGGCTCCGAGGTGTCGGCGCTGCTGGGCCGGATTCCCTCGGCCGTGGGCTATCAGCCGACGCTGGCGACCGATATGGGCGCGATGCAGGAACGCATCACCTCGACCAAGGCGGGCTCGATCACCTCGATCCAGGCGGTCTATGTGCCCGCCGACGACCTCACCGACCCGGCGCCGGCGACGACATTCGCCCACCTCGACGCCACGACGGTGCTGAGCCGGGCAATCTCGGAGCTGGGCATCTATCCCGCCGTGGACCCGCTCGACTCGAACTCGCGGCTGATGGATCCGGCGATCGTGGGCGAGGAGCATTATCAGGTGGCGCGGGATGTGCAGGGCGTGTTGCAACGCTACAAGTCGTTGCAGGACATTATTGCCATTCTCGGCATGGACGAGCTTTCGGAAGAGGACAAGCTGACCGTGGCGCGGGCCCGGAAAATCCAGCGGTTCCTGTCGCAGCCCTTCGACGTGGCCAAGGTGTTCACCGGCTCTGACGGGGTGCAGGTGCCGCTGGAAGAAACGATTAAGTCGTTCAAGGCCGTGGTTGCCGGGGAATACGATCACCTGCCCGAGGGCGCCTTCTACATGGTGGGCGGCATCGAGGATGTGATCGCGAAGGCAGAGCGCATGGCGGCAGCTGCCGCGTGAGGAGATGAGAGGGTGGGGGTGCCCCCACCCTTCGCCAGAAGAGGAGGCCTGAATGGCCGAGACAGTGCAATTCGATCTGGTCAGCCCGGAGCGTCTGCTGGCGTCCCTGACGGCCGACGAAGTCCAGATCCCCGGTGCCGAGGGCGATCTGACGGCGATGGTCGATCACGCGGCCCTGATCACCACGCTTCGCCCCGGCATCGTGAGGGTGTCCGGACCGCAGGGCCCGCGCGAATTTGTCGTGACCGGCGGGTTCGCCGAAATCAGCGGCAAGAGCGTGTCGGTGCTGGCCGAGCGCGCGGTGGCGCGCGAGGAGATGACGCAGGCCGAGTTCAAGGCCATGGTCGATGCCGCCACCGACCGGCTGGCCTATGCGCAGGAGGCTTTTGCCAATCAGCCGGGATCGGTTGACGAGGCGGCCAAACAACTTGCCGACATGGTGGCAGTGGGCGATCAGATCGGTCTGTCGGCCACCTGAGGCAGCAACACCGTTCGTGCTAAAGGGGCCGTTTGCGGCCCTTTTTTCATTTTCTGCTCGCATTTTCGCCTGAAACGCTGACTAGAACGGTCGGAACTGCGCAAGAGGCGGAAATGCAGATCTTCACCCATCAGGCCATCGCGATCGATCAGGGCGACGACGTTCTGTTCTCCGATTTTGCCGATGACGGAGAGATGTGGACGGGCAAGGGGGAGCGGGAACGTCGCAAGAAGATCGTGTTTGGCGCGCCGTTCACGGCGGCCCCGGCGGTTCATCTTTCCCTGTCGCTCTGGGATATCGACAGCGCCCGCAACACGCGCGCCGATGTGACGGCGGAAAAGATCACGCCTCAGGGGTTTGACGCGGTGTTCCGCACCTGGGGCGACACCCGCGTGGCGCGGGTGCGGGTCCGCTGGATGGCGATTGGTGCCGCATTCCACGAGGATGACTGGCAGGATTTTTATTGACGGCGTCACGGCGGCCGCTGGGCGCCTTGCGCGGTGTGGCGGCAAGGCCGTTTGAAGGAAGGATGATCGCGTGAAAACCTCGCTGGTGCTGCTTGCGTTCTCTGTTGCGGGTCTGCTGGCGGCGCTGCTGTTGCCGGGATGGTCCGATCTGATCCTGCTGGCTGGTCCCTCGGCCCTGGCCAGTCTGCTGCTGACGCTGCGCGAGATGGGGCGCGGGCCCCGGCGCAAGGCGCGTGCGGAGCGCAAACCGATCGTCGTAGACGGCTCGAATGTCCTCTATTGGAAGGACGAAACTCCCCGGATCGATGCCGTGCGGGAGGTGGTCGATTATCTGTCCCGTCTTGGCCTCTCTGTCGGGGTGGTGTTCGACGCGAATGCCGGCTACCTCATCTCGGACCGTTATCGCCATGATCGGGAAATGGGAAAGATGCTGGGGATGTCGCAGGCGCGGGTCTTGGTCGTTCCCAAGGGCACACCGGCGGATCCCTATATTCTGGCCGCCGCGCGGGATCTTGGCGCGCGGATCGTCACCAATGACCGCTATCGCGACTGGGTGGAGGACCATCCCGAAATCCGCACGCCGGGGCATCTGATCAAGGGCGGTTATCGCGGTCAGGCGCTCTGGCTCGATCTTGAGGAACGCGCGGCACGAGAGGCGCAACTCTCTGCCTCGGCCTGAGCGGTCGATCTCAACTGCCGAACTGTCCCTCATAGACCGGTTCGAGCGTGGGGGTCTCGAAGAGCGAGGACACCGAGGTGCCGTTCCAGATATTGAGGATCGCCTGCGCGAAAACCGGTGCCGTGGGGATGATGCGGATGTTGGGGGTGGCGCGCACCCCCTCGGTGGGCTGGATGGTGTCGGTGATGACCATGGATTTCAGCACCGACTTCGTGATCCGCTCGACCGCGGGGCCGGACATGACGCCGTGGGTCGTATAGGCGTGCACCTCATGCGCGCCGTTTTCCATCAGCACCTCGGCCGCCTTGCACATGGTTCCGGCCGTGTCGCACATGTCATCGACGATGATGCAGATCTTGTCCGTCACGTCGCCGATCACGGTCATTTCGGCCACCTCGCCGGCCTTTTCGCGGCGCTTGTCAACGATGGAGAGGGGGGCGTTGATCCGTTTGGCGAGTTCGCGGGCGCGGGCAACGCCGCCGACATCGGGCGACACGATCATCACATCGTCGATCCGGCCCTTGAACTGGATCATGATGTCGAGCGCGAAGATCGGCGAGGCATAGAGGTTGTCGACCGGGATGTCGAAGAAGCCCTGGATCTGGGCGGCGTGCAGATCCATGGTGAGCACGCGCTCGACCCCTGCCTCGACGATCATGTTGGCGACAAGTTTGGCCGAGATGGGCGTGCGCGCCTTGGAGCGGCGATCCTGACGGGCATAGCCGAAATAGGGAATCACGGCGGTGATGCGGCTGGCCGAGGAGCGGCGCAGCGCATCGGCCATGATCAGCAGTTCCATCAGGTTGTCATTCGCGGGGTTCGAGGTGGGCTGGATGATGAACATGTCCTCGCCGCGGACGTTCTCGTAGACCTCGACAAAGATCTCCTGATCGTTGAACCGCTCGACCCTGGCATCGACGAGGCTCACATTGACGCCGCGATGCATCGACATGCGCCGGGCAATGGCCATCGCCAGAGGCATGTTGGCGTTACCCGAAATGAGCTTCGGTTGTGACTTGGTTGACATGGTGGCAATCCCCGGCTGCGCAGTGTGACAGATTCGTGATGTTGACACCGCTTAGCATGGGCCTAGGGTCAGGCAAAGCGATGGCAGCAGGGGGTGCGCCGAAATGGCCCATATAGACTATTATTTTTCCACCCTGTCGCCGTTTGCCTATCTCGCCGGGGGCGGGCTCGAGGAGATCGCGGCGCGGCATGGCGCGACGATCACCTACAAGCCGCTCGATATTCTGGCGCTCTTTGCGCGCACCGGCGGCACCGCGCCCGGCGATCGGCATCCCTCGCGCAACGCCTATCGTGCCCAGGAATTGCCACGGCAGGCAAGAAAGCGGGGCCTGCCGCTCAATCTCAAGCCCGCCTTCTGGCCGACCAATCCCGCGCCGTCGTCCTATGCGATCATCGCCGCGCAGGCGGCGGGCGGTGGCGACCTGGGGGCGCTGGTGCAGGCGGTGCTGCGCGCCTGCTGGGCCGAGGAGCGCAACATCGCCGAGGATGACGTGGTGCGCGATTGTCTCTCTCGTGCGGGGTTTGATCCGGGGCTTGCGGATCGCGGCTTGCTGAGCGGTGCCGAGACCTATGCCGCCAATCTCGAGGCGGCGGTCAATGCGGGCGTCTTTGGCGCGCCCTTTTATGTGGTCGATGACGGCCAGTCTTTCTGGGGGCAAGACCGGCTGGAGGATCTCGACCTGCATCTTTCCGGCAAGCTCTGAGCCGTGCCGCAGGCCGCGCGCGCCGGGTTCGTTATCGGGTGGAGATCGTTCGGGCAGGGGCCGCGCCGCGGTCTGGCGATCCATTGCTCGCTGGCGCATTCCGGTAGCTGGAGCGGGCTGGCGCGCGAACTGGCGGAGGTGATGACGATCACCGCCTTCGATCTGCCGGGGCACGGGCAGAGCGGCGCGTGGGAGGGGCGCGGCGAGATTCAGGCGGTGAGCACGGCGATTGCGGCGGATTTTCTTGACGGTCCTGCGGATATTCTCGGTCATTCCTTCGGTGCGACGGTTGCCCTGCGGCTTGCGGTCGAGCGGCCCGATCTGGTGCGCAGCCTGATCCTCTATGAACCGGTCTTTTTTGCCGTGGCCTTTGCCGACCGGCCCGCGATGCGGGCGGAACATGCGGCAACGATGGCGGATTATGCGGCGGGGATGGCCAGCGGCGACATGCGGCGCGCGGCGGAGGGATTCACCGCCGTCTGGGGCGACGGGCGGGCCTGGGCGATGATGCCCGAAGCGGCGCGGCGCAAGATGGCGGCGCAGATGCCGCTGATCGTGGCGGCCGATCCGGCGTTGATCGAGGATGCGGGCGGTATGCTGGCGAGCGGGGCGCTGACGCGGATTGCAGCGCCGGCGTTGCTGATGGAGGGCGCGCGCTCTCCTGCGATCATCGCGGCGATCAATGCGGGGCTTGCCGCGCGTTTGCCCGATGCGCGCCGGGCGGTGATCGCGGGGGCGGGCCATATGGGGCCGATCACCCATCCGGGCAGGGTCGCGGCGGCGGTGCGGGGCTTTCTCGGTTCGGTGTGACCGGGAGGCGGTGTTCAGTCTCCGCGCGCGACGCTTAGGAACGCCTCGATCTGCGCCTCGGTGATCGACCAGTCGCAGACGAAGCGTGCCAGCAATGGCTCGTCGGCGGGGCCGGTGTCGAGCGGGCCCTCGTAGAGGAAATAGACCGCGCCCGCGGTCTTGAGCCGTTGATGCGTGGCGCGCGGCAGGCTGGCGAAGATCATGTTGACATCGCGCTCAAAGACCATGCGAGCCCCCGGAACGCTGCGCAGGCCGGTGGCGAGCCGCGCGGCGCGGGCATTGGCCTCTTGCGCGGTCTCGAGCCAGAGATGATCGCGCAGATAGCCCAGCATCTGAGCCGACAGATAGCGGTGTTTCGAGAAGAGATGCGCCGAGCGTTTGCGGCGCAGTTCGAATTCCCAGGCGTTTTCCGGCGCAAAGAAGATCACCGCCTCGACGCCGAGACAGCCGTTCTTGGTGCCGCCCATCGAGACCGCGTCAATTCCTGCCTTCCAGGTCATCTCGGCCGGAGAACAGCCAAGCGCCGCCACCGCATTGGCAAATCGCGCGCCGTCCATATAGGTGGGCAGGCCATGGTCGCGGGCGACGGTGCAGAGCGCCGCAATCTCCTGACAGGAATAGATGCGGCCGCGCTCTGTCGCCTGGGTCAGCGCCAGCGGGCCATGCTGGGCGGCATGGACATCGCCCTTGGGCCAGGCGGCGATGGCCTGTCGCAATTCGTCGGGCGTCATCTTGTCGGCCTGTCCGACCAGGCTGAGTTTCGCGCCGCCGGTAAAGAATTCGGGCGCGTTGCATTCATCGACATGGATATGCGCGAGCGGTGTGCAGAACACGGTCTGCCAGGGCTGCGACAGGGTGGCGAGCGCCAGCGCATTGGCCGCCGTGCCGGTCGCCACCAGATAGACGCTGGCCTGCGGTGCCTCGAAGAGCGTGCGGATCCGGTCGCGGACCTCGTCCATCAGCGCATCGTCGCCATAGGAGGTCGCGTAGCCGGCATTGGCGTCGATCATGGCCTGCAACACGGCGGGCAGCGCCGGGCCGGAATTGTCAGAGGCGAAATACATCAGATGGGCTCCTCGATGATATGGTCTTCCCAGTCATCCTCGGGCACCTCGAATTCGGGAAGGGTGCGATGTTGCATGGACACGCCCGCATCATGCACCGATTGCGGATCGCCCGAGATCAGGGGGTGCCAGTCATAGAGACGCTTGCCCAGATGCAGGAGTTTATAGGCGCAGGTCTCGGGTAGCCAATAGGCGTGCCGTTCGATGGTATGGGGTTTGAGGCTGATGCATTCCGGCACGAAGTGCTGCCGGATCGGGTATTGCGCGCACAGGCAGGTGGTATCGTCAAAGAGGCGGCAGGCCACACGGGTAAAGGCAACCTCGCCGGTTTCGTCATCCTCTAGTTTGTTCATGCAGCATTTGCCGCAGCCGTCGCAGAGCGCCTCCCATTCCCTCTGGGTCATCCGGTCAAGGGGCGTGGTTTCCCAGTAACGCGGGCGCAGGCCGGAGCGGTCGATGGGATCGGTCATGTCGTGGCCAGGATGCTGCGGGCGCGGACGCAGTCGGCGTCCATCTGCGCGATGAAGGCCTCAAGGCTGTCGAATGTGGCCTCGGGGCGCAAATACTCGATCAGGCCGACCGAGAGATGCGCGTCATAGAGATCGCCGGTGAAGTCGAAGAGGAAGGTTTCGAGATTGGGCTCGGCAGCGTGGAACATCGGGCGAATGCCGAGCGAGGCCGCGCCCTCATACTGGCCCCTGTGTGGCCCGTCGAGCACCTCGACGCGCACCGCATAGACGCCGAATCTGGGCAGGTGCAGGCCCTTGAGCGACATGTTGGCCGTCGGATAGCCCAAGGTGCGGCCGCGCTGTTCGCCGCCGATCACCGGCCCGTCGATGCGGTGCCAGTGGCCCAGCATGGACGCCGCGCGGCGTGGTTCGCCCTCGCTGAGCGCCTGGCGGATGGCGGTCGAGGATACTTGGCCAGTGCTGCCTTCGACCAGTTCCGCGATGGTCACGCCAAAGCCCAGTTCGATGCCGAGATCCTGCAACACCCTGGCATTGCCCGCGCGCCCCTTGCCAAAGCAGAAATCGCTGCCGACGACGACATGGCGCAGGCCGAGGCCGTCATGGATCACGCGGGTGGCAAAGTCGCGCGGGCTGAGCGCGGCGAGGGTGGCGTTGAAATTGATCTCGTAGAGCCGTTCGACCCCGAGTTTCTCGAGCCGGTGCGCGCGCGTCTCGCGGTTCATCAGGCGAAAGGGCGGGGCGTCGGGGGCAAAATATTCACGCGGATGCGGCTCGAAGGTGAGGATGCCGAGCGGCGCGCCGATGGCCGCCCCGGCGCGGTGCGCAATCTCGATGACCGCCCGGTGTCCAAGATGAACACCATCAAAATTTCCGATCGCGACAGAGCTGCCACGATCGGCCTCGGTGACATAGGTGTAATCCCGGATGATACGCATGAGCAGAGGGGTAGCGCCGGTTTGGACCCTGTGCAAGGGCGATCAGGACCGGGCGGGCCGTCGCCAGCGGGCAAATGCCGTGACGAGATAGAGCAGGATCAGGGCTGTCGCCACGCCGCTGAGAAAGAGCACGAGAGCTGCGGGTTGTGGGGAGAACGACAGACGATCGGCCAGTGGCGCAGGCAGGGCGCCGGTGACGAAAGTCCAGCCGATCGTCGCCGCGAACCAGCCGAGCATGGTGACAAGGCCAAGGCCAAGCGTCAGCCCGAGCCGCGCATGACGCACGCGCAGCCCGCGGCGCAATGCGGTGATCTGCCGCGAGAGATCCTGGCTGATGGCGAGGAGCGCGGGCACCACCAAGAGCACAAGGATCATGCCGAAGCCCAAGCCATAGACCAGCGTGATCACCGTGGGTTTGAGAAACTGGGCCTGGGTTGATCGCTCGAACAGGAGCGGCGCGAGGCCAAGGACGGTGGTGAGCGTGGTCAGCAGCACCGCACGCAGGCGCTCGGCGGTGCCGTCGATGATGGCCGGCACGATGCCGCGCGTGCGGGCGTGCTCGTCGATCGCAGTGACCAGAACGATGGAATCGTTGATGATGATGCCGGTCATCCCGAGAAGTCCGACGACAGTGAACATCGAGAGTGGCACATCCCAATGCGCATGGCCCCAGATCGTGCCGACAAGCCCGAAGGGGATGATCGCCATGACCACCAACGGTCGGGTCCAGCTGGCAAAGACCAGCGCCAGAACCATGTAGATCCCCAAAAGCGTAAGGATCAGGCCGAGCCGGGCATCGGCGAGGAACTCGTCCTCCTGTTCCGACAGCCCCGCGAGGCGGTATTCGATCTGATGTTCGCTGGCAATCCGGGACAGGATATCGGTTTGCAGGCTCTGCATGATTTCGGCGGCGCGGGCGGGATCGTCCTCGTTGAGATCGCCGGTCACTTTGACGACACGAAGGCCGTTCTCGCGTCGCACGGTGGCAAATCCGGTGCGTGTGGTCACACTGACGACATCTGCGAGCAGCACGGAGCCGCCGCCCGGCATGTGCAGCTGCATCCGGTCGAGAAAGTCGGCGGCGAGATCCGATTCTGGCAGCTTGACCCGCACCGTGGCGGTGCGCGGGCCGTCGGCATAGGTCGCGGCCTCGATGCCGTTCACGCGGTTGCGCAGGATGCGGCCAAGGTCGTCCACGGTAATGCCCAGAGCAGCACCTTGCGGTGTCAGATCGAGGATGACTTCGGTCTTGTCATAGGCCAGATTATCCTCGAGCGCCGAAACCTCTGGAAAGCGCCCGAGGGCCGCCTTCAGGGTCTCGGCTGCGGCCTTGAGGTTCTCGGCACTGGCGCCATAGAACTGCACATCGATCGCATCGCCACCGGCGCCGGATCGCGCGCCGCGAAAGCTGAGCGTTTCGGTCAGCGGCAGCTGCGGCACCCGGTCCTGAAGGTCGGCGACAAAGGCAAAGCTGGAATAGGGCCTGAGATCGGCGTCGATCAGTTCGATCGAAATGCCGCCCAGGAGGTCCGCGTCGCGGGTGTCAGAGCCGGCCAATCCGCGCCCTTCGGCCCCGCCCACCTGTGTCATGACATGGGCCAGCGGATTGCTGCCGTAACGGGTTTCGTAGTCCTTGCCCAGCGCCTCTGTGGCGCGCTGCATCTCGCGCATCTGCACGAGAGCATCGGCGCGGCTGGCGCCCGGCACCATCGCAAAATTGCCCGAGACGCTACCCTGTTCGGGAGCGTTGAAGAACCGCCATGTGACATCGCCGCGAATGAAGCTGGCGATCTGCGTCGCAAGCAGGAGGAGCGCGCCCGCAGTTACGACATAGCGTCCGCGGATCACCTGCCCGATGAAGGGCCGAAAGGCGCGATCCCGAAACGCGGTAAAGCCGCGATTCACCACCCGGCTGGGGATGTCATACCAGTGCCGTTTGGCGGAATGAGCCAACGCATGAGCCATGTGGTTTGGCAGGATGAGAAAACACTCGATCAGGCTTGCGCTCAGCACGGCGATGACGGTGTAGGGAATGTCGTAGATCAGATCGCCAAACCGCCCGCCGATGAACACCAGCCCGAAAAACGCGATGAGCGTGGTCAGCGTCGCGGCAAAGACCGGCAGGGCCATGCGGTGCGCCGCGCGTTCGGCGGCCTCGGCCGGGGCCTCGCCCAGTTTGCGATGGCGCGCATCGGCATGTTCCCCCACCACGATGGCGTCATCCACCACGATGCCGAGGGTGATGATCAGCGCAAAAAGCGAGATCATGTTGAGCGTGAGCCCGCCGGCAAACATCAGCGCCATTGCGGCCAGCATCGCCACCGGAATGCCTGCCGCCACCCAGAAGGCGGTGCGCGCATTGAGAAAGAGAAAGAGCAATCCGACAACCAGCGCAAGTCCGGTGAGGGCATTGTCGAGCAGCATCTTGAGACGGCCCGAAATGGCTTTGGAGCGGGTTCGGACCAGATCCACGGTCACGCCATCGGGCAAGGTCTTGGCCATCTCGTCGGCAATGGTCTGCACCTTCGCCTGAATGTCGATCGCATCGCCATGCGCCGAGCGGTCGATGAGCAGGGCGATGGCCGGCGTATCGCCAACGAAATAGGCGAGTTCACGGTCAGACCCCTCGACCCGGATGCGGGCGACATCACCGATGCTGAGCGTCGTTCCGTCAGGGCGGGCACGCAGCGGAATGGCCGCCAGATCGCGCGGGCTCCGTTTCTCGCTGCCGGTGCGCACACGGGCGTTGGTCCCGCTCATATCCCCAGCCGGATCGGTGCTGATTTCGGCGGCAATCGCGGCGGCGATCTCGGCCATGGTAATGCGATACGCGATGAGGTTCGTGGCTGGCACTTCGACGACGGTTTCGGGGGCTGCGACGCCTTGGAGGGTCGTGCGGGTGACGCCGGCCTCAAAGAGGCGGATCACCAGTTCATCCGCCAGCCGCGCCAGTTGCTCGGGTGCCAGAGGGCCGGTGAGGACCACATCGGTTACGCGGTCGCGCCACGCGCCGCGCTGCACCACGGGTTTGTCGGCCTCGCCGGGCAGGGTAGTGATCACATCGAGCGCCGCCTGCACCTCGTCGGCGGCGCGCCCGATATCCCAGCCCGGTTCGAAATCGAGTGTGATGATCGCCCGGTTTTCGCGGCTGGTGGCGCTGGATTTGTCAACGCCATCAACCGCCAGCAGGACAGGTTCGAGGATTTGCACGATGGCGTTGTCGACATCCTCGGCGCTTGCGCCGTCCCAGATCACCGAAACGGTGACGTTGTCGATGACAATATCGGGAAAGAATTGCGCCCTCATCCGCGGCACGGCGGCAAGGCCAAGCACCAGCATCAGGACCAGAAGCAGATTGGCGGCGGTGCCGTGGCGCGTGAAATAGGAGACCAGACCGGCCATCGGTCAGCCCCCGATCCGGCGTTCCAGCCGATCAACCATCTGCGCGGGAACCTGAGATTGCGCGAGTTGTGCCAGCAGGCGCTGTTTCATCTCATCCGTCATGTCGGCGCTGTTCCTGACATAGGCCTCGAGCCGGGCGCGGCGGTCCGGCGTCAGGGTGACGGTCGCTTCCTCGGCGGGCTGTGGCTCTGCTTCGGGCAATGGTGTCAGCGGCCGCACCTTGATGCCGGCGCCCAGCACGGGGGTTCGGTCATTGACCACCTGGCGTCCGGCAAGCCCTTCGCCACGAACCAGAATGTCATTGTCCTGATGGCGCAGGAGGGTGACGGGACGGCTCTCGAGCCGATCATCGGCGCCCAGCACGAGAACACTTCCGTCAGGCCCGAGGGCATCCGCCGGAAGCCGCGTGACGCGTTCGAGAGGCGGTTCGGCGACCCGCACGGTCACGAAATCGCCGGGCTTCATCGTCGGGGCGCTGTCGAGCGCAGCAAAGATCAGACGCCCGGTCTGGCCTTCGCCGACAGATGCCGATTGCCGGATGATCCTGCCGCTTGCCGTCAGATCGAGACCGAAGCCGTCAAGTGTGACGGTGACAGGGGCGGGGATCAGCGCCCCGGCCTTGTCCAGCAGCCGGGCATATTGTGCAGTGGACACGCGAAACGCCACCTCGAGGGCATTGCCATCGACCAGCCGGGCCAGTTGTTCATTGGCCGACACAAGGCGGCCTGCGACCAGCGTCACATCGCTGAGCGTGCCACTGAAACCTGCCGTGATGCGGGTCTCGGCCAGCCGACGCTCGGCCTCCGAGAGGGCCAGTTCGGCGCGCGCTGTCGCGGTCGCCGCCTGATCGATGCGCGCCTCGGCCTGCGCCAGCGCCTGACGCCCGGCCAGCACCGCCTGATGCGCCTGCACCACGTTGTATTCGGCGGCTTCCACGGCGGTGAGCGTGCCGACACCGCGCGACTCCAGATCGCGCTGGCGGGCCAGTGTGCGCTCCTGGATCGCGGACTGATCGCGGCGTGCGGCGAGGTCATCCTGCGCCAGCGTCAGCGCGCGGGCGGCTTCGCGGGCCTCGGCGCGCGCATCCATCAGATCGGTGTCGGCGCGATCGCGCGCGGATTGGGCATTGGCGGGGTCGATCCGGGCCAGAAACTGACCGGCGCGGACCTGACCGCCCTCGATGAAGTCGGGCGACAGTTCGGTAATCACGCCGGTTGCCTCGGCGCGGATCTCGAGCGTGCGGCGGCTCTCGATCTGGCCAAAGGCGGTGAGGGTTGGCGTGATGGTGGTCTCGGTGGCCAATGTGGTACGCACGGCAAAGACACGTTCGCGACGTTCGGGCGCATCGGCGTCGCGGTTCAGGCGCGCCTCGACCGCGCTGATGACAATCTGTCCGGCATAGGCCACAAGGCCCAACGTCAGCGACAGAAGAAAGAGCCCGGTCAGGCTCTGACGCAGAAACCGCATGGCGCGCAACCCTTGCTGGAGTCCGACAGACGGACCCTGCTTAACTTAACCCCTGAGGGCGAAAAACCAAGCCACCCGTTGATCGAACGCGGGTGCGGCTCATTTCCGGCGTTTATGTTCTTCAAGGCGTGGCAGGATCTCGACGAAATTGCACGGCAGGTGGCGATAATCGAGTTGCAGCTTGAGGATCTCGTCCCAGGCGTCGCGGCAGGCGCCGGGGCTGCCGGGCAGGGCAAAGAGATAGGTGCCGCCCGCCACGCCCCCGGTGGCGCGGCTCTGCACCGCCGAGGTGCCGATCTTGGCCATCGAGACGATGGTGAAGACCGTGCCGAAGGCGGTGATCTCCTTCTCATAGACATCGCGATGCGCCTCGATCGTCACGTCGCGCCCGGTCAGGCCAGTGCCGCCGGTCGAGATCACGACATCGATCTCCGGGTTGGCGATCCAGGCGCGCAGTTGCGCGGCGATCTGATCGCGCTCGTCGCGCAGGATTCGGCGGTCGGCGAGGTGATGACCGGCGCTCTCGATCCGCTCGGCCAGCGTGTCACCCGAGCGGTCCTGCGTCAGCTCGCGGGTGTCCGACACGGTAAGAAGCGCGATGCGGATGGGGATGAACTCCTTGCTGTCGTCGATGCGGGACATGGGCAGATCAACTCCTGTGCAAAATGGCGAGGCGGGCGGCAAGCGCGGTGAAGATCGCGGCCGAGGCAAGACCCAGACCCCGCGCAAACAGGGGCGAGGTTGCCAATGTGCGGCCGACACCTCCGGCAAAGACGCCGACCGCGCCGTTGATGACAAAGCCGCCGACCGCCAGAACCAACCCGTAGATCAGGAATTGCGGCAGGATGGGGCGGACGGGATCGATGAATTGCGGCACGAAGGCCAGAACGAAGAGAATGACCTTGGGATTGGTGAGATTGACCACTATGCCCTGCCGGAACGCGCGGGCGGGCGAAAGCACCGCTGCCGAGGGCCGCAGCGGACCCTGCCGCAGGGCCTGAGCGGCCAGCCAGAGCAGATAGGCCACCCCGACCCAGCGGATCGCGTCAAACGCCCAGGGCAGGGCGGCGATCGTGGCGGCGAGCCCGAGCCCGGCCAGCGTTACATGCACCATGCCGCCTGCGGAAATCCCGGCACTGGCGGCGAGCGCGGGCCGGGGGCCGGCGCGCAGGCCGAGGCCGAGGCAGAACATCATGTCCGCCCCAGGCGTGAGGTTGAGCGCCAGACCGGCGGGAATGAAGGCCAGAAGGGTGAGCGGATCGAGGATCATGTGAGGCTCCGCAGCCGCGCCTTGAGCGCCAGCAGATCGGCCCAGGCCTCGCGCTTGGCCGCAGGTGTGCGCAGCAGATAGGCGGGGTAGAACATCGGCAGCGCAGGCTTGCCCCAGGCTTCGCTCCACGTCCCGCGCAACCGGGTGATGCCGCGCTTTCCAAGACCTGCCTCACAGCTGATATTGCCCATCAAGACCAGAAGATCGGGATTGGCGAGGGCGACATGGCGGGCCATGAAGGGGCGCATCATGGCGATCTCCTCGGGGCTCGGGTCGCGGTTCTGCGGCGGGCGCCAGGGCATGATGTTGCCGATGTAGAGCGCATCTTCGGGCCGCGCGGCATGGCGCGACAGACCGATGGCGGCAAACATCCGGTCGAGCAACTGACCGGCCCGCCCGACGAAAGGCTTGCCCTGAAGATCCTCGTCGCGGCCCGGCGCCTCGCCGATGACCATGATGCGAGCCGCCGGATTGCCGTCGCTGAACACCAGATTGCGCGCGCCGAGCCTGAGGTCGCAATGCGGATAGGCCGCGAGGGCCGCCTGCAGGGCTTTGAGCGTGGTGGCGCCAGCGGCGGCCGTCCCGGCGGCGCTGACGGGATCGGTCGGCGTTGCGGTCTCGGCGGCGGGCCGGACCGGCGCGGCCCGCAGGGTGGGCTGGACGGTCTTGTCCGGCAGGTCGTAGCGGTTCACCGGCGCATCCAAAATCGCCTCGGTCGCGCCAAGCTCTATCTGCCAGGCCAGGCAGGCCAGATCGTCATGCGGGGTGGGTGTCGATTCCATGGTCGCAAGGCTATCCTGACGCAGCGGCGCGTGAAAGGGGCGTTGGCGGCGCAAGACGAGGGGGCGGAATTCGAGTATTTTCGGAACGATGAAAGCGCGTGGTCGAGGCGGTCTGAAACGCTGCCTTGCCCAAGTGCCGCGCGGGTTCTAAAAGCGGTGCAAACCGGATCGGAGACGGCATGAGTTTTCCACACGCGCATCTTCTGGGGATCGAACCGCTGGCGCCCGGAGACATCACCGCGATCCTCGATCTGGCCGAAGATTATGTGGCGCTCAACCGCAGCGACGTCAAACATGGCGATGCGCTGGCGGGGCTTACGCAGATCAACATGTTCTTCGAGGCCTCGACCCGCACGCAGGCGAGTTTCGAGCTGGCGGGCAAGCGGCTGGGCGCGGATGTGATGAGCATGGCGATGCAGGCAAGCTCGCTCAAGAAGGGCGAGACCCTGATCGACACGGCGCTCACGCTCAACGCGATGCATCCCGATCTGCTGGTGGTGCGGCACCCGCAATCGGGTGCGGTCGATCTGCTGGCCCAAAAGGTGCGCTGCGCGGTGCTCAATGCGGGCGACGGGCGGCACGAGCATCCGACGCAGGCCCTGCTCGATGCGCTGACGATCCGGCGCGCCAAGGGGCGGCTTCATCGGCTCAGCATTGCGATTTGCGGCGATATTGCACATTCCCGCGTTGCGCGCTCGAATATCCTGCTGCTTGGCAAGATGGAAAACCGGGTGCGTCTCATTGGCCCGCCGACGCTGATGCCGGCGGGGATCGCGGAATTTGGTGTCGAGGTCTTTGACGACATGCGCGCGGGGCTTGAAGGCGTCGATGTGGTGATGATGCTGCGCCTGCAAAAGGAGCGGATGGACGGCGGATTCATTCCGTCGGAACGTGAATATTATCACCGCTACGGGCTGGATGCGGAAAAGCTGAATTTTGCCCGTGCCGAGGCGATCGTGATGCATCCCGGGCCGATGAATCGCGGCGTCGAGATCGATGGCGAGATTGCCGATGACATCAACCGCTCGGTGATTCAGGATCAGGTCGAGATGGGCGTGGCGGTGCGCATGGCGGTGATGGATCTGCTGGCGCGCAATCTGCGGGCCCGGCGGGCAGAGGCGGGGCAGTCATGAGCACGGTGTTGAACATTACCGCGCGAGAGACGCAGGTGGTGCGGGTGTTTGCGGTGATCGAGGATGCAGCCGCACCGCTTGCTGACGAGGCCGTTCTTGCGGCGCTGGGCGCGGCGGGTGAGGTTCGCACCGCCGAAATCGAGCTTTTCGATCTCGACGATTTGCAGGGGTTGCCGCTGTCTGACTATCTGGCCGAAGGGCATGGCATAGCCGCGTCGGAACTGGCGCCAATGTGCGGACAGCTCAATGCGCTGAGTGGCCGGGTGCTGATCGTGCCCTCGCGCGCCTTTGGGGGCCTTGCGATGGAGATGCGCACGAGCGCCGCATTGCGTCTGGTCGGGCGGTTCACAGAGGAGAGCACGCCGGTGCGCTTTGATCTGCTGCCCGGTGGCGGTGCGGCGGGCGGGGTTGCGGCGGGGGCCGGCAAGCAGCCGCGGCGGCAGCGGGCGGCGCTGTGGCTGGCCTTCGGTTTTTTCGCGATCCTGGCGGTCGGGGTGGCGCTGGTGATCGGATTGGCGGTGAAGCTGTGAGCGAGGGGTTGATGTATTCCATGACCCCCACCACGCCGCTGGCAGAGGGCGAGCGGGTGCTGGAGAGCTTTCATCCCGACCGGGCGATCTATTGGCGCGATCATGCCTGGCTTGCAGCCGGGGCGATGGCGCTCGGGATGATCGTGCTCTTGCTGATCGGAAATCCCCATGCCTGGACCGGCGCGGTGGGCGGTCTGGCGGCGATTGCGGTGCGCGGCCTCTATGTCGCCTCGGACGAGTTGACGGCGCGCTGGGATTTGACCGACCGGCGCTTGCTGGGACCGCAAACGCGGGCGGTACGGTTGGGTGACATCAGGACGGTGCGGGGCCTTGGCAGCGCGGTGCAGGTGGTGACGGCGGCGGGCGACAAGCATCTGATCAAGTATCAGGCAGACCGCGCGGGGGTCGCGACGCGGCTGCGCGCGGCGATGGCTGGACGGTGAGGGACCGCGATGCAGGAGCCGAAAGACCCGAAGATGTCCGGGCGGGTCGCGCTGGTGGTGTTGCTGGGACTTGCGGCGCTGACCACGCTGATGGTCTGGGTGGCGCGATGAGCATGGGATGCGCTGTGCAGAGAAAGTTTGAACCATGACCAAGACCCTCT